>Ga0316192_10000047_pt1 | contig 68120 bp, 62 predicted proteins | sample MerIslwburrow_MG_FD_204931 | JGI IMG/M metagenome (GOLD analysis project Ga0316192, IMG submission 204931) | Coastal sediment microbial communities from Maine, United States - Merrow Island worm burrow | ecosystem: Environmental > Aquatic > Marine > Coastal > Sediment | place: USA: Maine...
ACTTAAATCTGATAAATTTGGTAATTCTGACATCTCTTAGAAAATATCGACCTTTTTCGACATTAACTGATGAATTTTGTACGTTTACTAGAAACCTGAGTAGTTACGATTTGTCAATATAACTTTTATGATGCCTAATTTTGTATTAAGGTTGAGGTATCCAATTCAATTGTTTCCACCATTGTGGACCATCGTTGGGGACTTTCTTACCAGTTGTACTTCTACCATTTTTAACAATTGCCGTAATTTCTTTTGTCAGTTCTTTGACTTTTTCAGGATGTTTGTTGTAGAGGTTGTTGCTTTCCTTAAGGTCATCTTTTAAATGGTAGAGTTCCATGGGAGGCATTCCGGCTTTTACTTTTTGAGGCTTTGTTCCACCACGGAACATATTTAATTTCCAAGGACCGTGTCTTATTGCAAAATAGCCACTTATTGAATGGTGGATGATAGGTCCCCTAAGAGGAGTGTCGAAGTTGTCGGATGTGAATGAGGGATACAGGCTATAGCTGTCTTCCCCTTCATTGTCAGATAAGGGAATATCTAATATATCTGCGAAGGTGGCTAAAAAATCTGTTTGACAGACGGGTTCATCACATTTTCTTCCAGCCTTGATCATTGCGGGCCAACGTATTAGAAAAGGAACCCGGTGACCTCCTTCGTAGATATCTCGCTTTCCACCTCTTAATTTTCCTGCAGAGAAATGTTGATACAATTCGTTTCGTTTTATGTAAGTTTTTTCAGGTCCATTGTCGCTGGTGAATATTACCATGGTGTTGTCGCTGAGTTTATTGTCGTCAAGAAAATCAAGAATTCTACCCACATGGTAATCGGTTTCAATCATAAAATCGCCATATAACCCAGCTTCGCTCTTACCAACAAAATCTTTTCGTGGGCAGACAGGTTTGTGGGGGGATGTATAGGGAACGTAGAGAAAAAAAGGTTTTCCCTTTGCGACATCCGCTTTAACGCTCTCAAGCCAATCCAAAGCTTTTTTCGTAAAATCAGTCAACACATTAACATCTTTGAATGATGCGGTAACTTCAATGTTGTTTGTTCCTTTTTCTTTGTCATAAGGAGGCATCATGCGGTAGTCGTCAATCGCTTCTCCTACTTTCTTTTTTGTCCACAGGTTTGGAGCTTCAAGTACTTTATCATTTTCAAGATAGGTTAGAACACCATAGTTCATAGAGGCTGCAATACCGAAAAAGTAATCAAATCCTTTGTCTATAGGTCCATCTTTTATGGAGTTGCTCCAATCCTCCCGTTTGTCAATAGTTCCAGGGAAATCCATTCCCAAATGCCATTTGCCACTCATTGCGGTGTTGTAGCCTTTTTTTTTCAAAAGTGAGGCAAGTGTGAGTCTATTCTTAGTTATCATACAAGTGTCTTCAGCTCCCATGACTCCACTTTTACGCAGAGTCCTCCAGCTATAGCGGCCTGTTAACAAACCGTAACGGGAAGGTGTGCAGACCGTATCGCTGCAATGCCCATCTGTAAATATCAAACCTTCGTTGCCAATGCGGTCAATGTTGGGTGTCTTGAACTTTGATTCATCGTTGTAACAACTAGCGTCTCCATAACCTTGGTCATCTGTGTAGATCAAAATAATGTTGGGGTGTTGCTTTGCAGAATTAGGTGGTGTTACTTTATTGCATGCTGCAATTGCAACTATCATAAGAATTATTTTTAAAAATTTTGATATCATTTTATTTTTTCTTGGTTGTGTTGTTTAATGTTTGTTTTTCTAGTTGTAGAGTTTTGTATTTGTCTTCATTAATCATAAGAGAGCGGCTTTTATCCCACCATTTGTCATAAAATGATCGCATGTTTTTGACCACATTTGGGTATTTGTCAATCACATTAATCGTTTCTCCAGGATCATTGACCATGTCATACAATTCAATGTTGTTAATCATTCTAAAATTTTGTGAGCGGATGCCACAACTCGCGTATTTTGATTTGTCCGCATCACCATTATTCCAACGTGCTTTGTGAATAACAAGAAAGCGGTCTTGCCAGGGAGAATTGTGATTGTTGAGAAGAGGAACAAGACTTTTTCCTTCCACATCGTTAGGGCAGGAAATTCCCGCTAATTCACTGAGGGTTGGTAGAATGTCAATGGCACCTGAAATAGCATCAACATCACCTGAAGTGAATCGATTAGGAAGACGAAAAAAACAAGGAACGCGACCACCACCTTCATGGGGTGAACCTTTGCCTCCGCGCATGCCGGCATTGTACAGTGAGCCCGTTTGACCGTTATCTGTCATAAAAATCACAAGGGTATTTTTAAGCAGTTTATGTTTGTCCATAAAAGACATTAATCTTCCGATATTATCGTCAATATTTGTGATCATTCCGTAGTATTTGGCATCAGAGTTTTTAGGACCATCATCTTTAAGCCCTTTTTCTACATAAGGTTTATAATATTTTTCATCGACAATATGAGGTTTATGCGGGGTATTGGTGGAGATGTAAGTGAAAAATGTTTTCTGTTTGTTTTTTGCAATCCAAGCCATAGCTTCGTCAAAAAATATATCAGTGCAGTAACCTGTATATTTTTCAAATATTCCATTGTGGTACAAAGTGGGATCGTAATAACGAGTGATGGCGTTATCTGGATGATCTCCAAACTGAACTTGACCTAATCCCCCTCCTCCATGTATTAAAGCTTCATCAAAACCACGATTATCTGGACGGTATTCTTTAGGATCTCCCAAATGCCATTTGCCAAAAATAGATGTTGTGTAGTTTGCCTTTTTTAAGATCTCGGCAAGCGTCGGTACTTTGAGTGATAGTTGTTCTCTTTTGAAAATAGTATGAGTAACGCCTACCCTAAATTCATGTTTGCCAGACATCAATTGTGCCCGTGTGGGTGAGCAAGTCGGAGCCACATGAAAATTAGTGAAACGTGTGCTTTCAGAATGTAATTTGTCTAAATGTGGTGTTTGGATGACGGTATTGCCATGACAAGCGAGTTCGCCATAACCTTGGTCATCGGTGAGTATCAAAATGATGTTGGGTGGGTTGATTGTCGTGGTTGAATTATTTGCATGGTTGCAAGAAAGGCTAAGGCTAAGTCCTATAATTATGACTAATAGTTTGTTCATATTTTTACTCATTGAATGTGTTTTTGTTTTGTGAATTATCTATGTTCTGAAAATTATATCAAGTTTTTTAACCTGATTTCATCATTTTAAAAGCTTGTTTGGGATGTGTTACAATTAATATGATATTAGTGAATTGGTATTTGATTACCCTGGCATAAGGTGTGTCACTGAGGGGGGCGGTGATAATACGACGGTCTTTGTTTTGAAAACGACCTTCATAATAAGGCATTTGTTCAGTAAATCTTTGAAAGACAAGACCGTTGAACCACAGACAGCTTAAGATGGTGAGGAGGACAAAGCCTTTATTGGGGCGAAAATTATTGATACGGAGGCCAATAGCCCAACACATGATAGGAACTAAAATATTTAGGGTGCGAGGTCCCATAGATCCCGAGCCATCCCAAGCGTCCCAAGAGCTTGCCAAATAAAGTTTAATGGCAATAAACAAAATAATGAGTTTTGATTCATTTTTCCATAGAGGATACAGGCCAACAAAACCCAAAACAAAGAGAGGAGACCAAAAAAGAAATCCATTGTTTGTAGAGAGTAATAAGTGAAATATATAAGGTGATGTGAGATTTTTAAATCCTGAACCGCCTACAATTATAGAATCTGTGGCATAACCACCTGCGAAAGACCAGGATCCTGAAATATGATGTCGCAACAAGTAATGTGGTAGGAGTAATAGGGCTATGAGAACAATAAAAGTGCATGCTTGTTTGAGAGGTAGCCGAATTCCTCTTTTTTTTGCAGAAGTTATAAATGGGCTCAAAGCAGGAATGAGAAAAAGAATAAAATCAAATCTAACCCATATACCCAATGCATAAATAATAGCTCCCCATAGCAGGCGTTTACGATTTAATTCAACTTTTGAAAAAATCCAATCAAGCGCTAGGATACAGAGTAAAAATTCTAAGCCCAGATAGAAATAAGGTTCGCTCCAGACATAATAACCTGTCGTACTACCAAAGGCTAACAAAAAACATAAAATTAAAGCCCATTTCCAATGGATGCGATGTGCTAAGAACCGATAAAACAATAAGAGGCCAAGCGCATAGTAGAAAAAGGCATTGAGCACGTAACCGATCTGTGGTCCCCAACCAAAACCATTGGTTTCTGTTCCTAATACATTGGCGGCGGCTTGCCCAATTAAAAATCCTGGAGCGCATAAAAAAGGTTTACCCGCACTGTAATGGTTGTAGGTTTTTTGGGTTTTTTTATAAGTGATATCAGTTGCCGGAGCCTTACCTTTGGGGTTAAACAGTGTGTAATCATTTTTGAAGTCAAAATCATGATCAATAACAGCTGAACGAACCCATACATAATAACCTATGCCATCATATGAAGTGACATACTCTCCACGCTGTGCGCCAGAAATTAATAGTAGGGTGAGTTGTATCGCTAAAATACAACATAGAACAATTCGAGCCGGATATTTTTTTAGTTTTTCCATCCGTGTTTAGAAAAAGCGATTGCAATGGAATCACAGAAAGTACTGAGAAAACTTTCTGATAGTTCGTCAAGTATTTCATTCTTAGTAGGCTCAAAGATCATAACGCCCTTGACATCATTTTTGATTTTGAGAGGAAACAATGCTAATCGATGAGTTTCGAGTGTGTCAAACACACATTGATTAGATAAATGTGCGAGTACGTTTTCAGAATATTGTGTGGTGTTGATGTGTATGTTTTCATTAATACAACGTGTGATCAAATCATCTTCATTCTTCAGTGGGATAACAATTTTATTAAGTAGTTCATCGTTCACATCACCATAGCCCAATTTCGCGGAGACTGAGTTGTTGACAGAGTCTGAAAATGCAAAAATCAACCTTTTGGGTGAACATATTTTGGTGAGTCCAGTAGTGGCGACTGTCACGATGTCACGTACATCATCTAATTCCAAAATGGATTTGTTGATTGTCATAAAAAGTTCTAGTTCTTTTTCTCGTCGATTCAAATTTTTACTGAGTACGAGTATTTGCTCTTGTTCGACATTGTTCTCAGATTTTTTTTCAATGCGAATGTCATCGATAGTAATGTCTAACAGGCGTGCTGTTTCATACACTTGTTCGCTCAAACGATTGATAATTTTGAATAGACTGTCAGAATCAATTTTTAAAAACCTCTTTGCCTCTTTGCTTAATAGGCTGAATGTGTATTTTTCTTTTTCTGTATCTGAACCGTAAAGATTTATGGCAATATGATTAGCTATGTAAATTATATGATGGAAAGGGCTAATTTCTGTTGAATCACTGGGAATTTTTGGATGATCATGGAACTCAATGGGTTGCGCTACATCCAGCGGTAGATTCCAATAACTGGCAAGAATGCTTCCAGCTTCTTTGTGATCAATGCCTATTATTTTTTTTTCAACAGCAGAAAATGTTAAAGTGGGATCTGTTTGAAGTGCTTTTAGTACCCTTTTGTAGTGGTCAGGAAAGTAATGGGCGAGAATGACTTTACCTATATCATGCAGTAGACCTGCAACGAATGAAGCTTCCTTGACACGCATGTTTTTTTGTTCAGCAAGGCTTTGAGCGGCCATAGCACAGCACAGTGAATGTCTCCAAAAAAAATGGAAGGTATTTTCTTTATTGAAACCAGAAAGGAGCTTGTAAACGCTGAGTCCTAAAGTGATATTTTTGATGGTTTCAAAACCTAATAACACGATAGCTTCAGTGATGGTGGAGATGGATTTATGTGAAAATCTATAAAACGATGAGTTGGCTAGTTTTAGTATGCGGCTGGTGAGAACTTGGTCGTTGCTGATAGCCTCTGAGAGATCATGCGCACTACTATCTTCTTCGTCAATGGTGCGTTGAACCATAATAACGACTTGTGGGAGAAGGGGGAGGTCTTTGACTTCAGCAATCATTCGGCCAAATTCATTTTTGTTCATTTGATACACACTCCGCTTAATTGAATCCTTAAAGGAACAAGTGAATTTATGTCACAGGTGAGTTGGCTGGTTCCAGCATTTATTAAAAAGTTTGCAGATTCAAGATCAATGGCTTGTTGTCCACAAAAATTAACTTTTTTACCTGCTTTGCGTGCTTGTGAAATGAAGGGTTTGATAAATTCTTTGAGTGAAGGGCCAAGTGTGGCAAAGGGATCGTGATCGATAAAAGCATGGTGTTGCATATGGAAGAGGTCCTGACGATCATCGCGACTGATTCCTAGAAAAAATTGGGTAAGATCATTACCTCCTATTGAGAAATGGTCAACCAAGTCAAACCAAGAGGAGGGGGCTTCAATAAGGGAGGAAGGTGTTTCTAACATCACACTTAGTTTCCATGGTCTTGGAGCTATGATGTTTTTGACGTGATTGATTTCCTTTGCTGATGTGGTGAGAGGCAAAGTTAGATAAATATCACGGTCGCTGAATGAGCGGCAAGATAAATCCAAAGCTTTTATCATGCTGCGTAAAATTGCAGGTTGTCTGATATTTAAGCGCATACCACGACGAACTAAGGTGGGAGCAATAGAAATTTTTTCTTGGTAAAGACTAACGAAGTTGGCATTGTTGGGCAAATTTTGGGTGTCTTGAAAATTAACAAATTCATGGAATGGAGGATCTAAAAGGCGAAACATAATGGGGCCATCAGGGGCATTTTTTAATATAATTTTAAAATCATCACTTAGAGATTCGGCTAATTCATTGGCTCTCATTTCGGCTAAGGGACCATCTTCTAATAATAAGAGTTGTTGTAACAAAGGTAAACGATCGGAATGAAGGCAAAAATGTTCGCTGCGTATCAGGCCAATGCCGGCGGCTCCGCGTTTGCTGGCTAAAGTTAAATCATTTAGACAGTTGAGGCTGCTCAATATGGGGATCGGTAATTTGGATTTGATTTTAGCTTCCCAAGGATTAGGCATAGAAGATTCTAAGAGTGGGCCAGATCTATGAAGGTTTCCACGTAGTCCATCCAGTACGAAAGAATCTTGTGGAGGAGAGGTGATTCCTCCAACAGCAGCCAATCCCACATTGCGACAGAGTTCCAATAAATCGTTGTCAGGAGTTTCACTTTCAAAGATGACAGCTTCAGACAAGGCTAATTCTTCTACGGAAGGTCGTTGGCCCATATGGATATACAGAATTTGTCCTGATTCTGAAATATCTCCTGCAATTACCCCATTAATCAAGGGAATTCCCTGACAAATCACTTTACCTTGAGGAGTGGGTTCTCCACTCAACATGTATTGTCGGCATTGTTCAAGCAGTTTGGTATCAGGTGTTTTTAAAATTGGCATCGTATTTATTTTATCGGATATTCAACCGTGGTTATTTTATTAATTCAAGGATAAAATAAGATTCATCAAATTATTGGTAAAAGTGCAGGAATTAATGAAAATTGGTGTACCAAAAGAAATCAAAAACCATGAATATCGCGTTTCAGTAGTACCTGGCACGGTTAAAGAGCTAGTGGCGCGCGGGCATGAGGTGGTTGTCCAAAATTCCGCCGGTGAAGGCAGCGGAATTTCTGACCAAGACTATCTGAATTGTGGAGCTATTTTGTCTGATAAGCCTTCAGAAATTTGGTCTTGCGATATTGTGGCGAAGGTGAAGGAACCTCTTGAAGAGGAATATCCCTATTTGAGACAAGGTCAGATTATTTATGCTTATTTTCATTTTGCAAGTTCAGAAAAATTATTAGACACTTGTTTGCAATCGGGATGTACGGCGATTGCTTATGAAACGATACGTGATGTTAATGGAGGATTACCACTACTGACGCCTATGTCAGAAATTGCGGGACGCATGGCAGTGCAAGCTGGTGTTCGATTTTTAGAAAAAAGTTCAGGTGGACGAGGGATTTTGCTAGGTGGAGTTCCAGGAATAAGACCTGCAGAAGTTGTTATTATTGGCGGCGGCATTGTCGGAGCTAATGCCGCCCTAATAGCGTCTGGATTGGGTGGGCAGGTGACAATATTAGACATCAACCTCAATCGCCTACGACAATTAGCAGTCACGTTGCCCAAGAATGTCGTAACATTGTTTTCAAGTCAAGACAATATCCGAGCATCTGTTGTAAAAGCAGATTTGGTGATAGGCGCCGTTCTTTTACAAGGTGCTAAGGCACCAGTATTGGTGGACAGAAATCTTGTTTCACAAATGAAAAAATCTTCGGTGATTGTGGATGTGGCTGTGGATCAGGGGGGCTGTATTGAAACTTGCCGACCAACTAGTCATGAAGTTCCTACTTATGTAGATGAGGGGGTGATTCACTATTGCGTGACGAATATCCCTGGAATTGTCAGCCACAGTTCAACGTATGCACTGACCAATGCCACAGCGCCATTTTTAGTAGAAATGGCTGATTTGGGTTGGAAAAATGCCTGTTTTAAACATGATTCATTAAAAAAAGGTGTTAATGTTCATAATGGCGAAATCACACACGAATCTTTGGCTGCTTCTTTTGGTCGTAAATATGTGATTTTGTGAAATTATTAGTGTATGATTTTACATTATGACAGAGAATTTTGCTGAAAAGCTCAAAGAATTACACAACCAAAGAATCTTGGCGTACAGGAATGCGCAGTGGAAGCATGTTCTTGAACTAACAGAACAAATTTTTCAAATTAAGTCTAATGACCCAATGGCCGCCCATGATAGTTGTGTTGCTTATTTTCGTTTGGGTGACCGTGATAATGCACGTAGTTTAGCTCAAAAGACATGTCAGTATTTTTTAAAGGATAAAGCGACCTTCCCTGTAGAACATCAAATTGAGCGTATGATGACATTGATGACAGTGGGTAAAGTATCTCCTCGTTATATGAGGCATTACGAAGTTCTAGCGGAAATTTTGTATGAAGAAGGAGCTTTTGAAGCGGCCAGAGATTACTTTGAACAACTTACCTTAATGAAAGGGAAGTTTAGTCGTAAATATATTTATTTGATGAAATGTAATTTACACTTGGAAGACTACGAGAAAGCGGCACCACTATACAACAGAATGGTAGACGAATTTTCAGGTCGTGAAGGCCATATGTTGATCAGTTTTCGAGAATACTTGACGCGTCACCCTGATGAAAACGAAGCAGTTGATCTTTATTTTGATTTTTTAGATCAAGCAAATTTACATGACAAAGAATTGGCCAGAGTGTGTGCCGCGTATGAAGAGAGGTCTAAAAACAAAGAAAACAATGCTATTTTACGTGCTCTTGCCCGCAGAGAAGGGGATCCCGTAGAGGAACTTAGGTTGCTAGAGGAGCTTCTTTCCTATGATCCGGAAAACTCTAGGGCTCATCTGGGCTTGTCACGATTGTTTTTGTCCAGCAATCAACATAAAGGGATGAAATCACTGATTAGGTCGTTGCAGCTTGATAAGAAAAATATAAACCATGCTAGGCCCATTATCAAACAGTATTTACAAGAAGCAGATCGTGATGTTCAGGAAAATGTTTGTAAAGGATTGTTGGCCATTCTTGAAGATAACGTTGCGCGTGATTTGATGTTGGATCTTTCAGCGGATCTTCCAGATTGTGATTTGTTAGTTGAGCTCAGAAATGAATGGGCGGGAAAAACTACTGATACCGAAACAGAGAGTATGAACAATGTCACACTAATGTTGGAGAATTTAAGTTTGGGCGATCTTATTAGAAATAAAATGCGACTAGAAGAGCATATTTCTTCAAAAATGGAAAAAACTAGTTTTTTAGTGACGGATGTGGTGGGCAGTACTCGGTTGAAAGATGGTGTCAATCAAGAAAATGTTTTCGTTACATTTGATGCCTATCACAAATTTATTGATCGTATTGTTAAGAGCAATGGTGGTTCTAATTTTATTGATGAGGGGGATGGAAAAATTTCTCGCTTTGGTCGAGCTGTAGATGCGGTGAGAGCTGCAAGAGAAATGCTTAAAGAGCTTGAAACATTTAATCAAAAAGACAATAAATTGGGAACGAGTATTGTTATAAGATCAGGGATTCATACAGGGCAAAGTTTGATGGAAGATTCAAACAAGGCTAATTATAAACAAGTGGCTGACCGAGTTTTAGATGTTTCTTGCCATTTAGAAAAGTATGGAGAGCCTGGAGAAATTCATATCAGTGATGAGGTCATGAAAGAAGCTGAATTGTCTGATGAAGAAATTACTTTTTTAGGTTGGCGAGAAAAATCAGGTGTTAACGTCTATAAAGTTAATTAATTGTCGCTTTTAGTTCAATTGAGACGTTTGGTCGACAGCTGTATTTATTATGATGTTTAGAAATTTTAACTTTACATTTGCAATATTGTGATTTTTTCTTAATATATTGGCAACTCTATTGAGCAAGTGAAGATATATGAAATATGTTATTGACGAAGAATCATGGTTAAAAATCAACAAGTTAAAAGATGTGTATGGGTATTTTGATTGCGATATTTATTTTTTGATTGGTATCGATCAAATTTATTTTTTTAAACACATGACAAACAGTTCGGAATTGAGTTATGCTGATGCTGTTAGGTTGAGACTAACCTTAGAGTTGGATGTAGTAGAAAGTATTAATGTGACGACGATTTATGATTGTTTTGATATTTTGACATAATTAATCTTAGGGCTCGTCACAAAATACACCATTTATTTTGTGACGAGCTCTTATTTTTTTGACCACGTAAATAATCTCACATTTTTTTATCATATCTGCATTAACTTTTTCAGAAATAATTTTGGATGTCCATTTTTTTTTGTCGGTGATTTTAATGTGTGACCATGTAGGTTGAGTTGACGGTTTCATTACGTAACCTTCAGAATCAGAAATATGTTTGATAACAAGTGCCTCAGGATGATCTTTGAGAAGTTGTTGGATGTTTTTGTTGTCTAGTGAAAATAATGGAAATGATTTTTTTCCAAAAGTGTAAATGCTTATAAATTGTGAGTTGTCAGGTTTTGGGCTATAGTAGTTAATAGAGTTGTTGGCATTGTGGTAGAGATGGTCACCATCCTGTAGAAAAAGAGCCCATTGGATATTAAGAATGCCGCTGTGTGTGTCGCTTGTTTTGTTGAATGGGATATAGGTTGAATGTCGCCCTGTTTGCTCCCTGAGGGTGTAGTTGACGTAATGAAATTTGATACCTATGGGGTGTGGCCAATAATCCTGGTTTTCTTTTTCTTTTAGGTAAAAAGGAAAACTGGGGCCGTACCATAGAATACGCTTTCCTTTGTTTAGAGTGTTGCTAATGACTTTCATGGGATCTTTGTCAAAGAGAGGGTCTGAGAAAAACTGAGTAAGACCAAATAGGGGGAGAAGACTTGCAGTGAACAAAACAATGACGACGTTTCTTTCAAAATTTTTCCCCCTACTCGTTGAGATGTGTTTGAGGCCGTATTTGATACCAAAAAGATAAGGTAGCAAAAAGGGGCTGATAAATCGGACATATTGCATGGGGGTCAATATCAAATGAGTGATTAGAAATAACCCAGTATAACACAACAGTAATCGCATCAAAAAATAATTTTTACCAATTAAAATCTTCCAACATCCCACAAAAGACAGCAATAAACTTCCTATAGGTAAAGCGAAGTATAGGAGTTGGTGATAGACAAATCCAGAACGCCCAGCCGCATGATTAATTTTTTGCATGTCAAAATAAGCCTGAGTAATTTTGTTGAAAAAATCTCCACGATATTTAACCACATAAGGTGCCGCGTAAATACTTAAAAAGATGACAGGGATCACAATAAATACGCTTGTGAATGTTTTCCAGTTGTAAGGTCGATCTTGTTTTCGGTAACGGAATGTTTCTTCTAATACAAAAATAATACCTAGTGGAAAGTAATTGTAGCGAGAAATGGTGGCAAGCAGCCAAAACATTCCCATCCCCCAAAGTGCTCGCTGAGGCTTTGATTCTCTAAACGTGTAATAGCATAAAAAAGATGTTATGCCAAACACAGCGGCCCACAGATCGGTGAAGTTTAATATCCCTGTGCTTAATACAAGACAATTGCCCACAGCGCACCATAATAAAAAACATTTTGTAAACGTGCTGTCCTTGTTGTCAAAAATTAACTTGGCGGTGAGTGTCAGTAAGGCCACTGTAGCCAAAGAACAAATGCTTTGAGAGAGTTGCATAAATTCAAGTGAATTGTCAGGGGAGTAAAAAAACTTTGAAAAAATAGAAAGAATAAATGGTATAAAAGGGGGTCTAGTCAATTCGTAACCAAATGGTTCAGGAGATAGTCGTGAGAGCGACAAGGCATTGTTGACATAAGAGTAGTTGTCGTAACCAAACACTTCATGGTTGACGATCCAAATTATCATTGCTACGCACACACTATAGCTGGAATAGGTGATGAACCTATGAAGAAAATTATTCATCAATAACGTATCATAACTTCTCTTTTGAGCAGAATGTGAGGCCGTCCACTCATCGCGGACCAGTATTCGGCCAAGTTTAATTCACTTTCCTGTTCGTTGTACTGCTTGAGATAATTTTTAGCTAGTTCAATGACTTTAGTGCTATGACCCAAAATTTTATTGGCAATAGGTATTTTGAGTTCCATCGCATGAGTGACCGTGCAAAAAACAATATAACGATTGCCAACTTCTTGAACATCTACCTTTGTTTTGGCAATAGCCCCTAAGTAGTGAGTTCCCCAACTCAAATAACGGTTGTCAGCTTCTAAACTAGGTACATGCTTTATAAATGATGTACTACTGACAGGTATTAGGCTGAGTTGAGCGGCGACAGTGGCATCGGGATGAAATTCTTTACGAACAATTTCAGCTCGGCAAGCATTTTCTGCAGCAAAATCGACAACCCAATTTGTTTTTACAATTTGAGCATATTGTACAATTAGTAGAAAAAAAACCATCATGATGGGAGTCATCAAAGCGAATTCAGTTAATACAGCACCGCGCTTTAAGGAACGGGCCATTTCCAAAATTCGATATGGTCATCTATGGGTTTTTGAAAATGACTGTCTAAAGTCTTTGGATTGACATGGTTTTTAAATAAACCGCCAAGGATCAGTAGCAGTAAAAATAATAAGATAATGTATTCAGTTACTGCTTGCCCTTTTTTAGATTTTTTTAAAGTTTGTCTACCACTCAAGGCATCATTTAATATGGCATTTGAAGCAAATTCTATAGAAGATCCAGTGGGTATGCCTCGTGCAAGTTGTGTGATCTTGCCTGGAAAATCTTGTAAAAGATCTTGTAGGTAGAGCGCGGTTCCTTCGCCATCTAAATGAGCTCCAGTGGCAATAATAACTTCTTGGTACGAACCTTTTTTGAGCCTGTTGATAAGAGCGCTAAAAGTGAGATGTTCTTCTGTTATGCCATCTAAAGGAGAAAGACATCCTGTTAACACATGATAATGACCAGAATAACTGCCACTTCTTTCAAATTTGATTAGATCCTTAGGTTGTTCGACAACGCAAATAATTCTGTCATCCCTGCGTGTGTCCTGACAAATATTGCAAGGATTGTTTTCTGAGATGTTAAAACAGATTTGGCAGTGTAAAGAATTTTTTTTTAGTTCTTTTATAGCCTCAGCAAGCGGAATGACATTTTTTGGACTATTCACCATCAAGTGGTAAGATATGCGTTCCGCAGAACGTCGACCGATGCCTGGCAATTTTTCTAGTTCTTTGATCAAATTTTCCATTATTTGGTTGTTGTCAGTCATAAATGCTCATTTTTTTCGATAAAAGATCATGTCTGTTGTTACAGATATTTTGCTTAATTCTCAGCATTATAATTTATCTAGACTAAATTATATATATTGCAAAGTGTTTGAATTACGTATAGCATTATAAACTGATTACAAATTAGTTACTTTTAGTAATTAATTTGTGAATTTGTTTTAACTAACTAAGGAGAATATAAAGATGTTAAGCCTTAATAGGGTCATGCTAACAGGTCGTTTGGTTAGAGATCCAGAATTGCGCCATACAGCGGCTGATGTTGCTGTGTGCGATATAACGCTAGCACATAACAGACGTTTTCGTGGTAACAATGGTGAATTACGTGACGAAGCCACTTTTATTGATGTCACATTTTGGCGCAAAAGTGCTGTTAAACTTGTTGAGTTTTTCAAAAAAGGAGATCCTATTTTTGTTGAAGGTCGATTGACAATGGATCAATGGACAGCAAAAGATGGCCAGAGAAAGCAAAAAGTTAAAATAGCTGCTAGTGAATGGCGTTTTATTCAACCCACACACAACAATGAAGAAGGTGGTGAGTTGGTGACAGATTTTGATGACGATGACGAATATGAATATGAAATTGTGGAGGAAGAAATAGAAGCAAGCTGAAAAATAACAAAATATTAATTTAAAATAAATATTTGATCAAAACCTCTTTCATGACGAAAGAGGTTTTTTTGTATGACGTCTCGAGTTATTATAGAATCTAGATTAAGCAAAAAATAAAGAGAGATGAAATATGAAAAAAATACGTCTGTTTATACCCTTACTTTTAGTTTCAGTTTTAGTGAGTTGTGCTAGTCATGACTGGAAAACTATTCGTCCTATGCAAGAACGTATGATCACGCTTGAATTGAAAACGGGTTATTTTGGCGGGGCATCTGACAAGCATGTTAAAACTTATGTGATTCCAGATAAAAATGAAACACCTGAAGTCAGATTAGTTATTGTGGGCAGATTTAATGTCAGTGATACTGACAAACTACAGGAATTGTCAAGGGAAATTGAGGAGGTTGTGGTAGGTGTCATGCCTTTTTCTTCCGTTATTCCTCGCGATACCAGCCGTATTACTATTTATCTAACAGGATATGATTCTTCTCGTAAAGTCATGCAATATGCCAATAGAAAATGGTCTGAAATGAATAAGGCCAATACGGATGAAGAATTACGTAATAATGCCAAGTGGTTACAAAATAAAATGGCGGTACAGTTAGGCTTAGAATAATTGTTGGATTAGGTAAGTGAGAACAGCCATCGCAGATGCAATACAGAAGTGAAGCGGTCACTCTCACAGCGACTATTCAAAATCAACTTTTTAATAAGAGACTCAAAAGACCGCTTACTTTTTTAGACAGTGCGCAGCGTACATCTTCAAGTGTGCGGTGGTCTATTCTTGCTGAAAATCCATCCCACTGCTTTATTTCAAGTGAACGAGCTGTTCTTCTTGATGGGGCGGAAAGTATGGATGATCCCATTGCTCTGTTGAGTAAAATTCATCATTTTAGAAGTTTTAAAAATCTGCCTCCTAAATTTCCATGGCCTGGGGGAATTGTCGCTTTATCATATGACCTGAAGGGGATGGTAGAGGATAAGTTGCAGGCCACTACTCAATTACCTTCAGGTTTCCCCGATATAGTGGCCTATTTTTTTGATAGATGGTTATGTGTTGATCATCAAAATCATGAAGCCTGGGTTTTAGGAGTGAATCACGATAATGATGAGAGATTTGATGAAAAATTTGATGATTTCAGACAGCGATTATTAGAACCTGAGATTGAAGAAGGAGACCCATTTTCAGTAAAGCCACTATCATGCTTTCCCAGCGAAACGGTTTACAAACAGTCAGTTCAACATCTTCTGGAAGGGATCAATGAAGGTGATTATTATCAAGCAAATTTGAGTCGTCAATACACAATGCAATTGCAGGGAGATGTCCGTTCCTTGTACACTTCATTGCGCAGACATTCACCAAATCCATTTAATGCTTTTATGGAATTTGGTAGTCAAAGTTTATTAAGTGCCTCACCTGAACAATTTGTGAAAATTGATCTGGCTGGAGAGCTGAAAAGTTGTCCTATCAAAGGCACGCGTCCTCGTAGTAAAAATGTGAAAGAGGACAATCATAATTATAATCACTTGCTCAATAGTGCCAAAGATAAGGCTGAATTAGCCATGATTGTGGATTTGATTCGCAATGATTTAGGCCGTTTTTGCGAATTGGGCTCTGTCAAAGTTCCCCAAAAACGTCGTATTGAGCGGTATACAGGAGTTCATCATACGGCGGCGATTATTGAGGCCCGGGTTTCGTGGCCTTGGCAGCTTGATAGCTTTATCAAAGCTATGATTCCTGGAGGTAGTATTACAGGGGCTCCAAAGATAGCGGCAATACAGGAATTGACTAAAATTGAACCAAAATCAAGGGGTTTTTATTCAGGTAATCTTCTGTTATTAGATGCATTAGGAAGAATGGATAGTAGTATTCTTATAAGAACTTTAGTGGCCAATCATAAAGAGCTGAGTTTGCAAGTGGGTGGAGGAATTGTGAGTGATAGTCAAATAGATATGGAATTGCAAGAAACCAAAGATAAAGCTTATTCTCTTTTGAAGGCTTGTGGCTTAAAAGATAAAGATTTTACCTAAATGAACATTGCGACAAACTGTATCACCCTCATAGGTCTGTTTTTAGTGACGATTATATTTGTTATCGTCATTTTTACGTTATGGCAGGATCCAAGCAAAACTAATGATTGATATCAATTATAGTAGAGCTATGTTGAAAAAAGCTTTTTTGGTGATACCACCAACGGGATTGTATGTACGTGAAGACAGGTGTCAGAGTTCTGTTGAGGATTTCAGCGTAGAATTTTTTCGCCCACCCCATGATTTGATGATGATGGCGGCGACTCTTGAAGATAAAGGAGTCCAGTGCAAGATTCGAGATTACCCTGTTGAGGGGGGAGATTATGAAACCTTCAAAAAAGATTTTGTTGAGTACGATCCAGATCTGTTGATTATTTCAATCACCACACCGACCATGAAAAAGGATATGTCGGTGTTGCAGTGTGCCAAAGATATCAAAGCCAGTGTTGTTACGGTGGCCAAAGGGGCTCACTTTTTAAAAGGTGCTATTTCTGTTCTTAAAGAATACCCTCAATTGGATGTGGCCATACGCGGAGAAAACGAATTTTCAATAGGAGATCTTATTCTTCCCAAAGAGCAGTGGGGTACGGCCTTAGGGATTACTTATAGGCAAGGTGATAATATTATTGAAAATGAAGATCGTCCTTATTTGGAAGATTTAGATCTCTTGCCTTTGCCGGCTCGCCATCTGGTGCGTAACGAATTGTATATGCGGCCTGATGTCAAACGACCCTTAGCGGTACTGGACACCCAACGTGGTTGTCCGGCACGTTGCGTGTATTGTTTGGTGAGCGAGGTGAGTGGGCGTACAATTCGCAAACGCAGCCCTCAATCAGTGATGCAGGAAATTGAAGAATGTGTGACACAACATAAAATTACGGATTTTCTTTTTAAAGCGGATACTTTTACCTGGTACAAAGATTGGGTACTTGAATTATGTGAACTTATATTGGAAAAAGATTACAAAATTTCATGGATATGTAATTCACGAGTAGATACTTTAGATGAAGAGCGTATTAAGATCATGAAAAAAGCAGGTTGTTATGCCATTGGTTTTGGTATTGAAAGTATCAATGATGACATCTTAAAAGAAATCAAAAAAGGAACTCCTTCTAGAAAGATAGAAGAAGCTATTAAACTTTGTCGAAAATTTGATGTTAAGTCTTATGGTTATTTTATGATTGGTTTTCCTTCAGATACCGAAGAAACCGTGCAGCAAAGTATTGATTTCTCACAACGCGTGGGCTTAGATTTTATTGATTTTTACATCGCTTATCCTTTCCCCGGTACAGAGTTTGAAACGATGGTGAAAGATAAGAATTTGTATGAAAATATTGAAGATATTTCGGCCTATTCTGAACCGGCCATACGTACCGTGGCATTGAGTTCGGAACGTTTGAAGGAAATGCGTGCCACAGCCATGAGAAAATTTTACACCCGTCCTTCCTATATCTTTAAAAAAATGATGCAGATTGAAAACTTCACCCAGTTCAAACAATATGTGCATTATGGATTGAAGATGCTGAGCAAGACAAAGGTTTAGATTGTCTGACAAATGAAAGTGTATCTTCTGGATCTATGGGAATCTCCCAACGGTTGCAATAACAAAGAAGTCACAGGCAGTTATGGTTCTGTTATGACAGGTGAGGGAGGCATTTCTTCTCTTTATGCTTGGATGAAAAGAAAAAAACTTCGTATGCCCGTGGTATCGATGGCTTATCTGAATGCCATTTTTAAAGGAGCAGGCCATGAGGTGGTTTATGGGGAATATCTTCCCAAGGATTCATTTGATCTAGTGCTGATGCCCACTTCAATTGTGGGGGCTGTTGAAGAAAGGGAAGCGGCGGCGGCCATCAAAAAACAAAGTCCTACGACCCTCATTGGTTTTTTTGGTGCTTTTGCCAAAGTTGATGCAGAAAACTTTTTGCAATTCGGAGACTTCGTGATTTCAGGGGAACCTGAAGACTGGGCTCAAAAATATGCTTCAGATTCAAGTAATTCACCACGAGGCGTGATTGTTAGCGAAAAAATTAGAGATTTGGATACCTTGCCCGACCCCGATTACAGGGGATTCCCCGTTCATAGCTATAGTTATTCCCCATTGCTCAGGTCAAATCCTTTTTTGCCACTTACCACAGCACGGGGATGTCCCTTTGATTGTTATTATTGCCCTTATATGGTGGATCAAGGCAAACAATATCGCCAGCACAGCGTTCAGCGTGTGATTGGTCAAATCAAAAACATGATTGAACATCATCAAGTCACAAGTATTTTATTTCGTGATATTGTGTTTTCTATGCATAAAAAAAGAACTAAAGAATTATGTGAAGCAATTATTGAGGCTGATTTAGGTATCCGCTGGGGCTGTGAAACACGCATTGACAGCTTAGATGAAGATCTTGTGAGATTGATGCACAAAAGTGGTTGCGAGGTGATGCATTTTGGCGTGGAGTCCAGTGACAATGCGATACTGGGTGAAGCGGGTCGAAAAGGAATGAAGTTAGATAAGCAAATGCAGATTGTCAATCTTTGTGAAAGTTTGGGGATGAAAACGGTGTGCTTTTATATTTTTGGTTTTGTCAGCGATACTGAAACAAGTATGCAAGACACCATTGATTATGCCTGTCAACTCAATTCGTCGATGGCCCAGTTTGGCATCATGACTCCGTATCCCGGTACTCGATTGTATGAACAGCTTGAAGACCGTGTGACGACTAAAGACTGGACAAAATATACCACATATACCCCAGTGGTGAATTTAGATCATTTGAGTGCTCAGCAAGTGTTGGCTGCCAAACGTAGGGCTTACCGTCAGTACTTTATGCGCCCCAGTTGGATCATCTCTCGCTTGCCAAAATTGCTTTTTAAATGAAAATCGCATTAACAGGTGGCAGTGGTTTTTTGGGCCGTGAACTATACAAACAGCTTAAGGCAGAGGGCCATGAATGTGTGCTGCTGTTGCGTGAGACTAGTGTGCCCCCTGATAACGCTCCCTGTCGTCGTGTTGATTTTAAAGAGGGGCACGCTTTCAAAGAAGCTTTAGAAGGTTGCGAGGTGCTTCTTCATGCGGTGGGTGTAACCAATGGCAGTAATGAGGTGTTGGAGGAAGTGAATAAGATTCTCACAACATTGCTCATGACTTCCTTACCCGATTCGATTAAGCGAGTGGTGTATATTTCCTCTGCGGCAGCTCATATGCGTAAGGGTCCCTATGGTATGGCTAAGCTGAGAGCTGAAGAGGAAGTGAAAACCTGCGGAAGAGAATGGGTGTTACTGCGTCCAACGATGATTTATGGCCCAGGGGATAACAAAAACTTAGCCATGATGGTGGATTGGGTGACAAAACGATTTTTTGTGCCGGTACTAGGTGGTGGAAAATTTAAAGTACAGCCCGTACATGTGGAAGACGCCGCGCAGGCTTGTGTGGCGGCCTGTACAAAAGAGGTGTCGGGCTCAACATTCAATGTCTGTGGCCCCGAGCAAATCTCTTTAAAAACAATGTTGGAAGAGCTCAAACAACGTAGTAAGAGTTCCTGCATTTTTATATCTGTTCCTCTTAAACCTGTGCAGATATTTCTTTCTTTTTGGGCATGGTTGTTCCCCACAACATCACTCCCTGTTAAGCAAGTCAAAGAGTTAGATAAACATGAGGCATTTGAGTACACGGAAACAAGCCAGCGTTTGAATTACCACCCTCGCCGTTTTCAAGACGGTTTGGACTGGTTGAACTGATGTGTGGTGTGGCAGGGATTGTGGGTTTGGAGGATGGCGGAGTCTTATTAAACAAGATGTTAGATTCTCAACGCCATCGTGGCCCTGATGCCGAAGGGCGTCATGTGGAAAGAGGCATTGCTCTGGGCATGAGGCGTTTGTCTATTATTGATGTTGCGGGGGGGGATCAACCTTGCCTCACTGCAGACCGTTCGGTGATGGTATTTATGAATGGCGAAATTTACAACCACGGTAGCTTGCGTAAAGAATTTGACGAGTTTCCTTATGCCAGTCAAACAGATACCGAAGTGATACCACACTTGTGGCAAAAGTTTGGTGAAGACAGTCTTGATAAACTCGCTGGTATGTTTTCTTTGGCTATTTGGGAACCTTCCAAAAAAACGTTGACATTGGTAAGAGATCGTATGGGTATTAAACCCTTGTGGATCTATGAGGATCAGGGAATATTATCTTGGTCGAGTGAAATAAAAAGTTTTGCTCAAGCAGGTTTGAGTTTGAAATTAAACCCACAAGGATTATGGGATTACATGACTCACGGTTATATTCCATCGCCTGATTGCCCTTTCAAGAATGTGAGAGCTTTACTGCCAGGACACCTTCTTCGCATTCAATTAGATGATAAAAATAAATGGAAAAGCGAAGATCACTGTTATTGGGCATTGCCTGAAGCTGATTGGGCAGACCCTGCACCTTCTGCCGCTGTGGGTTATGTGAAAGAATTACTACAGCGTAGTATGGAAGAACATTTGAAATCAGATGTCCCTTTGGGTTGTTTGTTGAGCGGTGGTTTGGATTCTGGATTGCTCACCGCTTGGGCCAGTAAAATTAGGGGAGCGCCGATCTCAACTTTTTCGGTGGGTTTTGCAGAAAGCAGTTACGATGAAAGGGGTGAGGCCCTAGCCTTGGCCAAAGAATTAGGTTGTTCTCATCATAGTGTGGAGCTACGTGAAGCAGATTTCCTCATCCATTTGGATACGGCGATGGCTCGAACGGATACCTTGCTTGCTGACCCTGCCATGGTGGCTCTTGTCCCTCTGTATGATTTGGTACAAAAACATGTGACAGTGGTTTTGGATGGGGATGGCGCTGATGAGTTGTTTGGGGGATATCCCACCGTCACCGCTGACACGATTCATAGTTTGATTACTTGTTTACCCGCCTATGTGAGGCGACAACTCAAAGAATTGTCTCGGGTATTGCCCCAAACTAAAAATAAAGCTAATTTCTTTTTTAAATGTGAACGTTTATTGCGTAATGCTGATTTAGAAGGGGGGCAGGCTCATACATTATGGAGAAACATCCACCGACTTGAAGATAAAGAGTTTTTGATTCATTCCGATTATATTCCACAGAGTTTCGAAGAAAAATTGGGCATAAAAAATCATCTGGCCAGTTTTGTTAAAGCAGGGGGAAATTACACACACCGTGATTTTACTAAAAATGATTTAAAAATATGGTTGCCTGATGACAACCTCAAAAAAGTAGATGGTCAATCTATGGGGGTGAGTGTTGAAGCCCGCGTGCCCTTTTTGGATCATCGTTTGGTGGAATTGGTGTACCCGATGTCCTTAAAACTCAAGCGTAAATTTGGTGTTAAAGGTTTGTTGAGGGAGGCGGGAAGAGGAATTCTTCCTTCTTCTTATTTGAACAGGAAAAAAGCGAGTTTTCATTTGCCCCTTGCGGCGTGGACCACAGGCCATTTGAAATTGGACATCACTAACAGAATCATGCATTTGAATGAGCTATCTCAAGGATTTTTTAAAGAAGATGCTTTGAGAAAATTCATTGACCAATCCCGAGGGGATGCCTATAGTATCTTTAACCTTTTAGCTTTGGAGAGCTGGTGGAAACAATGGCCGACAACACTGAGCATTTAGATCTTACGGTATTATTACCAGCTTTCAATGAAGAGGAAGCTATAACGCCTACACTTGACGAATTGAAAGCTGTGTTACATTTGTTAGATTGCAGTTGGGAAATTTTGGTGGTCAACGATAGCAGTACAGATAAAACAGCCGAATTAGCAGAGGCTTTAGGTGCTCGAGTGATCACACGTATGCATCGAGCCGGAGCCGGAGCTGCACGTCGTACGGGAATTTTAGCGGCCAAAGGTGATATTGTGCTGATGATGGATGCTGATGGCAGTTACGATCCTTCCACCATTCCTGAAATGCTCACGTATTTCCCTGATTACGATCAGGTCAACGGTGCGCGTCATAAAGAGATGGGTACCTTGCCACTTTTGCGGGCACCTGTCAAATGGTTGCTCAAGAGTATTGCCAGTTTTTTGTCAGGTTATCATATTCCTGATTTAAACACAGGCCTTAAGGCCTTTAAAAAAGATTTGATGACACGCTACCTGTGGGTGATTCCCGATGGTTTTTCTTGCGTGACAACAATGACATTAGCTTTTTTATGCAATGATCATGCGGTTAAATATGTTTCTACCACTTATCGAAAGCGTATAGGCAAATCAAAATTCCATCCTGTCAAAGATACGGGGCTTTTTTTTATGACGATTATACGTATGATCATGTACTTCAAGCCTTTGAGTATTTTTATACCGGCAACCATTTTTATTTTTTCAAGTGCGGTTGTTAAAAGTATTTATGAGTTATTGTGGGGCGCTAAGCAGATGCAGCAAATTGACGTGGTTCTATTTGTGTTGTCGGGGGTGATTATGATGGTTGGTCTTTTAGCCGATTTGATTGTGTCTACCCAAAAACAACGTGTTTTTGATTACCAGAATAAAAACAAATGAAACGTTTAGCGCTGCTAGGTTGTACGGGTAGTATTGGTGACAGCACAGCTCAGGTGATACGTGATCAAAAAGACCGTTTTGACATTGTCGCGTTAGCGGCCAATACTTCACTTGACAAATTATGGGCCTTGGCTGAAGAGTTTGATGTGAAGCATCTGTGTTTGACGGATGCCTCAAGTAATGAAAGTCTCAAGCAGAAGGCGCTGGAGACGGGTCGTGTGGTGTATGACCAGGTTGAGGATTTGATAGAAGTGGATGGCCTTGATATAGTGATTGGTGCTATTGTGGGTGCCGCAGGCATGGAGGCCAATTTAAAAGCGGTATCACAAGGTATTGATTTGGCCTTAGCCAACAAAGAAACCTTAATTATGGCGGGGGATCTTGTGATGAAGGCTGCCAAAGAAAATGGGGCTCGCGTTTTACCTATAGATAGTGAACATTCGGCGATTTGGCAATGTCTGTGGCCTGCTAGACAGGAAGAAATTGAAGAACTTATTTTAACGGCATCCGGAGGCCCTTTTTTCGGCAAGTCAGCTGACGAACTGAAACAAGTTACGTTAGAGCAAGCTTTGAACCATCCCACCTGGGATATGGGGCCTAAAATCACTATTGATTCGGCCACTCTGATGAATAAAGGATTGGAAGTAATTGAAGCTCGCCATCTTTTTGCGGTGGATGTGTCACATATTAAAGTGCTGGTGCATCGCCAAAGTTTGGTGCATTCAATGGTGCAATTTAGAGATGGTTCAATCATGGCTCAGTTGGGGATGGCGGATATGAAGGTTCCTATTCAAGTGGCTTTGGATTATCCACATCGTTTTGCAAATCGTTATCCCCGTTTGGATCTCACAGAATTCAAATCCTTGACCTTTGACAATCCCGATTTGGAAGCATTTCCTTGTTTGCGTTTGGCTTTTGAGGCAGCGGGCCGTGGGGGGACGGCAGAGGCTGTTTTGAATGCGGCCAATGAGATGTCTGTGGAGCTATTTTTATCTGAGGCCATAAAGTTTTCAGATATCCCTAAATTCAATGAAGCGGCCTTGGCAGCTCACTCTTTTAGTGAAAAGCCTGATATTAAGGCCCTTAAAGAGGCTGACCGCTGGGCGAGGGAGTATGTGAAGGGGCTTAAATAGCTTGAAATCTTAGTCATGGGGTTTTAATTTAAAAAATTCCCAATGGACCTCCAAATGCCTTGTCTTTCTTGATTTCTTGTGCACTTACGTGATTGGGGAGGGAAAGTGTGGGTAAATAAGGGGAATTTTTTAAATTAAATACCTCATGACCAGAAATTTGTGTGAAAAGTTGTAAAATACCTTTTTTAACGAAAGAATGGAGACTGTGACTTACCTTATTGTTGCCTTAGGCATTGCTTTTATTATTTTTATTCATGAACTTGGTCATTTTGCTGTGGGTAAGTTTTTCAAATTCAATATCGAAGTATTTTCGGTTGGTTTTGGTAAAGCAATCTTCAAGTTCAAACGTGGAGAGACAGAATACCAGCTTGCGATGATTCCTTTAGGTGGATATGTCAAATTTAAAGGGCAGATGCCTGATGAGTTGAGTGACAATGAAGATGGCTCTAAAGGGGATGAATACGATTTTCAAAATCGTCCGGCTTATCAACGAGCGCTTGTGTTGGTAGCCGGTGTGACAATGAATGTTATTTCAGGAATCGGCATGATCATTGTGGCTTACCTTTACGGTGTGATGGAGCCTCAACCAGATGTGGGTGGTTTTGTTGAAGTGGCCACTGAAAAGGTGAGGTCGTCAAAAGATGATCCTAAATCTCCCATGATTGAAAGAACGTTTAGCCCTGCAGAAAGAGCGGGTCTTAAGGTAGGAGACAAAATCACTTCTGTCAATGGTGTTGCCGTTGAAAATTACATGGGTGCCATGTACGAAATCATTTTAGGCAAAGAAGGTTCAACGGTTAAACTTGAAGTGGACAGAGATGGTCAAAACGTTACGGTTGACAATATTAAGCCAGTAAAGGCTGATAAAGGTATATTTAGTATTGGTATAAGACCACGTGCGACGACGGTCATAGATACGGTTGCGAATAAAAAAAACAGCAAAGCTGCCATCACCCCTGCGGCGGATGCTCAACTGCAAAAAGATGATGTGATTACAGCCTTAAGAATACCCGATAAAGAGTGGGTGTCGGTTAGTTATTATGACGAAATAAATGCGTTTTTAAAATCAAAAGAAACTAGAAATTACTTGAACGATAACAAAAATATTGAAATCAAGTACCGTCGTGGGGATGAAGAACATCAGGTAATGATTGCTCCGTATGCAGCTGTGACGGTGGGATTTCGTCCTGTCCAACCTAACTCAACACTATTTACGAAGATTAAAGGTATGTTTGCTAAACCATCTAAGTTGGAATCGTTGATTGAAAAAGTAGTTAACGGTTCTCCTATAGACAAATTAGGTTTAAAAAAGGGTGATCAGATTGTTTTTGCCAAAAAATTAGGTGATCAATCTAAAGCTGTGAGTGTGAGGGATTTTGAAAAGTTTAGAGAGTTTTTAAAATCTAATGGCAGAGAGCCTTTTGAATTAACATGGCGCTCTAATGAGGGTTTGGATGAGCCTCAAACGGGCATTATTAAGCCTGTATTTGGAGATTATGACCTTGGATTATATCCTGAAAGCCATATGATGGAGAAAAAATTTGCCTTCAGTGAGTTTGGTGCTTTACTGGGCTATGCCAGTGACCGTACGCAATATGAGTTCAATAACTTGTATCGTTCACTTGTGGCCTTGTTTACAGGCTCTGTGAGTGCAGAAAATATGGGCGGACCCATTGCCATTGTGCGTGTTTCTAGTCAGGCATTAACTTTGGGTATGGGATTTTTTCTTATTTTCCTAGCGGTGATAAGTTTTAACTTAGCTATTTTAAACATTCTTCCCATACCGTTGTTGGATGGCGGGCATTTGGTATTGGTGCTGATTGAAGCAGTTATGGGTCAGCCAGTGAACGAAAAAGTTCAAATCGGTTTACAGTACATAGGCATGTTTCTTTTGGGTGGTTTAATCCTTTTTGTTTTTTACAACGATATATTTAGGTAAAAAATTTGATCCCTGAAAGCTTGATTGGTAAAAGAGTTGTCGTTGACACTAATTCATCTTACACCATAGTGGGGACGTTAATTGAAAAACAACAAGGTTGTTTGATATTGGAGCAAGTAGACCTTCATGATCAAAATTCAGCCAATACGCATCAAGATCTTTATCTATCTGACGTACTGGATAATGGCGTGCAGGCCAATCGTAAAAAAATACATGTGTTGTTGGATAAGGTTATTTGTATCACAGATCTCGACGATATTATCAGCTACTAAATAATGATACACTGGGCTCGTTTTTTTAGAATTCCCCTTCTGCCTACGGTATGGTGTCATTTGTATGCAGCGTCTGTGATGGTGGGGGATGATATCACACAACATCCTTGGTTGCTTGTGGCCTTCAGTTGCGTGTATTTATTTGGGATGGGAGACAACGACCGCGCGGATGTGGCGCGTGACTTAGAAAACAACCCTAGTCGACCCCTGGCTGCTGGAGTGATATCTATCACACAAGCGACCTATGTACTCACTTTTATTCTTCTTATAGGTGGCTTTTCGGTTTATAAAATTGAGCCGCCACATCAAGCGAAAATGGTCGCCGTTTCACTGGTAGCTGCTTGGTGTTATAACCGCTATTTCAAAGCCTTTGCTCTTCCAGGGGCGCTGTGTTTGGCAGTGGCCCGTGGATCAATTTATTACAGTTTTTCAGTTCCTTTACATTACGCTCTTATACTCGCGGCTTATACCCTATGTGTTACCTTGTGGAGTACGACAGAGGAAAAATACCCCAAACGTAAAAAAATTACATTGTTATTGTTACTTATGTTACCCGTATTAGATTTTATCCTTATCATCTGTGAAAAGGGAATGACGCAGAGATATGCCTTTTTTCTGTTAGCTATGCCTATTGTTTGCCGATTTTTTGTACTTGCCCTGTCTCCCAAAAAATAATTTATATTTTTTTCGTAGCCCGCCCAGTAAGATAATTCGTGGACACAAAAATTTTAACAAAAAAGAATTTTGAAAAATTAAAACAGAAAAGTAAGACTTTTGGAAGAGCCATCCAAATGAAAAAAATGGCACACGATCTTGACAAGTATTAAAAAAGCAAGCGAAAAAGCAGGTGTGAGTACGTACCGATGCTGTTTTCCAATCCACCTTTCATTATAAGCGTTGAAGTCAGGTGATTTTCTAGAGGGTGCAAAGCATTTCACCCCAGAGTTTTTCAAAACATCACGAAAGCCCGATTTCATGAAAGATGAAGATTTGAAGGGGTTGAAAAACATTTACACCTTGACATGGTTGAGTTTGGGAAATACAGATGTTTCGGATAAAGGATTAAATGAGTTGTTATTTATCTTTCAAAATCCCAAGTGCGGTGTCATTACATTTTAAGAATATGAAAATGCTTCATTCACCAAGGCTTTGAATTACGCCATGAATTATAAAAGTGTCATGTTTGAGTATCTCAATGATGCCGTCTAAACATCGATAACAATCCAGTTGAACGAGCTTTACGCTGCGTAGCTGCCGGCTGTAAGAAATGGATATTTTCTGGAAAAGCAGCGATTGTGTTTTCTTCATTGATTGAAACATGCAAACTGCATGACATCAATGTGACGGCCTATATTCATGATGCCTTGATGGCGATGGCCGACTGTCGCGATCAAGGAGATCCGAACTCATGAGAACCTTAAGCCTCTTTAAAGAAATTGTAAAAGCTAAAGCCTTAGAAGCAAAAGGCAGAAAAATTCGGACTCCTTCAGCGTGGTCTGACGGGCAATTATTGATACGCGATCAAAATGAATTGAAGTGCTTTGATTTGTCTTAGGCGGGAACGCAACGTTAGTAAAGATAACACAGTTCAAAAATTAATGCGAAATTTTATTATTGTTTACGAACACTTCAAGGTTTTGATGGATTACAACATTGTCACCTTTTGATAATTTACATACTTTTTTGTTGTTTATGGACAATGTGTTATTGATAATAGAGATTGTGTTGTTGTCGAATTTGAATGTTAAATTATCATTGTTGTGTATGCTTAAAGAATTACTTTTTGGTAATTTGTACGTTATACCATTGTGATGACATGTGCTGCCTGAAGAAGTTATGGCTGATTGGGTTGTAATTGAGTTTGTTTTAGATTGTTTAAGTACGCAGCAACCTGCAAAGATTGACAAGAGAACTATAGATGCTATTGTTGTTTTCATGGTGTCTCCATTTCATAGTAAATTTGTTGTTTTTATTTTTTGAGTAACAACTCTTTTTTTGGATAGTTGATAACGAGTTGGTATTTTTTTAGGTAGTCGTAGCCCAATATGCCATCAATGGCTGTATTTAGTTTTTCTGAAATGTTGGTGAGGTTCATGATTGCGACTTCCATTTTTTTTCGATAGGCTTTGCCAATGGAAAGTGAGCGTATGGTGATCACTTTGATTTTGAAGGTCCCTGATGCGCTCATGGCCTCTTGATGACTACCTCCATTAAGCTTGAGTTTTTTTGCTAAGGTTTGTGACAGGCAAACAGCAGAGGCTCCGGTGTCTAGAATAAAGTTAAAGGGTCCCTCACCATTTATTTTGACGGGGACAATTAAATGAGATTCACTGATGGGCGAAACGGCGTATCTTATTTTTGCTAGAGTTTTCATTTATTCAGAGTTTTTAAAAACTTCTAGTACGATGGCTGCGGCTTCTTTGATTTGCTCTTCAGTGATAATCAGTGGGGGAGCAAAGCGTACGGTTGTTTCATGGGTGTCTTTAGCAAGAATACCTTTTTTTGCCAATGCTTTGCAGCGTGCTTTGGCTGATTTAGAATTCATTTCGATGGCGATCAACAAGCCTTTGCCACGAATTTCTTTGATATGTGCTAAATCAGCGAGCTCTGCTATTTCTTTTTTGAAGAGAGCGCCTAAGGTAGTAGCTTTCTCACAGAGGTTTTCATCCACAATCACATCCAAGGCGGCTGAACCAATGGCCGCAGCAAGAGGATTGCCTCCAAAGGTGCTGCCATGACTTCCAGGGGTAAAAACCTTCATCACGTCATCGTTAGAGAGCATGGCGGAGATAGGGTATAATCCACCACTTAGCGCTTTACCAACGGTCATGATGTCGGGTGTAACACCTTCGTGCAGGTGGCAGAACATTTTTCCTGTACGAGCTAATCCAGTTTGAATTTCATCAAAACATAGTAAAACGTTATGCTTGCTACAGATCTCTCTTACAGCCTTCAAATAGCCCTCACTGGGCAGTTTGACTCCCGCCTCTCCTTGGATAGGTTCAACAAGAAAGCCACATGTGTTTTCATTAATAGCGGCTTCTAGAGCGGCTGGGTCATTGTAGGGGATAATCTTAAATCCAGGGCTGGCAGGTCCATAACCATCTCGGGCATCAGGATCAGTAGAGAAGCTCACAATGGTGGAGGTTCTACCGTGGAAATTATCTTCGCAGACAATGATTTCAGCTTTATCTGTGGCAATCCCTTTGCTTTCGTAACCCCATTTTCTCATGGCTTTGATGGCAGTTTCTACAGCTTCAGCTCCTGAATTCATAGGTAAGGCTTTTGTCATTTTGGAGATACCACATAATTTTTTTAAAAAAGGTCCCATTTTGTCGTTGTGGTAAGCTCTGGAGGTCAGTGCCAAGGTGTTAACTTGGTTAATAAGGGCTTTAACGATTTTTGGATGTTGGTGCCCTTGATTAACCGCGCTGTAAGCACTGAGCATGTCGAAGTACTTGTTGCCTTCCACATCGTACATGTAGATACCCTCTGCTCGAGAAATCACAATATCTAATGGAGCATAGTTATTAGCACTGTAAGTACTTATTTCTTCTAGGCAAGCTTCTGTCATGCTCTGGGGTTTAGAATCTGTCATCTGCGTTAACCTTTCTTATTCATTAGTATACGAGTAGATATCTACGGATAATTCCTTACATTTTGATAGTTTTTGTAGTTTAGTCAATATTACACTTAAAAAAACACAGTATTTCTATTAAATTTGAGTGATTTTATTAACTAATAAATAAGGGTGTTATTTGATGAAAATATTGTTTGTAGAAGATAATGAAGAATTTCAGTTATGTGTGGTCAGAGATTATCTTTTTGACCATGAAGTGGATTCTGCCTATGACGGTTCTGAAGGGATCAAGTTGTTTGATCATAATTTTTATGATTTGGTACTGTTGGATTATCAGATGGATCAGGTTCATGGCCCTGATGTTGTCAGTCATATAAGAGAAGTAAATAAGCTAATCCCAGTGATAGCAGTGAGTATGGAAGATCGCTTAAACGAAGAATTGCTAAAATTGGGAGCTACCGCGGCTTTAGCTAAAAGACATATGACAAAACTAGTTCAATTGATTCAGGAAATAGTCGTAGAATAACCCTTTAACCGTCAGATAAACGTGGATACAATTCAGCCATGAATATATTAATAATAGGTAGTGGTGGCCGTGAACATGCTTTGGCCTGGCGTCTCTCAAAAGATAAACGTGTTAAGGCGATTTACAGTGTGCCAGGTAATCCAGGCATGCCGGGTTTTAAAGTGGATGATTTCACATCATCGGATCATATTGGTCTATTAGATTTTATTCTTGAGAAAAACATCGGCTTTACTATCGTGGGGCCTGAAGCGCCATTGTATGAAGGCCTTGTAGATTTTTTGAGGAAAAAGAAACAACTGGTATTTGGACCGGTACAAGCTGCTGCGGAACTGGAGAAGAATAAAATATTTTCTAAAGAAATTATGAGTGCAGCTAACATACCCACCTCTGAAAGCAAGACATTTGGTGATTTTGAAGCGGCTATGGAATATGTGACAGAGTGTGATGGAGATTGCGTTGTGAAGGCTCCAGGGCCAGCCTTGGGTAAAGGCGCTTTTGTGTGTAGCTCGGTTGAAGAAGCTAAAGAAGCTTTGGAAAAAATTCTCGTTCACAAGGAATTTGGTGAATATGAAGCTTTGATCGAGGAAAAAATGGTAGGTCAGGAAGCTTCATTTTATGTGATCACAGATGGAACAAATATTTTTCCTTTACCTGCGGCGCAGGATCATAAAAACATTTTTGATGGAGACAAAGGTCCAATGACAGGGGGGATGGGAGCGTATGCACCCACACCGGCAGTCAATAGTCAAGATTTTGATAAAATCATTGAAACGATTATTGTTCCGTTGTTACACATCATGAAAAGACGCGGTACGCCCTATACAGGGGTTATTTTTGTCGGATTGATGATGACATCTGCAGGGCCCAAAGTGATTGAATTTAATGTGAGATTTGGTGATCCTGAAACACAGCCCTTGATGATGCTGTGGGAAGAAGGTTTGCTGGATACACTACTGGCTTCATCGGGTCAAGGCAGTTTGCTTGATGTGGAAAATAAGAATACATTTTATAAGGGCTCAGCTACCTGCGTGGTGATGGCCTCTAAAAATTATCCTGAAAGCTCTACTAAAGGCTGTGTGATAGAAGGTTTGAAAGAGACATCTTCGGATGTACGTGTGTTTCACGCAGGGACAACTAAAAATAAAAAAGGGGAATGGGTCACCAATGGAGGTCGCGTTCTAGGTATTACCTCCCGTGCGGCCACCTTGAAAGAGGCCAGTGATGCTGCCTACACAGCCGTAGAGAACATTCATTTTGAGGGCCGACAATTCCGTAAGGATATCGGGCACCATTCTCTTTGATGGAAAATTGCCTTAATGCGCTAAACACAGGAGGGGTTGTTATTTTCCCCACCGATACAGTGTATGGTTTGTTGGCAAGGCAAGATATCCCTGTGGCTACTCAAAAAATATACGCACTTAAAGGCAGGGCCTCTGACAAACCTTTAGTTCGCATGATTTCTTCGTTGGATCGTGATGACGCATTATTGTCAACCTTGCCACGTCGAGCTTGGCGTGTGATGCATTCTCTTTGTCCTGGTCCTTTGACTATTGTGGGTGAAGGGACATCTTCTGTTCGTTGGGCCAATCATAAGGATTTAAATGAACTTATTCGTCAAAGTGAGGGCCCCCTTGTCTGTAGTTCGGCAAATCTATCAGAGGGTAAAGAAGCAAGGCAATTAAGCGATATTCCAGCACCAATCCGTGAAGGGGTGGATGCGCATTATGATGGTGGACTGTGTGAAGGGGGTGTAGCTTCTACAGTGCTGCGATTTAATAGAAATAGTTTTGAATTGTTGAGAGAAGGTCCGCTTAAAGAATCTTTAATTCAATACCTCTGGTGTTATCGATTGGCTTTTGTGTGCACGGGAAATACTTGTCGCAGCCCTATGGCGGAAGCGATGGCAAGAAAGTTATTGTGTCAAAAACTTTCTTGCAAAGATCTACTGGACCATGGCATCCATATTGAAAGTGCTGGTGTGCATGCTGCAGAGGCGTCTCCTGCTAGCCAACAATCTGTGGAGGTGATGAAGTCTATGGGGCTGGATGTGAGTACTCATTTGTCTTCTAACGTTTCCCATTTTTCATTATGTCCACCTGATCAAGTGTATGGCATGACAAGCAGCCATGTGGCGATCCTCAATTCAATGGCTATTGATGCCGAATTGTTGTCAAAAAATGGAGAAGATGTGGCTGACCCTTTTGGCGGAAGCTTGACAAGATATCAAGGTTGTGCGGAACAAATATACAACTTTATTGTCGAGAGAGTGGATGAGTGGATTTCACAGAATAGCTTGCTTGATTCTAAGTAGTGGGGATTTAAACTTAAATTCCCACTACTTAGTTCCAAGTGAAATTTTTTATTTTTTTACTCAGGATTGATTCCATAAAGTTACGGTCGTTTTGACCGTAAAAATTGAAAATTTTTCTTTGAGCGATGCTGTCTTTGTCTGTTTCCCAGCGCTTACCAAAACTTTCATCACCTTCGATGTTTTTTTCAACATGATATTTTTTAGCGATAAGTATATAAGAAAATTTGTTGTCTTCATCGGTGAGCACGGTTGATGTGTTACCAAAGTTTTGTGAAATGTTTCTGATAAGATTTTCAATAGTGTTTGGGCTCAAGCCTTCTAAAGCTTTGATGTCGTTTACATCTGTACTTAGTTTGACAAGTCCTATGTCTATGGCATTGGGTTGTTTGAGATTGCTGTTGCCCAATAAGCTGGTGGCTTTTTCCATCATTTTCTTTAATGCCAAGCTACTGTCATTGTTTTTGTCATTGTTGTAAGCATTTTTGAATGAGTTTAATATTTCTAAAGCATCTTTTTTGGGTTGTTGTTTTTTCAGATCATTGATCACTTGTTGTTTGACTTCAATAAAAGGTTTGGATTTATTGGGGACGATTGTATCTACTCTAAAAAGATAGGGACCTTTAAAAGCATGATGTGTTTTGGATGAAATTTCTCCTACACCCATGTTGAAAGCAGAACTGAGCTCAAAAGCTCCAGCGATAACCTGTAGGGAAGCCAGTTCTTCTTTGTTATTATGAATATTTTTTTCATTGTGTACGTATAACTGATATTTTTTGGCAACAGCATCAAGAGACACACCTTTTTGCCATTCGGCCAATGCTTTGCGCATGATCACATCACACTTTTGTCCAGCTTTCATCAGTTTGTAATCTGTTTCTACGTCAGTTTTAACCTTGCTGAAAGGGAGAGGCCGCTCTTTATCTTCATCACCATCTTTGTATTTTTCAAACCATTTTGAAGTTTTGAAGCTTTCATAGTGATCACGGATAATATTGGGATTAAGGTTGGCGCTTTCTACAAAATCATTGCTGACAGCATAAAGACAAGTGATGTCTACCGTTCCAGGAATGAGATAATTGTAGTCTTCATCGTTTTTGTTGATGTCATAAAAACTTTTGATAGCAGCGTCATCAAAAGTGACTTCCTTACTGCGTTGACAATCAGAGAACGGGATTTTGATCAATTCGGCTTCGGCTCGGTAGGAGCTGTGATACCAACCATTACGGCCTCCATTAGGACCTGCATAAGATAATGATACGGGAACGGTAAAACAGGCCGCGTAAAGATCTTTTTGTAACTGGCGCCCCCACATAAAGCTAATGTTCTTTAAAGATTTTTCAGTATCTTTGTCTAAAGCTTTGCCATCTTCGATGTCTTTAAGTTTATCTTGATTCTTACCCAAAAAATTAGACAGTATTCTAAATTCAGAAGTTCTGTACATACTGTAATCAAATTGCCCTTTTTTATCGATCCAGTTTTCTTTTAAAAATTTCAAGGCATCGCTGTCACTGATAAGAATGCCATCGTCTAGCAGGGCTTTGTTCATCCCCATATTCATAGCGATTGAGCTCAAACGGCTTTTCATAGCGCTAAGTTCGTCTTTATATTTCTTTACGTCGTCGTCATTTTTTTTGTTTTTGCCCAGTTGTTCTATCAAGGTTTTTCTTTGTTTGATGTATGCCAAATAACTAATGTTTTGAGAGGAGGGGGAAAGCAAATAGCTTTCTTCAAACTTTCTCACATCGGATTCAGTAATTTCTTTGTTATCCATCATAAATAATTTTTTGGAGGCCATTAATGATGATAAATCACCACCTGTTCCCAAAAAGGCGAAGCCAAGTACTAATGTAAAAAGAAATACAAATGTTGCCGGTTTGTTGCTTAGAAACTTTGTAAAAAATTCCATCATGATGTGTTTTCCTCCAAGTGCTTATTTGCTGAATTTTAATAAAAGGTTAAATGGCTGTAAATCCTTTATATCCAATAATTTACATCTATTGCATACGATTTTTTAGTTTTACACGTCATTCTAGTGTAGGTGGGAATTATTTGAATAATCCCTTTAATTTGTCTTTGGCTTTATCCTTCAAGTCTTTGACAGATTCATTGGTATTGTTCTCTAATTCTTTTTCTAGAAGATTTGTGGCATATTCTGTAGCTGAATTGGTTAGGGCGTTTGTGATGGATTTTGTGAAATCTTTATCAACATCCCATGTGAGTTTCTTGCTGTTGCCTTTTAATTTTCCGGCCAAGACCAAATCTACAAGAGGTGGGTATTTATCATTAACGGTATATGAAATTCCATCAATTTTGAAGCTGCCATGACGATTATCTTTTTCCCAGCTCAAGGTGAGTTCACTGTTTCCATTGATGAGAAATTTGTTGAGTTGTTTGTTTGTGAGGGCTAGATCTTTGAGTTCCAATGAAGAATTGTCAACGATGAAACTATAGGGAAAATCACCAGGGCCTTTAAGATCCAATAAAAAAGGCAGAGTACTTGATCCACAACCATTAAGAGTTAGGAATGAGTTGAATTCATGGCGGCTCTTATCTTCATTTTCAAATATAAGTGCAAGATCAGAGCAGTGTAGGTGGTCAAGGCCCATACGCCATTCATTGCCTTCTGATCCCTCTTCTGGTTGAGGAGATCCTTCTTTATCACGGTTTTTAATATAGTCATTTAAAGTGTTCCAGATAGCTTCAATCCATTTCTGTGTTTTTTCATCAATTTCTGGGATGGGCAGAGAGGAAGGTTCCTCTTTTTCCCCAGGTGCTGACACGTTCAATTGACCTTCTTTTTCTCGTATGGTCAAATGAGCACCTACTAAAGTGATCTCATTGATCAGAACTTGATTAGAAAACAGGGGTAATACAGCGATATCGGCTACTGCGCTATCGGTAATTAGAATATCTCCCTGTTCATCGTGGATACTTAGTTTTTTGATATCACAGCGTCCTGACCAAGACATGTTGATATCATCCACGGTTATTGTTTTGTTTATTGCTTTGCTGATATGAGGTAAGGCTTCTTTGAGTGAAGCAGATAAGATGTTAGGTAGAAAAACAACGACCGCTGCAAAGAAGACGAACAATAAAATTAATACAATTATAATTTTCTTTTTCATATGACTATCCTATTTTCTTAAAATAACATTGTAACGTAATAAATAACGATATAAAGAGGACAAAATGAGATCAATATCTATTAAAAATGGTGAATTTCCAATTTCTGGTCGCCTTCAGGGTGATGGGGAAACTTTGCTGATTATGGCACACGGGTTTAAAGGCTTTTGTGATTGGGGTTTTTTTCCTTGGTTCAGCGAAAAACTTGCCTTAAAGGGTGTGTCGGTATTACGTTTTAACTTCACTCATAATGGGGTGAGTGAAGTTAATCCCCTTGAATTTACCCGCTTGGATCTATTTGCCAAAAACACCTATGGGCGAGAGGTCAGTGAGATCAAAAAAGTGGTTGAATGGTCTCGGAATAATTTGAACGTTACAAAAATTTTTCTTTTGGGTCATAGCCGAGGTGGAGGGATGGTTTTGTTGGCTGCCTCAGAATGTGAGGTGGATGGGGTGATCACCTTAGCCTCTGTTGATTCTGTGCATCGTTTTACACAGGAAACTTTGAAAGAATTAAGGGATACGGGTCGCACGACGGTGTACAACGGACGCACTCAACAAGATATGCCAATAGATCGTACATTGATTGATGAAATAGATGCTTCTCCTAATGATTTTGACATTCTTGCTAAAGCAAGGAACTTAAATTGCCCTTGTTTGCATATTCATTGTGAAGGAGATCTATCGGTGGATTGTCAGGCATCACAATATTTGGCAGAGGCAACAAAAGGCAAACTTAAAATTATCCCCAACAGTGATCATGTGTTTGGTGTTAAGCATCCTTTTGTGGGTGAGACGGCAGAACTTAACATTGTTTTATCTGATATTCAAAAATTTATTGGAAATATCAACAACTAGGAATTTCAAAAATTGTAGTGTTTAATGTGCAATTAGCCAAATTTAGGAGTCTGATACGTGCGATTGTTGAGTGTTATTCTGGTCTATGATGGTTTTGAGTTTTGTTTTGTATTCAGTTGTTGTACAAGGTCATGACGATGATCTTTTGGTGATTATTGACAATTCTGCGTCAAAAATGGATGTGAAGATAAGGAACGCCAAGGCAATTTAAAATCGTTCTGATTTAATTCGTCCTAATTTTAAAAAAGAGATCAATGGTCAAAATCTGAAATTGAGTGGCATGGATATTATTGATTCGGATCTTAAGTATATATGTGGTTTAACATCCTTAACGGTTGTGAATTTGAAGCAGACTAAAATAACAGATAAAGGTTTAAAGGAATTGTCATCTCTCAAATCTTTGACTCACTTGTATTTGGGAGAAACAAATGTCACAGACAAGGGTTTGGATCAGTTATTATCTATGCAGTACTTGACCAGTTTGAGTTTGAGACACACAAAGGTGACAGGTGAATGTCTGAAGGAATTAGTCTCTTTTAATAAAATGGAAACGCTATTTGCAGGAGGTCATCATGTCACTGACGAGAATCTTATGAAATTATCGAAGATGAGTTCTATACAAGAAATTTATTTATCAGAAACACAAGTCACGAATCAAGGTGTCAAGGATTTTAAAGTTGCATTGCCAAATTGTCATGTTGAGATGATGAAAAGTAAGTAATGTGACGATCTCATACTGTCATGGACAGGAAATAAGAATTCATATTTTGATAGAGCGTTTGTTTTTTGAGATCGACTTATTTACTTGATTGCAGAGACATTAATTTTGTAATACGTCCAGACTAAAACTTTGTTTTCGTTTGTTTTTTCAAGAGAGTATGCTTTTTTTGCAGAAGGTGTTTTTTCGGAGCTTTGTTTTTTATTTTCTTTTTCAATTCTATTTGTGGGATCGGTGTCTTTGCTCTGAGAAGAGTATTCTTTGTAATCTAGGGCCTTTAAGATTTCATCTTTTGTTGTTTGGTCGATTTTATCGTGGGTGAAATTGTTTTTCTTGCACCACAATTCAAAATTTTTAATGTCCTCAGTTTTCACTTTTAAGATGATGATTTGTTCCGTGGTAATTTGGTCTTTTGAGGCGTTGGATTCTTCGATTGGTTTAGGTTTCGTTGGTTTTTCAAGGGCGTCGATTGCTTCAGATTCTGCTTGAGTTTCAGCAGAACGGTTTTTTTCTTTGAGTTGAGATCTTTTAGAGTTTTTTTCAACAAGTAGTTTGTTTTGACCTGCATTGTTTTTGATAGGTGTCGTTCTGTCAGCATTGTTTGATCTAGAAATTTCTTCTTTAGTGACGTTATCAGATTTATTACGGTTAACTATTTTTTGATTCACACTGAGTGCGTCGGTTTCATAATTTTTTGACAGATCGCTGAATTGATAAAGGCACACTGTGACCACAACAAGGATGGATGCTGCCACAGAAATAAAAGTAAGGGGGAACGTCGTAGACCTTTTTCTACCTTGTGACAGTATTTGTGTCATCACAGTTGTTTTCAAGTCTTTTGGTGCAGGTGGGGGGGGAGTGCAGTTATCAGATAAGGGTTGTTTGAGTATCTCATATTCTTGCTTCAAACTTTTACAACTCTCACAGGTTTTGATATGACCTTTGACAGGGGCAAGAGTTTTTTCATCTACGCTGTCTTCAAACACCCATTCACTGATGAGATCTTCGTAGCTGCGACAATCTTGGATAGGTTTTTTTTTGCTCATATTTTGTTAGACACTCTCTTCACACTAAAGGTTTCCATTTTTTTGTAGATCATCTTACTTAGGCCTTCTTTTCTAAAAAAAATGGAAAATTGGTGGTACTTTTTAGTTTTTCTACTAATAATTTATGCCCTCGATGAATGCGCGTTTTGACAGTGCCTATAGGTAATCCAAGTATTTCGGCGACTTCTTTGTGGGCTTTGCCTTGGAGGTGAAAAAGAATGAGGGGGATAGAATAGTCGTCTGGTAGCTTATTGAGTGTGTCTCGTACGACTTCAGCTTTTTCTTTAGTTTCTATCGTGTTGGCGGTGCTGTCGGGGCCTTCATCCTTAATTGAGTCTAAATTACTGATATGAGGTTTGTTTTTTTTTGAACGAAAGCGACTACGGCATTCATTGATGGCTATGCGATACATCCAAGTATTGAATCGGCTGTCACCCCGGAACAGTTCAATTTTTTTGAAAGCTTTCAAAAAAACATCTTGGCAGAGGTCCAGTGCTTCATGTTCATTTCCTAATTGTCTCAAAATCAAATGGTAAATTTGATTTTGGTATTCTTCAACAAGGGGTTCAAATGAGGAAGCATTGCCCTGTTTGACCTCATTGATCAAACGAGCTTCTTCATCTTTATCAAGCGACATCTTTAGAGGGAGCTATTCCTTTCTTCCTTTGTTGATGCGATGATCTCTAGCGAGCGCAGTTCTTGTGTCTTCAGTCATTTTGAGGTGACCAAAGGCGTAAGCTGTGCTTTCCCAAATGGGATCTGTTTCTTCAGTCATGTAAGTAGACAATGATTTGATGACGTCTTCATAAGAAGAACCTATGGGGACAATACGGTTATTTTTTCCTATGAGTTTACCCATTCCCTGTATGGCCGCAGCACGAAGCTCTGTCACATTTTCAGTATTAGAGGCAACTGCCATCATGTAAGGAAAACTGCTTTGAATATTGATAGCCGCAGCACATTTGATAACCTCAATACGCAGGTGAGGGGGACGAATAGCGGTACCACCTTTTTCAGGCTCTCTCATCGCTTCAATGAGAGCTTTTTCTAGTTGTTGTACATCAAAAATAGTTGTCTTGACATTTTCTAATTCGGCTACGGCTTGACAGGCTTTTATGACCAAACTTTCTGATTCCAATTTTGCGTCTTCAAATTCGATTTTATCTTTATCGTGGAAAAGGGTCTCACAGAGAGTTGATACGGAATCTTCAGACAATGGTTTGATCAAATAATCACTTGCTTTGTCACCATAGATATGTTTGGCGGTATCAATGCCAATTTCTGTTTCTGACCCTTGATTAAGAGAAAGGATAGCTACAGGGATGGCGTTTGTGCGTACATCTTTTTTTATCCATAAAAATACTTCTCTGGCAAATAAGGCTTCAATAGGATGGCTGTAGTCCATAACTCTGGACTTGATAAGTGGAGGCCAAGCCAGTTGAGGGGCATCTTTATCGTTGTCTTTATTGATAGAATCTTTTACATCTTTAGAAACATTAATTTTTGATGAAAAATAATTATCCGTTTTTTCCCCTTTGGCATCGGTGACATCTAACCCTGAGTCTAAGAGAATCAGATCTCTGGCAGGTGAAAAGTTAAGCTCTTTTAGAGCAACGGCTGCATTTCTTGAGCCATTGAAAACATAGCCGTATTTACGGCAAAAGTTTCTAGTGAAATTATGTAAGTTATTATTGTTACTAATAAGGTAGATGTTTCTTACTCCTGTGAGCTGTATAAGATTAGAAAGTAGGGGGACAACCTTGTCGTAATTAGCAAATGCTTCGCTGGGGTTTAAGGTAACAGCTGTTATGGCGTGGTTATAGGCCACACGTAAATCAGGGTCAACCAAGCCTTTACTAAATGCATTTTCAAGAAAGAACGAGCGAATAACTTCACTTTCAGTGATAGCAACTTCTAACGTGGCTTTGTCGTCTCCCAATAAAGCTGCTGCTTCAGTTGTTTTTTCACTGTCTTTACACGACATCATCGTCATGAGGACAAAAATTGTTAGTATAAAATTACGTGGATACATTCTATCTCCTATGAGCATTTTGCTATTTATCTTCTTCTTTAGGTTCACTTGGTGTTTCCGGATCGTTAGGTGTTTCTTCAGTACCCTTTTCTTCGGTTGGTTCTTCATCTGAAGATTCTCCGTTTGATGTTGGTTCATCTTTTGGAGTTTCGTCACCATCTAACAGGCTCTGATCTTTAAAGCTTTCATTTTTATCAAAAGCTATAACAGCCGCATTAACGTCTGGATCAATACTTCGTAGTGCGGTGATATTTTTTAAGCTTTGTTGTTCTGTTTGACCTCTATATGATTCTAGAGCTGCAGCTAAACCAGAATTGTGTTCGTTCAGTTTCTTGATATACAATTCAAATTGTGCAGGGTCGATAATGATTACTCTTTTGTTAGCTTCGTCTAATATGCTAATAAGCGATTCAGTTAAACCTAGATTTGATTTACGTAGTTCGTCCAAATAATCCTTTTGATCATCACTAGTTTTCGCCATCAATACATTTAACGCGGCAACTAATTTTTTATCAATGATCAATCTTAAGGGATTGATAAATTGTGTGTGCTGGATGCTTCCTGCTATCTTTCTTAAGGCATGGTTTGACTTTTCAGTGACGTAGGAATTTCTCTCTGTAATCGATTTTTGTATAGTTTCGTGTAGATTGTCAGAGCCGAATGTTGGGCCAAATAAAATGGCTTTACGAAGTTCAGTTCGATGGGCTTTTAACTTTTCATATTCAGCCTTATGCTTGTCTTCGGTAAGGCCTCTGTTCAAGCGTTGTTTTAGTAAACCATCTAAAACGTCAAGTTGGTTGTAGTAGACATTGCTCATGAGTGGATACACATCTTTATCTGGTGTGTCTCCTGGGGTGGACAGGGCACGGTAACAGCATTCTTCAGCCATTTCTAAATGCCACATGTATCCAGGAATTGTGTCGACCCTTCTGATTTTGTTTTCTTTTTTGTTGAATGAAAATAGAAAGAAGCTTTCGTCCAAAAAATCACGCATCACACGGGGGTCTTTGTGTAAGTAGTCGTCGGCTTGTTGCATAAACAGTAATCTTGCTTCAGGTAATTCACTCACTGTTTTTTTAGCGAGTAAAAATAAAGACTTTTCACAATTTTCTAAAACAATTTTGTTTTTGTCATTTTCATGTAGCGCTTTGATGGCAGGTATACCTCTGACATCTTTAATCAAACCAAGTAAAGAAGCACAGTTTGATCTAACCAAGGGATTTTCATGTCTTAAGCCTTGGATTAGTGGAAGTCCTGCTTCTTCACCGATTCCATTAATTGTGATGACAATAGTTGATCTAAGAGTCTCTGCATTTTCAACACCCAAGTACTCCAACATGAAGGGGACGGCTGGTGCGCCAATAACAATGAGTTTTTCCTGTGCATCACGTACAGCAGCTCTGGATTCTTCAGTTGATCTAAAGTCAGCCCTTAATAGCTCATTGACTAAAGATATTGTTCTGTCGTCATCTGTTTTGTATTTTTTCACTTCGTCAGATGGTATCCTTAAAATTCTTGCGGCAATGCCTCTTAAGATTTTGTTGTGATACATGTCAACTAAAGGTCGAGTCGAACTTTGATCTAAAAGTTTCAGGACCATTTTTGAAGTAGGCTCTTTTTCAAGAAAACCTTCAAAAGCTTTTGCGGCTTCTTCAAAATGACCTAAATGATATTCTTTTAAACCTTTATTATAGAGGTTTTCTATTTCTGTATCGTCCGCTTTAATTGGCTTCAATAATAGAAGCGTTAATATTAAAGTTGAAAATATAACGGTTGGCCGCATGATAACTCCCTGATTTTCAAGCATTGTGTAATTGGGGTTATTGTAGAGAGGCCTTCATAGCCCGTCAAATCATTATTCTTAATTAAAAAAAGAGTATTTTTGCATCTCATTTCTCTGTGATAACATTTATTTTCACTATTGAAATTAAAAAACACCACTTTATTGTGAAAAAACACGTATTTTTTAAGATAAATGCATGTTTTCATAAAATAAAAAAAGTAAAGAATCACTTACGTATTTTACAAATAGTAATTGCGTAGATTTTTTATTTAATTTTCTTGTCTTCATTCATTTTACATAAGGGAATATTTTGCAAAATTTTGTCAAAATAAATATATGTCAATTTGGATAGGTATAGATGAAGTGGGTTATGGTCCAAAGTTAGGACCAATGGTTTTAGGTTTATATTCATTACATGGCTCTAGTTTTAACGATAATTTTTGGAATGAATCTTCCGTTGAATCAGACCCTCGTAAATGGAAAGACCAATTGGTTGTTTGTGATTCTAAAGAATTGTACAAGAGTCAATCTGGGATCAAACGCCTAGAGACTAGCGCTCAAGTTCTCGGTCAGAGTGCCAACACATTTTTCACTTGGTTGAAGTTGTCTGACGATTTGTTGTTGGACGAGATAAAACAATACCCATGGTACAGTGATGATTTTACGATTCCTCTTGAAGCTCATCCTGATACCATTGTTTCACACCAATACAAGTACCATAAAGCTTTAAATCGTAGAGATGTTCGTCCGGGACCTGTACTGATAAGACCCGTATTAGAAAGACGGTTTAATTCTATGTTGAAGAGTCACAACAAATCTCGTTTGGAGTTTGAAGTGATCATGAAAATGTTGGATCATGCGATGTTACTTTGTCCTGGTGAGCATTTTTATGTGGATGTGGATAAACTAGGGGGCAGAGATTATTACTCAGAAATTTTAGGCACTTATTACCCAATGGAAGACATTCAAATTGTTTCTGAATCTAGGCAAATGGCCCATTACAAATTGCCCAATAAGAATTTAGATATTCGTTTTTCTAAAGGGGCGGACCGTTTTAGTTTTACGGTAGCTGCGGCTAGTATATTGGCTAAATATTCCCGTGAGCTTTTTATGAAAAATCTTAATCGCTATTGGTGTGAAAAAATTCATGGCCTACAAGCTACCGCTGGTTATCCTGAAGATGCCAAACGCTTTATGTATGTGGTTAAGCCTCAATTATTGGCTGCGGGTTATAGTGAAAATTGGATGGTTAGAGAGAAATAAAACATATTTGAATAGTAGGGGCGCACACATCGGTGCGCCCCTACATATTAATTTAAAGATTAGTCTATATAAGTAAGTAGGATTTTTTTATAATCTTTTGTGTTCAAAAAAGGTGTGGCAAAAAAATGAGTTATAAATTAAACAAATATTCGGCAACCATTACGCAAAAAAAATCGCAGGGAGCTTCTCAAGCCATGTTGTATGGAACGGGGATGACTAAAGACGATATGTCTAAGGCTCAGATTGGCATTTCTAGTATGTGGTATGAAGGTAATACCTGCAACATGCATCTCAATGATTTGGCCACAAAGGTGAGTGAAGGTGTTAAAGCTGCCGGTTTGGTGAGTATGCGTTTTAATACTATTGGTGTCAGTGATGGTATTTCTATGGGAACAGATGGCATGAGTTATTCTTTACAGTCTCGTGACCTGATTGCAGACAGTATAGAAACAGTGATGAGTGCTCAGTGGTACGATGCCAACATTTCAATTCCTGGCTGTGACAAAAACATGCCAGGATGTTTGATTGCAATGGCTCGGTTGAATCGCCCTTCCCTAATGGTTTATGGGGGAACGATCAAAGCGGGCTGTTCAGATAAAGATAAAAATAAGGATAAACTGGATATTGTGTCAGCATTCCAGAGTTATGGAGAGTTTATTTCCGGTGCCATCAATGAAGAAGAACGTGATGACGTGGTGATGAAAAGTTGCCCTGGAGCTGGAGCCTGTGGCGGTATGTATACGGCCAATACGATGGCATCCGCTATTGAAGCCATGGGCATGTCGCTACCTTATAGCTCTTCCATACCGGCGGTAGACCCTGATAAATGGGATGAATGTTATAAAGCTGGAGCTGCGATTAGAAATTTATTGGAAAAAGATATCAAACCCAAAGATATCATGACTCGTAAAGCTTTTGAAAACGCAATTACCCTTGTTATGGCATTGGGGGGGTCAACTAATGCGGTATTGCATCTTATAGCCATGGCTCGTGCAATTGATGTGCCTTTAACACTAGATGACTTCCAGAACATTTCAGATAAAACTCCTTTTATTGCAGACCTTAAACCCAGTGGTACATATGTTCAGGAAGATCTTCATAAAGTTGGAGGAATTCCTGCCGTGCTCAAATACTTACTAGAGAATGGAATGATCCATGGTGATTGCCTAACTGTAACAGGAAAAACTTTATCAGAAAATCTTAAAGATTTGCCTAGTTTGTCTGAAGGTCAGAAAATTATTTATCCTCTGGATAAACCTATCAAAGCCAATGGCCATTTGCAAATTTTTAGAGGTAATCTATCACCAGAAGGATCGGTAGCTAAAATTACAGGCAAAGAAGGCAACGATTTTAAGGGAACGGCTCTTTGTTATGATTCAGAAGAATTGATGCTCAAGGCTTTAGAAGATGGAAAGATTCATAAAAAATCTGTGGTTATTATTCGTTATGAAGGTCCGAAAGGTGGGCCAGGTATGCCAGAAATGTTGACACCAACATCAGCTATCATGGGAGCAGGTTTGGGCAATGACGTTGCTTTACTTACTGATGGTCGTTTTTCGGGAGGATCTCACGGTTTTATTGTAGGACATGTGACGCCTGAGGCGCAGGTGGGTGGTCCAATTGCCTTGGTACAGAATGGAGATGAAATCACCATTAGTTCATCTAGTCGAACGATGAATGTGGCGTTGACGGATGAAGAATTCAATGAACGTCGTCAGCAATGGAAAGCGCCGGCACTTAAAGCAACTAGGGGAACATTGCATAAATATATCAAATGTGTGAAACCAGCATCTGAAGGGTGCGTGACAGACGAATGATTTGATGAAGCTGAGACCTGAGATTTCTCCCTGTGGCATTTTTCCTTCTGTTGAGATGCCACTGTCTCAAGATATTGAAGATATAATATCTAGGGCTAGTGAATGCCTTTCACATGCGGGGTTTGATGGGTCGTTGGCTTTTCTTATTCGTGAGTTGTTGATTTTACCAGGTTCCACAGCTATGGATGATCTCAGCAAAAAGGCCTTATATTTTTTATTGTTTGTTGAGTGTTTTGAGCGGCAAATGGGCTCTTCTTATGTTCCTGTTGATCTAGATTTTTTTAGAAAAAAATCTGAAACATTTATTCCTAGTGAACAACGCAAAAATATTGTGTTTAAAGCTTATGAATTATGCGAACAAGGTCTTGAAGGTTATATTTCATTGTCAGATGCGAACCTGCCACTTGTGGTTGAAGAAGGTTGTTTATTTGCTTGGAAAATAAGAGAGCTAGAAAAAAAATTAGCTGAAGAATTACAACGACGTCTGGAGTTACCGCGTCTTGGTTCTGACATTCAGATAGCTGGAGGCCCACTTCAATTGTCTGAAGAACAATCGCAAGCAGTAAAAATAGCTTTAAATTCAACTTTTACAGTGATTATGGGTGGTCCAGGTACAGGGAAAACAAGTATCGTTCAATCTATTATCTCTTCACTGGAGGCTAATGGTGAAGAGGCAAAGAACATAGCCTTGGCTGCGCCAACGGGTAAGGCGGCAAAGAGGTTGGGAGAGGCGATGACCCTACACCGATTGCTAGGATACCGTTCAGGATCCAAACGTTTTGATTGGCATAAGAATCATAGATTACCTTACAGTACAGTCATTGTGGATGAAGTGTCAATGATTGATTCTTATATGATGTATCGTTTACTGATTGCCCTAAAAGATAGTTGTCGCTTGATTTTATTGGGCGATAGTGAGCAATTACCTTCCATTGATTTGGGTTCGTTTTTGAAGGATATGGTTCTTTTGTCCAAGTGTGAAGAATTCAGCTCAACTTGTGTGTTTTTGAATAAAAATTATCGTTTGAATGAACAAGACAAGGCCGCGGCCCATGTTATTAATGTGGCTCAGGCCGTGACGAGACAGGATCATAATTTTTTAGAGTCATCGGATGGTTTGTTGATGTGTTCTAGTCACCAGGATCTTGAATGGAATGCCCTGTCATTTTGTGAGTTGTCAGATTCTTATTCTCTTAATACATTTTTGGATTTTTGGTACCAACAGAGGGTGAAATCTTGCGATAACTATGATAACCTCATTACCCGAATATATCGTTATGATGAAAATGGTTTTGTTGAAGATGATAAAAAGTGTCTGGACAAACTTTTTGATCATCTTTCAAGCCATAAATTATTATGTCTACCTCATGTTGGTTTTCGAGGTAGTCGTTTTATTAATAGCTTGTTGCAACAAAAACGGAGGCAAGATTTAAAGCATGGCTCAGATGAATATCTACCAGGTGACCCTGTGATTTATCTCAAAAACGATTATTCTAAAGGCCTGTTCAACGGTGAATCAGGTGTTGTTGTGGCTATGCGTTCTCTTGATAATGATGTGTCTTTGAGGGTGGTGTTTGAAAATTCGTCAGGTGAGTACGTAGTTTGGCCATTGATCATTTGCAAATTTGATATTGAATTGAGTTATGCGTTAACTGTTCATAAAAGTCAAGGAAGTGAATTCGCTCACGTTGGAATTATTTTACCTGAATTTAACATTCCATTAGCGACGAAAGAGATTTTATATACAGCAATTACAAGAAGTAAAAAATCTGTCACAATTGTGGGGGGTAAGCGAGTTTTTTTTGATGCTGTTTCACGTACAATAAGTCGTCGATCAAAAACACTGGATAGAATTAAGAGGAGTTTAAATGAAAGTTAAAGCTATTTTTTTGCTGTTGTGTTGTGCCGCAATTGTTGTTGTGACAGTGAGTTCTTGTGTCTTGAAGTCATCTCCATCAATGTCAGCAAAGCAACGACCTAATATTATTTTTGTGTTTACGGATGATCATGGTTATCAAGCGATTTCAGCCTACGGTTCAAAAGTAAACAAAACACCTAACATAGATCGTTTGGCAAACGAAGGTATGTTGTTTGAAAATTGTTTTGTCACCAATTCTATTTGTGGCCCCTCTCGAGCGGTGATACAAACAGGTAAACATAGCCATCTCAATGGATTTTTTCGTAATGGCTTAAAGTTTAATGGAGACCAACAGACATTCCCTAAGCTGCTACAAAAAGTGGGGTACCAGACAGCTATTGTTGGTAAATGGCATTTAGGAACTGTGCCCCAAGGATTTGATAGTTTTGATGTTCTTGATGGACAAGGCCCTTATTACAATCCACCCATGATGACACCAGATTCTAAAGGGGGATGGATTAAAACACCGCACACCGGATACACCACAGATATTATCACAGATAAAGCTTTAAACTGGTTGAAGAATACAAGGAATAAATCAGAACCCTTTATGTTGATGCTTCAACATAAAGCTCCCCATAGAAACTGGCAACCTGGCCCCAAACATTTAAATATGTATGATGATGTGACCATTCCTGAACCAGAAACCCTTTGGGATGATTACTCTACTCGTGCCAGTCCGGCGAGACTTCAAGAAATGACGATTTCAAAACATTTGAATGCAAATGATCTCAAATTTAAAAAGCCAGGTAGATTTACCCCAGAGCAACTGGCCGCGTGGAATAAAGCCTATGATGCAAAAAATGAGGCCTTTAATAAAGCGAACCTAACTGGCAAAGCACTAGTGAAGTGGAAGTACCAACGTTATGTCAAGGATTACCTGCGTTGCGTGGCTTCAGTAGATGACAATATAGGCAGAGTTCTTGATTATTTGGATGAATCAGGCCTATTTAAAAACACAGTTGTGATTTACAGTTCTGACCAAGGCTGGTACTTAGGAGAGCATGGATGGTTTGACAAGCGCTGGATGTATGAGGAATCATTCAAAACCCCACTTATTGTTCGTTGGCCTGGTGTGATTGAATCAGGAACGGTAAACAAAGATTTCGTGAGTAATCTTGATTTTGCAGAAACTTTTTTGGCTTTGGCCGGTGCAGAAATCCCTTCGGATATGCAAGGTGAGAGTATGGTCCCTATTTTTAAGGGTAAAACCCCAAAAAATTGGCGTAAAACCATGTATTATCATTATTATGAATACCCAGGCGGTCATTCTGTTCGTAAGCACTATGGTGTACGTGGTCAGAGACATAAATTAATTTATTTTTATGAATCAAATGAATGGGAATTATTTGATCTAGTTAAAGATCCACACGAATTAAAAAATAGCTATGCTGATCCTAGTTATAGTAAAGTGGTTAAAGAGCTTAAAATTGAACTTTCTCGTTTACGTCGGCAGTATAAAGTGCCGGAAGTAGATCCTGTATGGGTGAAACCTGTTAAGAGGCCCAAAAAATAGTTTTTATCACTTGAATCATTTTAGTTTTCTATCATCTGATGTTTAGCTTATAATCGTGCTATGAAGTTTAAAAAACATTTTACACCTCAAGAAGCTAATGATCTGTTACCACAGATTAAAAGGATCGTTCAACTTGTGTTGTCTATATCACGTGAGTATTATGCCTTGTCTAATAAAGTGGAAACGATTGGTGGAAATGCCCGCTTAGAAGGCTTGCAAACAGAGTTTCAAAATTTTGTTAGAGAGCTTGAGTCAATTGGATGTATTTATAAAGGAGTGGGAACAGATTCAGCATTGGTTGACTTTCCATCGGTGATCAGTGATGAAGAAGTTTTTTTATGTTGGAAGAGTGATGAAGATCGTATTTCTTATTTTCATCCTATTGAAACGGGTTTTGCAGGTCGTGAAGAAATACCTGAGGATGAGTACGAATAGATTTATTTTATTTTCCAATAATCGGGCAATTCTTTTTTTGTATCAATAAGTATGTTTATGATTTTTTTACTGAGTGAGCGTGTCAGGTGTTCATATTTCTCACTCTGGTTTTTACCTGTTAAAATTTCCCATAATTGTTTGTAAATATAATTTTTTAGTAGTGGAGGGAGGTTGTCAAAGGTTTCTGAATAAATGATATAACTTAATGGGTACTCGAAAAGACGATTTTTAAGGTTGAGTTGTTTTAAACTCATTCCTTTGCTGTCAAATTTTCCAGACTGCTCAAATGCTTTTTTAAAACTTTCAGAGCCAATGACTTCAGACTCTAATTTAATTTCATCACAAAATAGTAGGTACTGCACAATTTTGTCACCACGAGAGTGAATATGATTTAAGGTTTGTGTTGATATGTTGTTCTCTTGTTTGTTAAAGTATTGATTCATAGTCTTTTGACGTTTAAGTGCCATAATTGTGCTAAAACGAGCTTCGTTCATAATGTTTTGTAAATAAGTTTGGTGTTCCATAATCATAAGAGCGACGATGTCACTGGTTTTTTGTAAGTAGGGACTTGTATCAAAATATTTACCTAATTCACTTTGATTAAGTTCTTTATTGATATCGAAAACAACGGCACCTTTGGTTTCAGTAGCAATTTTATTTCCCATATGTGCTTGCTTTCCACTATTCCCGGTAACATACCAACCTCCCCAACGTTGCTTAAGAGGGCTGGCATGGTTTGTTTTGAATGTGCCATTTCTTAAAATTGGAAAACCTCTACTATTTGGGAAGACAGAGCGTACAATGTGCCCAGGTATGTTTTCAGTTTTATTTGATTGATGACATTGAAAGCATTTAGACGTTTGTCTTACAAATTGTGGTTTGTCTGTTTTGCTTTGATTCAACGTATAAAAAACAGTTCCTAATTTGGCGTCTTGTGTTGAAATTTCAAGTTTTGATGCAAATTGGACCCAAGCTACATAAACGTTATCATTAAAATAAATTGATCGAGGTGTTGTAGGGGAAATGTATTCGGGCTGAAAGCTTGTTTTAGAGAAAACAAGTAATTGAGATGTTGTAGATATATTTAAAGCTTTGAGAACAGAACGTAAATATCCATTTTTAATGTCAAATTTTAATTCGATTTTGTTGTTGTCGATCAAGTTTTGAAGGGCATTGATGGCATTGTTAGTTTTTCCGTGTGAGTAATTGATGACTTCGTCATAATCGCTGTCTGTAGCATTTAGATTAAAAATAGACATTAGTGAGATGCCTATAATAATAAGCGAATGTGCTATGTTAAGTTTTATTTGCTTCATATTTTTATTCGTCAGTTAACGGTATATAAACTTGCAAATATTATTCCAACGTAAATAATCGTTAATTCAAAGTTTTACATCATTTATTGGGAAATAATACCCATTACATTGTTAAATTTACGCATATTTGACAGAATTACATGATAAATGTTGGATTTAATTCAATTTATTTCAGGTCTCATTTTTGCCTTATGTAAGAATTAACAATCGGTATAAGTCGATTGTGAGAATGAGAATGGATAAGAGTTGGAGACACATTTATTTAAAACTATCCGGTTTAGAGTGCCCGATAGTAATTATGTAGTAAGGGAGAAGAATGTGTCTCAGAATAAAATTACGGTAGATGAATTAATCAAATATGTTGAATGGTGTGATAATGATCATGCGTTATTGTTGTTGGTTGAAGGGGATGTGAAAAATGGATTAAACACAATTATGGATAGTTTTTATAAATGTGTTCTTGACAATGTAGAAGCAGCTGAATTAATAAAAAATGCCAACAGCTCAGTAGATAATTTAAAAAATACATTACGTGAATGGATCATGGATCTTATTTCAAATAATATTGATAAAAAAACATTTCAAAAGCAAAATAATGTGGGAATACGTCATGTAGAAGTTGGTCTCCCACAATCCTTTATGGTGTTAGGCATTAACAACATGCGATCGCAAATCATTAAAGTTATTGAAGATAAGTATGTTGATGATATAAATATGTTGAGAAAAACGGTAGATGCATTAAATAAAGCCTTAGACATTAGATTGTCAATCATGTTAAGAAGTTACCAAGATGATAGGGATCGTCTCGTCAAAAAAGATATCTTATCTGAAAATGAAAGCATGTTGGCTTTGGGTCGTATGTCGACATCTATTGCACATGAAATCAAAAACCCTCTTGCTGGTATCAGCGGTGCGATTCAAGTGTTAAAAGGCAAATTGCCCTCAGACAGTGATGATTTTCCTTTAATGGATGCGGTTTTGGAACAGGTTAATCGCATGAGTGGAACGGTTAAAGATCTTTTGGATTTTGCGCGTCCTGTGCAATTAAATCTACAAAACATTGTGTTTAGTGAAATTATAGATAGTTTGAATTATTTGTTTGCCGCAGACCCGAATTACAATATGACAGTGAATTATGCAGATGAAGTAACAAAAAATTTAGTCATTAACGTAGACCCCGTCCGTATTCAAAGTGTTTTTTACAATATTTTCATCAATGCGAATGAGGCTATAAAACAAGAAGGTGTGATCACACTCTCATCAGAGGTGGCAGAAGATTTGCTTCATATTTACATTCAAGACAATGGCCCAGGTATTCCCGAGGAATGGGTGGAGGAATTGTTCAAACCTTTTGCAACTAATAAAACCCATGGAACGGGTTTGGGATTGGCCATTTGTGCCAAAATAGTAGAGTCACATTCCGGAATGATAACGTATTCCCCAGAGATTTCGGGAGCTCGATTTTGTATTTCCTTGCCAAAGAGATAGCTTATGAAAAATAAAATTTTAATTATTGAAGATGAAAAACTGGTTCGCTGGTCGTTGAAAGAACAACTGATAAAATCTAGTTATTCTGTTCTTGAAGCGGAGGATGGTCAATCAGGTCAAGAAAGTTTTACTCAACACAGCCCTGATCTCGTGTTGTTGGATATCAAATTACCAGATGCTAATGGCTTGGATTTATTGAAGGTTTTTCACAAAGAAAACTCAGAAATTCCTATTATTATCATGACAGGTCATGGCAATGTGGAAATGGCTATTGATGCGATGAAGCGGGGAGCTGTCAATTACATAGATAAGCCATTTAATATTGAAGAATTAAAAATAAAAATTGAACAGGCTTTAAAACAATATTCCTTGTCACGTGAGATAAAATATTTACGTCAAAAAAGCGGTCAAGTAACAGGTTTTGATCACATTATTGCTAATTCTAAGTCCATGAAGAATGTCTTGAATCTGCTGAGCAAAGTTTGCTATGGTCCGAGTACAACGATTCTTTTGCAAGGTGAAAGTGGGACAGGTAAAGATGTGATAGCTAGGTCTCTACACGCCAATAGCCTACGTTCACATAAAGCTTTTATGAATATCACCTGTTCTGCCCTTCAAGATCAATTGTTGGAGAGTGAATTATTTGGGCATGAAAAAGGCGCATTTACAGATGCTCATTCTCAAAAAAAAGGTATGTTCGAAATGGCTCATGGCGGTGCTGTGTTCTTGGATGAAATTGGTGAAGTGAGTCTAGGATTTCAGGCTAAGCTATTACGTTTTTTAGAAGAAAAATCTTTCAAACGCGTGGGAGGTACAGAGGATATACAAGTTGATGTGCAAATCATCGCAGCGACCAACAAAGATTTGGTCAAAGAGGTGGAAGAAGGACGATTTAGAGAAGATTTATTTTATCGACTTAATGTACTTACAATCACTTTACCCCCTTTACGTGAGCGTATGGATGATGTGCTGCCTATGGCTCAGCATTTTATTGTGATGTTTAATAAAGAGTTCAAAAGAAATGTTTTAGGGTTATCTGATGAAGCTGTGAAGGTGCTCACTGATCATCATTGGCCAGGAAATGTACGTGAACTTAAAAACTGTATTGAACGTGCCATGATTTTTTGTGAAGAAGGTAATATAGAACTTGAACATATATCATTTTCTGGTCGTTTGCCTAACTCTCGTCAAAAAAATGAAATTTCCATTCCATCAGCAGGTTTAGACTTTGAACAGGATGTGGAACAATCGTATATCATCACTGCTTTAAAAATGGTTAACGGCAACCATACAAAGGCGGCTGATTTGCTAGGTATGAATCGTGATCAAATTCGTTATCGTATTAAGAAATTTAAAATCGATACAGAATCTTTGAAAAGTTTTGGGATTTAAATTGATTATCACACAATTTGTACTGATTTTTATATTTTTAGATAGAGTTGCGTCATTCCGCACTTGATGGAGAATCCAGTTGTTTGCGTATATCTTTGGATCCCACATCAAGTGTGGGATAACTAAAGTTATTTTAACACTTAAAAAAATATTATTTTGAGTTCAAATCACTCAATTTGTGTAAATTAAGAGTTACACATTTACATTAAGGACGTCAAAATTCACATTTTCTTTGGGTATTTTCAATTTTTCTGCAATGTTATAAATGTCTTGTTCAGTGAACCTAAAGTGACCACGTTCTTTCTTGGGCATAGCCACATTGCCAAAATCGATGTGGTATCTTAGTTTGAATTTGGTGATGCTGATAATCTTGGACACTTCTATCAATGAAAATGTTTCCATAGTTATTTTCCTTTACTCTTCTTTATGGTTTACTGATCAAGTAAAAAAGCACAATGATTGCTGGTACAGAGCCGTAGGTTAAGATGAAAAAAAATAACATTGGCCAAAAATAGGGGTCATCATTATCTTTCATGACATTTCTCCTTATATAGCAATAGAAATGCAATAACTGTGCCAAATCATCTAGTTGTCTGATGCCTTTAAAGTGGATTATTGTTATTAAGTTATGGGAAATATTTAACAAAATGAGATTAATATTTACCTTTAACTAGATTCCCGCCTGAGCGGTAATGACAACAGTCATTGAATAAAATTCATGATTGAAAATCGTCTGGCTTGGTCTAAATAAGTGATAAATGAACAAAGATATTGTTATAACTGAATGAAATTATATAATTTGCCAGTTTAACAAAATAAAGGATTGTAATGACGGATCTCACAACTTTTAGCCCCAGTGAATTGGCCTCTTTGAAAAGTTCTTTGGAAGAACGTTATCGTGAATTTCAGTCTCGCCAGTTGAGTTTGGATATGACACGCGGTAAACCGTGTTCCGAACAATTAGATTTGTCTTTGGATATGTTGAACTTGGTAACAGCAGATAGTTATAAAACGATGGAGGGTGTAGATTGTCGCAATTACGGTGGCATTGATGGTATCCCCGAAGCTAAAGCATTGTTTTCCAGCGTGTTGGGTGTGGCGACTGAAGAGTTGTTGGTCTGTGGTAATTCTAGTTTGAATGTCATGCACGATATGGTGATGCGAGGTCTTGTACATGGTTTTGTAGATAGTGAATTGCCCTGGGGAAAGTGTGACAAAATTACATTTTTGTGCCCCGTTCCAGGTTACGATAGGCATTTTTCGATATGTGAATATTTAAATATTAAAATGATAGCAGTTCCACTCAATGAGGATGGTCCAGATATGGATCTTGTTGAACAATATGTCAGTGAAGATGATTCTATTAAAGGAATTTGGTGTGTGCCAAAATACTCGAATCCCACAGGAACGACTTACTCTGATAGAGTGGTTGATCGTTTGAGTCAAATGAAAACTAAATCAGCAGATTTTAAAATATTTTGGGATAATGCGTATGCAGTGCACACATTAGGTGAAAGCATTGATTCTTTAAAAAACATACTCGACGCTTGCAGAGAGGCAGGTAACCCAGAAAGAGCATTTATTTTTGCATCCACGTCCAAAATAACTTTTGCGGGTGCGGGTTTGTCACTGTTTGCAGCCTCTACTAAAAACATAGATTTTTTACGTAAGCGCATAAGTTTTCAGATGATTGGCCCAGATAAATTGAATCAACTAAGACATGTGAGATTTTTAAAAGATAAAAATAATCTTGAAAAATTAATGCAAGCCCATGCCACAATTCTTAAACCGAAATTTGATACGGTATTGTCTGTATTTGACAAAGAATTAGGTGATAAAAACATAGCAACGTGGAGTCGTCCAAAGGGAGGGTATTTTATTAATTTAGATGTTCTAGAGGCTTGTGCTTCAAAGGTGGTTGCTAAAGCTGCTGAAGCAGGAGTTAAATTAACACCTGCAGGCTCAACCTTCCCTTACAAAAATGATCCTAATGACTGTAATATCAGAATAGCCCCCTCATTTCCGAGTTCAAAAGAAGTGGCATTGGCCACTGAGTTGTTGGCTGTTTGCATTCAACTGGTGAGTGTGGAAAAGTTGTCCAAATAAATTCTATAAATCGTTGAATGATTTGCTGTGAAATTCAATGGTAGTTTTTCCTAGTTTGGCAAGTACTTGAGCTTTCTCTTGATCCTTGAGTAGGTCAAGGCAAGCTTCTTCCAATTCTTTTAAATTACCAGCGCGAGTGATGGCTTTAACATCAAAAGGGTCAGGATCTTTGGGGTTAAGTGTGGCGATTACGGCACAGCCGCAAGACAAAGCAGCAATCATTTCAGGGGATGGTAGTTTTTCAGATAGAGCCTCACCCATGATCACTATTTTTGTGTTGGCCAAGGCTTCTAAGGGAGAGTGGGGCATGTTTTTGGCAATATAAGGTGCTAATTCTTTGTCTTCTTCCCAACCTTTGCCAACAATACTCAGTGGAATATGGGGTTGGTGACGGATGAGGTCAATCAGTGTTTTGCGTTTGTTGTGGGCGCCAACAATAAGGACACGTATTAGGTTAAGTAGCCAGCTACGCTGTTGGATATCTTGAATATGGCAATCTACTTCGCGTTCGCACAATGTAAAAAATAATTCGATATCGTCACTTGTCACATAAGCGGGAGATTTTGCCAAAACTTTTTTAAATCGAGTGAAAAGAGTTGAAAGTGTGGGGTGTGAGGTGAGAGTGTTTTCAAAAATAAAATCGGGGGCATCTCCGAAGGCCATTAATTCGTAGCAGCGTTCTTCCCAGGCAATGGTCTTTTGGTTGACGGAGGGCATCATCTGCAATGCAGTGCTGTGGTTAGGTAGTTTTTCTTGACAGATGGATTCCATAAATTTATTCAGTGGGATAACTCTGTCATTGGGGCTCAAAAGGGGCTGGCAACCTGGTTCTAGTAACTCGGGGATGGGGTCGCTGGCCAAAATATGAAAACGACATTCAAGGGGAATTAATGGGTAAAGATCCTGCCTTGATTTGTTGATAGTGATAATGTCAGTTATTTTGTTGTTGATAAGTTGTTCCATTAACCAATAAGGGGTGACTTGTCTTGGGCGATACTCCTTAGAATTGTAATTGTAAAAAATACAGTGGGTTGTTTTCATGGAATATTCCAACATCTCAACGACCAATTTGTCTCCGTTGGCTGTCGGGAATAAAGAAGCAAAATGTCTTTTGTTATTCTTTTGATTGAGAAAATTGCTGTATTCGAGTTGGCGTTGAGAAAGACGTTCACTCCATTGACCTTGGATGTCGTTGAGGGTTTGAGTGACAGAACTCACAGTATCAACGAGTGGGATGACTTCAGTAGGAGGCATCACATCGTTATTAGATTCAAAAAATAAGGTAAGTGTCTCGTAATTTTTAAAAACAAAAATATCTTGTCCAATAGGCCAGAGATGTGCTTCATTGTGACTGGCCGCAATCGCCCATTTTTCTGGATGACTTTCAACAATAAACAGTTTTTGGTTGTCCGTTAGTTTGGTGGCGAGCAGGGGAATCTCATAACCTGTTTTTAAACCGGCAATGAGAACGTTGCCTTGTTGTGGCCATTGAATGGTGAGCAGATCTGATGGGGGCGCGTTATGATTCTTGAGAGGGGCAACGGGCCACTCAATATCCAAGCCCATATGTCGGCAGTTGTCTTGATACGTTTTTATTGAGCAACTCATCATTCACTATATTAAGAGATTATGGTCCCCCTGAAAGCGCAGAAAGTAAGTATTTCAGATCATCATCACGGAACCTGAAGCCCACGCCTACAAAACCTTGAGTGTCATCAAATATGTTGTGCGCTCCAGCTGTGACTCGCAATGTTGGAAATTTTTCAAATTCCATCTCATAATCCATGTAAAAACGAGCCATAAGATTGTCATTGTTTTCACGTATATTCTTATCTCTTATACGGTTACGTCCTTCGAAATGTAAACCAATGCGATTGTTTGGCATCATGAAGTAGAAACTGGCCCTCGCTCCAACTTCGCCTTCAATGATACCGGCAGAAAGTTCTAAATTCTTATATTCCAAAAATTTTCGACCAATCAAGACGCTTGGGTAAAAGACAGCGTCTTTTTGTCGGCTAATAGCTCTGTTGGTGGCTATTCGAGTGTTGTGGTTGGTGGTTAGGATGTCACCACCTAAGTAATAAAATTTGTCAGCTGAAGTGGTTAATATAACACCAGCTCGGGTTAGTGAATAATCATCTTCAGGAAATACGTAACTATCGGCTGTCAGATCGATATGTAACCTATCAAGTTTTGATATAAATTTTTTGAGATCATTGTAAGGTTTGGGGTCGTTGAGCAGCTGGCTGATTGTTCCGCCTTTCTCTCCTTTGTCTTCATTTATTTTTTGTGTGATTTCATTAATGTTTTTAAACATTTTTTTCGCTTCTTCATGTAGCACATCTTCTTTGAATAATTTAGAGACAGTACCTTCACTGTCTAATAGCATTTTTAAGCTATCAAAACCTTTTCCAATTTTTTCAAGTGTTTTTCCTGCATTTTTTAAAATGGGATGAGGGTTAATGCCCTTGAATACGTGTCCGGGTTTGGCCGTGGTAGTAAAGATGGTTTGTCGTGCAATCTCGATTTGTTTGCCTCCCAACACAGTTCTATCTTCAATTGTGATGATCGCGTTCTCGGGGATATGAAGATTAGAACTTAGATCGATGGATAGCCCCACATGAATATCGTTATTCTCATCAAAGGTTATAGATTTGACATGGCCAATATGCATGCCCGAATAGAGTACTTGGTCATCTGCTTTAAGGCCATTGATTCTTTGAAACACAACGACATATTCTTGAGTTTCCTTGAAGGGGTTGAAGTTTTGTACAACGGCTGTCACGTAACCTATGGCAGATAGGGCAATGAGAAATAATAAACCAATCAAGTACTCTTTTTTCATGAAACAGTCACTTCTGTTAGAGGGCCATTAATGTTGCCGTTGATAAATTGATGTACGAGTGGATTGTTGGATCCTTTGATTTCATCAGGGGTGCCTATCATTTCTACCTTACCATTGTAAAGATAGGCTATGCGGTCAGCAATACGATAAGCAGAAGTCATGTCGTGAGTCACGACAATACTTGTCACAGCAAATTTTTCTTTCAATGACATGCAAAGCTCGTCAATCACGTGTGACATAATGGGGTCTAATCCAGACGTCGGCTCGTCGTACAGTATGATGTCAGGGTGACGTATGATGGCCCGGGCAAGACCTGCCCTTTTGGCCATGCCCCCTGATATCTCTGAAGGTAGTTTGTCTGCTGCGTGATCCATGTCTACTAATTTGAGGGTGCTGTAAACCTGTTCTTTAATTTCTTCTTTGCTCATTTTGCTATGTTCAACCAAAGGCAGGGCAATGTTGTCAAAAACACTGAGACTGTTGAGTAGGGCGGCTCCCTGAAATAAGGTTCCCATAAGTAGGCGGGCATTGTTTAAGGACTGAGGTGGATTCCCCCAAATATTCTCGTTGTTCACAAGGATTTCACCACTGTCAGGAGTGAGGGTGCCCATAATGAGTTTTAATGTCACAGATTTACCTGTACCACTGCCACCAATAATAACCAGAGTTTCACCCTTTTTAATATGTAAGTTGAGATCGTTGATGATTTGACGGTTTCCAAAACCTTTACAGATATTTTTTAATTGAATCATTGTAAAAATCCAAACATTCCACTTCTAAAAAACAACCATGACATCATATATCCTGAAATAAGAATTGATAAAAATGAATAGATCACGGTGTTTTTCGTCGTTTCACCAACGCCCATAGCGCCACCGCGGGTACTGATACCTAAAGTGCAACCGATGATGGCAATAATTCCCCCAAAGACCATTGATTTCAACAGGCCACTGATCACATCTAGGAGGGTTAGGTAGGTGGAGGCATTTTGAAAATAAACTTTAAAAGGAACGTCTAATTGAGATTTGGCGATTATAAAACCTCCTAATGATCCCACAACATCACTCATCACAGTCAGAATGGGGGCAGCAATGATGAGAGCAGCGACCCGTGGTAATACCAAGTAGCTGACAGGTGAAATGTTCATGACTTCAAGGGCATCTATTTCCTCAGACACTGACATTGTCCCCAGCTCTGCGGCGATAGCTGAGCCCATGGTGGCAGCCAAAATAATAGATGTCATCATGGGACCCATTTCACGCACCATTGAGAGTATCACAATAATGCCTACTTGATCTTGCTGTTGGAAAGAGGCGAGTTGGATTCCTGTTTGTAACGAAAGAATCATGCCGATAAACAAGGCCACAATCATTGTTACTCCCAAAGTGCCGATACAGGCCCTATATAGGTGGTGAATAAAATGATTCCAGCGGAAAAAGATGTCAGGAACACATTTTAATGTTTGAATCAATAGCACCAAGCAGCTGCCGACTTTTGTTATGAAATTATTTAATGCCTGTTCACCCATGCGGTTCCTACAATCAAAACATCCATTACATCGTCATTTTTACGTGTAGATGTGATACATTTAGACTTTTTTACTAGAGATAACGTTCATTTCATCGAAATAGGGAAGCTTTTATGAAATATCAGTCAATCCCCAGTAATTTCCGATTGGTTTTCACGTCTGAATCAGCACCAGCAAAATCATCAAAGGTACTGTCAGCTGCACGGATTGTATGTTTTTTGATAAATGAGGCACCTTCAGCAGCTCCATCTTCAGAATGTTTGATACAACATTCCCATTCTAGTACGGGCCATCCATCAAAATTGTATTTGGCCATTTTTGAGAAAATGGATTTGAAATCAACTTGACCGTCACCTAGTGAACGAAAGCGACCAGGACGGTCTATCCAGTCTTGATAGCCTCCGTATACGCCACTGCGCCCATTGGGTACAAATTCAGCGTCTTTAACGTGAAAAATTTTGATGAATTCGTGATAGATATCAATATGTTCCAAATAATCAAGTTGCTGTAATACGTAGTGTGAAGGGTCATATAACATATTCGCACGTTTGTGATGGTTGGTGTGTTTTAAAAATAACTCAAAAGTGATACCGTCGTGTAAATCTTCGCCGGGGTGGATTTCATAACACACATCCGTCCCAGCTTCGTCAAAAGCGTTCAAGATAGGCAACCATCGTTTGGCCAACTCTTTAAAGCCTTCGTCAACCAAACCTGCGGGACGTTGGGGCCACGGGTATACGCTGTGCCATAATAAAGCGCCAGAAAAAGTGGCGTGGGCCGTTAGACCTAAGTTTTGACTGGCCTTGGCAGCATGTTTCATTTGTTGTATGGCCCATTGAGTTCGCTCTTTTGGTTTTCCACGTAGTTCTTCAGGGGCAAAGCAATCAAACATTTCATTGTAGGCAGGGTGCACGGCAACAAGTTGGCCTTGAAGGTGTGTTGATAATTCAGTGACTTCTAAACCGTGTTTGGCTAAAATCCCTTTGTAATCATCGCAGTAACTTTGTGATTCAGCAGCTGTTTTCAAGTCAAAACAGCGATTGTCCCATGAGGGGATCTGAAGGCCTTTAAACCCCTTTGCGGCAGCCCAGGCGCAGACGTTTTCGAGGTTGTTGTGAGGTGCATTGTCACTCATGAATTGCGCTAAAAATATGGCGGGTTCTTTAAGTGTTTTCATGCCTGTGTTCCAATCTCCTAAGTATTTAATTAATAAAATAAACTTTATCAAATTAAAGTTGTTTTTTGTATAATCATTTAAAAAAGGATGGTGATATGTTTGTTTATGGCAGATTTATTGTGTGTTTGTTGTTTTGTGTATTACTTACCCCCACTTTTGAAGCGGGAGAAAAAAACCGTAATAATTGGGAGACAAGTCCAGAAATAAGGCGCAGTATTGATAAGGGCCTTAAGCATATGGCCCAAAATCAAGCAAAAGATGGTTCCTGGAAGGCAAATGGTCAATATGGCATGGCGATGACCTCTTTGAGTGCTTTAGCTTTTTTGAGTGCAGGGCACACGATAGAACGAGGTCAATACAGAAAAAATGTCGAAAAAGCCACAGCTTATGTGTTGAGGTACTGTAATCGTACAGTGTTAAAGAAATTAAATGGTTTGATCACCACACCCAATGAAGGACGCCCTATGTATGGCCATGGTTTTGCCATGCTGTATTTGGCGCAACTTTATGGCACATCGTCTAATCCAGAGATCAATAAAAGAATCAGTGATGCCTTGAGGTATGGGGTTCAGCTTATTTCAAGATCTCAAAGTCGTGAAGGGGGCTGGTATTACAATCCAGGTGATCAACATGATGAAGGGTCAGTAACCATCACTCAAATCCAAGCCCTTAGAGCCGCACAAAATGTGGGCGTGACGGTTAAAAAAAGTGTGATTGATGAGGCGCTCAAATATCTCAAAAAATGTCAGAATCCTGATGGAGGGATCAAGTATTCCCTCTCTTCAGGAGGAGGTAGTCGGCCTTCTTTAGCCGCTGCGGGTTTGGCCTGTTTTTATAATTGTGGTGTGTATGAAGGTAAAAGCGTCGATTTACTATCCAAATATCTGAGAAAATACTTTAAGTTCGACAAAACTAGAAAAACTGTTTCCATTCCTAATGATCGAGCACATTTCATGTATACTCAGCATTATGCTTCTCAGGCTATATTTTTTCAGGGGGGATATTTTTGGGAAGGCTATTACAAAATGATTAGCAAGCACCTCCTCAAAATTCAAAATTCTAGTGGATCTTGGTCGGGAAGTGCATCAGGTGGGGATACTTTTGGAACGGCTGTTTCAGTGATGATTTTATCTTTGCCCTATCGTTACCTGCCAATAAACCAAAGATAATTTTTGGATCATTTTTAATTAGGATGATATTTTTAGTGATTATGGTTATACTAACGCTTCCACTAGCGTGGAAGTGCGGTGTTTTGAGTGGTAAGAGGGGCAAAGGGAATTTATGCAAAACAAAATGCTAAGTAGTGAAGAAGTTAGGTTAATACATGGCCTGCGTAAGAATCCTTTTTTTAGAAAAATGTTAACGAAGGTTCTAGAGGATTATTTAGAGGACTCAGCAGATAAACCGGTTGTCGATACTGTTGCAGCTGAAAACGCACCAGAAGAAAGTATTAAGGATTAATCATGGAATTATCTGATTTAAGTCAAACTGAAAAAAAAATCATTGAAAACATGCGTGACAACAAACAAATCAATATTTTGCTTTCTAGGTTGATCGAAAATTATTTTTATAAAAATGAGGGTGAAGAAGATGTAACGGCATTTTTAGATATGATGTTTGAGCATCTTGATGAATTTTCTGAGGCTAATCTAAAAATGGATGCTTCTTAGCTTCTATTTCTCTTAAGTAATTTACCTAAAACGATATCCAGTTCTTCGATTTTCAAAACAAATGTCGAGAGAGCGAATACTAATGTTGACACAGTTATTGTTACGATAAGAGTGCTGACGTTCACCCACAAGGCATTGTGTTCAAAGGGTTGTATAAGATATACGTTTAGCACGATGACAGAAGCCGTTAAGGCGGCACAGGCTATGATCAATTTGAATAAAAAAGGTAGTAGAGATGTTAATTTAATACGCCATTCATAGGTGTAGGAAATAATCAAAAGAGTAAAAGCATTTACCATAGCGGCTAAGGTGGTTGCCAGTGCTAAGCTGTAATGCATTTCGTGATACTTGAATAAATTAGAATTAATAAAGTAAAAACAGAGTAAGGCATTGGTGCTAATTGCCATAAAACTACCCCACATAGGTATCCATGTTTTGTTATTGGCGTAATAGGCGGGTACAAATATTTTAACAACAGACCAAGCAACTAGCCCTAAAACATAAAATCGTAAAGCTCCTGCCGTGCTTGTGATATGTTCGATGGTGTTGAATTTTCCATGCCCATAAACTGAACGTATGATAGGTTTAGCTAATAGGTAGAGCCCAATACTGGCGGGCACGGTGAAAAACAAACAGAGACGTAAACTGCTTGTCAGTGAACGGCTGAATTGATCGAATTTTTTTTCAGAAATCAACTCTGATAAATTGGGCAAAGAAACAATCGCTATAGCCACAGAAAATACACCTATAGGTAATTGCATAAAACGATAGGCATAACTCAAATAAGAGATGGAACCCACGGCCAATCCAGATGCGTAATTTGTTGTGATTAATAAATTAATTTGAAAAGCAGATTGGCCTATGACGGCGGGTATCATCATCACCATTACTTGTTTGAAATGTGGGTGTTTGAAAGCGAAATCAAACTTGAAACGAAAAGCTGTTTTTTTCAAAGAGGGTAATAATAATACCCATTGCAGTAAACCGCCGATGACAGTACCAAAAGCCATACCTAATATAGGTTCAAGTCCATTGTTGTGAAAGATGAAAGCGCATAATCCACCCCCAAAAATAGTGCCCACATTAAAAAGTGCAGGGGCTGTGGCGGGAAGTCCAAAACGTCGGAAGGTGTTTAATATTCCAGTAAAAACTGAAGCTATAGAAACCAACCATAAAAAAGGGAACATGATTTTGATCATTTGGGATGAAAGCTCGGCTGTATGTTCTTGTAAATGAGGGGCAAATAAATTAACCACTTGATCTGAAAACAAAATGGCCAAAATAACAATAAGGCCAACAAATAACGAGAGGAAAGTGATTATCTTTCGTGCCAGTTCAAAGGCGGATTCATCTGATTCAGATTTTCGAATAGCTGAAAAACGGCTCACAAAAGCCGAAGACATGGCTCCTTCGGCAAAAAGATCTCTCAATAAATTAGGGATACGAAAAGCCACATTGAAGGCATCCATTACTATGCCTGCAGCAAAGAAATGAGAGAATATTTGTTCCCTTACCAAACCTAGTATTCGGCTAGAAAATATCGCTAGGCTTACCCGTCCCGATTTTTTAAGATCTTTTGACATAACACTATATTATCGTTTATTAAAACAATAATCTTCTAGGTTGTATCCGATAAATCGTTTTAAACGATTTGTAAGGTCTAGTGATAGAGAAAAATAGTGGTGTTATATCCCATTGAAGTTAAATGCGGATAACTTTATCATGAGGGTTATGAATACTTGCCCTAATTGCCACGCTAATAGAGATCCTAGTGCTTCCCAATGTGTCTGTGGTTTTATGTTTGCTCCGGGGTGTTTGATGCCGCTGATTTTGTTTTCGGCGCTTCATGTGGCTATGTTTTATCAAATACTTATTACCAAAGATCTATTTCCCTACTCTGGTATGTTCTCTCTTATGGGTACGATTTTTTTTGTTGGGCTAACGATAGCTCTTTTTAAACGTAAAACTTGGTCTATTTATGTGATGAGAACGAGCTTTTTGTTGCTAATTGTGTTGCATATTGTTTTTATAGTGGCGGATCTACAAGGGGCCCGAACAGGTTTTTTCATACACCCAGGATTACTTGTGACAACAGCTCTTAGATCACTTGTTGTGATTTATCTCACGCGCCCCGAGTTGATGCGATATTTTGAAGTAAAGAAAACTTAGAATTTTTCATTTTTTCCAAGAGGCATTGTAGATTTTGTTTTTTGCGTCTACAGCGGTTTCATCAACATTCAAATAAGTTGAACTTCCATTTTTTTTGAGGAAGGTAAAAATGTCTAAAAAAAGTACGCCTTCTTTACCGGCGCGTATGTCATGGATATTGTCACGGGTGCGAGAAAGGTTGGTGACATTGCCTGTTTTGATGACAATGTTCTGAGTTTCTTTTATTTTGAATGAACTGGCTTCATAAATGTTTTTGGTCTCTTCAGCGAAATCAAAATTTCTCACCGTCGCCGAGCCTTCTAGTGCTTGAATAATACCGTTATAGTGTCTATGGTCGTGATAGGGAAGAACAGATCCGGGTTTCATGCGTATCTGATAAATTTTTATAGGAAATTTGTTGTACATTTTTGAGAAGTGAATTTTTTTGTTTGTGGGTGTTGATTTTGTGATGTTTTTTAATCGTGATACAAGAGCGGTGATTTCTTTTAAATAAGCCTCCTCATCGGCTTCTTTATCTTTAATAAATTTTTTTGCTTTAGGGATGACTTCAGCTAATAGGTTATTGAAGTCAATGTCACTTGTTTCTTCATCAGGGTTGTTTTTTACAGGCGCTGAAGCTTCAGCGTAAAGAGGAGTGTAATTGCCTAATAACATAGAGCCAATAGCAAAGGCAGAGACCTTGATAACAGTTCTCCTCTCCACATAAACCCCATCTTCTATTTCATCATTGATATGTTCTGGAAAGTAACTCATAAGATTTAATTATACGAATAAATAAATTTTAATGGTAGCCGGTTTTTTTACTTGTTTTATAACAAATGATGCCAGGAAGAAGCATGACAGCAAGCGTGAACCAGATGCTCCACAGGGGCCATCCATGATTTTGAATTTGGCTTTGAAAGAATAGGAGGATAAAGAAGTACAAGCCGAAGGGAACTAGGGAGGCCACAAAAGAAGCGGCACGATGATGCCAAGGTATGGCGATGCCCATAAAAAAACCAATCCAAGCCAATAGAGGGGTGAGAAGACAATTGATCCAACGATATATAAATTCAAATTCGATCTGCAGTACCATTTCTGCACTTTCGTTGTTTTTGATTAGTTCCTGAGCTATTTTTTCATCTTCTTTACTTGCGTCACCCATCAAATAATTTTGAAGGATTTTGAGTTGCTGAAGAGTTAGGTGTTTTGCAGAAAGTTTTTTGGCTTCATTTTTTTTGTCTTCATTTTTTATAATACCTAAGCGAACGTCTTCTATGAGTTTGAGTTGTTCTTCTGTTAGTAGAATGTTGAAAAATTCAGGTTTAAGATTATTGCTAATAATTGACCATTGTTCTTTTTTTTTGTTTTTAGATTTTTTTTTGTAGTCGAGGACATAGCGGAATCGGTTGTTCTTGCTGTTGGATCGAATCATTTTTTTAGGTATTGGTCCATCAAAGGTGTGATAACGGTAATTGCTGCAATAGATCACATAGTTTCCATTTTCCATCCCAATTTCTGCAACTTCTGCACTTAAAGTGGCTATTTTTTTACCTTGTTTGATTTTTGAATAGGTGATGTTTTTTAAGATAGTTTTTTCAGAATTTGTACGGTCCACACCGCCAATAAAAAGGCGCTCTGTGTGTGAGAGTACCATAGGAAAACCTTTGCTGGCTTCATTCTCAAGGTAACGGATGCTATGTTTTTCGACACCTTCAAATAATTGTTGAAATGATAAAGGTATAGCTGAGTGTGAGAGATATAGGTAAAAAGAGGTGATAACAAAAAAGAAAGCTATGATTGGGCGGGTAAAAGCTTTCAAGGATATGCCAGATGAAAGTACGGCTAAAAATTCTCTGTCATTTTTATAACGATTAGAAAATAAAGTACAGGTGATAATAGTTGCGATAACGATGGTGTATTTACATAAACCTAAAACAATCCATGGAAGCAGGTTTAATAGCGAATAAAAACCTAATCCTTGACAATATTTGTCCACAAAAGGCAATAACATCAGCAGGGTTAATAAGCTGAATACAGTAATAAAGGCTAATGAAATTTCCTTTAAAATTTTTCGGGTTAATACAGGCATGACAGTATTTTACTGATAAACTCGTCATTATGAGAGAGAGAAAATCCATTCAGCTCTTAACGGATCCCTTAATTGATCAAATTGCCGCTGGGGAAGTGATTGAACGTCCTGCCAGTGTGGTCAAAGAATTGGTGGAAAATGCCCTAGATGGGGGTGCAAGTCGCATCGAAGTGAGTTTGGAAAAAGGTGGGATCGACCTGATTCAGGTGTTGGATAACGGAATGGGTATCATTCACAACGAGTTGCCCCTGTCTGTCGTAGCTCACGCCACATCTAAAATACAGCATTCTGATGATCTGCAAAACATCCGTACTAGGGGCTTTAGGGGAGAAGCATTGGCTTCTATGGGGGCTGTAGGCGAATTAGAAGTGGCCAGCAAGGCTGAAGGCGCCTCAGAAGCTTTTGCCGTTACAGTGAAAGCGGGGCGTTGTTCGGCTCTTAAACCAATTGCTTTGTCAGAGGGCACGAGAGTGAGTGTGAAAAATTTATTTCGACAATTGCCTGCACGATTGAAATTTTTAAAATCTCCTAAAGCTGAAGCTAATCGCTGTTTGGAGACTGTGATCAGGATGGCAATGACACAATATCAGGTTCATTTTGTTTTTAAAGTAGATGGCCGTGTGAAGGCAGAATGGCCCTCAACCGATAGTTTGGAGTTGAGAACGGCTAAAATACTTAAAGTAGACAAGATGAGACGAGGCCATTCTTCTCGGCCAGGAGTGGAGGTGACTTTGTTGATCGCAGCTCCTGAATTTTCTCGACAAACCCGTACAGGCCAATATCTTTTTTTGATGGGCCGTTTTATACGTGATAGAGCCTTAAGTCAAGTGATATGGCAATCTAGCCGTGAATTTATCCCTGATAACCGTCACCCTCTGTTAGTGATTGATATCACGATGAATCCAGACAAAGTGGATGTGAATGTGCATCCCACTAAAGAAGAGGTGCGTTTTGAAGAGCCGCGCAGGATTGCTGCTTTGATAGGAGAGGCTATGAGAGATGCGATGTCTCAGGCCGATTATGCGGCCACCATGGATGTGGGAGTGCTGACACAACAAAATACAAATCAAGTTAAAGAGATACCATTAGAGAGCAAAGACTGGTCACCTGCAACAGGCAAAAAATCGCTGCCACGTGCCCAAAGACCTATTGTGGAAAATTGGTCAGCTCCTGATCGTTTGGGATGGAAAGGGAAGGACGGAGAGCAGCAGG
>Ga0316192_10000048_pt1 | contig 68113 bp, 64 predicted proteins | sample MerIslwburrow_MG_FD_204931 | JGI IMG/M metagenome (GOLD analysis project Ga0316192, IMG submission 204931) | Coastal sediment microbial communities from Maine, United States - Merrow Island worm burrow | ecosystem: Environmental > Aquatic > Marine > Coastal > Sediment | place: USA: Maine...
CTTTCACCCAATGCATGACTCCTTATTTTCCTCTGTAAAATCGATTTTCCTCTAAGGTAATAACGTTCTATAATACATTTTGTTTGTTTTTATTTGGGAAATAGGGGCTAATGTGTGATCATACAAATTTCTAAACACAAATGTAGCTGTATAATCGAGTTTATAGGTGTACATCTTATTTTTTTCATAATTGCACTGCCACAAACTTTTTTCACTTTTAGCATATGCGCCAGCCACAAAAAAGCTTAGTAGCAATAAGACAAACGAATTTTTCTCACCGGATCTTGTTCCCTCCAAACTTCCGTTTGTCATTCGCTTTTACTTCTTCGATTTTGCCTTCAAGATCTTCAATATAATCATCGTCTACAAAAGAATCTAGCTCTTTAAAAAACACTTTTTGCGCATCTGCATTGATGCTTTTAGTTTTGAATATTTTTTTCGCTTCAGTTACCGCTTTTTTATATTCTTTTTCCATCAGGTTTTTAATCAATTTATCCCAGTAAACTCCCATCAAATCCACATGAGGACTTCTGTCCATAATACCACCCAAAGGACCACCACGTCCTCTTCCTATTCCAGGCCTTATCCCTGGTCTTCTTGTCGAGTCAAGGGCTTTCACCTCTTTCATAACCGTTGTACGTGTTTCTTTAGCTCTCGCTGTGCGTAGTTTAATTTCTTTTTCTATCAGATTTTCTTTTTCACTCTCCAACCATTTTTTAGCATCCAAAGTCGTTAAGTAAAACCATTCCTCCCACTCAGAAGCTAGCTTTTCTGTATAAACCTGAACCCGTTTTTTACCTAATTCTGATGATTTCAAAACCATAAAATATTTGATACGTTTTTCAGATACTTCAGCACGTACTTCAGGCTCTTTTTCTTCTCTTATGCCTTCATCTAGAGCAAAAAGTTCTTTGTGCACTTCCATTTCATATCTCAATATCCTATCCAGTTCACTGCCCGACAGTTTTTTCTCTTCTTTGAGGATGTTACGCCACTCATTTTCGATTTCGCTGAGGATATCATTATCTGTTTTTTCAGGCACCGTGTCTTCGACACCTTTCTGCTCTACCTTGTCTTCGGCTTTTTTAGCTGTTTCAGCATTCGCTACCTGCTGCCTTTCTATTTTTCTTATAATGAATTTTTCAATTTCAGCTTTAGTGTAGCCTGCATCCGTCAATTCCTTACGATAACGTTCAAGGTCCACATCTTCTGCAACAACCGACAGGTCCAAACTCATCATTGCCATACAAACCAAAACTGTTTTTGTTATTCTTTTTACTAACATTTACATTCCTCCACATAATTTCATTAAATTAATAGCAAAATCTATACCTGCATTAATATACAGACATTTTCGCTATATTGCTAAGATATGTCGTAAAACTCTACAGCATCCTGTTCCGAATTTCCTATTGCGTTGTAAAATGCTCCTAAAAACGATCTTAAGGAGAAGTAAGAATGGTCCAAACACGTAGTGAAAGTGACAGCATGGGTAATATTGATGTCCCCGCTGACCGATTTTGGGGTGCTCAAACCCAAAGATCTCTAGGCAACTTCAAAATTGGAGGCGAACGCTTTCCACGGGAATTGATACGTGCTTTGGGCATTCTCAAACGTTCTGCCGCTATTGTGAACAACAAGCTAGCCGTACTGGAGGATGATAAAAAAGATCTCATTGTGAAGGCCTGTGACGAAATTATTTCAGGAAATATTGATGACCACTTCCCTTTAGTGGTGTGGCAAACCGGCAGCGGTACTCAAACTAACATGAATAGCAATGAGGTGATCGCCAACTGGGCCGCCCATTCCTGTGGTAAAGAGATGGGTGTCAAAACTCCCATTCACCCCAACGACGACTGCAACAAAAGTCAATCTTCCAACGATACTTTCCCCACAGCCATGCATATTGCCGCCGTTGAAAAAATCAACAACACTTTAATACCCTCTGTAGAGGCATTGGCTCAAGTCTTCGAAGACAAAGCCGTAATCTTTAAAGAGGTAATCAAGATCGGTCGTACCCATTTGATGGATGCGACCCCATTAACCTTGGGTAATGAATTTTCAGGATACGCCAGTCAGCTAAGGCACACCCTCACCCATATCACAAATTCCCTGCCTCACCTTGAAGAATTGGCTCTAGGTGGCACCGCTGTGGGAACAGGCCTCAATGCACCTAAAGGATACGCAGAAGAGGTGGCCAAAGAAATCGCTCGTTACACCAAACAAAATTTTGTTTCCGCTCCCAACAAATTTGAAGCACTTGCCGCCAATGATGCCTTGGTTTCGGCACACGGCGCTTTAAAAACACTGGCTTGTGGATTAATGAAAATTGCTAATGATGTACGCTGGCTGGCCAGTGGACCACGCTGTGGTATCGGAGAAATCAACATCCCTGCCAACGAACCAGGTTCTTCCATTATGCCTGGGAAAGTTAACCCTACCCAATGTGAAGCTATGACCATGGTCTGTGCTCAGGTACTCGGCAACGACACCACGATTAATGTGGCGGGAGCTTCAGGAAATTTTGAGCTTAATGTGTTCAAACCTGTCATCATCCATAACTACCTGCAATCTTTGAGGCTGCTGGCTGAAGCCTGCGACAGCTTTCGCTTGAATTGTGCGGTAGGCATAGAGGCCAACCAAGAAAACATCACAAAAAATCTCAACAATTCCCTGATGTTGGTCACCGCCCTCAACACCCATATTGGCTACGATAATGCTGCAAAAATAGCTAAAAAAGCCCATACGGAGGGCACTACCCTCAAAGAAGCCACCTTAGCTTTGGGTCTTTTGGATGAAAAGCAATTTGATGAGATCGTTGACCCTTCAAAAATGATCGGCTAAAAAGTTGAATCCCTCCATTTTTGTGTCGTATAAATATATGTATGCAAAAAAATTGCTTTGATAGAACGTCATTGTATTCCTGGAGGTTATTATACCCATAACGGGGCCACCCCTTCTAAAACATTAAAACATGCCGCTGATTTTTTTATTAGATAAAGACGTTCGACAAAAATTAACTCTCAGCATGACCGAAGAGGTATCTGTATGAGAATGAACTGTGACATTGAAGTTTCCTGTGTGGGGATGACGGAAACGGATTAGGTCAATAAGTGCCTCCCCTACGCCCAATGCAACTCACGTTTCACTGAACTGGCTCGGGCCCAAATCGACGACACCCGTGGCGGAGTCTATAAAGTCGCAGCAATTAATGGACTAAATTCTGTGGATATAAAAAGGTAATATTTAAAAAATCACTGGTTTCCACATAAAAATGTAGATTACCTCTTGAAAATTTTGTCGTATCATGAGAGCCTAAGTCCACATGAAAATTGGAATACCAAAAGAAGTTCATCCAGGCGAATGTCGTGTCGCAGCCTCCCTACTTTCAGCTAAAAGGTTGATAAAACAGGGGTTTGAAGTTCTCGTTGAAAGTGGAGCTGGGCAAGCAGCCACTTTCTATGACGAATCCTATAAAAAAGCAGGATGTCAGATCACTACAGATTGCCGTCAGCTCTACCAAGATGCTGATATTATTTTAAAAGTTCGTCCCCCCGAACAACATTCAACATTAAATTGCCACGAAAGCGAACTTCTTAAAGAAGGTTGCTTATTAATCACCTTCTATTGGCCCGCTCAAAATGAAGAGCTGACCAAACAGCTGGCCGAACGCAAAATCAACTTAATCGCCATGGACTGTATCCCACGTATCACGCGTGCTCAAAAAATGGATGCCCTATCTTCAATGGCCAACATTGCCGGATACCGTGCCATCATTGAGGCGGCAAATCATTTCGGCAGCTTTTTTACTGCACAAATGACCGCAGCAGGTAAAGTTCCCCCCGCCAAAGTTCTTGTTATTGGTGCAGGTGTAGCTGGATTATCGGCCATCGGTGCTGCTAAAGGATTAGGTGCCATTGTTCGTTCTTTTGATACGCGACCTGAAGTTAAAGAACAGGTTGAAAGTATGGGAGCTGAATTTTTACTTCTAGATTTTGAAGAAGACGGCACAGGTGAAGGCGGCTACGCCAAGACCATGAGTAAAGAATTTATAGATGCTGAAATGGCCCTCTTTTTAGAGCAAGCTAAGGAAGTTGACATCATTGTTACCACCGCTCTGATCCCTGGCAGAAGAGCTCCTATTTTGATCACCGAAGAAATGGTGGCCGCTATGAAACCTGGCAGTATTGTGGTGGATTTGGCCGCTGAACAACAGGGGAACTGTGAAGTCACCAAACCTGGTGAGATCATTGAACACAAAGGTGTTAAAGTGATTGGCTACCTCGATTTCCCTAGTCGCATGGCCAGTGTGGCCAGTAATCTATATGGCAACAACATGTGTCACTTACTCGATGACATGGGCAAAGCTGAAAATTATAAAATTGATCTGGAAGATGAAGCCGTACGTGGCGCTTTGGTGTTGCATGAAGGCAAAATAATGTGGCCCGCTCCCAAAAAAGAAGCGCCCCCAGCACCTCCCAAACCGGCAGCCGTCGCAGCAACTCAGGCCAACACCTCATCTGATAACAAATCCAAAGAGAAAAAATACAACCCTCTTCCTCTCATTGTAACGGGTCTGGCCCTGATCTTGATTGGAGCAAATACAGATACAAGTACAGATACCGGCTCTTTGCTCTTGCACCAAATTTCTGTTTTTGCATTAGCGATATTTGTTGGCTTTCAAGTTGTTTGGAGTGTGACAGCTGCCTTGCACACGCCTCTTATGAGTGTGACAAATGCGATTTCTGGCATTATCATTATTGGCGGAATTGGTCAACTGGGCAATGAAAGTCAGGCCGCACTATGGCTGGGTATAACTGCCATTTTCTTTGCCACATTGAACATTGCGGGTGGCTTTCTTGTGACCCAACGCATGCTGAAAATGTTTAGGAAATAATGGATACCTTACTTTACCTCTTCTGTGGCATTCTGTTTATATTAAGCCTTAAAGGTTTATCCAGTCAGGAATCTGCGGGACGTGGAAATATTTATGGCATCATCGGGATGCTCATTGCCGTGGCTGTTGCGGGATATTCTGCCAAAGATTCGGGCCACATCATGGAATTTGGTATTGCTGTGGTTTTTGCCACGGTTATAGGAGCTGCTATCGCTTCACGGGTGGCCATGACCTCTATGCCAGAGTTGGTTGCTGTTCTTCACAGTTTTGTGGGTTTGGCAGCTGTGTTGGTAGGTTTTGCTAGTCATTACGGTGAAGGCCATACGTCAGTTCACTATATTGAGGTGTACTTGGCCATTTTTATTGGCGCCCTTACCTTCACAGGTTCTTTGATTGCCTTCGGCAAACTCAATGCAATGATTTCAGGTAAAGCTCTTACTTTACCTGGCCGTCATCTGCTGAATATTGTCATGATTCTGGCCTGTGTTTACTGTGGCTACAAATACCTCAGTGACCCCCATGATATGACTCCTCTTTTTATCATGACAGGTATTTCCTGTGTTATTGGCATCCATATGGTGATGGCCATTGGCGGAGCCGATATGCCAGTTGTTGTTTCTATGCTCAATAGCTACTCAGGATGGGCAGCAGCAGCGGCAGGTTTTATGCTCCAAAATGATCTGTTGATCATCACCGGGGCTTTAGTGGGTAGTTCAGGGGCTATCTTGTCCTACATTATGTGTGAAGCCATGAACCGGAGTTTCATCAGTGTTATTTTAGGTGGCTTTGGTCAAACTGCAGGAGGCGCGGCAACTTCCACAGCGACAATTGAAGGAGACGTCACCGACTTGAGTGCCGTTGAGGTTTCTCAACTCATGCGAGATGCTCAAAATATCGTTATCGTTCCTGGTTATGGAATGGCCGTAGCTCAAGCCCAACACTCTTTGGCTGAAGTCGTCAAAATATTGCGTGGAAAAAATAAAAATGTAAGATTTGCCATTCATCCCGTTGCGGGACGTTTGCCTGGACATATGAATGTGCTTTTGGCCGAAGCCAATGTACCCTACGATATCGTCCTAGAAATGGATGAAATCAATGATGATATGCCCACAACAGATCTTGTTATGGTTATTGGTGCCAATGACATCGTCAATCCCAGCGCTCTAGAAGACCCTCATTCTCCCATTGCCGGCATGCCTGTACTCACCGTGTGGGAATCTGAACAGGTTATTGTGATGAAACGTGGAATGGCCGCTGGATATGCGGGTGTGGACAACCCACTTTTCTATAAGTCAAATACAGAGATGTTATTTGGTGACGCTAAAAAGAATATTGACGAAATTTTAGGATGCTTGCGCGATTAAATTTTTTTACTCATTAGTACCACTTGCAATCAGGTTTAGTTACGATTATATTTCACAAAAAAATAGTAAATTAATAAATACTTTACCCATAAATGTAAAATAGGGAGTAGTATTCATTAACAAAATATTTGAAGGTACACGAAAATTGATAGATCTAAATGACTTGATACAGATATCCAATGAGCTAGAGCCTTTGCCTGCAAGTACCACACGCCTTGCCGCACTGGTTTCTCAGCCCAATTCTGACATTAATGAGATTGTGGATGTTATCTCCTTAGATCAAATTCTCACTGTCAATGTGATACGTTCTGCAAATTCTGCATTAAGTAACCCCGTGTCAAAAATAACGACAGTCAAAGATGCTATTGTTCGATTAGGTAGTGGGACTGTTCTTGCCATGGCCGTGGGTAGCAATATCAAAAAACGTATAGGAAATTCACCACTCAAAGACATTGGTATCAGCGAGCAACGACTATGGAAACATTCTGTTGCTGCGGCTCTGGCTTCCGAGTGCATCAAAAAAACAATAAAAGAAACTGTGCCTTCCGAAACTTTTACGGCAGCTCTTACCCACGACATTGGCAAATTGATCCTGTGCCGACAGCTCAAAAAAGATGTTCAATTAGATATCGAAAAAAGCGTCAAAGAAGAGGGATCTCACCCCACTGAAGCTGAATTTGACATTTTGGGTTGCGATCATGCTGAATTAGGCAGTATTATTGCACGACAATGGGAATTACCTGAAACTATAATTCACGGCATTGCTTGGCACCATGCCCCCGATGACTTTGTCCCCGAATTGGGAGAAACCAACATCATCCCTTACGTCGTCGCCCTGTCAGACGGCATCGCCAAAACAATTAACGCGAGCGTTGGCGAGGATGAAAATCTATTGAGAAAAGAACACGCCTCTGCAATGAAGCGCCTCAACATCGACGAAGCGCTCTTTAAGAAAATTTGCCTCGACACCAAAACCCAACTCAAAATAATTGGTGATTACTACGGTTAATTCAACTATAAGGGAAGCCACACGAAGCCTCCCCTACAAAATAAATTTCACCTCATTCAGCTCTAAACTTAGTTAATTTTTTCGCCAATTCCTGAGGATCTACTTCTTCCCGTTTGAGTTTCACATTGACAAAGCGGGTATTGGTAAGGTTGCGCACCATTAAGGTGGCCTCACTTTCTCCTGATTGGATAAGGGCTTCTAGGCGTTTTTCAAATACAGATCTGTCTGTCACATTCATGGAGACCTTACCACCTTTTTTTGAAATGCCCAAAATGAAATCTAGGGGATTCAAGCCTGCCACCGCTGTAGAACTGCCTTCTTCCACTTTATAAATCACTACTCCTTTATTGTCTTTTAGCTTCAAACGATGTTGCACCTCATAGGTGATATTCTTAACTGTCAAGCCAACATCTTCATTGTTGTATTTGACGGCAGAGTTATAATCCAAAGGGGCTTCTTCTATGATATAGCTAACTTCCTCAACTTTATGATTATGTGAATAATAAAGAACAACTTCTGTTCCCACTCTTAATTTTGTCAAAATTTTGGTGAGACTATTTTGCCGCGAAAACCAACTCGCATCAGGAGAGGTGACGTTATAACCTCCTCCTCCCCAAAAAAATCTTCCTCCAAAACCATAACTTTCTTGACCTGTCAATTCAATCTCTTCCGTTTTTGACTTTTCTCTCACACGCAACAAGATGTCACCCACAACAATACCCATCTTTTCTGCCGGTGAACCTTTATAAATCGTATTAACCAATAAACCATAACGGCCATCACGTGTTTCATCTTTAAGTTTTAATTCATCAATCAAATTACGACTCAGCGTTTGAAACTCAACACCCAACCACGCTATTTTTTTAGCTTCTTGTACTGTCATAACTTTGTACTTGCTATCAAACGAGTTGACAGGATCTTTAAGGTAAGGAAAAAGCTCATGAAATTGATAGGGAACAATCTGATTTTGCTGACGATAATAACGGTTTTGATTATTATCCGCCTCACTTTCATATTTTTTCTCTTCCATCAACACCGCTCTTACTTTGCCATCAAAATCAAAAACAAAGGTAGATGCTGAACAATTGTTGAACAAGCTCAAGTATTTTCTATCTTTATAACCCTTAACCCAAGATTTAACGCGATTGCGTTTGAATTGAATATCTTTTTTACCAAAACGGTCTCTCACACGGACACAATGCACCATTTGATTGAGTTTAAGATTTTGGTCACTGAAAGCAGGGACATTTTGAAGCCGTTTTTCTGTTCTGAAAAGAAACGCCGAAAATTGCTTGAATCCACCTTGAAACTCTGCTTCCAACCATGAACCATTAGCCGCTTTGTAGGTGACTTTTGTGAGTTTGGCAATACGACTAATATCTAAATTTTTAGGAAGAAGTAAATGATTGTTGTCTACCGCAATGGCGTAAGATTTGAATTCTTTGGGATCCATATCTTCTTCATCATTGTCACCATAATAACGTGAACTGAAACTATCATCATTGTTATCAATACGAAACTCCAATTTGATTTCATAAAAACAATTATGGATTTTTTCTATAATGAGATCATGTATTTTTTTGCGTTCAGAGAGGTTAAATACCTGTGACAAAGTATCAAAGCCCCCATCACCATAATTATTTTCAGTCTTAGTTTTTTGCACAATATAGTCTCTGGGGCGTAATCCTATATATTCGCCCCTATCATTGTAAATCATATTAATAGCACGGGCAGGATTTTGCCTACGGTAAGATAAATCTGTATCATCCACAAAATCACTGATCCAACCCACGTGAAAACGCTTCGACAAACTCTCCTTCTCTCCTACAAACAACACTTCTTTGAGCTTATTTTCTACCAAACTCAATTGACGTTTTCCCCCTGAACTGCCCGCTTTGATCGATGTGTAGGTAATACTTTGGTTGTTTTTGAACTGATGTGCCACTCGGCTGAGATCAACTTTTTTATCAAAGTCTTTAGCCTTCACATAGGCACGGCCATGAATTTTACCTACGCCAAGATATTCCGCCTGCCAAACCTTGCCCTTCAGATCACGTATCTTAGCCGTGTCGACATTTTTCCAACGAATGTGCTCATCAGGGAACACAAAAATACCCCCTTCCAACAACAATGTCCCCCCAATGATGTATTTTTTTTTCATCTCGACATAATAATAGAAATTTTTAAAAGGAAATTCTGAAAAATAATCTTCTTTACTCAATCCCTGTGTGGGGCTATATGATTTGAAGGTCAACTCCAAAAAAGCAAACCGCTGTTCAGCGTTATCACGTATTTTATTATTTATTATTTGTTTTTCTTTAGCACTTTCTTCTTCACTCTTCGCCTTTTCTTTGTCTGCTATAACGGCCAAAGGTAATAATAACAGGAAACATAAACTAACCAGATATTTATAAAACAATAATTTCATCACACTATTCCTCTTCCTCATATTCCTTTTTAGATTTGGAAAAATCCAACACAAATTGTGCAGGCAATCCTTGGCGGATCACATGAACCAATACTTTTCTTTTTGACTTGGGTAATTTCAACAGATCTTTTTCAACTTTTTTTAGATCTTCAAGGGAATTAATTTCTTTATGACCGACTTTCACAAAAATATCTCCATGAGTCATGCCACTTATCGAAGCATTACCTGGCTCTTTTACCCCTTGTACAAAACAACCAGTCTTTTTGAAGTAATGCACATTCGGATCATTAAATTTATTGATTTCTTTGATGGTGCACATCCACTCTTCCATGTCATAATCCATGCCTTCAACATTGCCTTTGGAAATAGGAGTGAGCTCAACTGTCATGTTATTTTTATCGCGTAAAATGGCCAATGTGGCAGGCACATTTTTAGGCAACTTCGCAAAAAAACTTCTGACAATAGGCAAATCCTCAATATAACGACCATTAACCTTTTGACCATTGACTGAAAGAATCAAATCCCCTTCTTTCAAATCGGATTCTTCTGAGGGAGAGAACGGTTCAAAACCTTTAACCAACACCCCATTTTCTTGATCAATAAATGTGCTGGTTTGAAAATCTTTAAGAGCCTGAAATTGAATACCTGTCCAAGCTCTGTCCACAAATTTATTCTTAATCAATTCATCCACCACATACTTCACCACAGATGAAGGGTTAGAAAAACCAATATTATCTGCCCAAGTGGCCCCAAGCGTATTAATTCCCACAATCTTGCCTTCAATATTCACTAATGGCCCACCGCTGTTACCTGGATTAATAGAAGCATCTGTCTGCAACCAAAGATTGTAAAGGGAGTTACTACCTAGGTAACGGCTGGTATTACTGATAATGCCAAATGAAATCGAACGTTGTAACCCCAGTGGGCAACCCATGGTCATCACAAAATCACCTTCTTCTAGGGCATCTGAGTCCCCAAACTCGGCGAATGTTTTGGGCAGTTCATCTTCAGGCATCACTAATTTGAGAACCGCCAAATCGGTATCTTTATCTAGGCCCACCACTTCGGCCATGACCTCTTTTTCGTTGTCCAGCACTACTTTGATTTCAACACTTTTTTCAGCCACATGATGATTGGTCACCACATGCCCTTTGTTATCAATGATCACACCCGAGCCCAATATCTGTTGTTTCACCTTTTTACCTTCATAATAGGTTTCTTGAATAGGTTTGATAAACACAATAACCGGGTACACCTTCATTTTGGCATTGTGAATAATTTCTTGGAAATCTTTTTTTCCTTGGCCGCAGGACGTCAACAACATCAGAGAAAAAAATAACACACAACCCACCATATTCTTAACCAATTTCATTCACATCTCCCTTAAAAAACAACTTATGTATATCTTATATCTAAATCATAATACTGCTATAGCCTAGCAATCTTTTCAACTTCTTTTTCAGCACCCATCAGTACCATAATTTGTCCCTCTTTGAGTACCGTATCACCACTCACCACCGTGACATGAAGTTGGTTTTCACCCTTAATCATCAGAATTTGTACTTTGTAATTACCTGTAAGATCGAGATTCTTAACACAATGACCATAAAAACATTGAGGGACAGGAATTTCTCGAATACGAATACCATCACCCAAATCCACGCCCTCATTATTTTCAGCACCGGGAATAGAATCTCCTAGATCATGCATAAGATTCATATGATGCAAGGCTTTGTTGTAGGCCGACACTGCCGTGTTATAAGTGAGCACACCTTTGATATTACCCTCAATGACCACAGGCAACTCTTCCCTCTGAGAATGGTCAAAAAGGCGCAGGGCCTGTTCCAAATTGTCTTCAGGAGACAGTACCGGATCGGCTTCCACCATAATATCTTCGGCCACCATCAAATGACCCACCTCTTTGATTTGAGAAAAATACGAACGGATTCGGTGCATCGGAATCACGCCCAGCAATTTCACACCGTCACAGACAAAAAATAAACTATGGTGATCAGCTGCTTGAGACAAACGAAACAAAGCCTGAAAACTCATGCTGGCAGTCACCATAAAATATTTTTCATCAAAACATTCTTTAACTTTAATCTGTCGAGTCAACGATACGTCTCGACCTTTCACCACAAGGGAACCGCGGCGAGCTAAGTTGATTGTGAAAATGCCATGACGCACTATCCTTCGAGACATCACTGTGCTGATCACGCAAGCCAGCATCAAAGGTAATATCAAATTTTGATTACCTACACGATTCAATTCATAGGTGATCAAAAAACCGGTAATAGGCGCTCTCATCGCCCCTGATACCATGGCACCCATACCAATAATGCCATAGGTTGTGGGCTCTATACCTCCAAAAAATGAAGGAAATATACTGTCCAAGGCGGCCCCCGTGAATATTCCAGACACACCTCCTATAAACAATGCAGGTGAAAAGATACCGCCACTGCCCCCGCTACCCAAAGTCACGGCCGTTGCCAGTATCTTGGCCAAAAATAAAATCAACAGCACGTCCCAAGAAAAGTGCTCAACAATACGTGTGTAATCTTGCTTAAAGAATGTATTAAGTGTCTCGTAACCTATCCCCAACACTTCGGGACGCCACCAAACAAATAACACAAATAGTGAGGACGCCATGAGTACAACACTCTTCTGCATCCATTTGATTTTTTCGTTCTTAAAGATTCTTTCTATTTCATCCAAAATTCTAATGTAAACCCCTGAAGCCAATCCCACCACAATGCCCAACACCAACACCGCAATCAACCAGTTATCATGGGCAATATCACGTTGACCACTCACCTGCACCACCACTTCATCGTGAAACTTATGTGCCGTAGCCGAAGCCACCACCGTAGACACCACGATAGGAACAACTTTAGTGAGCCCAAAATCCATGAGTACAATTTCAATCGCAAACATAAAGCCCCCAAAAGGAGCATTAAATGTCGCTGCAATACCCGCAGCAGCGCCACAAGCTGTGAACACTTTCAAACGATCTGCATTCACATGGACCCATTGACCAATTTTTGAGCCAAATGAGGCCCCAATCAATGCAATCGGACCTTCTGAACCACAAGAGCCTCCCACACCGATCGTCAGGGCTGACAGCAGGGTTTTGAGCACCCCCACCCGAGCTTGAATAACCCCTCCCCTGACATTTACCGCTTCAATGATTTCCGGAACTCCATGACCCGCCGCCGAAGGCGCAAATTTTTTACTAGCCCAACGACAACAAAAAAGTACTACCGCAAACAATACAAATAACACGACATAACTCATCGCTGTAGGTGTTCCACTACCTGAAAATGAGTCCACACCACATTTTTCGTAAACAGTCTCAAAAACAAAATGACAACCCTCAATCAGATGCCGAAAAAATACAGCACCCAAACCCGCTACCACACCAATGGCTGCAGCCGACAAGAGCATAAAGGTATTCTCTGTCATCTTAAAACGGTCTAAAAGGTTAAGGGGGCGTGTCAGCTCAAACTCCTAGGATTTCTATCACATTTGGGAGTTCTTGAGCGTGACGACAAGCTTGGCAAGACAGCTCTTTTTTTAAAACTTGAGAAATCTTTCCTATCAATTTGATATAAGCATCTGGTTGACGACTGGGTGCCACCACCACCACAAACAAATCAACGGGTACTGCTGAAGGCAAACCAAAAATGATTGGCATTTCGTTCACAAACACGCCTACATGAAATTCTTTAAGTTTATCTAGTTTACAGTGAGGAAAGGCTAAACCTTGGCCTAGATTGGTACTGGATAGCTTTTCTCTGGCCATCAGCCGCGTACTCAACTCTGCTTCATCCTCGATCCAAGGCGCCATTTTCTCAGCAACATGATCAAACAATTCTTGAGCGTTTGAAATAGCTAGTTTTGAAAAAACTCGTATGTTAGTCATCCGTTGATGTTAAAACACATTGAACTCTTTAGAAAGGTCCTGACCATCAAATCTTCCTAAAGATAAAGAAGAAATATCTACAGGAGGTTTTTTCCCTATCAAAGTAGCCGCCATGCAATCCCCCACAGCTGGAGCATGCATAAAACCATGTCCGCTAAAACCTGTGGCATAATACACTTCATGGCAGGATGAAAAATTTCCCAATAAGGCGTTGTGATCAGGAGTAATGGCATACAATCCGGCCCAGCCACGCAGTAACTGCGCTGTTTCCAAAAGAGGAACCCGATTTATCGCATTCATAATAATAGTTTCCATAAAATTTTCATCTAGACTTTGATCAAAACCAACCTGAGCCTCTGGATTAGCAGCTCCTAAAAGCAAACCACCCGACTCCCGATGAAAATAAAGACCACAGCCAAAATCAATGGTCAGAGGAAACGGATCACCGATCTTTTCAATAGGGCGTGTCACATGGATTTGTCTTTTAATAGGATCCAAGGGTAGATCTACTCCAAAACTGCGACACAAGATCGCTGAGCACGCTCCCGTTGCGATCAACACTTTTTCAGCCTCAAATAGACCCTGAGAAGTCTTTAAATGTTTGAGCTCCTTATCTTCATGTTCAATTTTCTCAACCGAACAATTCAAGACAATGTCCACCCCATGTTGACGACAAAGTGTGGCATAACCATTCAAGTATCCATGTGGGTCCCCATAACCATCTGTTGGACAATACGCTCCGGCCAATAAATCGTCGACCTTTAGATGGGGTTGTTGGGATTTGATTTTTTCTGGAGACCATTCTTGCACATCAACACCATGCTCTCTTTGCAGTTCCCCATTTTTTCTAAAGATCTCCAGATCTTGTGCATTATCCAGAAGAAAAAGATAACCCTGTTGCTTGAAATCAACGGGTATCCCAAAACGTTTTTCAAAATTCACAAAAAAATCGATTGAATACTTAGAAAGTTCTATATTAACAGGGGTTGCGAATTGTGCCCTTACTCCCCCTGCACATTTAGCCGTGGCTTGAGTTCCCAATATCTCTTCAGACTCGAATACAACAATTCCCGTTTCTCCCGCCGCCGCCAGCCCATAAGCTACTGCCAAGCCAATAATTCCACCACCTACTATTGCGTATTTGATCATCAGGGACTACGAGCGGTACTGTACCTTACGCTTATTAATAAGGTTACCATCCTCAAAATGAAGATAAAAATTTCCATTTCTTGTTTTATAAATCAAAACAACTTGATTTCTATTAGCAGGAAGAGAAGCGGCTCCATCCTTGTGCCACACAAATTCCTGAGAATAGTCGGGAAATTCACTTTTGACCGTTACCAATTGGGTGGCTGGAGTATCTTCATCCTTCTTAAAATGAAATTCATGAAAGGCTTCGTCAGATAAAACCGCCACATCATCATCGCAACCACTTACAAATATTAGCAATAGAGCTATTAAAATAATTCTTGGTTTCACAATCACACTCTCTTCTATCTATTCTTTCGTCACGAGATAAGGTATCCTTGAAAAAACAATGACAATGCAAAGGGACGCTTTTATGGCGCAGCTTATTGTCAATCAAACATAGGAGATACTTAGATGAACACCGCATGCGGGATACTTGTCATTGGTGATGAATTGCTTAATGGAGCACAAGCCGATAGCAACTCCCCACACATGAGCCGTTTTCTACTCCCTTTTGGCTTTCGTACTAAAATGCTTCAAACTTGCGGAGATGAAATTCCTGAAATCATAGAAGCTCTCAACCGCTTCCCCAAAGAGCTTGGACTCATTATCACTTCAGGAGGTTTGGGAAATACCCGTGATGACTGCACGAAACAAGCATTACAACAATGGTCAAATCTCACAACTTTTGAGCAAATAAACAATCGTGTAGGAAGAGCCCCTGGACTTGTTTTGAAACACCAAAATCACCTGATTGTTGCCTTACCCGGCGTACCCCACGAATTTCTGTCTTTCATGAACGATGAGCTTGTCGACCTTCTTTCACAACATTTCAACTGCCAGAGCAAATTTGCCTTTAGCACCCTCAATGTGATTGGCCTTAAAGAAAACGAAGCCGAAACACTTTTGGCTGAAGTTGGTAAACCATTCAACAACCCTCGTGTCGGCCTTTCCGTGAAAAGAGGACACCTTCACATACACTTATTGGCAGAAGCTCCCACAACAAAAGAAGTAAAAACACAACTTTCTCGCAAAGAAGAAGAAATCACTTCTCTTCTTCACCCCCATGTATTTGGTAAAAATGAGGAAGGAATAGAACACAACGTCGCCCAACTCCTCATAGATAAAAAATTAAGTTTGAGTGTGGCCGAAAGCTGTACCGGAGGACTGATCTCCGATTCTCTCACCAATATCCCTGGGGCCAGTAAATTCTTCACAAGGGGATTTGTAACCTATTCAGTTGAAAGTAAAATCAATGATCTGGGCATCACAAAAGAACTCATTGACAAATATGGCGTTATCAGCGAAGAGGTCGCACGGAGTATGGCAGAAAATATGCGACGTATTGCCCAATCAGACTATGCCATCGCTGTTACGGGAAATGCCGGACCTCTCACTGACAACAACAGCCACATTGTAGGCCTCGTTCATATGGCTATCAGCTCAAAAAATACTTGCGTTCACCAAAAACAGTTGTTCACTGGAAATCGAATTGACGTAAAACTAAAAGCGACAAAGACTTGCTTCAACATTCTTCGAGAAGAATTAATTAAGCACCCGTTCAAACAACACTTATAAATTACGTAAACCATTACAGTTTAATAGGTTATGTAAATTATAAAAAAATAAAAAACATGTTTTTAGCAAAAAGTATTCAAAATTTCTGAGTAATTACGTTGCCCGAACGCTTCATTTTTTTTACAGATCTTTACAAGACTGTCATAAGTCTAATGACAGCTTAGTCATACGATATATTGACTTTAACTCTTTTTGTAGCACTACATCTTGTGTATCATGACTATTCCTCCATTTGATTGGTGGGGAAAATTTAAAGAGAAGTGTTACTGACTATAAGAGGAAAATAAAAAATATTTATGAAGGGCAAATTCACTCTTACAGCGTAAGAGACATAGCTTTTTTACCAAATTTTTAAAATTTTACCTTATTTTCGGTGGATAAATCTCATATTAGATGCTTGGGCTAAAACGAATAAACAACAAAAATACTACGAGGGGAAAAGAATTCTAAATGAAAATCAAACGTCATTACACCAAAACAAACGTGTCTCCATATGAAGATCAAAATTATGTTGAAAGACAAAGTGAGATGCGAAACACTGACGGCTCAGTCGCGTCAGATGCAAGTAAAGTCATTGTTCCTGAGGATTGGTCAAGTGTTGCCACAGATATCGTTGCTCAAAAATATTTCAGAAGAGCCAACGTTCCCCAAAAAACAAAAAAAATTACTGAAAAAGGTGTTCCCGAATGGCTTTGTCCTTCTATACCCGATGAAAAAGCCATGGCTAAAATCCCTGAAGAAGAACGTTATGGCCCTGAAACTGATTCTCGTCAAGTTTTTAACCGCCTAGCGGGCTGCTGGACTTATTGGGGCTGGAAAACAGGAATTTTTGATAGCGAAACAGATGCCAAAGCTTTTTTCGACGAACTCTGTTTTATGCTTTCGCACCAACACACCGCACCCAACTCGCCCCAGTGGTTCAATACGGGATTACATTGGTCTTATGGCATCAATGGTCCGGCTCAAGGCCACCATTATGTGGATGCCTTCACTCACAAACTTAAAAAATCAAGTGACGCCTATTCTCACCCTCAACCCCATGCCTGTTTTATACAAAGTGTGAACGACAGCCTTTGTAACGAAGGCGGCATCATGGACCTTTGGGTACGTGAAGCACGTCTGTTCAAATACGGCTCAGGTACAGGATCTAATTTTTCAGGTGTCCGTGGTTCTGGCGAACCTCTTTCGGGAGGAGGAAAATCTTCTGGCCTGATGAGCTTCCTCAAAATTGGTGACCGCGCTGCGGGAGCCATCAAATCAGGTGGAACCACTCGACGCGCCGCCAAGATGGTTTGTTTAGATGTAGACCATCCCGATATTGAAGAATTTATCAGCTGGAAATCACGGGAAGAACAAAAAGTAGCCTCGTTGGTGACCGGTTCATTGATTATGGAAAAGAAACTCAATGCGGTTCTCGCGGCCTGTGTGTCATTTGAAGGTGAAGTAGGCAAGGCCTACAGTCCCAAAGAAAATAAAGCTTTAAAATCGGCTATTAAAGATGCCAGTCGTCACCTGATCCCCTCTAACCTTATTGAAAAGGTAATCCAGTACGCACGTCAAGGTTACAGCGAAATCAAATTTGAAACCTATGACACCAATTGGGACAGTGAGGCTTACGTCACCGTTTCTGGTCAAAACTCCAACAATTCCATACGTTTGAGTAACGAGTTTATTGAAGCGGCCCAAGCAGATAAAGAGTGGAATCTTGTTGCCCGCGTGGATGGCAGCACCCTCAAAACCGTAAAAGCCAAAGAACTTTTTGATAAAATCAATTATTCATCGTGGTCTTGCGCTGATCCTGGTTTGCAATTTGATAGCACCATCAACGATTGGCATACCTGTGCCAAGGATGGCCCTATCAATGCCTCTAACCCCTGCAGTGAATATATGTTTTTAGATGACACGGCCTGTAACCTAGCATCAGCCAATCTCATGAAGTTTTTAGATGTAGATTCAGGCATGATTGATCTCAAAGGTTTTGAACACTGCTGCCGTTTATGGACTATGGTTTTAGAAATTTCTGTAGCAATGGCCCAATTCCCTTCTGAAGCTATTGCCCGAAGAAGTTACGATTACCGCACATTAGGCTTTGGTTTCGCTAATATCGGGACCTTGTTTATGGTATCAGGTGTTCCCTACGACAGTCCCAAAGCTACCGCTATATGCGGGGCCGTTTCAGCTATTATGACAGGTGTTTGTTACCGTACTTCCGCAGAAATGGCCAAGGATTTAGGTCCCTTCAAACGTTACGAAGCTAATAGTAAAGGCATGATGCGCGTGATGCGCAACCACCAGAGAGCGGCTTATAACGTGCCTAAGGATGAGTACGAAGATCTCGCCATAACACCCGTAGGATTGGATCAACTCAACTGCCCTGAGTACTTGGTAGAAGCTAGTCGTAAAGTCTGGGATGAAGTACTAGAGCAAGGAGGGAAATATGGCTTCCGCAATGCTCAAGTCACGGTTATTGCCCCCACGGGAACGATAGGCCTATTAATGGACTGTGATACCACAGGGGTGGAACCTGATTTTGCCTTGGTTAAATTTAAAAAATTGGCCGGTGGTGGTTATTTCAAAATCATTAATGCCTCTGTCCCCCCTGCCCTCAAACGCTTGGGTTACAGCGAGAGCCAAATCAACAACATTATTGACTACACCAAAGGACGAGGTTCTCTCAAAGGCGCCCCCCACATCAACCACGACGTTTTAAAATCAAAAGGTTTTACGGACAAAGTTTTAGCCAAATTGGAAGACAGCCTACCCAGTGTGTTTGAAATTGGTTTCGCTTTCAACAAATACACTTTGGGTGAAGAATTTTGTGTTAAAAATCTAGGATTTAGTGCCGAGCAGCTTGATGATTGGAATTTCAATTTATTGGAATCTCTGGGCTTCAAAAAAGAACAGATCGAAGAAGCTAACCTTTACTGCTGCGGTACCATGACCATTGAAGGTGCCCCTGAACTCAAACAAGAACATCTGCCTATTTTTGATTGTGCCAACAAATGTGGCAAATATGGTAAACGTTACATATCCTACTTAGCCCATGTGCACATGATGGCAGCTTCCCAGCCCTTTATTTCAGGTGCTATTTCTAAAACAATCAACATGCCCAATGAAGCCACAATTAGTAATGTGGAAGAAGTGCATATGGAAAGCTGGAAACTAGGCCTTAAGGCCATTGCTCTTTATAGAGATGGTAGTAAACTTTCTCAGCCACTTAATTCGCAAAGTGAAATCAGCGAAGCTCTGGGTTTTGATGACGAAGATGAAGAATTAGCAAGTGTCAGCAATGATCCCGTAAAAATTGCTGAAAAAGTGATTGTGCGATATCTCGCAGAGCGTCGCAAACTACCCACCCGTCGCAAAGGATACACGCAAAAAGCATCTATTGGTGGCCACCGTATTTACCTGAGAACAGGTGAATTCAGTGATGGCAGTATTGGAGAAATCTTTGTTGACATGCACAAAGAAGGTGCTGCTTTCCGTTCTTTGATGAACTGCTTTGCTATTTCTGTTTCTCTAGGCCTTCAACATGGCGTACCACTGGAACAGTATGTGAATCGCTTTACCTTCACCCGTTTCGAGCCCAGCGGCCCTGTAACTGATCACGAAAATATCAAGATGGCTACTTCAGTGATTGATTATATCTTCAGAGAATTAGCCATGAGTTATCTTGGCAGGACTGATTTAGTACAAATCAAACCCGAAGATTTACGTTCTGACACCATCGGTGAAGGTTCCAACGAAACACCCAAAGACAGCAGTATTACTAAGGTCTCCAACATAGGTCAACATGGCCAGAGAATTGAAGCTGATCCTGGCCGTGGCTTTTTCAAGTCAGGTAAAGACAACGACAACGATAAATCCACTACAGCCTCTTTTAGTTCAAACACAAAAAAGACTGTGTCTGTATCGATAGTTTCTCCCACAGATAGAATTGAAGCGGCTAATTGGCTTGAAACCACCGCCACTCAAGTGCTAGAAAAAAAAGAAATTAGCACAACAAAAAATGCAGCAAAAATTGCTCGTCTCAAAGGTTACGCAGGTGACCCTTGTCAGGAATGTGGCATGTTCACTATGCTACGTAACGGTGCTTGTCTCAAATGTGATACTTGCGGAGCCACAAGTGGATGCAGTTAAAATCGTCCTTTAACCAACCTTTTTGAAAGGTTTAACCTATAACTGAGGCCTCCAGTGAAAATTGGAGGCTTTTTTTATTATACTAGATAAAAATTTATCATAAAATATCAATTAAATTTAGGAGCTAATCTTTTTATGATTCGACATTTATTACTTAACGCTGGAGTGATGATTTTTGCTTTTTCTTGTATCCTCATCGCTCAGGAAAATGGAGGAGAACATAAAAGGGCTGAGACCAAAAAATTACTGTCGCTAATTAATAATGCTGAAGACAAAAATAAAGAGCTTGAAAAAATCCGAAGTCAGCTATTATCAAAAGAGGGCTATAAGCAAGATGACATCAAAGAAATACTGGCATCCGAGCGACAAGCAAGAAAAAAAAAGCATCCTCAAAACTCTGTCGAATCAATGGTCAGACATTTTTTTAAAGACTACAAAATAGGTGTCAGCACTAAAACCATTGAAACCGTTTCATTCGCACTAAAGCAAGTCATCGACACCCCCCGAGACAAACAAGCCCTCGCTTATCATAATGTCATCGCTCAGGAAGCCTACAGATCCATTGAAAGCAACGATAGATTTAAAGGGGTTTCGAAAGAAAATTTGTTATACACAGCCAACAAATGGCCTCTTTGGTTTTATGAAAATGATATCGAAACACTCAATACAATTGTCGCCAATGCAGGAGCTGAACGGGCCAAGCTGAAACAACTGAAAATTAAAAGAGCCGAACAAGAAAAACAAAATGAAAAACTAGTTTCCTTAGTAGCTGAGACACTTGCTAAAAAAAACATTACCGAAACTCATAGTGCTTACAAAACAATCTTCAGCAATGAATTTGACATTCAAATGAAATTATTGGACGTTACCGAAGCTGAAAAACCTCAAAAGAGTCTAGAATTGCATAAACAGACTGTAGAAGAATTCTTAATCACCAATCAACTCTTTGACAGTGACAACAAAGAACTGCTCGAAAAGATCTTGGAGTTTTGGGAAAAAATATTCTACTCAGACAACGATATTCGTCTTGAAACCATAGAAAACGCAAAAAAACTATTTATAGAAGAACAATTCAAACAAGTTAAAAAAGACTGGGAAGAATTTATTTTATCTAAAAATTTACCCAAAGCCGCAAGAACAAAACTAAGCTCTATGGAACTTGTCATTCGCAAAAAGATACTTCACTTGCCTGTAAAAGAAAAAAAACAAGCCTTTCATTCACTACATGTGACACAGGCAAAAAAAATAATTGTCAATGACAATATGGGCGTTTTAAACTTCATTAAAAACAAAGACTTACACAAATTCACCATAGAATATATGAGTGAACACTGGGAAGAATGGTTGTTTTTGAACAGCCCAAACAAACTTTTAAAATTTCAACATTTGAGAGATATGGCTGAATTAATTTTTTTCATCAACACCCCCTTACTAAACATCCTGAGAACCAAAGAACATGCGACCCTACACATGAAGCTGATCAATGACATCGAAAAAATTGAAACACGACTTATCACAGCCATTAAAAAACAACAAAATGAAGATGCCAAATTACTGACATCCCACCTCAAAAAAATGGGCAGCGTTTTCGACAGGGAAATCAAACTTTTTGAGCGCAAAAAAGAAAATGAAACTGTCATTCAGCTGAAAAAATCCCGTGACAGTTTTTTTCAGTATGGGCTTTGCCCCCCTACTGAAAACGAAAAAATTGAACACGTGAAACAAAGAGCTAATGAAGACAAAATAAAAATATATAACAAATTATATGAAGAGCATAAAAAAAGTATTCGGCAAATCAAAAACCATCTCATCAGTTATAGCAAACGAAATACGGTGCCTACAGAAATAATAAATATTGTCATTGAGAAATTTGAGAAGTTTGAGAAAAACTATACTGAGTTTGGTAGTCGTTTTCCTCATGCCAAAATATATATCATCAACTCCGCCCCCAACATTATTAACAATATAGAAGTTCATGTAGACGACAAAATAATCCCTAGCAACTCTTTCAACAGGTCACAAGATCTCGTCGTTACAGACAAAGGTACACCAAGCCATTTTAAGGTAATGAGCGCACAAATTCCTTTACGCATGGGACAAAGTATATTTGTGAAAACAAAAGTTTCAGAAGATTATTACTCCGAAGGAAAAAAAAAGAAGCCTAATGTTATTTGCCATATCACTTTAATACCTGATCATTGTTTTGTTCTCTCAAACAAAAAAACATGGGAATCCTTTCAAACTAATAGCGAAACTGATTGGAAAAATGCCAAAAAAATGAACAATAAAACTCCGATTACAGAAGAAAGTAACACTTACAGTACTCTTACCCATAAGGATGGAACAAGCTCTCAATCTCATGGCATTTTAGTAGCCCCAAAAACAAGAGGTATTTCTTTTTTCAGAACAATTATTGATCCCAAATTATTCACAACAACACACATACCCATAGAATAATTTTACGTTTCTACTTTTAACCTCTCAATTTAGTCATCGTATGACGGCCAAACTCAGCTTCAAATTCTTCATTAGTGGGATAATCATAACCCATAGTGTTATGCCAAATAGAAGATTTTTCCATACACAGATAAAAGAAAGTTTTATTATGCCAAGGAGCAAAGCTGCTGTATTGTGTTTTGAAAAGTTTAATTTTCACATCATCAGGGTAGGTGAGTTTGCCATGTGGATCAGGAACCATGTCCATTTGTAAAATTTTTGTCGAATAGCCCAATTGACGAACATTTTTCATAACAGGCTTGATAAGCGTGACAGTACCAAAAGAAATAAAGAGCACCTCATTGGGGCTAAACATGTGCATCAATCGGTCCGCCAATTCAGGATAGTCAGTATCCCAACCCTGATAATACACCATGGGGTGAAAATGAAAGGCGACTTTAATACCTTTGTTCGCAACTCGACGAGCCGCATTGAGTCGTTTTTCTAAACTCGCTGTAAAATGCTCTTCATTTTCAATAACCGTTTGGGTATTCATGGACCAACTCAACACCATATTTTGGGGTATAGCATTTTCTAAAAAATAAGAAATGTTGTCTGATTTAGTTTTGAGCTCCAATAACACTTTGGGATGTTGAGTAGCAAAAGTGCAGAGACTATCCAGATTATTATTTCGATTCCCCCACAACAAGGAGTCTGAAGCTTGACCTGTGCCAATATGATAAAAGCGATCAGATTGCAAATCGATGGAATTTAGTTTTTCAGAAAATTTTTCATCAAAAACAAAGTTTTTACTGTAAAACGTTTGAACAGAGCAATAACTGCAACCAAATGCACAATTTTCAACAGCATCTATCGTGCGCAAGTTGCAACATACTGTTTTTTCAGAAGCCACTGGGCACATGCCCATAATATTCTTATCTGATTTTTGAGTGATGACTTTTGAAGATTCTCTAGGTTTTTTGACAACAGGAGCCGCTTTCAAATACGCCTTTTCACTTTTTTTTAAATTGTCTAGATGAGCACGTAATTTTTTGAAAAGATATTTTTTTAGTGCTGGACCCTTTAATACACTTTGAGAAAATTCTTTTTTCCACCACGTCTCTAAGCTTTGTTCTTGCCACATATCCAGGTCACGGCAGGCCTCGGTGAGTTGGCGCAATTCTTGAAAACTTAATTTGTGCTGGTCGCATATGTCATCAATAAAATGCTGCTGGCCAATCTCTAATTTGTCATACAGAGTCTTGGATTTGAATTCATCCAATTTTTTGTTGTGAACATGTATTTTTTGACTCATAAAAATTCTGTAGGGGCAAACACCATCAGTCCGCCCTTACAATAAATCACGTTCTAATTTGCACTTTGGGCTTCGCCAGCGTTGAGCAAAAATTCACGGGTGTCGTTATTGAACTGTTCCAAAACTTCCCAGTGATGAGCATGACCTGTATCAGGGTATTCGATCATTTTTGAACCTGTGATGCCGGCATGTAGCTCTTCAGAAAAAGCTAAAGGAGTGAAGATATCTCGGGTTCCTACGGTAATAAGTGTGGGAACTTTGATTTCTCCTAAACGCGCAGAACTGTCATGCCCCGTACAAGCATCACACTGAGCTTCAAAGGCATACTGAGGCTGTGGCGCTGGGTTGTCATTGACCATTTGCTGGCCCTCCTTAATACCTTCTCCTGCTTCTGTCCAAAATTTGGTGGCAAAAATCCACAGTTGAAGACATTCCATAAACTTATCCAACGTGCTGTGTGCACGAAAATTTTTGAAGTGTTCAAAAACAGTCTTTGCATAAAGATCGCATTTAGCCCATGTACTGATCAACACTAAAGAATGAACTCTATCAGGATGATTCAAGGCCAAACTTTGAGCAATGATACCTCCCATAGAAATGCCTGCCACACGTGCTTTTTTGATATCGAGGTCATCCAACACAGCCACCACATCAGAAGCCATTTCGTCAGAAGTGTAAGAACCTAATGGTTTTGAAGATTGACCCACACCACGGTTATCAATGGCGATACATTTGAATTTTTCTTTGTAAAAGTCACGGTGTAACTCCCATACAGGACCATCCGCCCCTAAACCCATTATCAGAACCAAAGGTTCGCCTTCACCAAAAGTTTCGTAATAAATATCCAAGTCACCATTTTTTGCATAAGCCATGTTTCGCTCCTAATTTAAATTTTGCTTATAAATCTTCTCTTGTTCTCCTATTAAGAAAATAAGGAATCATCACAATAGCAGTAAACGATAAAAATAACAACAAACTAGCTTCAACATCACTGACCAAACAACCAACCTGTTCAAAAACATTTAATTTGTCTTTAACCTTTCCAGGTCTTAAGAAAAGGGGTGAAGGTCCTAGTGTGAGCGTCGCTCCTTTAACTCCGTAATCATGATCAATCAAGGTAGAGTTCGACTGTTGCGTTTGGAAACAAAAATTTCCGGTATACCCACCCCCCCAATGGTTGGACACATTGGTTATGGTAAATGTTAACGCTGTCCCCCCGGCAATATCCGTTCCATCGTCATTTCTTGTGATGGTCATCTCTTGACCTGCCAGAACCATAGAGAATGTGCCATCCATATTAGTAATCGTATTACCATCAATCAGTGACCCTTGAAAAGTGAGCAAACTAGGAATACAAAGAACAATTTTTCCATCTTTAGGTAATAGGTTGGTCGTTGTCATTGAAATGGTCAAATTACCTGTCTGTGCACCATTAATATTAGTGAAAGTGACACTCGTTGGATTAAGTGTCCAGGCAGCCGCTCTATGAAGCTCAACCAAGGGACCTGTAGTTTCCAAGGTACGCACATTATCATCTGCCGCCGAGCCCATTGGAATTCCAGCTTCAAGATAGTCGGGATCCGAAAAAATAGAGAGCACCTGTCCAAAACCATCGGCTTGCGAACCATATTGGTCCGCATAGCTCATCACAGTACCCCGTATGGCCCCACCGAAAATCGAAGGATCACCATATTGAGGAGAAGTCACAGGAACAATATAACCTGTTGAATAATTGAAATATCCTGCTCTACTAGTACTTGTAAACACGTCATGGGCTAATCCAAAAGAGTGACCCATTTCATGAGCAAAAGTATAACCACCTATTCCACCTATCATATAATCTGACAAAAGAACAAAACGACACATCTGCGGGTCATCTGGAGCATTTGTAGGAAGTTTTATATTCCCTACGCCTGCTAATCCACCCACATCGTTAATATCTTGACCATGAAGTAGGCACACACAATCGGCACCATAAGTATCTGCTTCAGTATCAATAACGGGTACAATCTCACCAGCCACTGGTCGACCTCCCGCATTCCCTCCAAGCCAATTCGTCACAAATTTATTCCTAGGTGCTCCAGGAGCTATAAGTGCCACTAAAGCATCTATGGGATCCCCGACCTCTACATAGTCAGTAGACAGAATTTTGACCAAGTAAAGCCTATCTCCCAATCCTGAATTTTCAAAAATCATATTTGTCTGCACAATGGCCAAATCAATTTGCGTAGCCATGGCGGAATATATTCCTGCAAATTTATTATTCAGCACATCTGCCGTATAACACACCATAATATGAATATCTGGATTACCTGTTTCAGGGCAACCATCGGCCTGAACTTTTTGAGGAGTCAGTAAAAAAACAACTGAACATAATAATATTAATATTGATAAAAAAATGCGTTTCACTTTTTCTCCTTTTTAATTTCTTAATTTTCTTTTTTTCTCTCATACTGAAATGGAACTCTCTTGCGCATTTCAGTGAAATCATCCTGAGAAATTCTATGCACGTCGTCACCAACAAATGTTATGACATAGGAAGCGCTCTCACTGGGTACTTGAATACTCGCAGCTACCACTCTATTAGGATGATGTACAATAGTGACTGAGCTTTTTGGCTTGTTTGCAATTTTCCCGATTGCAAAAAACTTATTGTCTTTGCCAGTTTCTCTTCTTTTGGTTACTGTAAAATCATATACCGTATCATCAAATAGATTGAGGGTATAAGATTCTCCTAATTCAAGTTCTGAAAAAAATTCATTCAACTCAACAAAACGTTGGCGTGTTACCAATTTTTCATCTCTATAGAATTTTTTAGAACTTTCTTTTTTTAGAATATTAGGTGTTTTGCCTTCATCGATCATTTTTTTGGCGTTTACATAATGCGCAATTTTTTCATCAGGATTCACGCCATTTGTTTGTGGATCTTTCTCACGGGAATGATTCGGATCACCTATCAATTTATCTTTGCCTGAAGTTGTGGACGGACTCTTAGTTAACCGTTCAGGAACATTGAGGTTGTTAGATTCTGTCTTAGCCAAATCCCCGACAGCATTATTTGCTTGTTCTGTATTTCTTTTTTGAAGGCCAATGTAAAGAATACTTGACAACACAAGAATAACAACAAAAATAAGTAACTTTTTATGTTTCAATTTGCAACTTCCTAAATTTTTAAAACGGTTCTCATTCGAACCTGTAATATTTTGTGTGATTCTATTTTTTTATATATGCAAATCTAACAATTTGTCCGTACCTATTCAACAATAAAATCATTTACTTGCAATTAAGAAAATATGTTTTTTACAAATGGAAAACTCGGGTCAGTAGAGGTGTTTTATCGAATATTTGTTTCAACTTTTGGATTTCTGATCCAAAAAGTCCACTTGAACCCAATAAATAGTGTTTGCACATCCATACTATTACTCACGCCATTGAAATTAGGGTCAAAACTGTACATATTATATTCTGTAAATAAATCTATATACCTCGACAAACTGTAATTTATGCCTGCTCCATAGAAAATATCTACCCCAAAATCATCGTCACGTACTGTAAGACTTCCTGTATTTTCAATATCTTGCTGGGCTGCCCATCTTGAAAAACCAAGCTTACCATAAACCTTCCAATCAGGAATAACAGGTAATCTACCCAGTATGGAAAAATCCAAAGAATTAGACCGGGTTTCATATGTCGTAGTCCCCGACATTGTTTCGATTTCAGAGAATTCATTCAATGATATTTCAGCAGCAAAATTACTGTTGAAGTTGTAACCCAAATAAAGACCAAAACCCAGTTCTGTATCACTCATCGAAACAATTGTGCTTGAGGCTTTTTGGTCAACATTCCCCAAAGAAAACCCTACATAAGCGTGCATGTCATCCTTAAAGATTTCGAATCTTTTATCCTTTTCTGAAAGACCATCATCACCTGGTATTGGCTCTGCAAAAGTAAAACCAAAATGGAAACCTAAAGCTAATAAGGCACAAAAACAAATAATCTTATTTATACGATTCATAATTTAATTCCTCAAAATTTGCAGCTGATTATAGTGACACACCTAAAAAATGGCAACTTTTTTTGACCTTATTTTGAGAGTTACTCAGATGAATAAAATCCATATATTAATTTACAAATAGTCATGTTGATTGTGCGTTTTATTCAGCTATTGTAAGCTATTTTTTTGTCTGTGCTACTTTAGCACGATTAGCTGCCTGTAAGTAAGCGTCCACACTACCCTGAACAATATCCGTACTTGTGGCATGGCCCGTAAAACTCGTTCCATTAAAATTAATTTTTACGTAAACATCTCCGTAGGCATCACGGCCGTGGGTATTGGAATGTATTGTGTAGTCCTCCAATGCTCCACCCATGCCCAAAATACGTTCTAAAGCACAGTAAGCCGCTGCGACAGGTCCATTGCCTGTAGCCGAATCTACTTTGTTAACATTATCCACTTCAAGTTCTATCGTCGCCGTGGAAATACCATGATGATTAGAGACGGCTTGAAGATTTTTGAGTTCAATGTTAGAAACTCCCTCGTCCACATTTTGAGGAATGATGGAAATCAAATCCTCATCATATATCAACTTCTTGTCATCAGCCAACTTAGTGAATTTAGCATATATTTCATTTAATTCTTCTTGGTTGTATTCATAACCTAATTCCTTCAAACGGCTTTTGAGGGCATTGCGACCTGAATGTTTTCCCAACACTAAATCACTGCGATCTATACCTACAGATTCGGGTGTCATAATTTCATAGGTGATACGATTTTTAATCATGCCATCTTGATGAATACCTGCTTCATGAGCAAAGGCGTTGGATCCCACAATAGCCTTATTTCTTTGAACAAACATACCCGTTAATTTTGACAACAAACAACTGGAATTGTAAATCTCTTCTGTCTTCAAACCATGTTCAAAACCTAACAAGTCTTTGCGTACTTTTAAAATCATCACCAATTCTTCCAATGACGCATTGCCAGCACGCTCACCGATACCGTTGATGGTACATTCCACCTGACGAGCTCCGTTTTGAATGGCCGCAACTGAATTGGCAACCGCTAACCCCAAATCATTATGACAATGCACACTCAAAATAGCTTTGTTCATATTACTCACACCGGTCACAATTTTATTAATCAAGGCTCCAAATTCAACCGGAATTTGATATCCCACTGTATCAGGAATATTCACCACAGTGGCTCCCGCTGCAATCACCGCTTCAGTCACTTGAATCAAGTAATTCACATCACTTCTTCCCGCATCCTCACAACTGAATTCAATATCATCAAAATGTTTTTTTGCAAAAGCTACTGCATTAACTGCCTGTTCCAATACTTGTTCACGAGTTTTATTCAACTTGTACTTGAGATGAATGTCAGAAGTGGCAATAAAGGTGTGAATCCGGGGCTTGGCCGCTGGCTTAAGGGCCTGAGCAGCGGACTCAATATCTTTTTCACTAGCTCGACAAAGTCCTGCCACAGAGGAATACTTGATAATTTTGGCTACTTCATTCACCGCTTTAAAATCGCCCTCTGAAGCAATGGGAAAACCAGCCTCAATCACATCCACTTGCAGCATCTCCAATTGACGAGCCATCTGTATTTTTTCTTCAAACGTCATGGAACAACCAGGAGATTGTTCACCGTCTCTTAAAGTGGTATCAAAAAATGTGATGGTTTTATTCTGACTATTCATACGGCACCTATTCTTAAACGCTAAATTCCTTCATCCACTCCTGACTACGAGGATGAGACATGTCAAATAAGGATTCAAATTCTTTTCTTAAAAACTGGCAGATTTCTCCGGGGCCTTCTTGCCCTTCAACGCCAATCTTACGCTTGTCAATGGAGCTCGCATACAACACGGTAGCTGCCGTTCCTGTAAGAAGTAATTCATCACAAGCAAAAATCATAGATCTGTCTAAGGGTTCATGACGTATTGTTTTACCCGCATCTTCAAGCAAGGTCACAACAGAACGCATGGTGATCCCTTCTAATACTGCTGTTCCTATCGCAGGAGTACGGATGACACCTCTCGTCACCATCATTAAATTTTCTCCAGCTCCTTCAACAATATTCCAATTGTCATCCATCACCAAAGCCTCATCATAACCTTCATTCGTTGCTTCCGTGTGAGCCAATGAAGAATGTAAATAAGCTCCCCCAGCTTTAGCCTTATTAGGAATCGATGAATCGGGAAATTTTCTCCACGTACTAATTTTGAGATTCAAACCAACGGAAGGATCAAGCAAATAATTGTCCAAAGAAATCATATAAATACATAACTGATAATTCAGCCTGTCAAAACGAGGTGTCAACACTTCGTCGGGTGAAAAAATAAAGGGCCGAAAATACACATCACCTTGAGGATTATTTTTTTTAATCAACTCTGCCATGATATCGAGGAATTCACTTAAAGACATCTGGAAATCCATCCCTAAAATTTTGGCGCTTTGCATCAAACGTTCGAAATGATCGGTGAGACGAAACACTCTGACCTTACCATCACGAAAATAGCCGCGCATTCCTGAAAACACGGTAGTCCCATACTGCAAACTGTGGGACGCTGGACTGACCACGGCCTGTTCTGAAGGGATCACTTCTCCGGCAAAATACGTGAAGGGCATTCGACTTTTAAAGACTGATTGTGACAGTGTCATTTTTGAACTTTTCAATTTTTTCTCCTACAATATAAGTACATATCCATGCATTCTTTAACTTGGAAAGCTTAGCGAGTTTGATTGTCCTTTTTTCTTAAATTTTGTGCTGAATTAGCTCAAAATAGGACCAAACTCACTGACTCTAAGTCGTAAGTTTAGTTGAATCAGATCTAGAAGTCTGTCCTTATTCATAATTAGAAGTATAGATATTCCATTTCGAACTTTCAAGTAGATTGTTTGTAATATATAATAAACTCTCCACTTTTTAAGATAATAACAAACATAAAGAATAATTAAGAAGGAGGGTTTTATGAAATTGTTTAATTTTTTTCTAATCGTTATTATTGCCTTTCTGGCCTATCTCAATTTCAGTGATGACAATATTTTGTTTGTCAGCAACGAAGAAGGTCATAACAGCCAAAAAATCATCAAAGACTATTTCAACCGTCAACCTAAGGCACTTCCCAATCATTTGCTAGCCAGTGAAAAAAATACGATTTCTGTTTTTGAACACGCCTCCCCTTCTGTTGTTTTTATTACCAACAACAGCCATGTACTCAATGTGTTCACAACCAATATCAGAGAAACTCCACAGGGCAGTGGAACAGGGTTTTTTTGGGATAATCAAGGCCATATCGTCACTAACTTTCATGTGATCAATGGTGCAGATTCCCTTGTCGTTAGCCTTGGAGATTACTCACAATACAAAGCTAGTGTGGTGGGCATTGCGCCTCATAAAGATATTGCCGTTATCAAAATTGATGCCCCTTCAGAGAAAATGAAAGCTCTCACCCTTGGAGCATCAAACGATCTACGCGTTGGTCAAAAAGTGATGGCTATCGGCAATCCTTTCGGCTTAGATCACAGCCTCACCACAGGTGTGGTTTCTGCTCTGAATCGAGAAATTACCGCAATCACCGGGCGCAAGATTCAAAACGTGATCCAGGCCGATGCCGCCATCAATCCGGGCAACTCTGGAGGGCCTCTTCTGGATTCTCGTGGCCATTTGATTGGCGTCAACACCGCCATTGTTAGCCCCAGTGGCTCCAGCGCAGGAATTGGCTTTGCCGTTCCCATCGACACCGTCAAAAAAGTTGTACCTCAATTAATCAAACACGGCAAACTAATACGGCCCGGGTTAGGCGTCAAACTTTTTGAGGACGCAATTGCCCGTAGGGCGGGGATAAATGGCGTATTGATCCAGCGTGTCCAAAGAGGAAGCTCTGCCGAAAAAGCAGGCCTTCGTGGCACCCAAAGAACACGTCAGGGGCTTATACTCGGAGATATTATTGTCGGCATCAACAACGTCAACATCTCCGTTTACGATGACCTAGGACGTATCTTGGAAGATTTTCGTATTGGCGATGAAGTCTCAGTTACCTATATCCGTAACGATAAAAAACAAAAAATAGCCGTCAAACTACAACAAGTTAATTAATTTACCTCCGATTCCCCCTTAATTTTGGCAAAAAGCAATCATGTGCCCTCTATTAAGCGCTAAAATGTCCAAAAAGTGATTGACTTATCGCCAAAGATCCGCTATTCTTCTCAGCATATGAAACAGGCAAGCTTGTTAGTTGTGGTAGTCGTGGTCGTCCTCCTTATTGGAGGTGGCGGGTACTGATTGTCTGAGCAGAACAGATTTTCAAAAACCCGCTTCAAAAAAGAAGCGGGTTTTTTTTTGATTATAAGAAAAGTGGTAAAAAATGAGTATTTACACCAAAAATAGCAAAAACACTAGTTATAAGATCATTTTAAAGAATGATATCCGGGTTGGAACAATTTCCTTGGAAAAACTGGAATTGCTACTCACTGATCACGGCTATAAAAATACTCAATACTGTATTGTTGAAAGCCACTCTAAACTACGATTAGAAATCACAGATAACGATTCTAGTAAGTTAGACCAATTGGTAAACCAACTCTGGGAGCATAAACTTTTGGCTAGTAATGATGAAGAATGTCATACTTGGTTCTAGAAAGCACACGTCTTTAGGAGAAATTATGAATGTAACTGTTGATCAACAACCTGAAATTGTTAGCTGCCAACAAAAAATCAGTGATTCTCCTGGTTCATTGGAAAGACTACTAATGAATTTGAGACGACGTAAATTTGAGCTATTGCACATGGATGTCAGCAAAGAAGACGATCACTATTGTATCAACCTAAAATTACGCACAAATCGCCCAGATAAGTTAAAAGCCTTGCTCAATAGGCTCTGGGATGTTAGAAAGTGTCAAAATTTAGTAAAAAAGAGTGAATTATGACCGCAAAATCTGCCCTAGAAAAAAAGAAAAATAACCGTATTTCGACTGAAATGATGCCTTTTGTCTATTTCAAAGGTGATTTTAGAGCTAAAGAAACCGCCACCTTAAGTTTTTCATCTCATACCGTTCAATATGGAACAACTGTTTTTGATTCACTACGTGGCAATTATATTGATGGAAATCTTCACATCTTCAAATTAGAGGAACATTTTAACCGTTTGATGGATGCTGTAAAAATTCTTGGTTTTGATTTCGAAATGGAATTTGAGCAGTATTTGAAAATTATTACTGAACTTGTTCTCAAAAACAATCCTCAACAAGATGTGTACTTCCGTCCTTTTATCTATTGCAGTGATGAGGTGTTGGCCCCCCGTTTTGACGGTCTCACTATGGATTTAGCTGTTTACATGATGCCTTTGGGCTCTTATCACAGCAATGACGATGGCCTGAAACTGATGATCTCTAGCTGGAAAAAGTTTTCTGATGCATCGATTTCTACCAAAGCCAAAGCAGGTGGCGCTTACCTCAATGCTTCACTTGCTCGCACAGAAGCCGCTAAAAATGGCTGCGATGAAGCCTTAATGATGGATGACAACTGGAATATTGTTGAAGGCAGTGTTGAAAATATCGGCATCTTTTACAAAGGAGAATTTCTCACCCCTCAAGAAGGTTCGGCGATTTTGGGTGGAATCACTATTCATTCCGCTGTTCAATTTTTGGAAAAAGAAGGCATTCCCTGCCGACAAACCGATATCAGTAGATCCATGATTTACACCGCAGATGAACTGCTACTCACAGGAACAGCGGCTAATGTTGTTTACGCCTCCTCAGTGGATGACCGCAAGATTGGACCCAAAAATCAAAAGGGGCCAGGACCCCTCTGTGAATTATTACGAAAGAAATTTCAAGATTGTCTTCACCTCAAGCACCCTTTTCATGAAGAATGGGTAACGGTGATTAAGTTAAAAAAGTAAAAAGTCAGGAGACACAATGAGTCAAGCAAAAATTTACACCAATGAAGATGCCGATCTTAGCTTGTTAGAAGGTAAGAAAATTGCCGTTGTTGGCTTAGGCAGCCAGGGCTTTGCCCATGCACAAAATATGAATGATTCAGGCCTTAATGTAGTTGTCGGATTAAGAGATGGTAGCTCTTCACATGAAAAAGCAAAAAAGGCAGGTCTCAAAACTGCTTCCATCAAAGACGCTGTCACAGATGCCGATTTGGTTGCCTTGCTTGTTCCCGATATGCCTCAGGCCCAAATTTATAGAGAAGATGTAGAACCTTATCTGAAAGACAATGCGACTTTACTTTTCGCTCACGGTTTGAATATTCGTTACGGAGAAATCACTCCGCCCAAGAATGTGAACGTGATCATGGTGGCCCCTAAAGGCCCTGGTGATTTAGTTCGTGAAACCTATCAAGAAGGCGCCGGAGTACCTTGTATTGTGGCTGTTGAAAACAATGCAACGGGCAACGCTCTTGAAATCGCTTTATCTTATGCTAAAGGAATTGGTAGCACACGAGGTGGAGCCATTGAAACAACATTTACAGAAGAAACCGAAACAGACCTTTTTGGTGAGCAAGCGGTATTGTGCGGCGGTGCCACTTCATTGGTCTTGGCCGGATTTGAAACTTTAGTAGAAGCTGGCTACCAACCTGAAATTGCCTATTTTGAATGTATGCACGAGCTCAAGCTTATTGTTGATTTGATGCAACGCGCTGGCATTAAAGGTATGCGCAAAGTTATCAGTGAAACCGCCAAATATGGTGACGTTGTCAGTGGACCACGTGTGATCGGAAAAGAATCGCGTCAAGCCATGAAAGACATTTTAACTGAAATCCAAGATGGAACCTTTGCCAAAAACTGGATCCAAGAATATAAAGACGGTATGCCTAACTACAAGAAATTACTCAAAGATACTGACGAACACCCTTTAGAAAAAACAGGCGAATTCTTGCGTTCAAAAATGAGCTGGTTACAAGAAGAACAAGAAAAAAGCGGCGAGGCATAAACACAACATGAAAGCCAGTGGTGCTAACAAATTGCTCTCAAGTCTTTTGGACTTGGGAGTAAATACAGTTTTCGGATATCCAGGTGGAGCAGTATTACCTATCTATGATGCTATGGTGAACTTTCCTGAATTCAAACACATATTAGCTCGCCACGAACAAGGTGCTGCCCATGCCGCAGACGCCTTCGCTAGAGCCTCGGGCAAAGTGGGCGTTTGCCTAGCCACCTCCGGACCTGGGGCCACTAATATCATTACAGGTTTGGCCACCGCCATGATGGACAGCGTTCCCCTATTGGCCCTCACCGGTCAAGTTCCTTCAAATTTAGTAGGAACGGATGCCTTTCAGGAAATTGATACATTCGGTCTTTCTATCCCCGTCACCAAACACAGTTACTTTATTGAACGCACAGAAGACATTCCGCATGTGATCAAAGAAGCCATCTGGTTAGCCCAAGAAGGCCGACCAGGCCCCGTATTAATCGATTTCCCAAAAGATCTTTTAAGCAAAGAAATTGAATTTCCTGATGAGCCCATCACTGCAAGAACCGATTTTCGTTACCCCTACCAAGGCAGTGAAGACGAACTTAAAGAAGCTTGTCGTTTATTAAGCGAAGCCAAGCGCCCCGTGCTTTATGTGGGTGGTGGAGCCAAAGGTGCTTTTGAAGAAATTCGTGACATCTCCAAAAAACTTAACGTTCCCGTGACCTCCACCTTAATGGCTTTAGGCACCATGGAAGATGATGATCCTCTCTTTATGGGTATGCCCGGCATGCATGGAACAGAACGAGCCAACATGGCTTTATATGAAAGTGATGTGATTTTGGCAATTGGCACCCGGTTTGACGACCGTGTTACAGGAGACATCAAACAATTTTCTCCCAATTCCACAAAAATTCAAATAGACAATGACATTTATGAGTTAGGCAAACTCACCCCTGTTGCGGTGCGCCTTGCGGGTGATGCTCAAATTGTTCTTCAAGAACTCAAAAAACACCTCACTCCAAGCACACATGACAAATGGCAAACTCATTTAAATGATTACACAGACTATCCCCCTGTTGAAGGAGCTTACCCTGATTCAAAAGTATCTCCTGAAAAGTTCTTCAAGGTCTTACGCTCCGCACTACCCAAAGATGCTCATGTGGTGACCGATGTCGGACAACATCAGATGTGGTGCGCCCAGTATCTTTCCTATTATTTTCCAGGATCATTCATCACCTCGGGTGGTTTAGGCACCATGGGTTTTGGCGTCCCTGCGGCTTTAGGTGCTCGTATGGGTTCGGGGGATCGTATGGTTGTGGGAATTGTGGGAGATGGTGGCTTTCAAATGACCTGCCAAGAACTTTCTACAATTGCTCGTTACAATATTCCGGTTAAACTCATCATTCTCGACAACGCCTGCTTGGGCATGGTACGCCAGTGGCAAGAGCTTTTCCACGGTCAACGTTATAGTGAAGTTGATTTGAGCGACAACCCTGATTTTGTCAAACTTTCAGAATGTTACCGCATTCCTGCAAAACGCATGGATAAAAATGAAAATTTAGAAGATGAGTTACAACAGTTTCTTTTTTCTGAAGGTCCTAGCCTGCTTCATGTGTTGATCACAGAACATCAAAACGTGTACCCCATTGTCCCCCCTGGAGCCGCACCTCATAAAATGATGACACCACCTCAAACTCAAGAAATTAAATAGTTATTGCTATCTAATTTTGCTTTTTTAGGATTTTCGGTGGATTTTACCTCTAAACACCTCGTAAACTAATATATGGAATCAAATGTAAAAACCCTCATATGTGATGATGAGGAAACTGTCATCGATTTACTCAAATCACAACTCTCACAACGAGGACACCACTGTATATCTGCAACTGAAGGACAAGAAGCTTTTCAAATTATTTCTAAAAATTTGGATATCGAGCTCGTCATCACGGATATTGTGACGCCCAATATGTCCGGTACCGACCTCGTAGAAACATTGCGCATCACCAACCAATATTTTAAACAAACGTCAAAAACTGACAACATTTTATAATGAAACGCAGCGTTGTTATTTACGATACAGACAAAAGCTTTCTTTATGTGATGTCTGTCATTTTCAAACGTCATAACTTTAACGTAATTGCGTCATCACGTATTGATGAAGTAGTTGCCGGACTCAAAGACTCTAGTGTCAAAGCTGTTTTCATTTCTATCGATATCAAATTTCGCGGCAAAGATGGCATCACTATTTGCAAATCGCTCAACAAAGCCTACCAAGGTCGCATCCCTATCATCATGACCAGCAACGTAGCCACTGAAGAAAATGTGATCCGTTCCGTTCAAGCAGGAGCTATGGAATTTGTACTAAAACCTCCACAAGAACAAAGCGTAATCAAAAAAACTTTATATGCTATGAGTTTGGGAAACACAAAATTTATTGTGCCCAATAATTTGAAAGACTTGAACTTCAAAGAAGGCATGACATTGCCTGAAATGATTCAAATCGTGATTCAAGAAGCTGATGAAATCCGAGGCATGCCCGCCGCCGTCGCCAAAATTATTGAAGTATCACAAAATCAAAAAACAGGCGCTGCGGCTATGGAAAAAGCCATTGAATCGGACGCCAGTATTGCCGCTATGGTTCTCAAATTAGCCAATTCCGCCTTTTACAAAGGTCAGTCACCTATCAAAACTATTAAGAAAGCTGTTATTCGTATTGGCTTTGATGAATGTCGCAAATTGGTACTTGGCATCTCTGTCTTCAAACTTTTTGGCAATGAACAGAAAAATTTTGGTTTCAATCGTGGTCATTACTGGCTACATTCCATCACAACCGCTGTGCTTGCTGAATGGCTTTGCTGCAAGGCGGGCACAAATAATGATGCAGATGCTTTTATGGTGGGTCTCCTTCATGATTTTGGCAAACTGCTGTTAGACGATTACCTTTCTGAACACTTTCAAAAGTCCCTACAAATATGCAGTATCAATGACCTAAGGTTGTTTGAGGCTGAAAATGAAGTGTTTGAACGAGACCATGCAGGAGTGACTAAAGCAATCATGACCAAATGGAATTTCCCTGAACATATGGGAGAAGCTGTCGGTCGACACCACCATCCCCCTACTCTCAACAAAGACGTAGCAGATGCACCGCCCGAACTCAGCGATGCCATCTTTCTCGCCAACCAAATGGCCAAAGCCAGCATGCTCGGCAATGGGGGAGATTATTTCGCCACGCCTGTTCCCAAACATGTTTGGGATGCCTTCAAGGTCAAAGATGGAGAATTCGTTATCGACGACGTCAAATCTTGTTACAAAAAAATTGAAGATTTTCTAGGGTTTCTTGAAATATCTGAGAAAGATCTAGGTATTCCTATCCAATTTCCAGCAAACAAAGGCCTTGTTCTTGTGATAGTCAACTATGATTCTGATTACACCTTGTTGGTCTTTTTTCTTGTTTGTCAAGGTTACACACCCCACATCATCAAGCCCACGCAAGAAATCCCTGAAGACGACTATGCTGTTATTTTTATGTTTGTGCATGATAAAGAAAATACAAACGAACGATTTAAAGTGTTGGCAATCGAGCAACCCAATGCCAAGACCTTTATCATCCCTAACGAGGTTGGATACACCGCATCTCTGGCCCCCTCCAATATCATTGTCCTAGAAGGACAAATTAATTATTATCACATCTTAACAGCCTTGAATAAATCAAACGCCTAAAATATTTATTCCACTGTCCACATACAACGTTGAACCTGTAATTTTAGACGATCCTTGTCCACATAGAAATGCGGCTAAGTCCCCCACATCTTCATTACTGATATTCTCTTTAAGAGGGGCTTTTTCCTCTACCATATCTAACTTACTCTGAATGCCAGGCACACCTGACGCAGCTAAAGTTTTAACGGCTCCTGCTGAAATGGCATTGACACGAATCTTCTTCTCTCCTAGTTCATGAGCTAAGTAGCGGATGATAGCTTCCAGCGCTGCTTTGGCCACTCCCATCAAATGATAACCTGGGAACACCTTATGAGCGCCGTAGTAAGATAGGGCCACCACAGAACCTCCTTTTTTAGACAAAAGCCCTTCCATCGATTTAGATAAGGAAATAAGCGTGTAAGCAGAAATATTCAAAGCCATTGAATAATTCTCTTCAGACACATCCAACAAACGTCCTTGTAAGTTCTTCGCATCAGCATACGCAACCGAATGAATCACGATATCCAATCCATCCCATTTATCTTCTAAGGTTGTGGCTAATTGTCGTAAATCTTCGGGTGATGTCAAATCACATTGCTGCACAATTTGAGCACCCACTTCTTCCCCCAACATTTTTACTTTTCTACCAAATCTTTCTGACTGAAATGTCATGGCAATTTCAGCACCATCAGCATGTAGTTTTTTTGCAATCCCCCAAGCCAAGCTTCGTTGATTCGCCACACCTACAATAAGCGCTTTTTTACCCGTTAAGGGAAGAGATTCTTGTGACATAATAAATCCTTTTTAAATAGTTTTTTGTATTATTTTAAAGATGTGAGATAAGCGACCAAACCATTGAGTTCTTTTTCACGTGGAGACTTATCTTTTGGATAAAAATAATGTTTGAAAGGTATCATAACACCCGTACGGCCTTTAACAATTTTTGCTAAAGGATTCAAAATAGAATCTTTAAGATAAGCTTCATCTCTTATTAATTTTGAACCATCGACAAATTCCACTTCTTTGCCCAAAATCCCCTTCAAACTTCCACCCAATTTACTTGGATCATCCATCTTATGACAGCTATCACATTTGAGATTGCTGAATGCTTTTTTACCCACATCAACACTAGACAAACCCTGATATTCTGCGGGATCGCCCAATTTTCTACCTGAAAAAATAAAGTGTAAACTGCCCAACAAAGCGATCACACAAATCACTATTATAATTTTTTTCATCATTTTCTTTCTCATTCAAACTTATACGATTCAAGCCTCTATTATGTCAAAATCCTGCCCACTATAATATTAGGTGTATGAAGAAATACCTGACTTACATCTTTATTTTGTCCCTATTTTTTAAGTGGCCCCTTTATAACGTAACACCTATACCTCTCACAAGCGCAACTCTTCCTGAAACACGCAAAATAGATTTGAATCACGATTCTGCCCTCTGGCTAGAAATACTGCCCTATGTCGGCCCCAAACGTGCTCAAGACCTTATAAACGCCCGTCCTTTCAATAACCTATTAGATATCACCCACATTTCAGGTATCACTGAGCGACACCTCGCCTTATGGGAGCCCTATATCAAACATATAAATTGATGCAAGGGGGCACCGGTGTGTGTGCCCCTGCGAATAAAGATTTATCCCTAAATTTCCGATAATTTCTTAGAAACATGCAAATCAAACTAAATATCAAAAAAGAATCGTTTTGGCAAGCAGGGTTGTTTTTTATCAACTCTGCCTTTATTGGTTATCTAATCACAGATATCACTTTAAGGAGATATCATCATGCTCATTTAGTCGTCGCTCTTTTATGCATTCTCAACATTTATCTTATCTGCATTATCCGTTTTATACGCCTAAGACCCCCTCAACAAATCATTGAAGGGGAAGATCCCCAAATGTTCAAAGAACTCGAAATTCGCAATCAAAATCTTCAATGGCAAATCGAACTCCTCACCGCTCTTAGGGAAATGAGTCGCGTGGTCAGTGATTGTTTGGATTTTAAAGACATGATACAAAAAGTTTTTGAGATTTTAGATGGCCTACTCAATACCGAAAGTATCACCCTGTTCATCCCTGATGATACCGGAGAATTTCTACCAGCCGCTTGCAAAAGAAAACAAAATATAGAATTTTGGAAAGATATCGACTCTGCTGATTTTACCAATGTTTTTGAGTCCGCTGAAAACCGTTGCACCCTTAGGGTATTGGAAAATGACCGTCTGCATCTGGTCACCCCCCTCGTATCTGATAACGAATTTATTGGCGTACTGAGCTTGGAATTGAGATTGTTTGGCGATAACGAAACGCGTTTACGCGAAACAGAACGTTATGAATCTATTTTAATGGACATGGTCAAACATATTGCCCTCGTAATCAAAACAGATAACTTACATACCCAAGGCATTCAAGATGGCCTTACTGGGCTATATAGTAAAAGACATTTTATCGCTGTTTTAGAAAAAAACTTTATCTCTGCAATACGTAATAATAACCCTTTATCGTTAATAATGGTGGACATTGATCACTTCAAAAAAGTCAACGATAACTACGGGCATCTCACAGGAGACCTGATTCTAAAAAGTGTCTCACAATTACTACAAATGCAGTTGAGAGACAATGACACCGCCTTTCGCTTTGGAGGAGAAGAACTATCTGTCATATTAAAAGATTCAAAACCTGACACCGCCTTTAAAGTGGCTGAAAGAATAAGGAAATGTGTGGAAAAAGAGATCTTTACAGCAGAAAATGGTAAAACTTTACGCATCACGCTATCTTTAGGAGTGAGTAGCTATCACAAAAGTATGAAAAATGCCATGGACCTAGTTTCTGATGCCGATGAAGCCCTTTACACCTGTAAAGAAAATGGACGAAATCAAACGAGAAAATCCTTAAGAAAACCCTAAAAATACATCTAATTTTCTCTATTCACCCCCGTCTCAATTAACCTCATGTAAATTTTAAGTTAAAATACTTTTGATGGATTTTTGCAAATATGAACCTACTATCAATCAATGGAAATTTAGTCATGAATGACAAAAAACAGATAATCTCGTTATTCAAACAGCTAAAAATAGGTTCTCGACAAATTGGCGTCTTTGACCAATGTAAAGGAGCATGGTGCCGCGGTAGACTTGTCGAATTCACAAATAATGGTATTATCATGCATTGTCCTGAGCTCAATGAATTCAGCACCCCTTTTGTCTTCTTGTGTCAATTAGCTTTTAGTTTTAGTAAGAGATTTTCTTTTATCCTTCCCTTACATCTTACAAACAATCAGGTTCACCTCAACTTTCCCACATTTCTTTTCCCCATCACAAAAGTAATAGGATATCACCGCAACAATTCTCAAAGACAAAATTTCAGAGTTCAGTCCAATGAAGATATGAAAACAATTTCTATCTCTAACCCAAGCAATGCTCAACCTCACACCCTCACAGGTCAACTTACAGATATTTCTGCAGGTGGCATCGGGATTTCCGTAGACATGGAAACCTTACAGTTTTTAGAAGACACGCAAAATTTTTTAATAACTATCAATTATCATGTAGGAATCAACAAAAAAATATATAAAAGTGAAAACAGCGATCAAATCGAAATAATCGCTACACTACGCAATATCCGCGATTTAGCAAACAGAAGAATACAGTTAGGTTTTTCATTTGAAATAGAACACAACAGTCATATAGATTTTCGTGCCGCCACACAAAAATTACTCAATTATGTAGCTGAACGCCAGCGCCAAGTGCTCAAACGGCGCATAACCACTAAGGACACACCTTCCAAATGAATAAACCTTCAAATAACAGCAACAAAACATCACTTAAATTAGGGGAAATTCTAATCAAAAAAGGTGTACTCACCGAAGCCGTATTAAAAAAACTTCTCAAAAGACAAAAAACAATTAGAGCCGCAGGAAAAAACATTTCTTTAGGCAAGCTCATCATCGAGGCAAAAATAGCCAGTAAAGAGCAACTTCAGGAATGCCTGCAACAACAAGCAGGTCTAAAAGAAATTGCAGGTTACAAGATTATCAATAAAATTGGTGCCGGAGGTATGGGTACCGTCTACCGCGCACTTCAGATTTCAATGAATCGTGAAGTCGCCTTAAAAATTCTTCCACCAAAACAAGCTCAAAACAGCACCTTTATCAAGCGTTTCCACAGAGAAGCTCGAACGGCTGCTCGATTAAATCATCCCAACATTGTTACCGCTATTGATGTTGGAGAATCCAAAGGCTTACATTTTTTTGCCATGGAATACGTTCATGGCCTGACCCTCAAAGATCTTATGGAACAAAAAGGAGGTGCTTTAGATGAAAATTATTGCATCTACGTAGTCAAACAAGTGGTGATAGGTCTGCAACATGCCACCAAAGAAGGCATTATTCACAGAGATATCAAACCGGATAACATTTTGCTCACCTCTCCCATACGCCTAACAGATAACGAAGCACCTGAGTTGGGGAAATTAAGCGACATTGTCAAGATCGCTGATATGGGCTTGGCCAAATTCAATGATGAGAACCAAACGTTTATCACCCAAGCGGGCTCAACCCTAGGCACCCCTCACTACATTTCTCCCGAGCAGGCCCTTGGAGAGGAAGATCTCGATTTTCGTTGCGATATGTACTCATTAGGAGCTACTTTCTTTCACATCATTACCGGAAAAACACCTTTTGGTGGTAATACGGTGGGTCAAATCGTAACAGCTCATGTCAACATCCCTGTCGATAACCCGCGAAAACACAATGAAAACATTTCAAATAATTGTGCCAACGTCATTATGCGGATGATGCAGAAAAAGAAATCTAACCGTTATGCATCAAATGAAGACTTGTTGAAAGATCTCGACAAATTACTCGAAGGTAAAAACATCAAGGCCAAGATAAGACCAGCAAATGAAGACACCTTGATTGAGATGTCAACAAATCAAGCCCGCAACAACAGCTCTCAAAAAACAAAGCTTCTTCTTATAGGAACGATTGTTTTTGTTTTAGCCATTTTAGCTTTTATACTCAACAAATTTTTGTTCACTTCACAAGATGATTCACCGACAGAAGTCAATCAACCTATCAAAAACAATCCAAAAGACAAACCTGTCAACAAAAACGACATAAAAGCTGTCGAGCTCCCCCTCCCTCAATTCAACTTAAATGACGAATTCATAAAATCAAAAGACAATTACGAAAAAGAATTCGGCAATCAAACTCATAAATTCTCTGAGAAAATCAACTTTTGGGAAAGACGTCACCAAGATTTTTCAAATTTAAAAACCAAAGAAGTTGAAAAACGCAGATCCATCGTCAGCCAAATTGAAAAAATAATATTTTTGCTTACAAAAGAACGCGATGACCTTGTTTCAAAAACAATTTCAACATTCAAAAAATCTCTAACAACCTGCGGCGCAGAAAGAAAATGGAGTAAAGGTTGCGACCTCATCAACAATTGGGAAAGCTCTTATAAAAAATACAACTTCAACGAAAAAACCACAGCCAAACTCAACATTGAAAAAATAAAAATCAGTGAAATATTTTTCACATCCCTTCTCACAGCTATAAAAAATGATTTCAACACCTTATGGAAAACTAACAACAGAGCTATTATTGAACAGTGGGAAAACACCAAACTTCCTGCACTTCAGAAATCGAATACCTCTGACACCTTCAACATCAACGACGCCATCAAACGGCGCCTCACACTCTACGAAATCCATAAAAAAAATCTCGTAGAAACCCAACACATTAGAGAATTAGCTCAATTTTTCAAAAAATATTGGGATCTCACTGACGAACAAAGCAAACAAGCTTCTGACCTTTCTAACGCCATCAAACTGCCTTATTACACAAATAAGTCTTTAAGTTTCATATCTCACATCGTCAAATGGATCGAAATCCAACAAAATGCTGATGAATATCTCAATGAGCTCACAACTCTACTAAAAAAAATGTCTGAAAATAAAAAAGCCTTGAGAATAGACAACAAAAATCGGTATTCTTACGACATCATAAACGGCAACATCCAATTCAGCAAAGAAAAAGAAGATTATATAAAAATAGTTGATATGGATATAGACATCATCAGAACCATTGCCAAAGAAAGTGCGAATAGTATTCTCAACACATTGAAAAAACGTAAACACTTTATTATTGCCTACCACCGTTACAACGATCTCTACAGTAACGCTGATTATAGAGGTGACAAAAAATTAAAAGCACAATTCACATGGTTTGGTAAAAGAAAAACTAATACAGAACCACGTATTCCCTGCATACTTGACGATTCATTGACCTACACATGGGCCATTAATTTCAACACCTTAGATAAAATAAGTAATTATTTTCTAGACCAAAATGCCTTAACACCTTCAGGTAGCCTTTCAGCCGCTGCTAATGAACATGGCCTTGTTTTAAACGAACATATCTTGACGTTTAGGAAAACACCTCTCGCCACTAAGGATTGGACTGTTGAAGGATTATCTTGGCCTTCGGAACAAGAAGACAGCTTTCATATCACGTTAGATGACGGTGAAAAGACCCTCTTCTTCGCCATCAGTCAACACGATCTCTCAGTCAAAAAATCATTTGACAACCAAGGAACACCCGTTATTGTAGGTAAACAAGAAAACAAATTCCCAGCTCTCATCGCAAAACGCCCTGTCCATTGGAAGATCACTCATGACCGTGAAACAAAACAGATTTCACTTTTCATTCATGGCCGTTTGATCAGAACTGTCTCCAACATCAACAATACCGCTCTAAAAAAAGAACTAAGTATCTCCTTCAGTAGCGTCAGTTGGGCTCACGAACTTCTATTGATCCGCGGTCATCAACAGTAACCACACTCAACAATTATTTGATTACTTTACTACTAATAATATAGTCCAATTTAGGGAATGCTGATTTAAGATAAACGTTACCCTGAGTTTTAATCATTCCTTGACTAGGTTTCTCTCCATACTCAAAATTAAGCTTCTCAACCACATCCATTCCTGACACAATTTTAGCAAAGGGAGAAAATCCCATACGATCTAGGAAAGAATTGTTACCATAATTGTGAAAAAATTGATTACTTCTAGAATCAGGCGCTCCCGTTTTAGCATAGGTAAGGTAACCTTTAATATTACTTTTTTTGACAGGTTCATCTTTAAGTGTCGCTTGTGACCAAACAGTATTGATTTGCACATCCCCATGCATGCCAAATTGTGCCACAAACTTGCCTTGAGGATTTTGGGCCATTCTAAAAAAACGACATCCATTGAAATAACCATTTTTTGCAAAATTGTAAAAACGATCCGCTCCTAGGGGTGACCAATCGCGATGAACCTCATATACAATTTTTCCTTTAGATGTCTCAAATTCAACCTTAAAAAGATCAGGGGCTTTTTCGTTGTTCTTAGGGTTATTGATGTCCAACAACAACTTTTTTCTTTCTTCATCCGTCAACACTAGCGCTTCAATCTCTTCAACTTTTTCCACAACCTCTTTTTTGACATCATCAGGCTTTTTTTCAATGGGCTGGGTTACTTGTTCAGGGATTTTTTCTTCATGCATTTTACATGTCACAAAAAGAACAACACACACAATAACCACTATCACTAATACCTGCTTCATTCTGCTACCACCTTTGCTTCAATAATATAATCCAAATCAGGGAAATCACTTTTGAGATATTCATTGCCCTCATACTGAACCCGGCCTTGATCTGGACCATTGCCTGAAGGAGCCCCTTCGCCGTATCCACTATAAAGTTTATCCACCACATCCATCCCTTCAACCACATGACCAAAAGGAGAAAATCCCATGCCATCTAAATTTGTGTTGTCATTGAAGTTAATAAACAATTGAGAAGTTCTTGTATTGGGCCCTGCCATCGCAAATGAAATCGCTCCACGTACATTACTCTCCACAACAGGATCATCAGAGATTGGGCTATCTCGCCACTTGGCGCTCACTTCGGGGTCGCCATTGATACCAAACTGAGCCATAAATCCTGATATCACACGAAAAAAACGACAATCGTTATACAAGCCGCCCTTGACCAATTCGTAAAAGCGATCCGCTCCATTGGGAGAACTTTCCCGTTTAACTTCCACCACAAAAACACCCTGAGAGGTGTTGAACTCTACTTTAAACTCTTCCATAGTTATCCTTTAATCTAACCACATCCTCTAATTCTGGTGTGGAAACCTCCATAATGTCACAATCTTCTAGGGCCTGCATCTGGTGTATCAAACCAGTGGTGATATGATAACTGCTTCCCGGCCTGAGAATTATTTCTTCCAAAGAATCTTCTTTTTCACCCACAATAAATTTTATTGCGCCCGTTAATACGTGAATGGTTTCATCTTTGATTTCATGATACTGTAAGGAAAGACTTTCACCTTTATTGATATGAAGTACCTTACCTACATAGCGGGTCGTATGGGCCCAAAGTAATTCGTAGCCCCAAGGTTTTTCCACACGTCGACAGCTAAATTCGCTCATGCCCCAATCTTATCACAATTCTTTTTCAATAACCCCTATAGCTTCCTTCATACGATGCTTCCAAGTGTGTTGAGACAAAACTACTTCCCTACCGTTTTGGGAAATTTTTCTCAGTTCTTCCTCACGTCCTTGCCACTCTTTGGCCATTTCCACCGCTTCTTCCACACTATGAAACACCAACACCTCTTTGCCAGGTTCTAAATAATCACCCAATTCTTCCCGCCAATCACTGAGCACCATTGACCCACAAGCCAACACATCAAAAACACGATTATTCACAGCCTTAAAAAGTTGGGGAGCGCTTAGATTAAGATGTAGAGGGCAAGAAGAATAGAGACGAGGTAATTGCTGATGATAGTCCAAACTTCCCTGATAATCCACCTGCATCGCCTTCCAAGCCTCATTGCCATAAACCTGTATAGGCACCTCATTAAGAGCCAACGACGTCACAATTTGTTCCCGCCAAATCGCATTGATCAGTTTATAGAGCCGATCCACAAAAGCCCAATAATTTTTAGTCCCCACAAAAGTAGACCAACGCTGCCAATCTTCTTTAGGCAAATGACAGGTCACATCCGCAATGATCTCATGCACAGCTTGTTCAGGGAACTGTAAACGCCGACGTATCACCGTCTCAAAAATACTTTGCAAAATCACATCGGCCTGTTTCACAGGTTCCACAATTTCATCTGGAGACATCACCGACCCCACAAAACTCATCGGGTGTTTGAAACGGCTATGGGGCTTTTTGAGAGGTTTGAACTTCTCTTCATTGGTTCCTAAAGGAATATGGTAAAGATTCTGATAACCATTTTCTTTCATCCGTTCAATGTGTCCCTTATCCCAGATAAAAATCAATTCATCCTTGGGCCACTGCAACTCGGGCAACAACCCTAAGGTAAATACGGGATCGTCGAAGAAAAAAGGGAAGAGATGAATGCCCAATTCCCGAAAAAGATGGTTGGCTCCTTCATGCTTTCCTTCAAAAATAATGGCCCCTGCCACACCATAACACAGCGAAAAATCTGCTTTAAACTCTCTAATCGACGTGATAATATCATCCCAGCATTTCATACCCCGTTGTTCAAAATCAATATCAATTTTTGCTGTGTCTAACAATAAAACACGGTGGCCCAAACGTTCAAGGGCCACTTGCATATCATCGTTGACAAAAGGAGCAATCACTCCCTGAGGGCGTACCATCAGGATGTTATAAGAACGGCTCAAGGTGAGGTTTTCATCAACGTTTCCAAACGGTATGTCATTTCAACCGTTCCCAAATACCACTGACCATCAACTGAAAACGGAATTCCCCCTCCCAATTGCCTTTGACCTAAGGAAACTTCATGTATTGCGCTATCTTTCCACCGCACAAAACCTTTAATTTCTTCCACCGCTGGCGCTTCAATTCTTGGCAAATCTATGGCGGTATCCAGTTCTCGTAATAAAGAAAAAGCCGCACTTTCTCCTTCACTGCCTTTATCAATCCACTGACCCGCCATCTGCTGCCAATGACCTTGCCACTGACCCCACTTAGCCCAACACTCTGTCACTTCAGCCAATTGAATATCCACCACACCTTTTTCCTGATGCCACTGAACGGATTCATTCTCAGGCAGTAGATACAAGGCAATCAGCAGCAACAACACCGCCACCAAAGTTTCCAAAGCATTTCTCATCTAAAGCGCCTCCACAACCCTAAACCCAAACCTATCGACACAAGGAGTGCAGGCAGTATATACAGCAACCACAATTCCAAATCATTTCTTGCTTCATTTGACATTTTTTCAATTTTCACATTCAAATCTTTAGCATGGGTGTAGTGGTGAGCATCTTGACCTAAGAGATATTCCACCAAGTACTGCAGAGCCGCTGTATTAAAGATAGCTGTCTCGCAAGTAGATCTGCGTATCCAATCCACATCACCCACTATCGTTAATCCACTTTTCAAGGTCACACTAAGAGGTAGATTATTTTTTCTGTCTCTGAAAAAAACTTCTCCCGCCCCTTCTTTGAGCACAATAGGCGTGAGAAAACCTATGGGATAATCGGCCACCGCCTTTCTCAGCCTTTCGGGCAATCGAGCCACCACCAAACCTGGGTTTCGGCGAGAGAGCCCCTCATTCAACACTTTTGCCCCTTTATAATGGGTGTTTTCAAGGTAACCATCTGGCTCTAGTAACACAACCAGTTTACCTCCTCCTTGCATATACTGATTTAATTTGAGTATCAGTTCTTCACCCCAAGCCTCACGAGGGTTAGGGAAAAATGTGAGGGGGTACACACGAGGGTCCAGCTGATCTATCGTGACCGAAGGTTTTACCTCCAAACCCATTTTACGAACAGCGGTAAAATTAATGCCCACTTCTTCTGCCCTGTTTTCTTTTTCACTACCCGCCGCTCTCAAAATAGCCACTTTTCCCAATCTGTTTTGAAACAGATCCAATATACCTTTGACAATACGAAATTCACCCTGCCAACGCCTAAATTTTTTGCGGCCTGGACTTTGCTCTCTTTTGATCAAATCTGATTCAGCCAAATACACACGTTCATTTCCACGAACAAGCAACAAACCTCCTGGATGTTTGATACGATCACCATCAATATGAAAACGTTGTAAAATCTCATTAATCGCCAAGGTATCTCTCTCAAGACGATAATGCTGAACTTCCAAACGGGGAAGCGCAGCCTTCATGTTATCTAAATACCCTTCCACCACAGTGACCAAATCATCATGGGACGACCACAAAGAAATGATCGTTGTATTGGCAGCGGCCTCTTCCACACGGATCAAAGCCTCCTTCCCTGGCTGGGTAATCCCTATACGTGAAAAATCCCACGTTTTATTAACCGGCATCATAAGAGCCTGCACACAGACCCACAATAAAACCCACAGAGGAATGGGGATCACCTTCCATAATAAAGGTAAACGTGATTTCACTTCCAGACTTAAAAACCTTCCTGACAACAACAAACACAACATAATGCCTGACACAAAATAAAAGATATCTGTAAAACGAATCAAACCCATAGAAAATGAAGTAATATGAGTATCCAAAGCTAATAAATAACCCCAGCGTCCTAACTTGGCACCAATCTCACCTGTCAGAAAAAAAGCCAAAATAATCACAAAGGTTGAAAAAAAAGCCCCTACTTGAGTCTTCGCATGAGCACTACACATAAAGCTCAGAGCCATATACCATGCGGCCAATAAAATATGAGCCAAATAGGCTCCCAGTTGTCTGGAGGCATCAAACTCCCCACCGGCTTCTGCAATAAAATATATTGCCGTCCCTATTGTCATACTCACTAGGCAGATATAAAAGAATAGTAAGACAAAATATTTAGCCATCACAATTTGGCCAGGAGTAACCGGATCACTGCGTAACAATAACCAGGTTCCTTTTTCTCTTTCACCCGCTACCGTACTCATTGTTAAGGCTGGCACCAAAAGAATCAATAAAAAATTCATGAAATCAATCAAGGAACTCACATCCCATTCCCAATACTGATCCAGATTAATCAAAAATTTTAATCCAGGTGTAAACACCATAGCTAGGGTCACCACCCAGGTAGAGGTGGACGTCAACAGCATACGCATCTCACGCAACAATAGAGCTCTCATCCCACCAGCTCTCTAAATTTTTGATCAAGCTCTGCGGCTTTACCATCATAGCGCAGTTCACCCGCAGACAAAATAATTGCACGATCACATACCGCTTCGGCATCATTGATCAAGTGAGTTGAAATTAAAAGGGTTTTGTCATCAAGACTTTTCAAAAGTGTTCTGATCTGACGCACCTGATTAGGATCAAGTCCTGACGTAGGTTCGTCCAAAATCAAAAGTGAGGCACCTGTCAACAAGGTTGCTGCTAAACCCAGTCTTTGACGCATGCCATGTGACAAGGTGTGAATAAGATGTCTTTTTTTGTCTAACAATTCAACTGAATCTAAAACCTTATCCATTTCATCTTGAGACTGATTGTACTGTCGGCAACGATCCATCAAGTACTCACATACTCTAAAGGTGAGTGGCAAAGGGTTATGTTCAGGTAAAAATGCCGTACTCTTTCGTGCTGACAAAGATTGCGGATGCCAACGATTAATACCTATTCTCCCCGTATGCGGCTCTTGCAAACCTACCAAACAACGTAATAAAGTACTTTTACCTGCGCCATTCGGGCCCAGCAAAGCTACTTTTTCACCCTTTTTTATTGAAAAATTAATATTTTGAAGGGCCCAGATGTCACCGTAGCGACAGCCCACGTTATGAGCCTGAACAACGGCTATATCAGCCACTTAGCCACCTGAAGGTAAACCAAAACGCCCAACATATCGTTTGTGGTGGTCACAAAAGGACCCGCTGCCAAAGCGGGGTCAAAATCCATTTTTTCGCAAAACAAAGGCACTGCCGTTCCCACGGTGGAAGCCATAATAATTCCTGACGCCATGCCAATACCAACGGTTATCGCAATCGACGGTTCAATAAAATAAACAATTAAAGAACTCAACAAACAAAAAACAAAAGACAAACTCAATCCCACTTTCACTTCGTGAACAAATACTTTGGAAAACCGTGAAGGAATAATTTCCCCCGTGGCCAATCCCCTCACCACAACGGTGGAACATTGCACACCCACATTACCCGCCATACCAATCACCACAGGAATAAAATAACTCAACATCACCAGAGCTTCAATCTCATTTTTGAACTGCCGCAAAATCAAAGCCGCCATGCCACCACCTACTAAAGTGACCAACAAATAAGGCAATCTTTTTTTCACACGGGACATCACCGACTCCAATGTCGGGCTACCCGATTCAGTACCCGCTAAGCGAAAGATATCCTCACTGGCCTCTTCTTCCATCACATCCATGATGTCATCCACGGTAACGATCCCTTTAAAACGGTTTTCTTCGTCGACCACAGGTAAGGCCACATAATGGTATTTCATCGCCAATTCAGCTACAGAAGATTTGTGATCGTCCAAATGTACAGAAACCACATCTCTCACAATAATATCACTCAATAAAGCAGAGGGGTTAGCCATCAACAGATGCCTCAACGATACCACCCCTTCAAGGCGACCTTGACTATCGACAATATAGACATAGGCCACCATTTCAGCATCTAAGGCATCACGAGCTGCATGTATAGCTTCTTCAGCCGTGTATTCAGCATTCAACAAAATACAATCCGGGGTCATCAAGCCCCCCGCTGACTCCGGATCATGATGCAGCAACTCTTCCATCTCTTTTGAAGAAGCTGAATCCATTTGGTTCAACACTTCACGGCTTTCTTTATCCGGCAAAGCTTCAAGAATGTCGGCACCATCATCTGGAGCCAACTCTCCAATCATTTCAGCAACTTGTGCTGTTTCAAAACGATCAATGATACTTTTTTGAACCGAATCATCTGCCTCACTCAAAATTTCAGCACGACGTTCTTTATCCAATGATATTAGAAGGCGATCTTGTTGAGCGTCAGATAAATCAGGCAAAAGATAAGCTATCTCCACATCAGGAATTTTTTCTAGGTTCTCAAAATCTCCTACACGTAAACGCTCAATCAGAACTTCAACATTGTCTACATCATTCATAGAATCACATCACTATTTCCGGTAAGTATTTATTGACAATATTTTTCACCTTAACTTCACTAGGTGGTTTTAATAAAAAATCATCCATTCCCGCCTGCTTTGATTTGATTAGCATTTCACTTGACACCTCTGTCGCACAAAAAATCAAGGGGAGTTTTTTATCTAAAGGACGACGTCTCAGCCATCTAGCAAAGTGTTCACCATCCATATCTTTCATATGCACGTCATAAAACACCAAGTCTACGGAATGTTTGTCCACCATTTCCATTGCCTCTTTACCTTTACCAGCTTCAAGTATTTCAACTTCTAAAGACTGAAACATCTGACACAACAACGCACACGATGAACTATGTGAATCCACAATCAAAATAGTAGTCTGATAAGAGGTTTTGATGTTTTTTTGATCCTTTAACAACTCAAACAATTGTTTTGTAAAAGAATCACTCATCAACGTGATCATCGCAGAAGATTGTTGACCAAAAACTTCCAAATGACTGTGCACCACTCGATACAAACTTTCAGGGATCATTTTCTCTAATTCACCTAAGCGTTCTTCTTCAACAAAATGGACACTACTTTTCTGCAATTCAAGTGTCATTCCAAGTAAGTGAGCTTGACCGCGTACCAGAGCCAAAGCCCCGTTATGCGCCATAGCTTGCAAAGATTCGATTTCATCAAAAGAAAGATCTTTAGGTCGCCTAGACAAATCTGGATTGTCATTGAGTAACACTAAAGCACTTAAAGAAAGTAATTGACGAAAGTCAAAAAACCAAAACAAGGGAGCCGTGATATCACCTGACAAATCAATTTGTAAATAACCCACGTCTCTTTGGAATTCAGATGTCAACTGAGCAATACTCAACGCGCGCACTGAACTTCCTTTAATAAAAAGGGGTTTATTCAAAAAAGAAGTCCAACTGCGCACCACAGATTTATGGCCATGATCCACAAATTGGCTCACAATTTTATGGATACGTTGGATGTCAGGCATGGGATCCATCTTCTTTATACGCCGTCAGTAGGCTAATAATTTCTTCTGCAGCCTGTAACTTAGACATTTCTTCCAACTTATATTCATGACCTTTAGCATCTACCCAAAAAAGTACTGTGTTGTCTGCTTCCATCGCTCTTGCATCATTAGCCACAATCACATCCACTTTCTTGTTTTCAAGTTTGAGCTTTGCTTGCTCTATCAAGTTTTCTGTTTCCAAACAAAAGCCCACAATCAACTGGTCGCCGTAACGATTGTGCCCTATAAATGAAAGAATATCTTTCGTTTTCACCAATTCCACATGCCATGTATCACTTGTTTTTTTTCTCTTTTCTTGAATATAATTTTTAGGTCTGTAATCAGCAACCGCAGCACACATCACTATAAGATCCTGTTGTTTTTGTTTTCTCGTGACCGCTTCAAACATTTCTTGAGCTGTTTGCACTATTTCTCCTTCAACTCCCACGGGCCAAGCTAAATCAACGGGTCCTGAAACAAGATACGTTTCCCATCCCTGTTTCTGAGCCGCTATTGCTAAAGCGTAACCCATCTTACCACTGGAACGATTGCTCAAGAATCTAACAGGATCTAGTGGTTCCGCCGTTGGCCCTGCTGTGATAAGCACTTTCATAAATCTTTCTACTTTCTCACAAACTTCACGGAAAGAATAATTTTACCGTTTTTCACACCAAGACGGCACCCTCGAACTCACGTAAAAAAATGTTTAATTTGTTCAATCACCGAAACAGCTCTGTTATAATGGTTTTTTCATAAACTATTTGAAGGAACAAACATGTCAGCTAATCAACAAAGTGTCGAAGAAATTCAAATCCCCATTTCCAAACTTGTCTCAATGGTTATCCGTAACGCCATGGAAGATTTTCGTATAAAACATCTCTCTGACGAACAAATGGCTGAACTCAATCCTACCATAAGAAATGCCGTATACACCGCACTGCACTCCATCCACACGATGAAAGACAATGAAAATGTTCTTAAGTTTGTGGAACTGCATAGCAAATCGATCCCTAGTTATTGGGAAGAACCCACACTACTTGATGACTATGCTCAGTTAATCCGATAACAATAAACTTAAAAAAAGACAAAAAGAACACTGCTCACTGCAATAAAATATCTTAAAATCTGTTTATGTTTATACTCCCTCACAATCTGGCTCTAGTTAAGAAAATCCAAAGTAAGATTACCCCTTACCTCAATGAAGCTCCCATTCTCTCTTCAGACGAATTAAAAAATAAAATCGGGGCAGCAGCCGTCCATCTTAAAATTGAGAGTTTACAGCCAAGTGGCTCATTTAAAATACGTGGAACTCTTGCTTTTTTGACCAGCCTCAAAGAAGGGGGGTATCAAGGTGAGGTTGTGACGGCTTCTGACAGCAATCATGCCCGAGCCTTGGCTTTGGCAGCTCAATTATTGGGATTTAATGCCCGAATTTTTCTTCCTCAAACCACCTCTGAATCTATCGTGAGCGAACTTGAATCTTTGGGAGCCCGTATTGAAACCAAAGGATTTTCACTAAGTGAATCCAGTGAAATAGCCAAAATATTTTGCCGTGAAGAAGATCTGCAATTTGTACCCAATGGCGGCAACCCCATGACCCTAGCTGGCATTGCGAGCTCGGCTCAAGAATTACTATCTTACTTTGCACTTGTCGAACGTATAGGCACTATCGTATTACCCATTGGCAGTGGTGGTTTGGCCGTAGGAGTAGCCGGTCTTTTGAAACAAGAACGACCCAATTGTTATATTGTAGGCGTTCAAAGTGAAAACATTTGCGAAAGCCCTCCCACTGATAAAACGGGCCAACTACTCGATGACATTGTTGATGAAGTCGTTACCGTTAGCAATCAAAATATTGAAAAAGCTATTTCCTTTCTCTTTCACAAGCATCATCTAGTGGCCGAGCACGCTGGAGCCTTAGCCGTGGCGGCCTTATTAGATGACAAAGTCAGCATCCATGCCCGACACGTCACAGCCTATGTGACAGGTGGCAATATAACTGCCGAACAACTCACAAAAAATCTATCGAAAGACCTCATTCTATGATTTTTTTATTATGTTTAAACTTATTTTTGTCAAACCCTCCCTCCCCTGTAGACACTTGGGTTGAGACACAGGTAAAAATCCTTAAAAAATCTCCCGCTGACAACCCAGCTGAACAAAGCAAGGATCTTTTTAGCCTGGTATTTATCACAAGACACGTCACAGCCGATGAAAGCACACTAGCCAGTGATTGGGCTAAAGTCACCGCTGATGGAGTAAGCAGCTTTCCCATGAGTATGGACTTGTGGGATTTAGCAGAAAGAATGCGACGAATCAGTGAACGAATGAATTGGCCCGTTAAGATGGCTGACACTGATCTGGGCCCTGCAATAATTTTTGGTGAAAGTACAAAAAAACATGCCATGCTCGTGAAACATGGACAATACGGACAATGGTCACGATTCAAAGCTGACACACCTATTCCTGAAGGTTTGACAAACAAACAATGGCAACTAGTACTCCAAGCGAGAAAAGCCCAATTGCAACATCAAAGTAAGGGATCTCAAAAAAAACCATTAATTATCACAGATCATTTCAGCCCTACCTTAGCCGTCTATTCCATCCTCTATGGCGAAAGTTTCAAGGCCGAGACTCTGTATTCTTGGTCAAAAAAATGGCCCAAAAAATCTTATTTACTTGAGGCCACAATAAGGCAGGCCCGAAAAGAAAAAAATAAAAAAATTGCTCGTGCTATCATCGAAATTGGCAAAAAAAAGCCTAGTGTCACTTTTTTCATAGAGGCGGCTTTATGGGAAAGGTCCCAAGGAAATGCTGAAAATTCAGTAAAAATGATAGAAAATGCCTTAAAAATTGATCCGCATCATCCTAGAGCCTGTCAAATTATTTCAATATGGCAAAAAAAATAGGCTATACTTAATTTATATGGAGAAAAAACCAGCAACAAATTTGAAGGCTGCGATCATAGATATGGACCCTATGGTCAGTAAAATATGTGAAGTTCTTGTGAAACAAAATGGTTACGATGCCACCAGTTTTGCCACTAGCCAACTTGATATTCGTCATATCAAATTATGCGCCAAAAATTTGATGATATTCAATGTTGATATATTAGAAGATAAAGATCTATACGCTACGCGCATGAAGATGTTTAGAGAGTTATTACGCTGTGACGAATTAAGTCACGCTAAAATAATAATCACCTCATCCACTCCAGAAGACCCTAAAGTAAAAAGCTTGATAAGTGTTAACAAACTCGACTCATTGATTAAAATTCCTATAGACGCCATGGAATTCACTCAGATCCTTATCGAATTGAAAAAATCTGATCCCAAGCGCACTGTCTGGCGTTCTTCCTGGAAGTGATAATGACAGCCCCATGACGGGTATGCCGTGATATTTTATTATAAAATAAGTTATGAAAACTCGTTCAAAAAATGCAGGCCAAACCGTATTGTTGATTGTTGTCTTCATTGTCACCTTGTTGATTGTATTCTCTGTTCGTGGACAAAAAATTGTTGAAATAGAACAAACCGTTGTAGAGAGATCACGCCTGAAACGTGCCGCTGAAAATGCCTTCCAAAACATCACACAAAAAGCAATATGGTTATTGGAAAACGATGCACGACTTGAAGAAGAAGCCACAGAAAGCGACCCTAACGCAACACCCTTCGATAGTTTTTTCGACAAATGGAGCAAAACTGGCCCAGAAACACCTCATCACGAAGGCAATATTATTGTGAGGTGGAATATTGTGGACGCACACGCCTATTTCAACATCAACTCTTTACTCACGGGTGAAATCGTCAATGAAACTAGTAGAGAAAAATTCCAACTCTTTCTAGAACACCTTCAAATCAAAGATGCCGATAAACTCACGGCCAGTTTAGCTGATTGGATTGATGCAGCACCCTCTGAAGAAGCCAAACAACTCAGTCCTTTTGACAGCAATTTCTACGAACAAAACGCTAAAAATGGCCCTCTACTCACACTTTCTGAACTGCAAATGGTGCCTGGCTTCACCAAAGACATTTTATGGGGAGATGGAGAAGATATAAAATATGGCCTTTATTCCTGTCTCACCGTGGCTCCCATCTCCCGACTCAATGCCAACAGTGTTCCTGCCCATGTGATGTTACTTCTCGATCCAAGCATCACCCCTACTATCGCCAGCCGTGTTGAAGGAGGAAGAAACAGTTCCGCCTACGAGAGCATAGCTGAAGTGACAACGGCCTCAGGATTACCTGCTGAAAGTCCTATAAATAACCTTTTTACTGTCCATTCTGATTACTTCTTTTTGGAGCTAGAAGCCGATTATCAAGGGGAATATCGGGAAAAAAAGCGTATTTTACTGCTACGACAAGGAAAAGCCGTCACCGTGCAATATATTGAATCTCCTGGCCTTTTTGAATGGGACGAAAAATTGCGTGAAAAAATGGACGAATCAGTCAAAATTCTCATTGAGAGTATCTCTGAGTAAGCGTATAATTCCCCGTTCTTGTAATAAATAAAAAGAATAGGAGCTAGAGTGCGAATACCCCTTGTTGTCGGCAATTGGAAGATGAATCAATCCCTATCAAGCGTCGAAGACTTTCTTAAAAATTTTGATATCACACACGCCTCTGTTCAATTTGGGGTTTGCCCTGTCAATGTTCACCTCAGTAAAGCCCTTGAATGCCGCACTTCTTCCGTACTCATTGGCGCCCAAGATTGCCATTTCAATGAATCTGGTGCACATACAGGCGATGTCTCTGCCACAATGATACGCGAATTAGGATGCGAACTTGTTATTCTAGGACACAGTGAACGACGAGCTGACCACAACGAATCTTCACAACTTGTTTTCAAAAAAACAAAAGCTGCTATTGCTGCAGGTCTCACACCTATCGTATGCTTAGGAGAAACTCTGGAAGAACGCGAAGCAGGCAACACTCAAACAGTGGTTTCAACCATGTTAAAAGAATCTCTATCAGGTCTTTCAATTGAAGAAGCCAACAAAATTGTGGTGGCCTACGAACCTGTTTGGGCTATCGGTACAGGCAAAACCGCCACTCCTGAACAAGCACAGGAAGTTCACAAAATTATCAGAGACCTATTAGTTGATATGTTCAACGCAACTATTTCAAATAATATGAGAATACTTTATGGAGGCAGTGTCAAACCAACAAATGCAGCTGAACTAATCCAATGCCCCGACATTGACGGTTCACTTGTAGGTGGTGCGAGCTTAACAGCCGATTCATTCAGCCAACTCATTGCCGCCACCGCACAAATTGTTAAAGAAGAGAGTTAATCATGATGTTAATTGCTGAAGGTTTTTGGAACGTTATTTTTGGTGCTGTTTTATTTTTTTTGAGTTTGGCCATTATTGGCATTGTACTGATTCAGAAAGAAAAGGGTGGTGGACTTTCAGGAGCCTTTGGTGGCTCGGGGAGTATCGCAACTTTTGGCGTCAAAACATCTGCTGTTGTAGAAAAATTGACTTGGATTCTTTTTGTGATGTTTGTCATTCTCACCTTTGGTATGGCCGCCTACACCTCAAAAACCAGTACGGTTCAAGCCGATAAAGTTAAAACTGACAAAATTGAAAAAGCAGCCACCGAAAAAACTGAAGAAAACCCTGAAATTCCTACCTCCAAAGAAGAAGACAGCACCCCCGTAACAAGCGACGAGTCCACAAAAGATACAGACGAGTAGTCACAGATGCTCACTAGCATGACAGGTTATGGCCGTGGTTTATGGCAAAGTGGAACCAATCAGATTCAAGTTGAACTACGAAGTGTCAACGGACGCTACCTCAACACACGTTTCCGTATGCCAGATGGATTATTGCGTTTTGAGTCTCTACTAGAAAATCAACTCAAACAGAACTTAGGAAGAGGCTCTGTCAGTTGTCATGTGCAATGGAAAAAAGAAGGCCATGGCAGTTCATTCAACACTGAAAAATTAATGAGTATTTGGCATGAACTACAACAACTCTCAAAAGCCAACAACATCACGAGCGAACTCAACCTAGGACAATTGGCTCTTTTACCTGAACTTAATGAAAACACAAATGAATTTATTACTCCCGAAGATTTAAAAATAATTGAAGAAGGTCTGACCCATTCATTGAATGATGCGATTAAAGAAATCAATACCATGCGCGAACTTGAAGGTACAGCACTCAAACAGCAACTACAAACCTTCAGTAAAGAATTACGCAATTTAAGTAAACAAGTCTTTGAATTAGCTCCTCAACTCAGCGCCAACCAGCAAACTAAATTTATAGACCGTCTTCAAAAAATGGACACCAATATTGAAATATCTGTAGCCGACCTTAGCCGCGAACTGGCCATTTTAGCTGACCGCAGCGACATCTCTGAAGAAACCACACGATTACTCAGCCACCTCAATCAGCTAGACGACAATTTAGAACAAGGTGGCATGGTAGGGCGCAAACTTGATTTCGTTCTGCAAGAACTCAACAGGGAAATCAACACTATTGGCAGCAAAAGCAGCAGTGCTGAACTATCTAAACTGGTTGTGGAAATGAAAACACTGGCAGAAAAAATCCGTGAACAGGTACAGAACATTGAATAAAGGCCTACTGATTGTTATTTGCGGACCTTCCGGCGTGGGTAAAACCACCCTCTGCAAACGTTTGCAAGAAGCACATATTGGTCAAAACCTAATCACCTGCACCACTCGTCCTGCAAGATCTGGCGAAATTGATGGACAACATTATTATTTTTTGAGTAATGAAAAATTCAAACAAGATCTTGCTGATAACAAATTTATTGAAACCGCTGAAGTACACGGCTATTTCTATGGCATTCGACGTCAGTACGTTGAGCAGGAACTGGCCAACAACAAAACTCTTATTCTCAACATTGATGTTCAGGGAGCTGCCACCTTACGCCCTCTCTTCCCCAATAATCACATCGATTTTTTTATTGATACGGCCTCTATCGAAACTCTGCATGAACGTTTGAAAAATCGCTCAGAAGACAGCCCCGACGTCATCAAACTTCGTTTGGCAGAAGCCGAATCAGAGCGTATCCGAAAAGATGAATTCCAGCACGTATTGATCAATGATGATCTAGATACCTGTTACAAAGAACTTGAAAATTATATTACTGCCTATCGAAAGGAACAACATGTCTGAAGTTCGATTTACCTACGAAGACCTCAAAGATAAAGTCAATGGACGCTTGGAGCTCAGCGTATTACTACAAAAACGTGTTCGCGATTTGATGAATGGCGCTCCTCCTCTAGTACAACTCGAAAAAGGTGACTTTATCGATGTGGCTATAGAAGAAATCAAACAGGATAAAATCTTCCTGGATGAAGGAACACCTGATGAAATCGAAGACATGAGACAAAGAGAGCGATTGATGATCGCCAAAATGACCAAGAAAAGATAATCAATGCTTCTACTTGGAGTTACGGGATCAATTGCCACCTACAAGGCAGCAGAGCTTGCTTCAGGCCTTCATCAAAAGGGACACCGAGTCCAAACCATCATGACAGAGCGGGCGACAGCATTTGTCGCCCCTCTCACTTTTGAGGCACTCACAGGCCAACAAGTACTCACTGATGCCAACTACTTCGACAACTCTATGGTCCATATTAAGTTGACGGATGAAGCCAAACTGTTTTTGATCGCCCCCGCCACAGCCAACACCATTGCTCACCTCGCACACGGTCTGGCTCCCAACCTTCTTGGTTCTACCGCATTAGCTGTTAACAGCCCCCTGTGGATCGCCCCCGCCATGAACACGCGCATGTGGGAACACCCCGCCACTCAAGACAACATAAAACAATTAAAATCTCGTGGAAATGTCCGTATCTTTGAGCCAGAAAGTGGCTCTTTGGCCTGTGGGCATACAGGAAAAGGTCGGATGATTGGGGTAGAACAACTTATCGATGCCGTAGATAATTATTTAGAAAAACAGACCTAAGGAACAACAGCCGTTTCAAACCACAAAGGGGTTTTGTCTTCAGGCTCACCATTGTAATTGATATTAATTTCTTCACCTTTTTGTATATCTTTAAGCGCCGTAATTTCAAATAATTTGGCATCAAAATCTTGACAATACTCTGCATTAGGTGAATATGAATGGTTGTACAAAGAACCATAGCCCAAGGCGATAGCCAATGATTCACCATCATCTCCCCATTCAAACACATAATCAGATAAAGTGGTCATTTCAACGCTTTCAGATTGAGATTTGGGGATCACGAGTGCTGGGGCCACTTCAATAATTTGACCTTGTTTGATCAACTTATTAGCAAACACCCCCCTTTGGTTTTCACCAAGACGTTCAGATAGACCAACAACAACATGCTTGTGTTTCTTCATGCGCAAATATTACACAAAAATAAAAAAAAATCCACCCCTCCTAAAAAAGTCGCAGATCATTTGATTTTAATATTCCCCTTATTCACCCACATTCTCCCTCTAATCTATATGTGAGGGCACACAGAGGTCCATTGGGAATTTACTAAAATCAAATGATCGCAACCTAAAACCACGGCATCTGAATATAACCCTATTTCCCCGTAGGAATAGTCAACACATCACAAGGGCTATAACGCAACACTCGAGCAGAAACCGAGCCTAACATACCAAAAAGCATTCCCTTTTTTCTTCGTGTAGAAATAAGGATCAGATCACACCCTGCATCCGTCGCAACCGCCGTAATAATTTTTACGGGATCTCCATATTCCACGTGAGCTTTACCTTTTAGCTCTAAATGTCTCATCGTTTCTGCAATTCTTTCCTTACAGGATTTGATCAATTTAGAAGGCAATTTCAATGAGAATGCTTCCATTGAAATGTCAGGGATCACATGCACCGGCTTGATCAGGGATTTGTATTCTATATTCATACGACGCGCATGAGACAAACTCACAACATCACGCTTGCTGAAATCTAGAGGAACAAGTATTTTTTTAGGTTTAAATGTTCTGTCTTTCTCAGTAGGTTTAATAGCCAAAACAGGGACCTTACTTTTTTTGATCACTTCTTCTGTCACAGATCCATAACGCATTCTCTTAACACCAATGCGACCATGAGTAGACATCACAATCAAATCTGAAATATTAGTTTCAGCTAACTTGCAAACAATGTCGCTCGCATTACCTTTGCGAATATAAATTTTAATGCGATCTTTAACCTTGTCACTGATTGTCAATTGAGACAGGGAATTATGGATTTGTTTTCTGACATCTTTGATCACTTCTGTATCAAACATTTTCACATCCCCATACACATCTTGAGGCAATTCTTCATACACTGTAACAACATCCACATGGGAATCAAATTTATTGGCCATTTCAAAACCAATTTTAAGTGCCACCAAGCCCCCTTTTGAAAGATCTGTAGGGATCAAAATTCGAGTAGGGGCAAACATTGTGTGTCTGTTTTTCATAACAAAATCCTTTTCTATATTTTAATTATTTATTTATCCTTAGGAATGATCATCAAGGGACATTGACACTCTCGCAACACCCCCTCGCTCACAGAACCTAAAAGCATCCTACGTAGGACACCACATCCGTGCGATCCCATCACAACCATATCAGCCTCACGTTTTTCTGTCTGTTTGAGGATTGTTTCCACCGTTGGCCCTTGAACCAAGAGTGGCGTCACGTCAACACCTTCTTGCTCAATTTTTGTAGCCAATTCTTGTAGTTGCCGATGTTCTTTTTTTATTTCATTGGCCACACTATCACGCACTTCTTGTGGGCCAACGTTATAACCCACAAAATCGGGATCAGGCGCCACGACATGTATCAGCCACATTTTTGCTGTAAACACCTTCGCCAGCAATGAAGCACGCTCAATCACCTGTTTGCTCACATCAGAAAAATCTATGGGAACCACTATGTTTTTCATAACGATCCATTTTCTTTAAAAGATTGTTCAATAACTGAATCAATAACCGCATCCATTGTCAACTCTTCGTCAGCTCCCTGTTCCCATGGAATACGAGAATAGTGAGGTAATTCATCTGGGTCTTCGAAAATTTTGGCAACTTCTTGGTACACATCAAACCCCGCATCTGAAACCTCTTCACGATCTTTCTTTCTTAGTTCCATCCTATCACGAATCACCGAATCCGCACAGGATACATGAAACAATATAAAAGGGTACGACTTATCTTCCGCTAACTTCCTGAACAAATCCCGCTGCGATCGACGGGCAAATCCCGCATCAACCACAACCACTCTGTTATCAGACAACTGTTTTTCAGCCCTATCTAAAGTTGTTTGATATGTTTTTTCTGTGAATTTTTCTGTATAAATTCCCTCTTCAAACTCACCCCCCCCACTTTGAGTAGGTGAAATTCCCGCCAATTCTTTTCGTATCACATCCGTCCGCAAAATTACCGCATCAAAAATCTGAGATAATTTATGAGAAATCCAACTTTTTCCACTACCTGGTAATCCACAAGTGATTATCAAAAAAGGCTTAGCGCAATAGCTAATCGCCAAGCGAACATAATCCCTTTTCTCTTGTATGGCTTGTTTCTTCTCTCCCTCCAACAAATCGCAAGACGACATTTTTAAAACGGCCACCTTCGCTCTCACCAAAGCCCTGTAGGCTTTATAAAAATCAATCACAGCGTAGATATCAGGATCTTTAACTTTCTCAACATATTTTTTCACTAAAGAATTGGACGTCTCCTTATGACCTCGCTTATCAAGATCCATCGCTAAAAAAGCGATATCACAAGCCACATCCGCACACCTGTAGGCAGGTGAAAACTCGATGCAATCATAAATCATAATTCCTTCATCTGTGATACAAATATTTCCTGCGTGAAGATCTCCATGTCCATCACGGATACGGTTTTCATCAATACGTTTCTCAAAAATATTTTCGTTGCTTTTGATAAATTTTTGAAAATAACTCTTAAGATATTCGTATTGCTGAGAAGGCAATTCTTTCTCAAGAACATCCAAATTACCTTTAACAATATGAGAAATATTTTCTAACTCTCCGTATTTTTTGACACTATCGCCGCATTCTGAAGTCGCATGAAATTTTGCCAATTTATCTACCAGTTCATCCAAAATGGTCTCACTGAGATCACCCTTCTCTAATAAACAATCCAGCATTTTTTCTTTGGGCAGTTGTCTCATTTTTACTGCGTATTCAACAACATCGCCCTCACCTTCCACACTCAATTCACCTAATTCGTTTCGCGTGATAGGAACCATTTTCAAATACATTTCCGGAGAAAGCCGGCGGTTTAACCTAAGTTCTTCTTCACAGTAATAACGTCTACGTTCAAGTGACGAAAAATCTAAAAAATCAAATGTCACATCCTTCTTTACCTTATAGACCTTACGACCTGTAAAAAAAAGAAGGGACACATGAGTCTGCAGCATCGTGACAGATTCTGTATAAAAAGGGTAAGCTCTACATTGAGACAGTCCTAATATAAGTTTCGATCTATCCAAGAATTTTTCCTTAATCGTTGTTTCAACTTTTACAGTGATTGCTAATGCAAACTCCATACCATCACTCTACCCCCTCTACAAATTCACCAAAAGCAATGAAGCAAGGCATCTACTGCGAAAATTTTCCCAATGGGGTAAATTATCACAATGTGAGATGACTATTTGCCTTACTTACCTATAATAAATGAATGAAACTCATGGTAATTGTTGATGGCATAAGCACTCCTTACAGCCCAGGAATGTTTTCACGTAAAGTTCCCATTGTCAACGCCTCCTCCCCCACTAAAAACGTTCAACTACACAACACCCACACCTCTACCCCCACAACCCAACAGAAAATCATTAAAAAAAAATACGAACAGCTACAATCATCAAAAAAACAACGAAAAAAAATCTATCTGGCCAAAGATATCATGTCTTCACCCGTTCGTAGCTTAAGCCCCGACACCACAATCAAAACCGCCTGGAAAATCTTCAGCCAACAAGAATTTAGACACCTTCCCATCACACAAAACAACAAAATTATTGGACTGCTCTCTGAAAGAGATCTCCTCAAAAAAACACAAACCTTATTCGACATAAAAAATCAAGACAGCAACAACCATGCTCACACACTCATCACCGAAATCATGACAACTCAAGTTTTGAGCGCAACCCCCGACACCGAAATACGAGACATCGCCAAAATACTCTTCGACGAAAACATCGGCTGCATGCCCCTCATCGATGACAACGAACATCTCACAGGCATTCTGACTAGAAAAGATATTTTACGAGCCGTCATCAACAAGGCTCCCATTGACCTTTGGTGTTAGAATTTTCTGTCAATACTTATTTAGCATGTTCGGCACCCCAAAATAATCTGCACGCTAATACTAGACTTGTTACCATATAGGCTGTAGTCATAGGTAAACGACCAATTAACCATACCTTGTAAAAATTTTAAAATTCGTCATATAGCTCCAAACGAAAGGGGCGACAATGCCAAAAGACAAAGGCCAGCAATACTGGTCGGATCACATCAAAGCTCAGGAAGCCAGCGGACACACTCAAAAGGTTTACTGCAAGAAGCATGGTCTGAACATTCACTCACTGGGATACTGGAGAAAACGAATAAAGGATTCAAGAAAGCCCATCGCAAAAAAGAAGCCTAAATTCACAGCTGTAGCACTTACGAAATTAGATCACTTGGCGTCGGCACAATATGACATTGTTCTTTCCCCATCGGAGAGTGTCATCAAGCTATCAGGAGATTTTGATTTAAACAAGTTCAAAAGCATTCTTGAGATTCTGGAGACAAGGTCGTGCTGAACATTTCAAAGGAAACAAAAATCTATCTCTGCCTTGAGATGGTCGATATGAGAAAAAGTTTTGACGGTCTTGCATACATGGTAAAAAACTTTTTAGGACAAGATCCATTAACAGGTCACGTTTTTATATTCCGAAACAAATCAGCAGACAAACTCAAGCTGATTTACTGGGATAAAAATGGTTATGCGATAGGGTTTGCTCGAGTGATTCGTCCATTTTTAAGATAATGGCCCTACTGGCATTTTCTGGATGCAGATTATCGGATGTCGTGGACTCCATAAAACTTACTGGACCCTCCACCATGATTTGTTTTGTTAAGCTAAGGAGTGCTATGTTGTTATTTTGAAGACCCTTCTTTTTTCTTAGCACTTCCTTCTATCTTTGTGCTTTTATTTAAATTTTTACTAGCTGTCTCTTCTGACTTGTTGTCAACTACGCCTACTTCTCTTAACATCTTTATTTATTGAATTGGATACAAACATATCCATGTCATGTTTAATATGTCATTTATTTTTTGAGTATGTCGTTTATTTGATCAAAAAATGACTTTTTTACCCAGATCATCCACCACAACCCGAATCACGGTCGGATTCACCTTGGCATAATAGACACACTCCTAAGAATACCTCTATTAATCAACGTAATTTCATTGTATCGGACAATAGTTTATGATGGCAAATAATAGTTTGCAATTTTTTGTAAAAAATTGTCATTTTAAGCTCAACTAACAGAATTAAATTCAATATCATCAATCACATGCAACGACTCACCACTTTTCAACATATTGTTTACTGATTTAAGTTGTCCAGACCTATAATATATTTTGAGAAGTCCGTGATATTCATCATTTTTTACTTGTATTATTTTGAGCAACTCACCAGATTCATAATAAAATCGAAAATCATCGTCCATTTTTCCATTTTTATAACGACCAACACTTTGTACTTGCCCATTTTTATAACAATCTTGCACTAAGCCATTAGGCAATGGATCGAGATAGAAGGAGGACATTAATTTACAATAGGACACATCCATTTTTTTGTATAATACTTAGAAAATTTAAGAAATATTCCTATGACACACCCATCTGACACAGTCACTCTCGTTTTCACCGATATACAAGATTCCACTAAACTATGGGATCGTCTAGGAACAGATTTTAACGATATTCTCAAAACCCATAACACTATTATCCGTCAAGCCTTGAAAACCCACAAAGGCTATGAAGTTAAAACTGAAGGCGATGCCTTTATGATCGCTTTTCATAATGCCAATAATGCCACATCATTTGCCCTTGACGCCCAAGAAAAATTACATCAACACCCTTGGCCTGACAGTTCCG
>Ga0316192_10000049_pt1 | contig 67494 bp, 59 predicted proteins | sample MerIslwburrow_MG_FD_204931 | JGI IMG/M metagenome (GOLD analysis project Ga0316192, IMG submission 204931) | Coastal sediment microbial communities from Maine, United States - Merrow Island worm burrow | ecosystem: Environmental > Aquatic > Marine > Coastal > Sediment | place: USA: Maine...
ATACATCTTTGACTCCTAGTGCAAGGGTTTTCTGCCGTTTTAAGCTTTCCTCGTGCACCTAATCTATCTGATTTTACACCTAAATCCTTTAGTGATTTGTGTTTGAAGCTTTGTCAGCAGGCCCTATCTATTTGTGAAATTACATGATCAGGGTTATTTGTTGACTTTAAAAATTTTAAAGTTTAGTATGTTAAGTGTTGTCTTTAACAAAATTTAGGTGTTCATGAAATGTTTTCGCAAACACCTCATCGCCTTGGAGTGCTTTTTTTGTTTAGAAATTAACGTTTTACTTGGTAGAATTATGTCGAAGCTTCAGTTATATCAATGCAAGTGTCGCATAATTGTTTGCCAAAGTATTCCAAATAAAATTAATGTTAAACCAGCTACCCAGATTTCCCAATTTATCCAAAAAGCTAAAAACAAACAAGCAATCAGGCCGAACCAAGAACAAGTGATGGGGTAAATACGGTCTTCTTTGGCTAACTGTAGGGCGGCTAAGTTTGTAATGGCATAATACACCAATACAGTGAAGGCGCTGAATGACCAAGCAACTTTAACACTGCCGATACAGACTAGGCCTGTAACAATGGTGCCGATGATCACCACGGATACGGTGGGGGTTGATTGATTTTTATTTAAGCGCGACGTGGCTTTAGGCATGTCACTACGGCGACCCATGGCCAGCAGAACTCTCGACAAGCCAAGAATTAGGTTCAAAAGAACGCCAAGCATCGCTGTCATGGCACCAACGGCAACGAGCCAGTGGAGGCCTGGAATACCAAATTTGACGGCGACCATTTCTAAAGGTGCCGCTTTGCTATTGGTGAAGAGCCCTAATGCTTCCGAGCCGACGGTGGCTATAGAAACATAACCAATGGCCATGTAAAGGAGGGATGAGATAATTAAGGTGCACACAATGGCTCGCGGTATGTTACGGCGTGGCTCCTGTATTTCTTCACCTAAGGTAGTAATGCGCCCGTAGCCTGTATAAGCGACGAACATTAACGCGGTGGCATAGAGAAAATCTTTAATCGATTCACCTTGCCAATCTGGCCAAAAGGGCTCTAGATTTTTGGTGCTATGCTCCAGTGCTGTGGGCATGCCGGCGAACACAAAGGCACCTAGTGTGAGTAGGGTTAAACAAACAATGACGGTGTTGATTGTGTTGGAGCGTTTTAGTCCAAAAAGTACAACGATGGTCAATATAATTGAAGTTCCCGCTGCAATCGGTACCAGAAGATCTGGGTCGAGGCCACAAGCATGGAGCAGGTAGCCGCTAAACCCTAAAGCAGCAGTGGCTGCAGAAGCGCTTTTTGCACAAAGGAACATCCATCCGGCTGAGAATCCCAATGAGGGGTGCAAATACTTGTAACCATATTCATATGTGCCGCCACTCACTGGATGACTGGCCGCAAGCTGTGCGCTACTGAAGGCATTGCACATGGCCACCAAGCCTGCAATTGCAATAGAGAGTAGGACAGATGGACCGGTAATGCCAGCGGCGATACCGATGCTTACAAATACGCCCGTACCGATGATGGAACCTAGGCCCATCATCACGGCACCAAACACTCCGAGTTCACGCTTGAGTAGGTTATTCATTTCAATTGATTATAAATTTTTAAGTGTATCAGACAATGTAGCTGTTTGAAAAATATGGTTTTCTTCTGAGATTTATTGAGACGGGTGTTCATGTTTTTTCAAATTAAAAGTTGTGATTGTTGCTATAACTACAAACAGTGTTGAACCAATCAAACAAAATTTTAAACCGCCATATTGGTACAGCACTCCTGATAACAAGGTACCTACAAAACGACCAATTGCATTGGCCATATAGTAGAACCCCACATTGACAGCAGCTTTATCATGTTTGGCGTAGTCAAGAATCAAAAAAGAGTGTAAGGCAGAGTTCAAGGCGAACACGGATCCAAATATAAATAGTCCACCAACAATCGTGATGTCCGCTCTCCAATCAAAAATGAAACCCGTTAAAATCATGGCAATGACAAGTGTCAATATGCAAGAAAGTTCAAACGCTTCCTTGCCTTTAGGAGATTCCCCTTTGGTTCTCAAGCGAATCAGTTTTGGAGCAAAGGCTTGGAAGAAGCCGTAGACAATTACCCAGCAGGCCATAAATGTGCCGACGTAAGTGAAAGTCCATCCGAAGGTGGTTGTCAGAAAGAGGGGAGTACCCACAACAAACCAAATATCTCTGGCACCAAATAAAAAAACTCTAACGGTAGAAAGAATGTTTATTTCTCTGCTGTTTTTAAATGTTTCCAAAAACCTGATTTGTTTGGGTTTCATGTCTCCAATATGTTTAGGCAAATTGTAATTGGACAATGTCAAAACAATGGTGAGAAGCACTGCCATAATCCAAAGAGATTCCTGAAACCCACAAAACTGCAACAGCGCAGCGCCAACAAAAAAACCAAGGCCCTTAATGGCATTTTTTGAGCCTGTCAAAATGGAAACCCATCTGAACAAACTAGTTTTGTCATCTTTTGGAGTCAGAAATTTAACGGCTGTTTTTGAACTCATTTTAGTTAAATCTTTGGCAATCCCTGAAAGTGATTGTGTGATCATGATGAAGGGAACGGAAAATGATAAGTTCCATTGTTTGTCTAAAAAAGACAGCATCACAATCGCAATGACTTGAAAAAATAAGCCCGAAGTCAGGGTGGATTTCAAACCAAATATATTGGCAATCCAGCCACCTACCATGTTAGTTAGGACTCCAAAGAATTCATAAATAAGAAAGATAAAAGCAAGGTTGATAGGTGAGTAACCTAAATCATGAAAATATAAGAGCACTAGCATTCTGAGTGCTCCATCTGTCAACATGAATGTCCAATAAGCGGTGGTGACTACAATATAGTCTTTTTTTCGACTCATAAAGAAGAGGTAACCATTTTGGTCATATCAGCCAAGCGATTGACATAACCAATCTCATTATCGTACCAAGCCAATATTTTCACTTGCGTACCATCGATAACCATTGTTGACAGAGCGTCAATGATTGAGGATCGAATGTCATCTTTATAATCAACAGACACCAAAGGTTTTTCTTCATAGCCTAGAATGTCCTTTAGATAAGTTTCTGAAGCCTCTTTAAAGTGGCCATTGATTTCTTCAATAGAAGTTTTCCTCTCGACTTCAAAAACGCAGTCGGTAATAGACGAATTCAATAGGGGAACTCTCACGGCTAGCCCATTGAGTTTTCCTTTAAGTTCGGGGTAAATCAATGTGATAGCTGTGGCGGATCCGGTAGTGGTGGGGATCAGTGATACGTTACAGGCTCTTGCACGTCTCAAATCTTTATGGGGTGCATCAATAATGGTTTGCGTGTTTGTGACGTCGTGAATGGTGGTGATGACACCGTGTTTGATGCCCATTTTTTTATGGACAACTTTAACTACGGGGGCCAAGCAATTGGTTGTGCAAGAAGCTGCTGTTATAAGATGATTTTTTTTGTGATCATATAAATCATGATTTACGCCATAAACTATGTTAAGTACCGAATCTTCTTTAACGGGAGCTGAAACGATTACTTTTTTTATACCATGATCGAAATAAGGAGTGAGGGTATCGGATGTTTTGAATTGACCGCTGCATTCAAGCATGATGTCAATATCATGATTTGCCCAAGTTATATCTGAGGAGGAGGAATACGAAGTGTACGTTAAGGCCTTCCCATCAATATCAATACTTTGTTCAGTGGATGAAATGTTCTTATTCCAACGGCCATGTACCGAATCGAATTCCAATAGATGCGCTGCTGTCTTTGCATCGCCATTAATTTCATTGATGTGTACGATTTCAAAGTCAGGGTATTCCCATGCGGCTCTCAGGGCAAGTCTGCCCATGCGTCCAAAACCATTGATACCTACTTTAATTGTCATAATAACTCCTCATCTTTATATATGCATATACGTATAAGCAAATATATACATTTAAATTTTTTTACGGGCAACATGATCCGCTGTTACTAATTTCATCTACATTTTTAACTAATTTTTTAAGACGGCCAACATCTTCCTGTAGTGAAGTCACATCTCTAAAACAGCTTTTCACACACTTAATCATGTTTTTTTGAAGGTTGTTTTCTGGTTTTACTAATTTATAGTAAGCCCATTGACCTTCTCTGCGTGAATCAATTAGGCCAGCATTTTTAAGATATGAAAGATGACGAGATACCTTTGATTGGGGCATTTCCAGAGCGGTCTCAATATCACACACACATATTTCCTTACATACTGTAAGAAGGTGTAGAATTCGAATACGATTTTCATCTGCAAATGCCTTGAAAATCTGATTTGTGTCTTGGAGTGTTAATTTACTCATTGCCAAATTATATCTGCTTAGGCAGATATGTGCAACGAAAATATTTAGTCAAAAATCATTTAATAACATGACATGCTCATCTCAACGATGGGGGATGGTCACAAATTTCAGTTAAAAGTTTTATGAGGCACAAGAGCCTTTGTTGCTAACGCTACAGCCTGAAGAGGTGTTTGAAGGTGAGTTGTTGTTCCAAGGCATTTTCTTGAGGAGTACGGCCATGCCACAGGTGTCTGTGATGCCAGCGAACACGAGTCCGGCGCCAACAAAGGCTGAAAGCCAAAGGAAGTTTGTATTTACAAAATATCCTAACAGGGCGCCAACTAGGGCCAAAGAGCCTGCAGCAATTCGAACTTGGCGCTCGAGGGGTAGGGTTCTGTTTGTTTGTTTGATGGGCAAACCTGCTTTTTTCCATGAGGCCATGCCGTTTTCTAGTTCACGAACGTTCCTGATGCCTAATGCTTCTAGTTTTGTTTTTGCCTCGTGCGAACGTATTCCTGATGCGCAGACGAGGATGGGGTCAGCGTTATTGAATTCGTTATGACGACGTTCGATCTCGTTAAGTGGTATAGAGATGCTGCCTTCGATGTGGCCATGTTCAAATTCATCAACTTGCCTAACGTCTACAATGAGCCCTCCCATGGCGCTATGTCCTGATACTTCATCTGCAGAAAGTAGTTCGCTGCCGCCTACATGACCACTTTTGTTGAAACGAATGATTCCTTTCATGTTTTCGGGGAAGGGAGGGCGCGAAGAAGACAGTGTTGCGATCACTTCATTGCTATTTGTGTTGCTTAGAAGGGGATTTGAATTGAGTTCATTTTGAAAAGTGGTTTTTTCAAGGTTGTTGTAATCGTGACCTGGATAAATGGTTGTGATATTTTTGAGATCGCGTATCTTTTTTAATGACTGGGCCATTTGTTCAGGGCTTCCGCCTAAAAAATCTGTTCGGCCTGTCCCGCCAGCTAATACGGTGTCGCCAGTAAATAGGTCGTTTTCAATTTGTATGCTCAGTGAGTCGGGAGTGTGGCCAGGAGTGTGATGAAAAAGGACTTCAGTGTTTCCTAGGCGCAGTTTCTCATGGTGGGTGATTCGTTGATCAACTTTAGGTGAGTGTGCCTTTTCGTGCATTACGATTTTGCATGAATTTTTTTCTGCGAGGGTAGACGTCCCAGAAAGATGATCTGCGTGAGTGTGGGTGTCAACAGCGTACGTGATTGAAGTGCCTTCACCTGTGGCATGTTGCTGGTATTGTTCGACGAGGTCAAGTCGAGGGTCGATCACAAGAGCTTCGTTACCACTGGTAATAACGTAAGAGAGACAGCCATTTTTTTTGAAAGTTTTTACAGAATGATTCATTGGTTACTTACCTTTCATTTTGTGTTCTCGAATGCAGTCAAGTAGGCCGAGAACGTTTTCGTTTTTAACGCTGTAGAAAACGGCATTGCCCTGTCTATTTTGTTTTAAAACGCCAGCATTTCTCATGATGCCAAGTTGATGGCTGGTGAGGGCCTGAGTTTTGCCTGTTGCCTTAATAATTTCTGACACTTGCTTGGGCTCATCTTTTAAGAAGTCAAGAATTCTTAGTCTCATGGGGTGGGATAGGGTTTTGAGAACGGGGGCGACTTCTTCCAAGAGTGGGAATGGTATAAGTTTGGGAGTGATTGTCATTTATAATGCCTGCCTTTAAAAATCATTATATCGTGATATCGCTATCTAGTCAACTCATAAGTTGTTCATGAATGGTGAAATTGTCAGAACAATGAACATTGTCTTTTCTCAAATTCGTTCCATCATTATTATTTTATCTGAGCGTAACGATAGTACACTTCAAGTGTTAATGCACACATAGATGTTGAATACACACGGCCGCCATGACGTTGACCGTATCTGGTGCCTTCAGGATTCCAAGAACCAAAGGTACAAAGAGGACGATTGTTGTTCTGACTTTTAGTCAAGGCGGGTTTCATTGCTTCATTCCAGCTTTCCCAGTAACTGCCACCCATCTGGAACATCGCTAAACTTCCGTAATACCAGTAATAAAGGTCGCGTGTACCAGACCAATCAGGTAAAGATCTCAATAAAGTATTACAGCCAGGAGAAACTCCTTTGCTTTCTTTCATAAATTGTCTGGAAAGAACTCCACATGCCGTGGTGGAGAAAGGTTTATTGTTAACAAAATGCTGTCTACCATCATCAAAAATGTAATATGCAAATGTACCCTCGCTAGCATTTTTCTCTTCATAGTAACAGGTGTCGAGCCATTTACTGGCGCCTTCAAATCCTTTAGGATCGACTTCGACTCCACAATTTTTGGCAGTTTTGAGAGCCATCACAACCCATGCCACAACAGAGGTGTCGTTGATAATTCTTTGACTTTTTTTATATTTGTTGTAGTTGATATAACGCCATCCACCTCCTTTATCAAAAGGGTTTTGAGAATTTTGTAGATATTTAACACCTTTAGAAACAGAATCTTTAAGTGTATCATTGTCATCACTTATTACCAAAAGATCAGCTAAAGCAAAGGTAGCGATAGCCTGATTGTACATGTGATGATTTGATTTGGGATGGCTACCAAAACAACCATCATTTTTTTGAACAGTTTTAAGATGTTTCATGGAGTTGTTAACGGTTGTTTTAAACTCACCAGAAACCTTATGATCGAATCCCCGACCCGTGAAAGCCAATAATGCTAAGCTGGTGCCTCCAATGTTGTGTTCTTGAGAGCCTATGCCTGAGCACCTGCCCTTTTTACCTTTACGTCCACAGTTATTGGTATAGGTATTTAAAGACCATTTACCACTTCTGTCTTGATGTCTTTTTAACCAGCGCAAAGCTTCCATCACAGAGTTTTCAGTTCGTCTGCTACCTCCATGATTTTTTACAAGATTTATACGACCACCACGGCGATCACCTTTGCGACTACTACCACCACCAGCAATGCCTAAGGTATCAAGAATAGATTTTTCATCAAAATCAACCTGTGAGATGTTTTCAGGGTCCCCTTTAGCCTCGGCAAAATCTTCGTTATCAGATGTTTCGTTGTGATCAAAAACTTCAACGTCTTGAACGATAATTTCTGAAATATCTTCAATAGTAATTTCTACAAGAATTTCTTCAATGTCAAGTTCAGGTTCTTCGGGCTTTTCTGTTCTTTTTTCTTCAGTAAATTTTATAGAAGTTTTGTAACTGATTTGTTCGGGTTTAATCTTTTGATAAGTAATGGCTAATGCACATATGGCTAATACCATTGTTACGACAGACGCTGCAATGGCACCAGGACCAAGAATCTTTTCCCACAGTGGTGTGAATTCTGGTACATATTCACTATCAAATATATTTTCGTCGTCATTTTTTTTATGGTCTAGATCATGGCTTGGATCTTTATATTCCACCAAAATTGTTTCACTCAAAAAAATACGTTTCAATTTCATTTAATAAAAATAAATCCTTCCACGTAGATTTTTTTGCAATTGTCGTGCCAGAAATTCTGTTGAATATCTTAATATAATTCTCAGTAAGCCAACATGCTTCGCTATTTCTTTGACATGTTGAGGCTGAAACGCTGCGAGGATTTCGTTTGGACTATGAGTAACACGGTTTCATCGCGGACTTCTTTGGTTTTGGTGTTTTGGGCAAGGGTATATATATAGAAGTGATTTGTGCCAAGATCTTATGTTTTTGCTGGATGCGAACCTGATACTAGTTTTGCAGGAAACAGGGATAGCATTCTCCTTTAGTTTTTTAACTTCGAACACCATAAATTATTTTTTCTTTTACGACTTTCCGATCTACAGGTTTTGTGATGAAGTCATTCATTCCGGAGCTTTGAATGATTTCTAAGAATTCCTGTTGTTCTTCATTAAGTTTTCTGTCTTTAAGAAGGTTTGTCATTCCCAAAACATCATTCATCGGAATTCTAATTTCATGACTCATATTGGAGAGAAAGTCAGATTTAGATCTATTGGCGGCTTCGGCATCCTCTTTAGCTTGAATGAACTGGGTTTCAAATTGCTTCCGCGTTGGGATGAATAAGGTAGGTGCCAAATATCTTCAAAGAAAAATTCAATTCATATCACTTAATCGTCAATAATCGATAAAGTTTTAATCTTATTTCACATTAATATCTTCTTATTATTATAATGAAAAATATGGAAAAAAGACCTAAAAATAGGGATAAAGAAGATCAGGAAAGGATGTTGCGCTTAAAAAAAGGTGATCGTAATGCGCTTTCAGAGTTGATTTTGGGTCATCAAAAATCTTTGTCGAACTTTTTTATGAAATTGGGCGGTGTTAATAGAGAAGATGCGGAGGACCTTATTCAGGATACTTTTGTGAGGTTGTATAAAGCCAGCAGTAATTATGAGGTGAAGGCCAAATTTACCACTTTCCTTTATATGCTGGCACGACACACTTGGATTGATTCTATCCGTTTCAAAAACAGGAGGATTTCTACCACATCAGACCTGCCTATGGAGCTGATGCGTGATGAGAAAAACAGTATAAGTCAGGTTGAAATTTCTCAGGACATGCAGGTGTACTTAAATAAGTTGACAGAGAAATACAGGGAAGTGGTGGTGTTGAATTTTTATATGAAATTTAAGTATGCGGAAATTGCTGAATTGCTTGGGATTCCTATTGGCACGGTGAGGTCTCGCTTGCATGAAGCAATGAAACGGTTGAGAGAAATTGTTCCTAATGAGGATTAGATCATGAGTGAGACATTAAATAAATACAAAAAAATGATTTTGGATTATCTTGTGAATGAACTAGATGATGCGTCTCGTTTGGATTTTGAAGAAGCGTTGGCACATTCAAAGGAATTGCAAAAAGAATGTGCTGCTCAAAGGGTTGTGATAGAAAAGGTAGCTTCAGCGCCTCAGTGTTCTTACGACCCTGATCTCAATAACATAATTATGTCTCGTGTTGGAGGGGGGGCTGCAAGAAAAAAATTAAGCTTACGATTAAGCTATTGTGCTGCGGCAGCTGTTGTGTTGATTGCAGTGGGTTTGAATTGGTTAAGAGAACCTGTTGTTGAGCCCATAACTGTCCCAAAGATGGCAACCAATGATGCAGTTAACTGGCTTGTTGAATCTCAAGAAAGTACAGGTGCTTGGGATGCACAACGCTGGGGAGGTCAAAGGACATTTGATGTAGGTTTGACAGGATTGGCTTTATTGGCCCTTCAAGGGAATGAGGCTCCGGCAGTGAAAAAATCTCAAGATAAGGCGGTAAAGTTTTTGATCGATCATCAAAACAATGACGGGCTTTTTGGTGAATCTTCTGCGACAGCCCTCTATAATCATGCCTTAGCGATGATGGCTTTATTAGAAACAAGTAATAATTCAAAAGACAAACAGATAGACAAGCAGATAGACAAAAATATTGAAAAGGGTTTGCGGTTTATGGTGGTGAATCAAAACACTTCAGGGGGATGGGGATATTTGGGCGCCTTGGGAACAGAAAACACCTCGGTCACGTTGTGGCAGCTTAATGTACTTTCTTTAGCAAAAAAAATAGGCTATGACAGTGTTGATATGCCTTTGAAACGTGGTAATGCTTGGCTTGTAGAACACATTAATGAATCAGGGCGTGTGAAATACAACGATGATCAAGATTCTCCTTATGGCCATGAGTCGTTAACAGCCATGTCTTCATATTATCTACGACTGTTTGAAGAAAAAGAAATTTCTATTCTTCCTTCGGTGGCGCCTTTTGTAAAAAATCCGAAGGAGCAAATTAATTTTTATAGAGACTTCTTTTTGGTATCAGCTGCTGATATAGAAAAAATTGAATCTCATAGAGTATTAGCGGGTATAAGAGATACTCAAGTAGAAGGAGGAGCGCAAAAAGGTAGTTGGCGTCCTGATGATGTGTGGGGGGCCGCAGGTGGAAGAGTTTATTCTACAGCGATGGCAGCGCTTTCTTTACAAGTTACAGACCGCAGTTATCGGACTTTGGCGATGTTTAAAAGATAAAGCTCATTTCTATTTTTTTCTAATTTTTAAAATAAAACTAATAATATCCTTACGGCTGATGATGCCCACAAGTTTATGGTTGTCAGTGATAGGAACACGTCTAAAATGATTGTTGATAAGACAGTCACAAATGTCTGTTATGTCATCTTCAATATCAAAAGAAACGGTTTCTTTTGTCATGAATTCACTTACGGTTTCGTTGTTGATTTTTTCATTGTATAACAAATTGAGCATATCTTTTTCAGATAAAATCCCAATGAGTTGGTTGTTGTCATCTATAACAGGTAATCCAGTTATTTTATTTTTGACAAGTAAATTCATAGCATCATAAATGGCCGTGTCCGAGTATACCGTCACCACGTTACGGGTCATAATATCTTCAGCTTTAAACATAGAAGCCCCCTTTTCATTTCTAATTTAAGCATATCTTAAAATTGCTCTATTTTGATATTCTTTTAATTTATCTTTTTGTCTGATATTGAATGGTTTATTTTGCCGCGGAACATTTTTGAAAAATCTGTATTTTTGAGCATTTTATTGAGAATTTGTATTTTAACAGACAGATTTTCACGAGGGGTTTCGCTGGGAATAAACTCATTGAGAGCGTACTTGAAAAGAAATTTATTGGCAGGTCCCTTAAAAAATGAAACGCCCATGAAAAAATGGTTATTGATGTAATTAATTCCAGGGATATCAGAAAAAATAGTAATGGGTATATTTTTTTCTTTTAAAGCGTTCATACATTTTTGACTAGGTAATTCTTGGTTAGTCAAATTACAGACAGCAGAGATAGCTGTAGAACAATGCTGAATGGCATCGAAAACATGTGACGGATCTGAGAATCCTAAAGTATCAAAATTCAATTTTTTTGCATAACCACAAAGATCTGAACGAGATTGTGAATTGTTATCAATGATTATAACTGTTTTTAGGTCCATAAGATTATCCGAACGGTAACATGAAACACTTATTGAGCTTTATCGATATTTATAGACGTAAAAAAGAGTATATTTTCAAAAAATGATGTTTTATTATGAATATTTGTCGACCAATCAGTTTAATTGACTCATATTTAATACTTAATTCGTGTTTTTGACGGTAATTGTTGGATTTGATTGGACAATCAATATTCATGTGGGATGCTTACTATAACTGCATTAAAGTTTTGAGGTAATTATGTCAGGCAATGCTGAGATTTTGAATTATGCTGATGTGATGAGGCGTCTTGATGACGATGAGGAATTGTTTTTCGAGCTGATTATAGATTTCTTTTCTTCATTTTCATCTCAAATAAATGAGCTTGAGCAAGCGATTAATGTTAAAGATTACGAAAAAATATTTGAAATTTCTCATACACTAAAAGGTTCGTTGAAAACATTAGGTGCGGATAAGGCCGTACACGAAGCGGTGAAATTGGAAAAAATGGGAAAAGAAAAAAGTATTACCAAAGACACAGATGTTGTGGCTTTATTAAGTAATGTTGTGGCAGAATTTTCAAAAGTAGTTTGTTTAAAAGCTGATGAAATCGGCTTTGAATTGTCATTGAGTACGTTGTGAATGAAATAGAGAAAAAGGATTGATTACTTATGAAATTGTTAATGGCTGAAGATGATATTGTGTCTAAAAAATTATTAAAAAATTTTTTAGATAATTATGGAAAATGTGATGTGACCATTGACGGAAAAGAGTGCTTGGAAGCGTATGTTAAATCCATGGATAAAGGAGAGCCTTATGATCTTATTTGTCTTGATATCATGATGCCCAAGATGAATGGAGTGGAAGTGTTGGAGCAAATACGTTTGGAAGAGGAGCGTAGAGGTGTTGCTGGAAGAGAAATGGTGAAAATCATAATGACTACAGCCTTGGATGAAGTGGATATTGTAATGAAGTCGTTCAGAAAAGGTTGTGAGTCTTATTTGATTAAACCAATTCTTAAAGAAAAATTGGAAGAAGAAATGATAAAATTAGATTTACTGAAAGAACAATGAGGCTGTGCTTTAAATGAGTGATAACAAAGAATTTGTAGAGGCGTTTGTTGCCGAGTCAAGAGATTATTTTGATGAGGTGGATCCTGATTTGATGTCGATTAAAATCTCTATTGAGGAAGGTAGAGATTTTGATGTGGAAATTGTTAATCGTTTATTCAGATCGTTTCATTCCACAAAAGGAACAGCGGCTTTTCTTGGATTTACTCAATTAGTTTCTTTAACACATCAGCTTGAGACGATATTAGATCATTTTCGGACACACACACTTAAACCTACAATTAGTTCAATTAATCTTATTTTTGAGGTTTGTGATTTTCTAAAAGAAATGATAGATATTGTTGAAGAAACTTTGAGTGATGAAGGTAAAGAAGAACAAATTATTGAATTGATCCAAAAATTGGAATCTTTGGTTCATGAGAATGGAGAACAAGAAGAATGTTTTTCTGAAGACGATTCGGTGGTTCTGGATCTCAAATTGGAAATAACTCCAGAAATGCGTAACAGTTTTCTAGAAGAAAGTTTGGATCTTTTAGATTTGTTAGAACAATATTTTTTAAGTATCCAAAGTGATGCTTCGCAGCATGATGTGTTAATTCCTGAAGCATTTAGATCAATACATAGTTTTAAAGGCAATTGTGGACTTTTTGATTTAAAAACGATGGAAGAGATTTCTCATCTCATTGAATCGGTATTGGATAAAGCACGCAATAAAGAGTGCCGTTTGAATGCCCGTCTACTAGGAATTTTTCTTGAAGCGATTGACCATCTTAAAAATGGTGTTGCTGCCTTTTCTGAAGGTAAAGAAGCAGATATAGCTTTTGTTTGTGATTATATTTCTGAAAACTTAGAAGGTTTTGACAGCGAACAGGGGGGAAATAAAATCTCACACAGTAGTAAAATCGGGGATATCTTGGTCAATCAGGGAAAGGTTAAGCCTGAAGATCTTGAAAAGGCTCTCATAAAACAGCAAGCTCCTCTCGGAGAAATTCTAACGGATATGGGAGCGGTAAAAAAAGAAGATTTGGATGAAGCTCTTAAAAAACAAGAGAACAGTCAAAAAAATACTTCTTCTGAAGCAAGCTCTGCTCGTGTGCAAAGGCAAGATGTGAGAGTAGATGTGTCTAAACTAGACAGCTTAATCAATCTTGTGGGTGAATTAGTTATTTCTCAGATCATGGTCACTCAACATAAAGATTTACAAGGATTGGACATTCCTGAATTTGATAAATCGGCACATCATCTCAATCGCATTACTTCCGATTTACAAGATATTGCCATGTCTGTGCGTATGGTTCCGGTCTCAGGTTTATTTAAAAAAATGTTACGCTTGGTCCATGACACGGCTGCTAAGGCGGGTAAAAAAGTCAGATTAGAAACCATAGGTGAAGACACAGAAATGGATAGAACTGTCTTGGAATTGATTGCTGATCCCATGGTGCATCTTATAAGAAATTCCGTTGACCATGGTGTTGATACCGCCGAAGCTCGTAAAGTGAATGGAAAACCTGAAACGGGTTTGATCACCCTTGAAGCTAGGCACGAAGGAGGTGAAGTGTGGATCATCATTAAAGATGATGGTCGTGGCATGAATAAAGAAAAGATTTTACAAAGGGGAATTGAAAGAGGTCTTGTTCAAGGTGATGGAAGTGATATGAAAGATAAGGATATCTTCAAATTGATTCTGGAGCCTGGGTTCTCGACAGCGGAGACGATCACGTCTATTTCAGGTCGTGGTGTCGGTATGGATGTGGTTAAAAAAAATATCACACGAATGCAGGGCCGTGTGGACATACATAGTGTGGAAGGTGAAGGGGCAACTATTATTCTTAAAATCCCTTTGACCTTAGCAATTATAGAAGGGATGATGGTTCAAGTAGGGAAGGCTCGTTATATTATTCCGATCCCTATTATTAAAGAATCATTGCGCCCCGAAAAAGATCAATTAACCGTAACACCTGATGGCATCCAGCTTGTTAAAATAAAAGGTAAATTTGTTCCCATTGTTCGATTAGATGATATCTTTCATATTCAGCGTGAAGATGGATTTACTGATGGAGGTTTATTCGTTGTCGTTGATTCTTTTAACGGTAGTGTTGCTCTTTGTGTGGATGAAATATTAGGGCAACATCAAACCGTAATCAAATCGTTGTCAGGGTATTTAGGGAATGTTCAGGGGTTTTCTGGGTGTACGATATTAAGTGATGGTGAAATATGTTTGATAATTGATATCAATTCTTTATTGTCCATGGCGCATACGAGGCAGATGAGTGAGCGGGCAGAAGACAGTGAGAAAGAGGTTCAAAAAATATCTTAATCAATATCAAATAAAAAAACATCTTTCCCAAGAATGTATGATTGTGTAAATATTAAAACAATAGAAGATTTCTTTCCTTATTAGGAATATTGATTGTGAACAAAATTATGATTTTTATCCAATAATAGTTGTTTTTTTCCGAATTAGAGGATATCTCTACTTATCGTAAAAATTCCATCAACATCCTTCGGTCAGTTTCAAATGCCTTCAAAAATCAGGATTTCCTGTCTTGCTGGGGGCCTGAGTAGTTACGTTATTTTTATTAATTCCAATAGTTATTTTGATAAATTCTCTATTTTTCTTTGGAATTTTATAAACAAGTATTACATTTAGTTTATAGATTATTTACTAGAAGGTAACCATGAGCGAGATTGACGAAGCTGTAAAAGATGTCGAAGAGTTAGGGTATCAAGAAGAAGATACTTTAGCAGGAAAATATTTAAGTTTCCATATTGGAGACGAACTGTATGGCATTTTGATTCGTTATGTGACCGAAATTATTGGCATACAAAACGTCACTGAAGTGCCTGGTATGCCGAAGTATGTTAAAGGTGTGATTAATTTACGGGGATCTGTGATTCCTGTTTTGGACGTGCGTCTCCGTTTTGGTTTTGATGAACGTGTTCATGATGACCGCACTTGCATCGTTGTGGTTAATATCAAGGAAACCTCTGTTGGTTTCATCGTAGATAGTGTCAACGAAGTTGCTGACATTCCTGATAATCAAATAGAGCCAGCTCCCCGAATGGGTAATAGTGGTGAAAATTTTATTGAAAATATTGGTAAGGTGGGTGACGAAGTTATGATCTTGTTGGATGTCAGTAAAATGTTGTTTGACGAAGATTTAAAACGAATACAAGAATCTGCCGAAAGTAATAACGAATAAGAAAGTTAGAGGGATTGACATGGCTAAGAAAAAACAAAAATCAGATAAAGTGAGTACTAACAAAAATGATATGGACCGTTTGCAGTCTGCATTAGAAGGGTCTGCGACGCCTATGATTCATATTGACCGTGATTTCACAATTACCTATGTCAATCCAGCTACCGTGAAGATGGTAACAAAATATATAGACACTTTCAAAAAAGCCTTTCAAGGTTTTTCGGTAGAATCCGTGGTGGGTTCGTGTATTGACGATTTCCATAAAGATCCTTCTTACCAGCGTGGTATCTTAGACAACCCGAATAACCTTCCTTACCAGGCCGATATTACCGTGGGTGATTTAACGTTTTCTCTTAATGTTTCCGCTATGATTGACTCCTCAGGCAACTATCTCGGTAATTCCCTTGAATGGCAAGATGTGACCAATCTTCGTGCTAAAGAAACACAGTCCGCACGATTAGAATCGGCGGCTGAAGGTTCGGGTACGGCTCAGATACAGATTGACCGTGATTTGGTTGTTACCTATGCCAATCCGGCTACTGTGGCAATGGTGACGAAACATCTAGATACTTTCAAAAAACTTTTTCCGGGTTTTGCTGTGGATAAAGTCGTGGGAAGTTGCATTGATGATTTTCATAAAGATCCTTCTTATCAGAGAGGGATTTTGAATAATCCTAAAAATCTTCCGTATCAAGCTATGATTGAAGTGGGTGAATTGAAGTTTGAATTGAATGTGTCGGGCATGTTTGACAAAGAGTCCAATTATATCGGTGCTAATCTTGAATGGAACGATGTGACAGAAGCCAAGCTTAAAGAAACAGAAGCAGCTCGTCTTAATTCTATGGTTGAAGGCACGGATGCGCCATTTATGGTAGTGGATAAGGATTTGGTGATCACCTATGTGAATCCCGCAGCGGTTGTTACGATGGGAAAATACCAAGAGGAAATTAGAAAAGCCTTTCCTGGTTTTGATATCAATAATTTGTTGGGGGTATGTATAGATGAATTCCACGTTAATCCAGCTCATCAACGTGGTGTTTTAGGGAACCCCAAAAATTTACCCGTGTCTTCAGAACTTAAGATCGGGCCCCTGGAATTCGGTGTGACTGCCATGGCTCTTTCAGATGCTCAAGGCGAGCATATTGGTTCTGCTGTAATGTGGACAGATTTGAACGAGCGTGCAAAATACAGTAATGAAATAAAAGAACTGTATGAATCTGGTAAATCGGGTGATTTACAAAAACGTGGAAATGTAGCCAAGATGGATGATGTGTATAGGCCCATGTTGAGTAGTGTTAATGAAATCATTGATACAATTGTTGCACCCATTTCAGAATTACAAGAAAGTTTGGCGAAAGTGTCAGATGGTGATTTAACAGCCTATGTTTCAGGTGAATATGAAGGTGATCATGCCAAACTTAAAAATGCACTCAACGGAACGTTGGATTCTTTGAATGATGTGATGGGTCAGGCGTTGGGGGCTTCCAATTATGTCCAGTCAGGTTCAAGTCAAGTATCACAGAGTGCTCAGAGTTTGTCTCAAGCGTCATCAGAAGCGGCGTCTTCTCTTGAGGAAATTACGGCATCCATGACAGAGATGTCATCTCAAACAAAACAAAATGCTGAGAATGCAAGCCAAGCCAACCAATTGGCAATTGAGGCAAAAACAAATGCGGAAGGTGGGAACGAGCAAATGCAAGAAATGGTCAAAGCTATGTCAGATATTGATCTTTCTGCTCAGAGCATTTCTAAAATTATCAAAGTTATCGATGAAATCGCGTTCCAAACAAATCTATTGGCTTTGAACGCGGCGGTGGAGGCCGCTCGTGCGGGTGTCCATGGTAAAGGCTTTGCAGTGGTGGCTGAAGAGGTGAGAAATTTAGCGGCCAGATCAGCAAAAGCGGCGAAAGAAACAACGGACCTTATCGAAGACTCCATCAAAAAAGTAAATCAGGGAACAGAGATTGCTAACAAAACGGCAGGTGCTTTGGAAGAAATTGTTTCAGGAGTTGGTAAAGTAACTGATCTTGTCGGAGAAATCGCTGCTGCCAGTAACGAGCAAGCTCAAGGTATTAATCAAGTAAATTCAGGTTTGGATCAGTTGGATAAAGTGACTCAGCAAAACACCGCAGGTTCAGAACAAAGTGCTGCGGCAAGTGAAGAATTGGCTGCGCAAGCTGAGGAATTGAGTAAGGCACTCAACCAATTCACCATAAAGAAGGGTGATGATGGGGCTCAGGAACTTGGGGGAATTTCACCAGAAATGATGGAAGCCTTTAAAGCATTTATGCAAATGCAGCAAATGCCAGAGGGTAAGGCGCCGGCAGCAAAGGAAGTAGTAGATAATAGCTCTTGGGGTAAAGCAGATACAAGTGCTAGTAAGCCTGAAGATATTATCTCTTTTGGAGATGAACATGATTTTGGCAAATACTAAGACACAATCATTGTTTTAAATTGTTTAACGACCGGATGTATCCGGTCGTTTTTGTGAAAAAGTTAAAAGAGGATCTATGTCAGAAAACTTGTCATCATCACCGGCCATCAAAGAACTGAATTACAAATCATTCACGGTGATCCGAGACATGCTCTACAAAAACTTTGGTATAGAGCTTAAAGATGGCAAACGCTCATTGGTACAAAGTCGTCTTAATAAATTACTTCGTATCAAAAATTTTAATACCTTTGAAAACTATATCTTTTATTTGAAAAATGACACTTCAGGCCGTTCTTTGGTAGAACTGTCAACCTACTTAACAACTAATCACACACATTTTAATCGTGAACCAGCTCACTTTGACATGTTTGAAAAAAAAGTATTGCCAGAACATATCGAGTTACAGGAAAAAAAGAAAAATCTGGATTTGAGAATATGGTGCGCGGGGTGTTCTAGTGGAGAAGAATCTTATATGCTGGCCATGTTGACACAGGAAGTGTTAGGTAGTCGTTTCAGTTCTTGGGAAGCTAGCCTGCTGGCAACAGATTTATCAGAAAAAGTTCTAGATATTTCTAAAAAAGGAATTTATACAGAAGAGCGAGTTAGCGATATCCCAAAAAAATTACTCAAAAAGTATTTCGAACAACTTCCGGATGGCAATTTTAAAGCGGTAGATTCTTTAAGACGATATATTATTTACAGACGATTTAACTTTATGCACGAGTTTCCTTTTAAAAAACAATTCAATATTATTTTTTGCCGTAATGTGATGATTTATTTTGACGAAGAGACAAAGGCTAATTTGGTTAGAAAATTTCACAAATCCCTTGTAATAGGAGGCTATTTGTTTGTGGGGCATTCAGAAACCTTTAGGAACATAAAGGAATTGACGTTTGTCGCTCCGGGGGTGTATAAGAAAGGGCCTAATGACTATTGTCAGCAAAGTTATTAAAGTGTTGGTAGTTGATGATTCAGCGTTGGTCAGACAGATATTGAGTCAAGGTCTGTCTCAAGATAAAGGTATAGATGTTATTGCGACGGCTCCCGATCCTTTTGTAGCTCGAGACAAAGTAGTTAAACTCAAGCCGGATGTGATCACTCTAGATATTGAAATGCCCCGTATGGATGGCATAGAGTTTTTACAACGTTTGATGCCCCAGTTCCCCGTTCCTGTAGTGGTGGTGAGTTCTTTGACGGAAAAAGGTAAAACAACTACGTTTGAGGCTCTCAAGGCAGGTGCAGTTGATTTTGTGACAAAACCTTCTAGCCAGTTTGGAGGTCAAGGTCTAAATAATATTTTATGTGAGTTGCGTGATAAAATTAAAGTGGCATCACAGGTAGATGTCTCAAAATGGAAATCTAAAGAGAAGCAATCAAGTATCCCTAAAGTGCGTTCTGATAAAGCATTGTCAGAGACTACGGATAAAGTTATTGCCATAGGGGCATCAACCGGTGGTACGGAAGCATTGAGAAGAATTTTGGTGACATTGCCTGCTGTGTTTCCAGGCATTGTGATCACTCAGCATATGCCTCCAGGTTTTACTAAATCGTTTGCTGATTCCCTTAATCGTGATTGCCAAATGGAAGTGCTAGAGGCCAGTGATGGAGATCGTGTTCTTCCTGGTCGTATTTTGATTGCTCCAGGTGGTTTGCAGATGACAGTTGTTCGTAGTGGGGGGACGTATCTAGTTAAATGCAAGGAAGGGGCAAAGGTTAGTGGCCATTGTCCTTCAGTGGATGTGTTGATGCATTCAGTTGCGCAAGCGGCAGGTGCCAATTCTATAGGAGTGGTGTTAACCGGAATGGGAAGAGACGGAGCCGATGGCCTGTTGTCCATGAGGAAAGCTGGGTCACGAGCTTTGGCTCAAGATGAAAAAACTTCCGTGGTGTATGGCATGCCTAAAGAAGCCTTTGAAAATGGTGCTGCTGAAAAAGTGCTTCCTTTAGAAAACATTCCAAATCAGCTCATGAGTTGGTTGTCGTGACGAAAAAAATATTGAATAAAATAAACAATATATACGTGGGTTTGGGAGAAATGGCCGTGAGTAATACTCCTGGGGATGTGATAAAGACCATGGCTTTGGGATCCTGTGTGGGCATTGTGGCTTTGGACCCTAAGGCCAAAGCTGTGGGAATGATTCATATTGTTTTGCCAGATAGTCAGACAAATATCGAGAAAGCTAAAGTACTACCTGGCTATTTTGTGGATACGGGGATTCCTGTCTTTTTAGAAAAAATGAAAAGTGTTGGTACAAAAAATTATAAAGACCTGATTCTTAAGATGATAGGTGGGTCTGAAATTGGAAACACGGTGGATCAAGATTTTCAATTTGATATCGGTAAAAGAAATATTTTGGCTGTGAAAAAAAAACTGTGGTCATTAAGATTAGGCGTGGCTGGTGAAGATATTTCAGGTAAAATTAGTCGTACGGTATCAGTTGCCGTAAGTAATGGCAAAGTGATTGTGACAAATAAAGGTCAATCATGGCAAGTGTGAATGGTATGGGGAAGTGATATGAGCAAAGTTAAAATTATTGTAGCAGATGATTCCTTAACGGCAAGAATGTTTACAACACGTTGTTTGGAGGTCGTGGGTCTTTCAGATGTCGAGATACGAGAAGCAGGTGATGGTGAAAAAGTGATGACCTTATTGCAAGAAGACAGTGTTGATTTAATTGTGTTGGACATTAATATGCCTATCATGGACGGGAAAGAAGTGTTAAAGAAAGTTAAAGCCGATAAGCAACTTAAAGAGATACCGGTTTTGATTGTCTCTAGTATTAGTAACCCTGAAACTGATAAAAAACTCGAAGATGACGGAGCTTATGCAGTGATAAAAAAGCCAGTATCACCTGCAAAATTTATGGAGCCTATCAAAGCTTTGGCTTTGGACGGAGGAGGAGTAAGTGATGGCTGGTGATACGAGTATGGTTGAACAAGCTTTGTCTAATGCGATTAGCAAAACCTTGGAGGAAATGTCTTTCAGTGAAGTGATAAAAGAAGAATCCAAAAAACTTGATGCGATAAAAAATGGCGTGTACTGTGCCTCTTTGACAGTTTCTGATCCATTTATAGGAAAATTATCACTCTATATGAGTACTTCTTTAGCTGAGAAGTTGACAGAGGCGACATTTGGCGTGGAAAATATTGTACCTACGGAAGAAATCGTTCTTGATGCGTTGAGAGAATTTATCAACACTATTTTTGGTTGTGCTTTAGCTGAGATTGTTGACAATGACAAAAGCTTTATGTTGGGCTTGCCCAATTCAGAGGTGTTAGATAGTTTTGATGTAAGTTCTGTCCCTGATGCACAATTGTATTTGGTAGATCAGGAGTATTTGGTATTGGTGCCGGAAGGTGCCGCGTTGACATGAGCTATTCCAAACTCACATAAATCGTGGAATCTTCTTCTTCTAAAGTTACAATGTTTTGGGGAATGTAGCCATTGGCACGGATAGCTTTTACTTTGGCATCGATATCAATTCCGCGCTGAACAATTTTGTTAAGAACTTCTTCTTCCATTAAATCAGTGATATCGTCTATACGTTTGGCGGGGAGTTTGATCTCCGCTTTCTTTTTTCCATTTTTTTCAACGAGAATCACAAGGTATTTGGCAATAGAATCAAATGTTTTACTTTCTTCTTGGGTATTAGGTAAAGTTAGGTTGTCAATTTCTTTTTGGTATTGCTGTAGATAGGGGGCTAAAGGAATTTTCCAGCTCACTATTTTGTTAAGAGTGGTGAGTTGAGATAAAATTCCATGAAAGGCACGTATCAAAAATATAAAATTTGGGGGGCCACTCATTCTAAAATTCCATCGATCGTCTTGCAAAACATCAGAAATTCTTTCAACACGATTCCATTGCGAGTGATCAAATTTCATGGGGCTTTCAAACGGTTCAAAAAGAATAGAACAGATAGCAGGTAATTTAGGAATGAGAGGTTTGAGAAGGTCTTTGTCAAATCCCAACTTAAGCATTAGGCGGTAAGGGTCGACATCTTCTAATTGAGTGCTGGCTTTGATTAGTTTCATTAAGGTTAATCTAAAATCTTGTGTGCATTGAAATACAGAGCCAAAATCATAGAGTATGATTTCTATATTTTCCCCATTTTTTCGAAAGCGATAATTTCCCTGATGAGGGTCGGCATGTAGAAAACCTGTTTCAAAAAGAGAATGGCAAAATAGTTTCATCAATAACATGGCACTTTGTTGTTTGTCTTCATCGCTCCATTGCAACGCGATATCATCTAAAGATTTTCCATCTTGCCATTCGCTAACAAGAACTGTTTCACTAGAGAGTTCATTGATCACTTGTGGGACGATGATTTCAGGTAGAGCGCTCGTGATTATGGAAAATTGAGTTTGTAGATTGGCTTCGTGACGGTAATCTAATTCTTCATTCAAATCACGTAAAAATTCATTTTTATAGATATCCGTATCAAATTTTATTTTACTGTTGCCTTTGATGTTGGCCAGCCAACTCATGGTCGTGATTTCAGTTTCAAGGTGGTCTCTAATGTTGGGATATTGCACTTTGATGGCGACATCACGGCCATCTTTGAGAGTCGCACGGTGTACTTGACCTAGGGAAGCTGCATTGGCCTTTTCAGAAATGTTTTCCAGCACGTCTTCGATGTTTTTTCCCCATGTTTTTTTAAGTATATCTTTGATCTTATTGAAAGGCATTTCGTTGGAATTATTTTCCAAATCTTTAAAATGTTGTGATGAAGCCTGGGATGACATACTCATGAGCTGACCAACTTTTTGTGGTAAGCCATGTAGTTTCCCCATACTTTCGGTTAATTTTTTATAGGCCGTTTCCCGTTTTTCTTCAGAATCCGCTTTACGTATTTTGTAACTTTGAAGAATAAGGTCTCCGTAACCAAAAAAACGTTTGATAATGTTCATAAATAATGCCTTTAATGTACATTTAAGGATAGCAGTGGTTTGGACATAATGTGGAAAATCGTTGCATAAAATGAATATTATTTGCAATAATTGATATTAAATATATATTTGCATTAGATAATTGCTAAGTACCTGTGCATGAGGGCAGAAAGTACTAGAATTTAAGGAGAACTCTTATGAGTAATGTGGCCGCTGTTCAAAAGAATGAGACGATGAACCCTAAAACTTTTTCTTTATTTTCTTTGCAGTTAATAATTGTGACGGTGTCAGCTGCTGTGACGATAGCATTTCCCTATTTACAGCGTGAATATGAGACGAATATGGCCATGGTAGTAGGTTTAGCGGTGAGCTCGTTTGTTTGGATGTTGTTGTCTATGTTGATAGGTCCTATAGCTGTAATCAAAACGGGAAAAATGCCTAGTGCTAAATGGATGTCAATTAGGCGCAGTTTTGGTATTTGGACAGCTTTTTTATTGTTGGTGCATCTTGTATGTTTGTGGAAATATAAATATGACTTCACATATGCTTTAGCTGTTGAGCATGGTTTGGTATCATTTTTAGTGCTACATGCAGCTATCGGGTATGTTATTTTGATGGGATTGAGTTCAAATGATTTCTCAGTCAAATTAGTGGGATTTAAAGTGTGGAAGAACTTTCATAAAGGGATTTATTTCTTATTTCCAGCGATCGTTTTAGAGGGAGTATATCAACTCTGGCGCCTTGACAGTTATCTAGTGTTTATTGTAATTGTGTCACTTACAGCTTTTATAGTGCCTTATTTGCAGTTTAAAGCTCGTAAAATCATAAAAAACTCTAAGTAAATGAAATATTATTTCAATTAGAGAACTATTGGGTTCACATATTCTTTTATTGTAAGCGTGATTAATTGATCTGTTTTTTCTCTTCAAGAAATAATGATAGTGATTTACAATCGATCACCATAGCAATGTTGCCATCACCCATTAGAGCTGTGCCGCAAATGGCACGGTGACAACTAAAATGTTGGTTAATGTCTTTTATCACTACTTGTTGTATCCTAACCAACTCATCAACCATTAAAGCGTAAGAGTTTTGGTCGTGTTCAATCATGATATACACGACATCTTCACTGTCATTTTTAGCCTGTTTGATATTAAAGAGATCTTTGAGTTCTGTGATGGGTGTTGTGCGATTACGAAATTTAAGAATTTTCGATTTCCCTTGAATAGTTGATATGAATTTTTTATCTGGGGTGATAACTTCCTGTATGTCATCTAGAGGAACGACAAAAATATTCTGACCCACTTTGAACTGTAGTGCCTGAATCACAACGGTAGTGCCGATAAGAGGCAGTTTTATAGTGAATGTTGAGCCGATACCTTTTGTTGAATCCAATGTGACTTCGCCATTGACCTTTTTGACGTTGCTCATCACGACGTCCATTCCTACGCCACGCCCAGAAACATCTGTTACGACTTCAGTTGTAGAAAATCCAGGAAGAAAAATAATTTCTTGGGCTTCTTGTTCACTTAAGTGTGAAGCTTCATCTTCATTCATTAAATTTTTCTTGACAGCCAGCATTCTCATTAAGTCGGGGTCTATGCCTTTACCATCATCTTTGATGGTGAGAAAAAAGTGGTCATCATCAGCCGAAGCATTCACAGTTAATGTACCTGTGAGATTTTTTCCGGAATGTTTTCTTATTTCGGGAGGTTCAAAACCATGGTCAAGGCTATTGCGAATAAAATGTATTAAGGGATCGTCTAAAACATCCAATAACGATTTATCGAGGGTGGTATCATCTCCTGTAATTTTCACGTCTACCTGTTTGTTTAGATTCTTTGCTAAAGAACGCACCATACGTGGTATCTTTTGCACTAAAGCTTTGACGGAAACCTTACGCACGTTAAGAACAGAATGTTGCAGGTTCATACTCAATTGGTGGAATGATAAAGCAATGTCTTGAAAATCTTTTCTCAATTCATGTTCCACATTATTGTCGGCCATTCGTAACCCTAAATATTTGAACCTTTCAGATAAAGTAATGAGATTACCTACTTCCATGAGGAAGCCGTCAATGGCCTCTTGTTCAACACGGATTGTGGCTTTTTCTTGTTTGTCTATGGTTGCTGTAGAAGGGACGTTTTTGTTACTTATGGTAGCTTGTCTTGTAGTTTCAGCAGGTAAATTATCTGTGTTGTTAGATTCGGGTGGTTCATCAAATAAATAATCGAAATCTTCGGCTAAATCAGAATTTGATGATTTGATACTATCCTTCTCAGATAACAGAGATTGGATTTCACCTAGTAGTTCTTCTACTTCAGGTAAGTCTTGACTTTCAATCATGCGTTGCCAATTTTCAATAATTTCTTGCAATGAATGATCCAATGTGCTCTTATCACTTTCGTCATCTTTATCCTTAATGCGAGAGATGACTTCTAATAGAGACTGTTCATCGTCGTTTAAGCTATCTAGTGTGGGATTGTTTTTTTGTCTTACGATAAGTTCAGAAAGTAGGTCTTTGCCATTTAGAAGGATATCTACAATGTCAACAGAGATATCAACCTTATCTTGACGGATGCGATCAAGTAAATTTTCTAAAATGTGGGTAAAATCTTTAATATGATTGAAGCCAAAAACAGAGATATTACCTTTGGCTGTATGCATCACGCGGAATATGTGGTCTAAAATTTCACGGTCAGGATATTCTTCAAGTTTGATGAATAGAGTATCTAAGCTATCGAGGTCTTCAGTGGTTTCGGTAACAAACTCTGCGTACAACTCTGAATCAAATTCTAAATCTGCCAATGCTCAATTTCCTTGAAAAATAAGTCTTTTTTACGAAAAATCACTGTAAATCTTCAGGATCTCAATCAAGTATATCACTGTATCGCTTAAATTCTAATTTTGGACTCTAATTTTATATTTTAAAATTTAGCTATTTTCATCTAAATGTATAAAAGAATTGAGAAGATGAAAAACTAATTTTATACTTTAATACTTATTGTTAGGAGTTACGATTAATGGTTAAAATTTTGGCAGTTGATGATAATCCCGCAAACTTGAGAATTATTGAGAGAGCGTTTAGAAAAACGGATTATGTTATTTTAAAAGCCAGTGATGGGCCATCTGCTTTTGATCTGGCTAAATCAGAATTACCCGATATTATTTTATTAGATATCGTTATGCCAGAAATGGATGGATACGCTGTATGTGGGCAGTTGAAATCTGAATCGAGTACTGAGAGTATTCCTGTTATTTTTGTGACAGCTCTGACAGAAGGTGTGGACAAAGAAAAAGGCATTAGTCTTGGAGCAGTAGATTTTGTGACCAAACCTTTCAACTCTCGTGCTTTGGCGGAGCGCGTTGAAATACAGTTGATGAAATTAAGGCAAAAATAATTACTTAATTATTCATTCATAAGCATTTTGTAAAGATACACGTTACGTAATGCCACCTTATGGGCCACTTGTTTGTTGTTGCTAGCTGCACCGTGACCTCCCTCTGTGTTTTCGTAATAATAAATCTTGTGACCTTGTTCCATCATTTTGTGAGCCATGCGTCTTGCGTGCCCAGGATGGACTCGATCATCTTTGGTTGAGGTTATAAAAAACACTTCGGGGTAGGAGATTTTTGGTTTGACTTGATGATAAGGTGAGTAGGATTTCAAGTATTTGGCCATGTCTTTTTCTTTAGGGTCGCCGTACTCGGCCACCCAACTGGCACCTGCCAACAAAAGAGGGTAACGTAACATGTCAAGTAAAGGTACGCTACACACCACGGCTTGAAATAGCTCAGGTCTTTGGGTGAGCATTGCTCCCATCAGTAAGCCGCCATTGCTCCCACCTTCAATGCCCAACTTATTACTGCAGGTGATTTTATGGTGTATCAAGTCTTCTGCCACCGCAATAAAATCATCGTAAGCACGTTGGCGATTTTTTTTCAAGGCGGCTTGATGCCAACGGGGTCCGTACTCGCCTCCTCCACGAATATTGGCTAAGACATAAACTCCACCTTTTTCTAGCCAATACTTACCATTAAGTGAAGAGTAATGGGGGAGCATAGAGATTTGAAATCCTCCATAACCATATAACAAAGTGGGATGACTACCGTTGTAAATGAGGTCTTTTCGTCTGACTACAAAATAAGGTATTTTTGTGCCATCCTTGCTTGTGGCAAATCGTTGTTCAACGGTAAAAGGTTTGGCTTCAAAGTTTGCGGGCTGTTGCTTCAAAAGTGTGAGCTTTTCATTGTCTGTATCAAGATTATAGAAGCTACTTGGAGTTAAAAATCCCGTATAAGTTATAAAAATTTCTGACCTAGTTTGACTTGAAGAATAAAGTCTGATTCGGCCATTTTTAGGAAGTTTTATCTTGTGGAATGTCCATGCATTGTTATTATATTCATACTTATAAATCGTTCCTTTGACATCTTCAAGCACATTAACCAACACACTATTTTTGGCTGACGATACTTGTTGAATACTGCCAGAGTCATTCACGTTCCACATAAGTTGTGCTTGGTGTTTTCCTTTTTTTAAGGATTGCCAGTCCAGTGAAATCAAACTTCCCTGAGCATATGTTGTGTCGTTTAATTTCCACGGAGATTTTAATAAGACGATTAATTGACCTTGAAACAAGGACTGTATAGAAGAATCTTTCGGCAATTCTAACTTGATGGGTGTGTTGTTTTCATAGACATAACGTTCAGAAGTGTAGAACGTCATGTTTCTGTTGATGATAATGCTTCTGTCAGGGCCATGGCCCAGCACAGAGGAGCTAACAGACACATCGGTTTTTTTGCCTTCTAAAATTACCTGAGATTCAGTTAATGGTTGCCCTCTTCTCCACAACCTTAATTGACGTGGGTAACCCGATTCGGTTGACTCTTCTTGTGTGTGAGAGGTACCAACAATCACATTGTTTTTATCGAGCCATGTGGTGTTACTTTTGCATTCTTTTAGATTAAAACCATTTGCGACAAAAGTCTTGGTTTTCAAATCAAATTCTCTTACGGTCACGGCGTCTTTGCCGCCATCGGAAAGATTCAATAAACACAGGCTGTAATCCACATCATAAACATCCGGAGATTTGAAAACCCAATTTTTGTTTTCATTTGTGGCAAGTTGATCAACATCCAGAACGGTTTCCCAGCTAATGTTATTTTTTTTGTATGCGTCGTAGACGCAGCGTCTCCAAATTCCCCGAAGGTTGTTTTGGTCTTTCCAATAATTGTAAACATGAGAATTGCGCATAACACCATAGGCAATACGATCTTTAGCATTCAGTAATTCCAAAGAACCCTTAAAAACGTTGTCATACTCTGGATGAGCCATGAGTGTTTTCTCAGATTGAGAAGATATTTTTTTTACCCAAGCCAGTGATTTTTTACTTTCAATCTCTTCCAGCCATAAATCATCGGACACAACCTGAGGCTTGTGACAGTTTGACGCCAAAAAGAGTAGGGACATACAAGCAATATGTTGTACTTTTAACATACGAGAAATTATAAGTCGTAATCATTATTGGAACAGTGTTTTTGTACATAATTTAATCATTTCTTGATAAGATAAGCCATAATATAGAAAGCAAGGAGTAGTTGTGGAAGCGTTGTTGAGTTTGTGCAAACGTCGTGGTTTTGTGTTTCAATCATCTGAGGTGTATGGGGGATTGAATTCTTGTTGGGATTACGGACCATTGGGAATAGAGTTGATGCGCAATATCAAAGAAGCTTGGTGGTTGGAAATGACTCGCTTTAATCGAGATATTGAGGGGATCGACGCTTCTATTTTAATGGCTCCACGGGTATGGGAAGCTTCAGGGCATGTGTCCAATTTTTCTGATCCCATGGTTGATTGTAAAAAATGTAAAAAACGTTTTCGTGCGGATACGATTGAAAATGTCAAAACTTGTTCAGAAAAAAAGTGTGGGGGAGAACTCACCGAGGTTCGAGAATTTAATTTGATGTTTCAAACTCAGATGGGGCCTGTATCAGGTGAAGGTGCCAATGTGTATTTGCGCCCAGAAACTGCACAAGGAATATTTGTCAATTTTCTTAATGTGCAAACTTCCATGAGACGGAAGTTACCTTTTGGGATAGCTCAAATAGGTAAATCTTTTCGCAACGAAATCACGCCAGGAAATTTTATTTTTCGTACCCGTGAATTTGAACAAATGGAAATGCAGTTTTTTATCAAGCCGGGTACACAGGCAGAATGGTTTGAGAAGTGGAAAGAAAAACGTATGGCTTGGCACAAGCGATATATACGTCAAAGTGATCAACTTGATTTCAAACCTCATGGCCCAGATGAGATAGCCTTTTATGCAGACAAAGCAGTGGATATAGTGTACCCCTTTCCATTCAGTGATAAAAAAGAAGAGATAGAGGGCATTCATTCAAGAACAGATTATGATTTGGCTCAGCATCAAGAGTTTTCAGGTAAAAATTTATCTTATTACGATGATGAAAGCAAAGAACGATATATTCCCTACGTTGTGGAAACCGCGATAGGTGCGGGTCGTTTTATGTTGATGGTTCTGGCAGATGCTTATGAGGAAGAAACCCTTGAAAAAGATAGTCGTGTGGTGATGAAATTTCACCCTTGCTTAGCTCCCGTAAAAGTAGCGGTTCTACCACTTGTCAAAAAACACGGGATGCCAGAGAAAGCATTAGGCATAGTTGATGAGTGGTCCCCTCACTTTAAGGTGGCTTACGATCCTTCTGCTGCAATTGGTAGGCGCTACAGGCGTCAAGATGAAATAGGAACACCTTATTGTGTGACTGTTGACGGAACGACCTTAGAGGATGGAACCGTCACTTTGAGACATCGGGATAGTATGTTACAAGACCGCATGACAGTTGATGAAGCATTTCACTTCATTTCAGAGAATGTGAGGTATAAACCTTAATAAAGAATTGTTGTTAATAACGACTATTATTGCTAAATTCAATAAAAACCTTGAAAACAATGCTGATAATGCATAAAGTGATTTTATTAAATGTGTAGCATAACCTTTAAAGAACGTATTGTTTGAGGTAGAATTGACTATATGAAAAATAACATAAAGGATATTTTAAGTAAAAAAGGCCTGACACAAACATGGCTCACACAGCAAGTGGGGATCAGTTGTAGTTATTTATCCTTGATTGTCGCAGATAAACGTGATCCAGATTTGGAATTAGCTCTTAAAATTTCAGACTCTCTTGAAGTTCATTTGAAAGAGGCTTTCCCTCAAGATAGAGAATTTAAAGATCAAGGTAAAATTTCTCGTATCCTTCTCGTGGATGATGACCGCGACTTCTGTGATATTGTTGATGTGATTTTACGAAACGGTGGATTTATGGTAAAGACGGCTTCAGATGGTTTTGAAGCAGGTTTCCAAATACCTTTATTCAAACCCGATTTGGTGGTACTTGATATTTTATTAGAAGGTTTGGATGGCATAGCTGTGTGTCGTTTACTTAAAGAAAAATATCCAGATATGAAAGTTTTGGGCATTTCCGCCAGTTCAAACGTCAAACTTAAAGAAAAAATGCTTAAAGCGGGTGCGGATAGTTTCTTAAGTAAACCATTTGATTATTTGGCCTTGCGTGAGGCAATTACGCAGCTGGAAAGCGTCGAAGTCGCTTCTTACTAACATGCGCTCCCTAATCAGGCAATCCCTTCTTGCTGAAGGAGGTTGTTTACGTATCAAAGGTTATTCAATGTTTCCTCTTTTCATTTCCGGTACAACAGTTCATGTTGTTAATGCAGACCCTTTTTCTTTGAGTATGGGCGATGTGGTATTGGTGACAGATAATAATTCTTTTCAAATTCATCGTTTGATTCGTCCTATTCAAGAAGGTAAGTTTCAGACGGCGGGAGATTTTACCAGAGGTGCTGATATGCCTTTGTCTATTTCATATTTGTCAGCTAAAGTTGTGATACCGCATAATTTTTTTCAAAGAATGTGTGATCGTGTGATGTGTGCCATTACGTTATGGCGTTATTCTTAAGGCGATTTCAATGACGGTTTGTTTCTTTAATTCCCATCCTGATGATTTTAAGAAGTTGCTCAACGAAAAGGGATATCCCGATTTCCGGGCCAAACAGATTTCTGAATGGGTATGGAAAAAGGGGGTGACAGATCCCATTAAAATGAAAAATCTGCCAATGGCCTTAAGACAGCAATTTACGGTTCATTCCATGAGTTGTGATCTGAGATTACAAAGTTCGGATGGTACCATCAAACGCCGACTCAAATTGAAGGATGGAGAATTTGTAGAAAGTGTGAGTATTCCTATAAAAGGGCAGTGGACGGTTTGTGTTTCAAGTCAAACGGGTTGTGCCATGGGTTGCCGCTTTTGCGCTACAGGTTTAAAGAAAAGATTTAGAAATTTGAGTGGCCTTGAAATTGTTGAACAAGCCCTATGGCATTGGCAGGATACGGGAGAAAAACCTTCTCGAATTGTTTTTATGGGGATGGGAGAGCCACTTTCTAATCGAAATGCAGTTGAAGAAGCGATTAATTTGTTGACCCAGAAATTAGATATGTCTAGCCGTCGTTTGACAGTTTCTACGGTGGGGATGGTAGAGGGGATTCGCTGGCTAGCGGAGATAAAACCCCCTGTTAATTTAGCTCTTAGTCTGCATAGTGCTTCAGACACAACGCGGCAGGAACTTGTGCCGACCGCTCGAAGCTGTGTTGATGAGCTTGTATCTGAATGTTATCGTTTTCGGGAAAAGACAGGAAGGGATGTGACTTTTGAAGTGGTATTACTTGCAGGGATGAATGATGACGATGAACACGCAAGAAACTTGGCTGCGAAGGCAGGACAAGGGATTATGATAAATCTGATACCCTACAATTCGGGTGGGGCAGGAGATTTCAGTCAGCCTACTAAAGAGCGGTTAAAACAATTTTGTGCTATTTTGAAAAATGCAAAAGTTAATCACAGCATCAGGACGCCAAGAGGACAAGATATCAATGCTGCCTGTGGAGAATTAACGATTGGCAAAAATAATTAATTGGTTTCATCAATAAATTTGGGTTTCTTTTTGGCCCAGATCTTTTTCATTGTTGATTGAATTTCTTCTACATTGTTGATTTCTAAAAAATCTGATCCAGGGACCTTGATATCCAAAATTTCATTAAAAACGCTAATGGATTTTTTTGCTATTTTGTTGTCAATGTTGTTTTTGTTTACTAAGGAAATAATTTCATCAATAGATCGGTAGCTTGCAATCTTTTGAAGAGCAGAGAGTGCGGCAAAACAAACTGCGGGCTCTCTATCTCTCAACGAAAGAATGAAGAGCTGTTCTATTTTTTTATCTCCATCAATGTCAAGCTGACTGAGCAGGGTGATGCAAAACCGTCGAATGATTTCATTGTTGTTTTCACTTTCACTGATGAGGTCGTCTAAGGCATCTTTCCCCGCTTTTTGCAAAAGCATTCGAGCAGTTTTTGACTCGTTGTAGTCATCACTACCAAGTTTGTTGATGATGGTTTTGAAGTTTTTTTTCGATTGTTTTTTCTTGTCGTCAATTTTCTTTTTATCTGGCGTTATATTAGTGACGGGGCGGGTGAGGATTGTTTGGTATTCATCATTAAGAATTTCAATGTGTTTGTTAATGTCTTCAAAAGTTTCAGAATGGCATTGGTAACGATCTTTCAGGCCCATAAGGTATTCGATGGCCAAAGGGTACTGATTTTTATCGAGATAACCCTTACAGAATTTAATTTGTTCAGCGTAATCTTTTTTCAATTCATCTTCAACGCGTTGTTCGAGCACTTGCTTTTGTTTGCCAGCTTCAGTGTCTAAGAGTTTTGTAGGAAAATTTCCCAGTTGGAAATAGGCTTTACTGTACGATTTTTCCCTAAGATATGCGGTAACTTTGGGTTCGATTACATCTAGTGCACCCGAACCACGGCGCTCCATATGGGCTAATTGTTCGGAAGAGATGGTTGGAGCAACTACTTGTTCGTTAATGTTGTTTTCTTTTATTGTTTGCGGGGGTGGTTCGTGTGAAGTGTTGTTGTTGGTATTGGGTACGTGGCTGATGACTTCAGTTGAAGCGTTGTTTTTTTCTAAAATTTTGCCTAATAGAGCTACCTGTGCTTGTAGCGATTTGATTTGATTTTGAAGCTGTGTGTCGTTTGTGGGATCTGTTCTGATGGGTGCGTTTTGACTGCTTGCTACAATTTTAAGCTCAAGCTCTTTAATTGCTTTGGTAAGATTGAGCAGCTCTAACTGCCTGCTGTCCTTTGAATTTTCCGTATTTTGATTGTGAGTTACTGGATGTGTAGGGTGGTGACTGATGGTATTCACTTCAGTATTGGCATCATTCAAATAGACTTTGCTGGTCAAAAAAACTACCGCTATCATGAGGGCGATAGTGAGGCCTGTGTTCAAATGTTGTGACATGTTAAAATCCTATGTGTCTGGTTTTATTTGTTATTTTACTAGCAATTGTAGAACCTTGTTTATTTATCTAAGGTAAAATAAAATAAATTGAAAGAAAAAGCTACAATTTCGGTTCTTTTGACATGGCAGGAGGCTTGGCAGGGAGAAATTCCAGATGGGGTGAACTTTGTTCAAGTCCCCTTAACCAGCACTAAAAGCCATATCTGTCATCATTTGAAGACAGATCTCATCAAAAAAGATCAGGGTGAATCCACCTGTCTCCTATTTTTCTCTAAAGCTGCTGTGATAGGTTTTTATGATAATTGGGGAGCAGAACCTTTACCTAAAAATTGGAAAGTAGCCGCTGTTGCCGCCAAAACGGCCACTGAGCTTAATAATAAGGGCTATTCTGTTGATTTTGTGGGGAGCAGCACAGGAATGGTATTGGTGAAGGATTTAGTTCGGCAGAACTTCTCTGAGAGCTATCTGATGCTTTCTGGTAATCTTGGCGGAGAAGATGTTGAAGATTATTTTCACGAAAACAAGGTAATTTTCAAAAAAATAAAGGTGTACGATAATAGTGAGCCAGAAGTTGCTCAGGGTCGAATCGATGAAATATTGGAAAAAATTGATCTTATTTGTCTAGCGTCTCCGTCAGCAGCTGAAAGGTTGTTACGGTTCAGATCTGTTCAAAAAATGCCTCGCTTGTTGTCGATAGGCCCTGTCACGAGTAAAAAAATCAAAAAACTAGGTTTTGAAGTCAGTTGGCAGTGCCCGGAACCAGGATATGAAGTTTTTTTGCGAGAAATTAAGAATTACTTGACAAAGTGAACTAATTTTCAATAATTTCACTTGCTGAGTATTAATAAAGGAAACCCTATGAAGGTACGTTTGGAATGCAGTGTGTGTGGAAAGATTCATAAAGTAGATTTACGTCATTTACCTGACATTTTTTCTTGTGATGCGTGCAGCTCAGAAGGTGAAGTGCCTGAAAGAGAAAAAATAGATTTGTATGAAAAGGCGATGAAGCGCAGCCACATGATGGGATTGTTCTCAGGTATTTTTGCTGTGGCGGCTTTTATTAGTTATTTTTTCTGGATGGATATTTTCACACTCAACCCAGCTTCTCAAGCGATGCATGAAACAGCTGAAATTATTATGTATTCCTGTGGAGGATTATGTTTTATTTTCGGAATGCTTGAAGGTTTCTTTAATAGAGAAATTTATTTCTAAAAGCTGTTTATCTATAACACAATTTAACATTAAAAAAAGTATAGGAGAATTATGGAAACTACATTGATTATTGTCAAGCCTGATGGTGTTGCGCGTCGTCATATTGGACACATCATTTCACGTTTAGAAGACAAGGGTTTGCAAATTGCTGGAATGAAGCTTACGGAGATCAGCAAAGAACTTGCTGAAAAGCACTACGAAGAACATAAAGAAAGGCCTTTTTATGCCTCTCTTCTTAACTTCATCACGCGAGGACCTTCTGTAGTATTGGCTGTTCGTGGCATTGCTGCCGTATCCATATGTCGCAAGTTAATTGGTGCCACTTTCGGATCAGATGCAGAAGCAGGAACGATTCGAGGAGATTACGGAGTCAGTCGTGCTTACAACCTCATTCACGGTAGTGACAGCGTTGAATCAGCGAAACGTGAATTAGAGCTTTATTTTTCTGCTGGAGAAATCATCGAAGCTAAGCCTTCAGATTTCGATTGGACATACGATGTTAGCTCAGGCACGCCGGAATAATTAATTCAGATGTAGAGACAAGGCCTACCTTGTCTCTACTATCACAAAATAAAGAATCAGACAAAAGGGTAAAGAAACGGTGCCAATACTGCATTAGTTTCGCCTAAAACAAGCACCAAAGCCAAAAGTGCTAATAAAATAACAATCGGTAAGACCCACCAAATTTTTTCTTCTTTTAAAAAAGTTAAAAAATCAGAAACCAGTCCTTGTTCATCCTCAGGAATAAGATCGTTATGGTTTTCATTCATTGGCTCATTCCTTCCAATCCTTTACTGTATTTCATACCTTCTTCGTGGTCAACGTTGCGGGGTTTATCTGTGATTATAAAGTTTTCTATCACCAGTATATCAATTCCTGTACGACAAAAGCAGTCGTAGGCTTGTTCGGGAGAGGTGACGATAGGTTCTCCTCTTACATTAAAGCTGGTATTAATCACCATAGGGATGCCAGTTTCCTCACCTACGGCCTTAATCATTTTATAGTAAATTTCATTATCTTTAAGGTTAACCGTCTGCACACGTCCACTGCCATCTTTATGGGTGATAGCGGGAAGGCGGGGTGCCCATTCACTACGCACTTGGGGAACCATCAACATAAAAGGGAGTTTGAGCCCTTTGTTGATGTCAAAATATATATGAGCTTCTTCTTCAAGTACAGAGGGAGCAAAGGGCCTAAAGGCTTCACGGTACTTGACCTTGGCATTGATAATATCCTTCATTTTGGGATTGGCGGGATTGCCAATAATACTGCGGTGTCCCAAAGAACGGGGACCAAACTCCTGCCGTCCTTGAAACCAGCCAATCACTTTGTTGTTGGCCAGCAGTTTCGCGCTTTCTTGGCACATAGCCTCTTCATCATATTTTTGATGTGGGATGTTATGTGAAACCAGAAATTGTTCCACTTCGTCATTGGAGAAGCCTGGTCCATAATAGGCATGAGTCATAGGGCCAGGTAGGGGCTCGCCTAACAGGCCATAGGCCATAAAACTGGCCGCTCCTAATGCGCCGCCATCGTCACCAGCCGCAGGTTGGATAAAGACTTCGTCAAAATCTGTTTCCTGTAAGATTCGCCAATTGGCTACCGAGTTAAGGCCTACACCGCCACCAATGCACAAACGTTTTTCTCCTGTTAGTGAATGGCTTGCACGAGCGACGTTTAAAATGAGCTCCTCAACAATTAGCTGACCTGAGCAGGCAAAATCACGATGAAAATCGGTTAGGTTGCTTTCCGGTTTTCTGGATTTTTGCCCAAAGAGTTGTTCCCATTTTTTTGAAAACATGCGCTGGCTACACCAGTGATGAGAAAAATAACTGAGATCAAGGTTGAAAGAGCCATCCTTACGTAGTTGAACAATTTTTTTAAACTTGTCTACCAACGTGGGTTTGCCATAAGGGGCCAATCCCATGACTTTCCATTCCGCATCGTTAACTTTAAATCCTAGATAGGCGGTGATAGTGCTGAATAACAAACCAATACTGTGGGGATATCTAATTTCGTTGATCATGTCAAAAGTTGTACCTTGACCATGGCCAATACCTGTGGTTGCCCATTCACCTACACCATCCATAGTGAGTATGGCAGATGATTTAAATCCTGAAGGGTAATAGGCGCTGGCCGCATGAGAGACATGATGTGGGATACAAGCAATGGGTTTACGCGTGTTCAATCTTTTTTTACTTTGGTCCACCACACGTATTTTGTTGCTGAGCCAATGACGCATGCCCTTTGAAAAAAGAGTAAAACTTCTAGGCCAGGCCGCCAAAGAGCCTCTAAAAATTCTGTCAAATTTAACAATAGGTTTTTCATAAAAGGCAATATGCGTTATCTCATCGATGCTCAAACCCGCTTCACGAAGAACATAGTGAATGGCTTGTTCAGGGAATTCAGCCGTGTGCTTACGGCGGCAAAAGCGCTCCTCTTCACAGGCTGCAATGATCTTACCATCTTGTATAAGGCAGGCAGCGCTGTCGTGGTAATTAAAACTAAGCCCAAGGACATTCATAATAAATCAGTATTGACGGTAATTACGTTTGAGATCAAAAGACACTTTTTTGGCTTTGTGCCAAAAAGAAGTTTTATCCATTTTTGTGCCCAGAAGATCTTTAGGGCGCACAAAAACAAAGTAGAAAAAAGGAACGATGATAAAAAAAATAATTCCAGTCATCAGAGCCCAACTTATTGTGCCCAAAGACAGAGAAAATTCCTTCCATTCATCCAGTGCGGTAGAGAAATATCCCCTACCTGACCTACGAACAAAAAAAGATTTGGTGAGTACCCAAGTGATGAGGGTTATAAAAAATAGGACAAATACAGTGAGCACTGGGTGTTTGGCAGACAACATTACAAGACTTTGAAAAGTTGGATGATTTGATAAAAAATCAGGGTCTATCGCATTTATCATGTATAAATAATACTCTCTTTACTCAGTGTTTGCGTCATGTCTTTTTGTCTTTGTCGATAAATGTGCCTTGAAAGACGATAATGTCTTTATGCAAAAATTAGAGAAAACAGAAGGACCTAACAATTACAGCCTTTCACTTATTTCGCTGACCTTGTTGTTTTTGTTTGCTTTAGCACGTTTTGTGGATCTTTCTGCGGATTTACCTTCTTATTATGACACAGGTATTTCGGTGACGGACGAAGGCACTTATATCGATGCTCCTAAGAAAAAAGTTCAAACAGGAGAATGGAATCTGGCCGGGGAGTGGTGGCAATCTCAAAAATTGACGCCATTGTACGCCTTGTCATTGAAAAATTGGTTGGGTGTTTTTGGAGTGAGTTTGATCTCCGCAAGAGCCTTATCGGCGGTATTAGGAGTAGGGATTTTAATTCTCTCATGGCTGCTAGGGCAGCGTTATTACGGGCAACGTGGAGGTCTTGTGTTGATGACCTTGGTAGGATCCTCTTTTATTTTGACACATTTTAATCGCGCGGCCATGGTGGAATCCATGCAATTGTTTTTTATATGGGCAGGTTTATGGGCCCTGAGTTTTTCACCTTCAAAAAAAAGAGAGTTTTGTGTGGGGGTGTTGGTCTCTGCCACGGTTTTGGTCAAGATGTCAGGAGCTATTGCCTGGCCAGGAATTGTTTTGTGGTATATGTGTTCGCAAAAAATAGCCAAAGATCCTAAGAGACTTTTTTCACTGATCGCGGGAGGCTTCGCTCCTTTTGTGTTAGCAGAAATAGTTTATCCGGGTTTTTTACTCTCGAGTTATGTGTACAGTCAAGAAAACTTTGGACGTTTGTTGAATCTCGCTCAGGCGCCTAAGCATTTATTACATGTGACGGTGCGTAGTATGTATCTCAGTCGTGAAGCACCACTTCTTGTACTGGCTTTTTTGGGTTTGCTTAAAGTTATCCATTACCGTAACAAACATTGTTATCAGCATCTGTTATGGGGTTTTGTGTTTTCACTTCTCCTGTGTTGTTGTATAGATATGGCCGTAAGAAGATACCTTTTGTATATGCCTTGGCTTTACCTTTTCGCTGTAGTGGGAGTGTGTGAAATAACAGATAAAAAAATGGATAACAAAATGTCCGTTTTAACTTCTGTGGCATTATTGCTACTCACATTTTTACTACTGTCAGGAAGTCTAATGTTTGTCGGGCACTTCAAATGGCTACCGATCAAATACATTGTTTCCGCTGCAACTTTGATATCAATAGCTGTTGTTGTGTGGGGAGTGAAAAATAAATTCTTTGTTGTTTTACTGTCGCGATGGAAAAAATCTTATAGCTATGTGTGTGTGTTGGCTGCTATTGTTTTAGGAGGGGCACAACACTTTAACTGGATGGCGGCTAAAACACATTATGTAGCGGAAGTACAACAAGCATTATCGAAACGTTACACAAAAGGCGATGTGGTTTATGGAAATATTGCTCCTATGATGACGGTGGAGTCAGAAGCACAAGGATTTTTCCTTTTTAATTCTATGGGTGACCCTCAAAAATGGAATTTTTCAGATCGGGTTGATTTGATAACGTATGTTACCCCACGCTATGGTTATGAAAATGGTTATATAACAAGATTCACACAACATTACACAAGAAAAACGATGATTGCTGGGCCATGGAAGATGTTTGCTGAAAATGAGGGGGTGAGAGAAGTTGCTTTATTTCGATTGGAAAAATAGTAAGAGTATTAGGGTTGCGCTTTCTTAAAGTATTTCAATTTTTGCCCTTTCAAAACATCTTCGTAGGCCAGTTGATAACCTTTATCAAGAAGATAAATTTCCAGAGCATCTGTTCCCGTACGGCTTACCTGTTTTCTAACGGTGATAATGTCACAGTGACCAATAATTTTGTCGTCAAAAATATCTTTGTTGTAGGGAAAGCTTAGAGAGCCAAAGATTGCACGGTGATCGAGGATGTTAACGGGAAAAAGACATTGCATAGCCATTTCACCATGAATGGTGACTTCGCGCCCTTCTTTATCACACCATGCATGTAAAATATCGGCTTTAGCTTGTTGAAAGGTGCGAATGTTGGGATCAAGTCCGCCGTAAAAAGTGTTGAATACTCGGCCAGTTTTTTGGTAGCGCTCATAATAAAAACTTACTCTATTCATTGGGATAGCTAGCACGATTAACGCAATAATAATACAGGATAATCTAAATGCTAAAGGCAAACGTATGAATGTGCTGTAGCTTGAAATAAGCAAACGGCATAACAAAATCATGGCCCATGGCAAGGTGAATAAAAAATAATGATGCTCGGGTTGAAAACTAGAGATTGCTAGGCCAATCACGCAGGAAGCAATCAAAAGACGAGTGCCTTTTTTCCAACGTATTGCTGCATATACAATAGCCGCCACAAGTGGAAAGTAAAAAACATACATCTCTGCGTAATGTGATAACACATAGCCCAATCCGCTAAAGGGTTGTACGTATTGTTCGCCGCCGAAAGTGGCTAATTTCCATGCGGTATCAAACAAAGGTAGGCCACAAAGTGTACAAAATAAAGTAAAAGGAAATCCCACACCTATAATAAAGGTCAACATTAGACGGTAATTTTTCTTCGATAGAGAACATGTCCAAATCAAATGAAATAGAAATAGCACAATAAAACATACCGCCCATTGTTTGAACATCACAGCGGTGCCAAATAATAAACCACAGAGAAAAATGTTTTTATAATTTCGACGGCACAACAAATAAATATGCACAGCAGGTACCAAAGCGGTTATCACAAAAGGTTCTAAGTAGGGATCAGCTCCCGCATAAACAATCCAGATGGGCAGCATAATAGAAAAATTAAGCCAAAACACTTTTTTGTTTTTTAGTAGCTTCATAGCCAAATAACTAGATAAGGTTACAGCAACGACGCTCACTACCATGACGGCTAACATTGTGGTGCTGTAGTCGTTCCCAAACAAGCCCCAAATGGCTGCCATGAAATAGAAATAACCAGGGCTATATTCGCAGAGAAAATCCTTGAAAGGCACAAGGTCATGCTCATATATCAAATTGGCAAAGTAAAGATAATGTCCACTATCACTGGATACGGGAGCGATAGCAGATATTTTATATAAGAGAGTAAAGCTGATGGTTATAGAGACAACTGTTGCCAAATAAAATAAAGCATCAAGTAGGCTTAATTTTTTTAGCAAAACATCCCTTTCAATTCTTAGTAAAAAGATAATGCATAAGGATCTATTTCACAAGGGTTCTTTGTCAAACAGGGGCAGACATACGGAATAAATATTGAAATTTTATTCAATACTCATAAGTGGATGCGATGTCCACAGACATTGGTTTGTTGAGAATGGTTAGGAGACAGTAAAGAAATAATCGAGATATTTTTATAAGTTTTTTCCTAAGAAAAGGTGTAATTTTAATGGTAAATAATTGGGTTTAGATTGAACAAAAACAATTCTTCAATAGGTCATTGTAGCCGCCGTTGGACACACGAAAAGTTTTCAACTAAAAAGTACACGACATTAGCATTTATAATATTCATTATCCACTTATAAATTTTGAATCAATTTATTTTTTTAAGAACACTTTTTGTTGTAAAGTTGAAATGGGTTGCCATCTTAAACGCCTACCTTGCGATAGTTTGTATGTTTTTTAAACTTTGTCAAGTATGGTTGTTTACAAATTGAAACACTTCAAATCAATGGCTTGATTTACAGTTTAATGAAGTGAAGATTGCTATAATGTCAAAAAATTTGGTTCAATAGTTGTCCAATTGAAAGATCTTTTATCCTACGAAATTTCAGAGAGAGAAATAAAGATGAAAACTGCATCCGAAATGTATCAAGATTTGGTGAAGGCGAATGGTCCAGCTCTGAAAACTCCTTCTGTGGCGGCAAAAGTTGATTTTAATAAGTTTAATTTCAAGTGGACGCAAGAATACACATCGCGAGCTGAAGCCCTCAAAACAATTATCAAAGCTATCAATGTGATAAGGACAACATTAGTGCCTGACATCCCAGCTATGGAGTTAACTGATTTGGTTGCTAAAACAGCTCCACAATTGAAGGCGATGAGTGCTCCAGATTTGCCATCGTCAGTCGTCAAAGTGATGAAGGATACCATTGCCAAAACCAATCAAAAAGCTGAGGCAGGCTTTAAAACTACTCAAAAATCAATTGCAATTGCTTTGTTACAAGATGGCATAATGGGGCCCACAGATTTGAAAAAATACAAAAATATTAAAGATTTTCAGAAAAAATATAATGTGGTTTTAAAAAAAACAGTGCCTCCTCTACCTGCGAACCTTATTGGTAGTGTGAGTAAAAAAATATACAACAAAAAGAAATCAAAGACTTCATCTAAAAAATCAGTAGATACATCAGTATTCGGCGGCTTCATGAAAAACACACGTGAAAAAAGTTTAAATGACTGGATAAAAAAACTACCTAAAGCAAATCTAAAAAATGCAACTGCGGGTTTTTTATTTTCTTTGTTGAAAAAAAATAATGAAAATGTTGACTTCACAAAATTGAACTATAGTAAAAAATCATTAAAGTGGAGTAATTCGAGTATCACTCGGGACGAAGCGGTTGCCAAAATCGTGGCAGCCCTTAATCGCTTTGAATCGAATGTGATACCGAACAGTGTTAAGAATAAGAGGATTATATCAACGGCCTTTTTAGACAAGGGCATGTCAAGTTCAGTAGAAATTGTGGATGATTTGACCCCAAGGTCTTTTGGTGAAGTTTTTAAAGAAGCTTTTGAAGCTGCTGATGCGGTGGGAGCTGTCAAAAAAACTTATAACAATGCGGTTGAGATGCGTAGCCGTATTTTGTTTCATTATATGAACATTTCAGATGTTTCTGAAAAGCATTATTCGGTGGCACCTTGGAGTTGTGAAAGCTCGGTCGTACAAAATGGAGTGAACCGTTTACCAAATTATGAAGGTTTGTTTGGTCAAGATGTTTATGTTCATGTTGATCACGATAATTCAGTGTTGTCTCCATCGGCTTATCTTTATGAACTCAAAAAAATGGTAAGCAAACATATTGTTCAAAATGATAAAACAAAAACTTTTGATGTCAGGCGTGGTGATATTGATAATTTGGAATTAACTTCTCACAACACAAGTAGTGAAATCTGTAAAATCGAGGTGGTCAATCAGGTCTGTGAAAAACAACTATCGAAATTATATCCTAAAAATATTTATAAAAAAATATACAGCTCGGTGGTGTCTTATAGGCAGCCTTTTATGCTGCCATTCATAGAGGTAAAAGAAGGTTTGAGTCTACTAGGTACAACTTTGCCAAATGTTTGTCAAGAATTTTCAAATGCAGCAACACCTATTTCGATGGATGAGGTGGTGCTGAGCTTAGATACTGATTTTTACAAGAGCAAAATCAACGCCTCAGAACTTAAGAGTGTTTATGGCGTTGCGAAAAACAAACAGAATCAGATTTCTGTGAGAGCCTTTATGATGGCTTTACAGATTTCGTATGAAGAGGTTGATTCGTTGATTGCTGGGGCGCTGACTGAAGAAGAAGCGCAGACAGGAGCCTCATCTTCTTTGTTTGTAAATAGTGATGTTAAATTAGCTCCTATCACCGTGGTTGAAGCGAAAAATGGAGAACAATTATTGCTGAACGTCACAGATGATCGATTGAATAAAATTATTAAGTTACTTAGGTTCTCTAATTCAATTGGGATGTCTCTCGATGAATTGCAATGGTTGATGCCTGAGATCGCAGCCTTAGAAAACCTTTCGACTTTTGATCAAAACATATTTTCAACAGCCTTGCCCTATATTGTGATGATTAAAGAGTTGCAGGTTCAACATTCGCTTTCAACGAAGAATGCTATGGGTTTACTGGCTGATTTATCGCCTGCTTTGATTGACAATTGTTTTGCTGGACTGTTGGGTATGAAAATAGATGTTAAATCGAGTGATAAAAAAAACAAAGCAAATATGTATGCTTTGATGGAAGTTTTCAGCTTGAGTGAAATTGATTTTAATGACATTACTATTTGCATGGTTGAAAAGTTTGCTTTGGGTGATAAATCTTTTGTGTTAGATCGAAGATTACTTTCATCTTATTATAGAGTTTCAAAGCTCATGGAGTTAACTGATAGGTCATTTTGTGAAGTGGCTTTGCTATGGGGTGCTGAAGGCAATGAGATTTCTGGACCGATTGGATGCCCTTCAAACAACCTCTATATACTACGTACCTTTTTTGAAAACCATAAATGGGCTAAGGAAACAAACATTTCTATTTCAATGATAGAATATGTTTTGTACGAAAAATATGCGATGACTTTCGGAAGCTTGACCGCTCAACATTATAGAAATTTATTGACGGGCCTCGATAATACTCTCAAAAAAATAGTACTCACTCCAGATTTTGTGTATTCTTTATCTCAAAAAGTGATTGATATAGAAAAATCTGAAAAATGGTTGTTGGACAATGCTGAACTGACATCTGAAGATGTGTACACTTGGTTGATTGAACTTAACATCTTGAGTTCACACACTATCAAGGGAATCGTGTTGCGTATTCCTGAAAATTATGAATTGATCTCATGTTTTGAAGCTAAAAAATTGCGTTTGAATACCGCGACAGATTCCCTTAATCAATATCATGTTAATTTGTCCAAAAAAATAAGGAATTTTTTAATTTTTTGTTATAACAAACAAAGTGAAGCGATCACAACTCAGATTGCGTCCGACTTCAATATTTCAAATACTTTTGCAGCCGATCTTGCCAAGTGGCCAAACGCTTTTCTCAAAGATGTGAATCTTCATTACATTGTGGGTGAAGAAAGTAGCGGTACTAAAAAGGGTTATGTCTTTAACATGTTCAACAGAATGAATGTGCTGATCGGTGCCATGAAATTGAATGCAACTGATCTTGAATATTTGTTAACACAAGCACATTTTTTAGAAAACGCTGATTTGTCTTGTCTTAAAGAATTGAGTTTACTACCGCAGTTTCGTGATCGTTATAAAGACTTCAATCGCCTCAAGGATTTTAAAAACACTCACGATATCTCTTGCCTTACAGAGCTGTGTCAATGGGATGGAAAAGACAGCGATTTATTGTTGGCTGAATGGGGACTCAACAAAAGTAATTATGGTACTCAGTGTGTTGAGTTATTAACTCATATGGCTGCCACATCGATCAGTGTTTCAGAGACTCAGACCGTATTGGGTTTTGAAAGTTATAATGAAATTGTATTGTATCCTAAAAACGGAGGGGCTCCATATTTGATTGAAGGTCCAGAAGCTGGCTGTTTGGGATCTTCGGTGGCGATACATGAAAACATTTTGGTGGCCACCGATGCTAAAAACAAATCTGTGACATTTTACTTTTATCACGACAATACTTGGCAGATCATTCAAAGCTTTGTACTTGATAAGGCACCTAGTTCTGTGAGTTTGAATAATACATGGTGTGCGGTTTCAGTAGGGCAGAGCATCTTGATTTACCCTAGCACTTCACTCACACAGGCATCAAAAGCAACCGCCATTTGTATCACAGCCAACAATCAGGTGAAACGAGTGTTTCTCGATAGTGCTGGAGGTAATTCACTTGGTTATGTGACAGATGATAATAATTACTATGTGTCTATCGTAGAACAAGGCAGGATTAAAAGTACAAAAGTGTCAACAGAAAAATCGGGCATAGTAGGGGGGCTGGAAGGAGATGTTTATCTAACTGGTTCCACAGGCAAAAGTTTGAAGGCGATCATTACTACCGAAAGCTCAAATTCTCTCAAACAAATTGTGGATATTCAATATGCCGACACGGTTAAAAGTTCGGCAGTGATTGATGTGGCTTTGTTGAATGGTCAACTGACCATTTTGACAACTGAGAAAATATTAACGGTGGAATTAAAGTTGAACAACTTGGCACAAGTTAACCAGAAATTATTTTCTTTTATTAATCGAATAGATAATTGTTTTAATATAGCATCTCAAACTCATATGTCAATTGATGATTTGTTGTCTATTAATCGTTTGATGTCCAAAAATAACTATGGGGACTGGAAGAAGTCTGCGCAAGATTTAAAAAGGACTATACGCTCTAAATACGCTCAGAATGATAGTGCCACAATTCTTAAACCTTTTGAATGTGCTGTCAACGAAGCTAAAAGAGATGCTTTGGTGGAGCATTTGTTGAAAGTGTACTCTTCTGATATTGATTATGCATCTATACGTAATCGGCAAGATCTCTCAGAGCATCTGTTGATTGATGTAGAGGTAACGTCATTGGTCACTACATCGTTTGTTAAAGAAGCCATTGGAGCTCTTCAACTTTATATTCACCGTTGCCTAATGAATCTTGAAACAGGTGCTGTGATGGATGAACAGTTTGATGAAGATTGGCCTTGGATGAAAAATTACAGAGTGTGGGAAGCCAATAGAAAAGTATTTTTGTACCCTGAAAACTATCTTGAACCTGAACTCAGAAAAAATAAAACTCCCTTGTTTGACATTTTTCTGGCTTTTCTGAACAGAAATAAGGTTAGTGAGAGTCACATTGATAAATCGTATTACCAGTATCTTGATGGTTTTTTGTCGATCGCTAATTTAAGCATAGTGAACGTGTCTTGCCATGATAGAGATGTAGAGACTAAAGAGTTGTTAATGATTGGTCGTACCACTCAAAGTGATGGCTTCAAATATTACTACCGTATTGCCTCTTTCAAACAAAATGAACAACTTTCGGCGTTAGTGCCGTCTAATTGGAGTGCTTGGAATGAGATTGACACAAAAATTCCGACCAAGTGGATCACACCGATAAGAGCGTTTGGCCGGCTTTATGTTTTTTGGGTAGAAATTCAAGCTTACAGTGATGAGAGCGAAGGTGGAGATTCAAGTAAAGGCAAGAAAAAGAAAAAAGGCTTTGCCAGTCTAAAATGTTCTTATTTTAACTTCAGAGATAAATGGTCTTTGCCCCAAACCTTGGTTGAGCGAATTATGGTGGGTGCCAGTCCCGAATCTATTGAAGAGAAAAACGAAAAGTTTTATCACCAACTCAAAGCGTCAGCTTCGAAAAACAAAATTGAAATTGTTTACGAAGACCCAGCAAGCAGAAAAATGCACAATTTTTTCGTTGACCCACATATGCGAGTAACGGCCTCATTCAATAAGGGCGAGGGCATTGGGAATGGTGTCCGTGTGGCATTTGAAAAAACAAATGATCCTAAAGGTTTCTTCAATTTAGAACCTGCCTACAAAGGTTTATCAACAGCTCTTGTATTTAAATATTCAAATCATGTGGCGGCTGGTGGATGGATTTACACGGGTAACAACGCTTCGGATTTAACTTTATTAGATTACAGACATGGCGAAACCCAATTTATAGTATCCTCGTCAAAGAAAAAACAACTCATTTTGTCTTATAAGGTGATCTTAGGTAAGGGAAAACTTGATACGGGTTATACGTTGAAGGCCAAAACCTGGTATTACATTGGCATCAACATCACAGACAAGACAGCAAACTTGTCAAAAAATAGAAATAACTTGAAATTTGGTATTGATAATTTGATGATTATTGAAGGTTCATCAGAAAACAATACCGTGACAGGCAAGGTGTCTTACATAAATTTAGGCCATTTTAACCTTGATGTTAACTTCAAACATGTATCGCCTTTACTTTTTAAGAATTCTAAAATTTTGGCTCAGACCTCAAAAGCAATTCCAGTTCAAATTCGATTTATGCCGGGTAATAGTAAATTAGGTTTGAAGGTTAAAAATTTGGTGGTTCACACTAATAACAAAGTGTCTTCTGAAATGTTTATCAAGATTTCAGGAATCAATTTGGCCGAAATGCCTGAGGTTTATATGAAGGCGAGTAATTACTCGTGTGAATATGTCCAGAATTCAGCTAAGAAAATGATCTTAATTCAAAATGAAGAAGCTTCTTATTTAGTGATCAACGATGACAAAATGAAGAAGCAATATTTTCATCGTCTCACATCTTCAGTAGCCACTCATTTTGAAGAAGTGTATTCTTCAAATCTTGATGGTATTTCGAGTTTGTTGTCTTTGGCTAATCAAAATACTCATGAGCTTTCCTTTGAAAATAGTGTTCAGCCTAACCCTGACAATGTGCCAAAAATGTTTTGGCCCAATGACGACATGATAGATTTGAAGGGTGCGGATGGCATTTATTACTGGGAATTATTTTTCTTTGCCCCCTTGTTATTGGCCAGAAGTTATCAGACACATGGTGATTTTGAGGCCGCCAAAAAGTGGTATGAGTACGTTTTCAACCCATTTTTGAAAAGATCGGATCTTGATTCTATTTTGGGAACGGAAGATTTATCAGATAAGTATTGGAATTTTGTGGCCTTAAAAACAAACAACAATCCGACACTTTGTTTGGAGCATATGGGAGAGCCTGCTTTTGAATTTGTATCCAATCTTTCTGAGAGCAAACATTTATTACCAAAATGGGAGACTTCTTTGTCTGCGGTGACCTGCTACCATGAAAATCCTTTTGATCCCCATGCCATAGCGGCGCTTCGACCTATTGCATATCAGAAATATGTGTTTGTGCAATACGTTAAAAACTTTATTACCTGGGGTGATAAGTTGTATACAGAGAACACAAGAGAAACTTTGCAAGAAGCCTACATGATGTATTCATCTGTCGTTGACCTTTTGGGTAAACGCCCTCAACAAGTTGCTGATAACCATGTACCTGAAGCTGAGACTTTGAAAGATCTTTCAAAGGTGTCGCATGAGCTTTCTGAGTTTTTGGTAGGTATTGAAGATAGTTTGACACACAGCGGCCCGGTGAACTGTGCGCCCATCAATTGCCCAAATAATGACATCCCAAGTTCTTATTTTGGAGTGGCCGAAAATGAAGCATTTATTGAACTTTGGGATACGGCTGAGGGTCGTCTCTATAACTTAAGACATCAACTTACCTTGGATGGTCAGCCCAATTGTTTGCCATTGTTTCAGCCAGCTATTGATCCATTGGCTATTATTGCCAGTTCGATGTCTGGCAGTGGAGGCTTGGGATCTTCGTTTGCTTCATCTCAAATGAGCATTCCTGAATACCGTTACAGCACAATGTATTCCCGCGTGTCTCAAGTACTCAGTTATGTGTCGCGATTTGGTTCTCAGTTGCAATCGGCCTTAGGTATGAAAGATTCAAAGACTTTGACAGCGTTGAGATTTTCCCAAGAAACTGAGTTACTCAATATGATGCACGACAGCAAAAAGGCAGCGATCACCATTGCTCAAGCTCAATTAGAAACAGCTAAGTTGTCTTTGAAAAGAACAGAGTACAAAAGAGATTATTACGAAACGTTGATGAATTATGGCATCGGTAAAAAGTTTTCAGATACCCACCGTTATAGAACGGCCTTAGCCCTTAAAGACATGAGTATGGTTTTTACTGAAATTGCAGCTACTTGTATGTCTGGGAGTTCGGCCCTCAGTTTTGTTAAAAGTATTTTGGCTCAAATTGCGAATAAAGTGGCAGGTTTTTCTTTTGGAATTGGTAACATTCATGATGTGCCAGGAGGGGCCAGCCACTCGATGATGGGAATTGCTATGAGTACCCAAATGCGTGGAGGTATTTTGAATCAAATTGCTGGTCAAATCGAGCAGACTCAAAATTATTGGCTCATGAAAAAAGATTCCCAAGAGCAAATTGAATCTCTCAAAGTGTCAATCGATATGGCAGAAGAGCGCTTGAAGATAGCCGAATTATCCTATCAGATGTATCAAAAGCAAGTGGCCAACAACCAGCAGTTGCAAGAGTTTTATGAAAGCAATTTTCTTGATGAAGAACTTTATAGCTGGATGGCTCAAAAACTCAGCGAACTCTACCGGCAGGCTTATGACATGGCCCATGAATTGGCCTTGCAGTGTCAGCGTTCGTGGCAGTATGAAACGGGTGATGAAACAAGTCATTTTATTAATGCCAGTTATTGGGATCCTTCACGTCGTGGTTTTTTAGCAGGAGAGTCCCTTCAACTTGACATGCTCCGAATGGATAAGAGCTTTTATGATAAAAGCGAACGTGAATTTGAATTGGTCAAATATGTGTCTTTGAAAGAAATAGATCCTTTGGCTTTTGTGACGTTAACACAAACAGGCCAGTGTCATTTTTCTTTGAGCGAGAGGCTTTTTGCAGCGGATTACCCCGATCATTACAAGCGTCGCATCAAGAGTGTGAGCCTTTCATTGAGTGCTCAGGGTTCGGTGACGAATATCAATGCGACTTTAACTCAGTTGAGTAATAAGGTGGTGATGGAGCCTAACCTTGATGTGGTCAGTTACTTGCACACAGGTAAAACAAGGAAAGGGACAGATAAACTTGAAGATAACTTGGCATTAAAAGTGAGAACGGATTATTGCAACCACCAGCAAATCGCTACTTCAACAGCAAAAAGTGACGCAGGTTTGTTTTCGGTTAATTTCACTTATGATAAGAAGTACTTGCCCTACGAAGGCACCGGTGCGGTTTCTGATTGGTTGCTTGAAATGGGTCTTGATGAAAATCCTAAGATTTGTACCACCCTTGCACAATCAATTTCTTTAAACTCTGTAATTTCTACTTTAGATATAAAGAGTTTGATTGAATTTCTTGTTAAGGTTCAGAGTATTGATAGTTTGAAAGGGGGATTCCACGGTGAAGTGGTGAACCGTTTGGCTAATAAAATTACTTTGGATGACTTGATCTATTTTATTGAAAATGTTGTTAAATTAAAAGAACTCAACACGTGGTTTAATAATATGGGTGCTAAGAACATGGAGTGGTTGTTGGGTCTCGTTAAAGCGAACAAGAAAAATAATTTAGAGAACAAACTTTCTGCTTATATCAAGGCTCAAGGTAAGAAGATACCTGATTCAATCACCGATTCGGGATTGACAACGGGAGCGGTGCTGAATGTTTCTGATGTCATTTTTAAAGTCAGTTACACTTCCAAGTGTGCAGGAGGTGAATTTAAAGAATTTGTTAAAGAATTAAATAAGAAAGCTAAACAATAAACTTAATAGAAAGGATTAATCATGGCACCAAGAGCAGGGGAACAGGGCGAAGACTCAGTTTCAGAAAGCGAACCATCGCTGATGGATCAATTTGAAGGACAGGTAGAAGGTCAAGTACCTCAAACTGATACGACAGGTGGAGAATTTGAACCTTCAGTTTCAGATTCAGATTCAGGCTCTGTTATGTTTGATGAGACCCCTTTAGGAGAACCAGTTGATATACCCAATACCGAAGCTCCTTACATCGATCAGCCTCAGGGAGAGCCTTCGGTGGAAGTGACAGATTCTAGCGAAATGTATGATCAGCCATCTCGTTATGGCGAATATGATGCGCCTCCTCCTTATGAAGATGTTGTTGATGGTGTTGATGTTGTTGATGCTGTTGATGGTGCTGAGCTATCTGTGGGCCCAGATGGATATGACCCGATTAATCTTGACCCTGTGCCAGAACCTGCGGGTGCTGAATGGAACAGTGGTCAACCAAGTATGGAACCAGCTCCAGGGACAGGTCTGGCCGATGTTTCTGCTGAATTAAACACCGAGCTGAATACGGTTGATTTGGGTACGGTTGAAATCATTGAGCCGGCCTCAGGATCAGGTTTGGCTGATGTTTCTGGTGAATTAAATGCAGAGCTGAATACGGTTGATTTGGGGGCTGTTGATAGTGTTGACCCAGCAGCGGATGCATTTGACCCGTCAAATATCGAATCAATGCCAGATCCCGTTGCACCAGAATGGAACGCGGGTGAAGCTTCTGAAATTATAGGAGAATAACCTATTCTCTTTAAATGTAACAAGTAAATGGCAGACGTGGGTCTGCCATTTTTACTAAAATTTTAAATCAAGTTTTTTATTGACTGTGAGTATAATGTTATTAAAGTCTCAAAAAATTGAAGTCAGATAATGGAATCCAAAATAAATAGAAAAATTAAGAAAATGAGAAACTGGGCGGGGACAAAAAAAAACAAGCTGTTTGGTTTGGTGTTTCTTTTGGGGTTTTTTTTCGTCAATCTGGGTGGAGGGTTTAAACCGATTTGTGATTTTTTGGGCCACGCTCATGTTCATCAGGTTAATGTTCAGTATCTTGAAGAATCGAGGAAGGAATCTGAACGCACTTTCTTTTTGTTGTCAGCCTTGAAAACTGAATTGTCTATTTTAGAAAGTACCAGTGGTGGGATTGATTTTTTTATAGATGTGAATGTGGATTTTGGAAAAATAGTGAAAGCCGTTAATGACTTGGTGGATCATGCCTGGAATGCGTCGATTGTGGCTCTAGCTACTTTAGAAAGTCAGCTTGTCTTGCTGAAGGTCTCAAAAAGTGTTCTTGAAATTTCAATATCAGTTGTATTGTTTTTAGGAATATTGTTTGTTTTAACGTCTATCTTTGAATTAAAATTAAAAAGTCATGTCAAAAGGCAGTTGCATTTGTTTTTACTGTTTGCTTTTTTTATTAATATAGTTTTCCCCATATCAATTTATGCAGCCAATCAAATTTCGGAGCGCCTGACAAGTGAGATGAAAGCAGATGTTCATAAAAAATTAATAGTTCATAAGGTAGAAATTGCTAACCACAATAAACCAACAGGATTGAGCATGAAAGTAAAATCTACCATCGGTCTTTACTCTAAATTAAAAGATTCCATAGAATCACGTTTGGAAGTCATGTCTAGTCATTTAATAAGGCATCTTGTAGTTATTGTGTTTGACATATTTATTTTTCCCTTGGGCTGTCTTTTGGCAGTTTACCTGTTTTTTAAACGCGTGCTCTCTGGATTTGATGAGAAAACTGTAAAAGTGGAAGCGTTGTTGGAACAATGAAAATATTCAAATGGATTTCGCTGTTATTATGTATCATGTTGTCTCAAGCCTGTGAAACCGTTGAAGGGGAGAAGGAAAATAAAGAGGTAGATAAAACGCAACTTCAATTAAAATCTAAAGAAGCTAAGCCCATATCTAAAGGTATTATTGAAAAGATCAAACAAGACGAACAAAAAATAATAAAAAAAATGGTAGACAAATTAAAAGAAGAAGAAGTTGCGGCGAAAAAACTTATCGAGACGCTTAAAGTCGACGAAAAAAAAATTGTTTCTCTGGTTGAAGAAAGTGGAGATTATTTTAAAGGATGGGTTCTTTTTGGTTATGTGTTGATTGTGATATCTTTTTTTATATTACGCCTTAAAGTTACCGTTGATTAATTTTAAATGAATGGAGGAGGCACCCGGATTCGAACCGGGGGTGCGGGTTTTGCAAACCCGTGCCTTAGACCACTTGGCTATGCCTCCTTAAGAAAAAGGGATTATATCGAATTTGTAGGGCTTTTGAAGGGGGTTTATTGCTTATAAAGCTTGCTTTTTGGGCATTCATCCAGCCATTTTCCTAAAGCGCACAATCCTAATACAAATAGGCCCACTAGGCAGATAAATCCAGGAGTTTTCAAGACAAGCCCAGAAAGAGCAATCAAACCGCCCATAATGTTAATGGCATACAGTACATAAACAGAAACATTTTTTGAAAGTCCATGGGCCATCATTCGGTGTGTGCTGTGGTCTTGACCGCAGTACAGTATGGCTTCAGGGAAACTGCGAACCACATTATTTTTGTAGCGCAAAATAGTAGAGAGCACAATGTCATAAATGGGTGCCGCCATCAATAAGCCAGGTATCAGTAGTGATTTGACAGGGCTTTCACTCCAACCACCCAAAATAGCCATAGCGGATAATGTGTAACCTAAAAAGAAAGCACCATTATCCCCCAGATAAATTTTAGCCGGATTAAAATTGTAGAGCAGAAAACCTAGAGAGGATCCCAATACAGCCGCGGCTACAAAAGAGAGCCAGCGCTGAGGCTCTGGGGCGTACCACGCTATCAAAAAAATGAAGAAGGCTGAGATGGCCGATGTTCCAGCTGTGGCGCCATCAACATGATCCAAGCTATTACAGGCAGAAGTGACCCCTGCAATCCACAGTACGGTGACCAGCACATTCATCCATATTTCAGAAAACAAAGTTATCGCAATACCAAAATAATTCAATAATAAAGTGGTGGCTAAAATGGCAAAAAGTTTGAGTATGGCGTTTAGGTGCTTGTAATCGTCTACCAATCCTAAAATAAAAACAATGGCCCCACTGATGGCAATGCCAAAGAGTTGTTTGTTTCCACTATGGGTGATGAAATCGAGAACATTATTGTACTTGTCATATTCATCAAATATTTTGGGCAATACCACAATACCTGTTACAAAAGAGATGAAGATGGCCACGCCACCCAAAAAACTAACCGCATTGGCATGAGCTTTATGTCCACCAGGTTGATCAAGGGCGCCCATTTTTCCGCTAAAACGAATAATAAGAGGCAAAAGTAAAATGGTGATCAGCCATGTGAGTATTAAAATGGGGATATGCGGGTAGTTTAAATAATGCGGAAGACTCATGGGGAGGTCATCAGTATTTTTTTGGATTCAGGCCCATGGTTAAAGAGCAGGTCCAATGCCGACATATAAGGTTGAAAATCTCCTTGCCAACATTGTGTGTAAATAGGGTGCGTGTAATCTTGAAAAATAAGTTCAATTCCTTTTTCTTCAAATAAAGGGAGGTTCAGGTAATCTTTGCCATGGATGCCACTCAAATAAGAAGAAGCTCCAACTTCTAAACACATATTAACGATCAATTCTGATGCTTTCCCCGTGATGTTTAATGTGGATGTTCGATTAAGTGGTACGTTAATGTCAAAAGCATCCATCAATGATTTTATCAAAGTAGAGCTCAGATCTGCGAGAGATTTCCATTCTTGTTCCAAATAAATAGCTTTGAAGAAATGGGAGTATTGTTCAAAGTAGGGAGCCTTTTGGTAATTAACCTCTATGGCGCGCCAGTGTTTTCGAAGATGGGGGCTACCGGGTTTGAATTGAACTTCATTGATATTTTGTTGATACTTACCTTTTGTCAAACAATCTAAACTCAGCCATTGCCAACCCTGTGGGTTGCGAATTTTATTGCGGTGAATCCAACCGAAGGGTCCACGTTTGACGAATTGAACATTATCTACGATTAAAAAAATATCAGCTTTGGCTATTTTTTCAATAAATCCAAGATAGGGAAGGTAATTGGGTTGATGGGCGGTGAGTATCACTTATTCCGAGGACTGTCGGTAATTCTTTCGGAATATTTCTACAATGGAATAGCGCCCCATTGCAGGAACTTGATGATCTTTATCAATAGGTTTTCCACTGTGCCGGTGAGTTTTTTCATGTTGGTTGATGTTGTGTAAGATGCATATTAAGGCGCAGAGCAACATAAAAGGTTCCATGGTACGCATGGTGGTGAATACGGTGCCAGAAAACCCTTGGATCAACAAAGCAATTAATGCTCCTAAAAAACCTAGGCAAAGGCCTTGATCTGTCGTGTTACTGCTTTCTTTAAATACTTTCCAAGACAATTTGAACACGGCGACAATCATAATGATAAACATGAGTAGGCCTAAAAGGCCCGTTTCCCCTAAAATTTTCATGTATTCGTTATCAATATTAAGTCGGATTGAGCCTACACCATTACCTAGTAGTAGTGATAAACCATCCGTTGTTATTTTGTTGTCCCATAACAGTCCCCAGCCAAGTAATTTGTCTTGCATTGACGTGGGCATGTCACCCACACCCACGACGCCCAAAACAGTTCTCATCCTGTCAAAAAGGTATTCAGGAAACAGAAGGGGAAAAATTGCCATAAATCCTCCTAACCAAAAAAGGATTCGTTGTTTTCCTATAATTCCTAAAAACAAAAGAGCAAACAACATCGAAACAAAACTAGCTCTAGACAAAGTTTGTAGTAAGGGCCACATCATAAACACGCCAAGGTAGATGAGCAGTATCACTTTTAATCGTATATTTTTAGTGCAAAAAAACAAACCAGCGGCAAGCGACATGCAAAACACATAATAACCACCTAAAATATTGGCGGTTTCACCATTAGGTCCAGACACGCGAAAACCAAAAGATTCTCCTTTTGTCAGTACTTGGTAGGTCCCAAAAATCCCCATAAAAGCACTGGAAAGTAGTAGTGTCGCGAGAATAAAATAAACATCTTCCCTGGTTTTTAAGATGTTTAATGCAAGAAAAAACAAAACAAAATATTCAACATTCTTGAAGTAATATTGCATGGCGGCAGTGTAATGTAAAGTGGAAAAACCTAAGGCAATCACCGTGCTAAATAATCCTAGTACAAGAATGATTAAGAAAGGTTTTTTGAGAGAGGTGTAAGATAAGCCACCTTTTTGGTTCATATTTTTGAAAAACCAAGCTAAGCCGATGATAGGAATTAAAAAATCTTCCAGTCGTAGTTCAATACCCGCAAAAGGAATGTCAGGAGAAAGACTAAATCCTATGACAGTAGCCGCTAACCCATAACGGATATTGATCACAGAAAGCATATAAACAATACCCGCAATAATTCCCATATAGGTTAAATTAAGATGAGAACCCGAGCCAATAGCACCTGTGCTGACCAAGCCAAACAGAGACAAAATAATAAAAGTAATAAATATTTTACCCGCATTTGAGCTCTTTTTAGCCTCTTTTTGGCTACTATGCTGCTGTAGGGTAGTATTAAAATAAGGTTTATGTATTGTTCGTGACATAAGTTATTTTCGGCCTCTTCCACCTTATTAATTGACTAAATTTGAGATATAGCAAGGAATTTAAGAGGTTTAAAGTAAAAAATAGTGGCTTATTATCAGTGATTATTTATTCCGTATTTTCAGACTGCGTTTTCCACATTGCTGCGTAGCTGCCATTTATCTTCAAAAGGTCATTATGAATACCTTTTTCGATGATTTTTCCTTTATTTAGGACATAAATCACATCACTTTTGATAATGGTGGATAATCGATGGGCAATAGTGATGGTGGTGAAGGAGGAAGAGACCTCATCCAGAGCATTTTGCACTTGGCGCTCAGTTAAGCTGTCTAGGGCACTAGTGGCCTCGTCAAATATCAGGATTTCAGGCTTTTTGATCACCGCTCGTGCGATGGCAATGCGCTGAGCTTGCCCACCGCTCAATCGAATGCCTCTTTCTCCAATCACGGTGTTATCTTTGTCAGGCAGTTCGTTGATAAATTGTTGAGAGCCTGAAACAGAAATCGCTTTCAGATAATCTGGTTCAGAATACTCAGGTAATCCGTAGGTGATATTTTCGCGAATCGTCCGGTTGAACAAAAAAGTATCCTGACTCACACAGGCAATTTTTTGACGCCATGAGGTGATGTTAAGCTTATCAAGATTTACCCCATCAACAGATATTCTGCCATGCTGTGGCCGATTGAATCCATAAAGTAAATTGAGTAATGTGGATTTACCAGCACCACTTTCCCCAACAAAGGCGATACGTTTTCCTTTTTTTATCTCAAAGCAGATGTCATTTAAGACATCGTCTAGGTTATCTTCATAACGAAAAGAAACATGATCAAAAGAGAGTGTGTTGTGTAATTTGTCAAAAATCTGGCGGCCTTCTTGCTGCAATGAGCCATCCGCTTTGTTCAAAAATAAGTTCAAATCTTTGGCGCCTGCAATGCGAATGGCAAAATTTCCTATTTGACTGATGATAGAGGCAAGGGGGCCAATGGCTTGGTGAAAAATGATCAAGAAAGCGAAAAGATGGGCATTGTCTAGTGGTAAGTTATATTTTTTACTGAGTAATTTGGCTGAAATAATTAGAATAAAAATGCAAATAACTTTTAGAATTTCAGTGGTGATACGGTTGGTTTCTCTGGCTAAACCTGTATCGAGTTGAGTGCGGTTAAAATTTTCGAGGATGTTGTCGTAACGAGTCATCTCCGTTTCTTCATTGGCAGATTCTTTAATCAAGCGAAATCCCGAAGTCATTTCGATACCAAACACGGAAACGTTTCGGGCATCGACTAATGAAATATCACCTAACTTATTGAGTCGGTTATACAGATATTTAGAGGGGAAGTAAAATAAAATCATACACATTAAAGAGAGTAGGGTAAAAGGGACAGATAAAGTGAGTAGAAGGTAAAGATAAAGGATAACAGTGAACAAACTCCCTATCATAAGACGAATGTCTTCGAGCATTAACGCCGTTTGCCCTGAGTGTTTGTTGAGGATTAAAAGAAGATCACCTGATTGCATTTTTTGAACAAAGGCCAGTGGCAATTGAAATAAATACTTGACGGTGAGTGAGCGAATACTGGACATCAAATTGAGTTGAAATTTTTGTGAGTATTTCAATGTCTGGTAACAAATTATATTTTTCAAACAGATCAAGGCAAAGATACTGAGAGAGAGGCTGATCACGAGATCAAAGGGATAAGTTTCCAAGTGATTCATAAGCGGCGTCAAAAGTGGAATGTTAGAGGCCACTTTTTGATCCAAAATCATTGAAATCAAAGGAATGAATAGGCCCATCACCACGCCGCTGATAACGGAAGTGCTCACGGTGAGGATGAGAGAGATAACGAATGGTATTTTGAATGAAATGAACCTTTTTTTGAGTTCGTTATTCATATGGATTTATAGCCTTTGCAAGTTCATTTTTGTCAGTATACTATTATTACCATTAAAATGAATTTTGGAAATTAAAAATTATGCAAGTTCCTTTTTTAGATCTCAAACGCCGTCAGGCTGAGTTGGGTCCAGGTTTTAAAGATGCTATAGATAAGATTATCGAGTCCTGTGCCTTTATCAATGGCCCAGAAGTTAAGTTGTTTGAAGCGGAGTTGTCATCTTATATAGGTGCTCCCGTTATCAGTTGTGCCTCTGGCACAGATGCGTTGCTTTTAGCGATGATGGACATAGATCTTACCCCCCATGATGAAGTGATTGTGCCCAGTTTTACTTTTATTGCAACGGCTGAAGTTCCTGTGTTCTTGGGGGCAAAAATTCGTTTTGCTGATATTGATCCACTTACTTTTAATGTGGATGTGTCTAGTGTGGAAAAGTTGATCAATCACAACACAAAGGTTGTGGTGGCAGTAGATCTTTTTGGTCATAGTGCAGATTACAAAGCCTTACGTGAGTTATGTGACAAACACGATCTTGTGTTGGTTCAAGATGCGGCTCAAAGTTTGGGTGGGCGTTACAATAATTTACCTTTGGGTTCTTTGGCGAATTATGGTTGCTTGAGTTTTTTTCCGGCAAAAAATTTGGGTTGTCTGGGAGATGGTGGGGCTGTGGTGTTGCGTGATGTAGATACAGCTGAACAAATTAGAATTTTTCGTCAACATGGTGGAGGAAAAAAATACCAGCATACGCACATAGGTGTTAATTCACGCCTTGATACTTTACAGGCGGCAGTTTTGTTAGAGCAACTTCCTTACCTTGATGAATGGATACAAAGGCGGCGACAGCATGCACACCACTACAACGAAGCCTTTAATAGCCAACAATTCACAGATAAACTTATCATTCCTGTAGAACAGCAAGGTACTTATCATAGTTACAACCAATATGTTGTTCGTGTTTTAGATGGTTGCCGAGATGATCTGAAAATTTTTTTGTTTGATCATGGTATCCAATCAATGATTTATTACCCAAAAGCCTTGCATCAACAACCGGTATTTCAGTCGATCTCTCAAGAGGCATGTTCAGAATCTAAAAAGGCATGTTCAGAAGTGCTAGCCTTACCCATTTCACCGTGGTTGACAGCAGAAGAACAAGATTTTGTGATTCAGAAAGTTAAATATTTTTTTAAGTAAATTGTGGGCCTGTATCGGTGAGTTGATAGCTTTCTTTGCAGTGAGGACATTTATTTTTATGTTCTAATTTTTGCCCACATTGGCAGGCCCAGGCCATAAGTGTCGCAGGGTTGCCCACCACAATCGCATGATCAGGAACATCTTTAGTGACAACAGCACCCGCACCTACAAGAGCATATTTTCCAATAGTCACACCGCAAATAATAGTGGCATTGGCCCCAATACTGGCACGTCGTTTCACGACGGTTGCCACATATTCTGATTGACGATTGATATGTGCTCGAGGTATGAGAATATTGGTGAAGACCATACTGGGGCCCAAAAAAACTTCATCCTCAATCGTAACGCCTGAATACACAGAAATATTATTTTGCAGTTTGCAACCATCACCAATGGTTGCTTTGTTCATCACGACACAGTTTTGCCCAAGAGAAGTGCCCTTACCTATTTTGGCTCCACCCAAGATGTGACAAAAATGCCATATCTTAGAATCGTCACCAATGGAAGCGTTTAATTCAATAATGGCAGTGGGGTGGGAATAGTAAGAGTTCACATCTTTATGGTACTGGATTTGGTTTGGATCAGCAATAAGTTTTTCTTAACGTTAATACTGTTGCACATTAAATAGCGAGATTGTAGCTTTACTATAATTTCCTGAATGAAATTAGCAATAATTGGTTGTTGGTATATTTTTACTAATGCGCCAATTTTTGCACCATTATCAATGATGGCAGTGGGGGACAAAGTAATCACTCATAAACTTTATGGTAAAGGGTAGATGACATTTTGACGAGATTTGCTTTCACGAGGCACCATAGATTAATTTTTTAATTTTGCTTTCATCGTGTGTTTTCAGTGATAAAATAAAATCTATGGTTAAGTTAGGGATAATTGGATGTGGCGGCTGGGGCAAGAACTGGGTGAGAGAAGCTCAGAATCAGAAAGTTCTCATGGCTGTTTGTGACCCACGATTACAGGACCTTCGTCTCAACCTTCCTTCAGAGGTCAATCAGTTTAATGAACTGGATACTTTTCTTTTCGAAGCTGATGTAGAAGCCGTGGTGATTGCCACACCAGCAGAAACCCATAAAGATGTGGCTTTAAAATGCATTGCTGCAAACAAGCATGTTTTTATTGAAAAACCTCTAGCCGTTTCATACGAAGATTCAAAAATGATAGTTGATGCCATCGAACAAAAGTCGTTGGTGGGTATGGTGGGTCATTTGATGTTATACCATCCGGCGATTGCTTGGATCAAAAATTATATTAACCAGGGAGAATTAGGAGATCTGTATTATGTGACAGCTCGCCGTTTGAATCTTGGGGTTGTTCGTCAAAAAGAGAATGCCATTTGGTCATTGGCACCTCATGATTTATCTATTGCTCTTCATTTATTTGATGAGGCCCCCTCGAGAGTTCGTGCGATGGGCGACTGTTTTCTACAAAAATCACTTGATGTGGCCGATGTCGGTTTTATCCATATGAACTTTCCATCAGGAAAAATGTTTCACGGGCACTTTTCTTGGTTAGATCCTGTCAAAAAGCGTGAGATCGTTTTGGTGGGATCCAAAAAAATGATTGTTTTTGAAGATTCGTCTCTTCAAGAAAAAGTGAGGGTGTACGACAAGGGAGCTATTACCCTAGAGGAAGGGCATCCGGTAATCAGTTGCAATACACCACAGATATTTAATGGCGATATTTATATTCCATCTATTTCTAATGAGCCATCCCTCACAAGAGAATTGAAGGCTTTTTGTCATGCGGTGAAAGGGGATGTCACAGCTAATTTGTCACCCTTATCACAAGGTTGTGAAGTGGCGGCCATTTTGGAAAAATCTATTGTCTGATCTATGATACGTCAGTCAAAGTGAATGTGAATAAGTCAGTATTTGGAGAAATTTCTCGATGAAAATCATATCTTTTGTAGGAACCCGGCCACAATTTATCAAGGCGGCTGTGATTGATAGAGAAGTGCGACGCCGTGGATTAGAGCATGTGATTTATTCGACAGGTCAGCACTATGACTATGAAATGGCAGGTTCTTTTTTCGAGATCTTTAAAATGCCTGTCACACAGCTCAATCAACCTCAAGCACAATCAGGTTACGTGCGCGTTATGGAGATGGAACAAGAAATTCTAAAAGTACTCGTGCCTGAAAAAGAAGCATCTATTTTCGTCTATGGCGATTGTGACTCGTCGTTGTCGGCTGCGATGGCCTGCCGCCGCTTGGGCTTGCCATTCGCGCATATTGAAAGTGGTGTTCGCACCCGAGTTCATATTGCAGAGGAATATAATCGGTTTTTAACAGACCATTTAGCGAAAATCAATATTGCTTTTGATGAATTGAGTTTGAAAAATTTACAAGAAGAACATCTTCAAAATGGTGTGTTGACTGACGATCCGATGAAGGAGATTTTGATTAGGCAGTGGGAAAGTCGCTCTTTGCCGAAGGGTTGTGAGCATGTTGATAAACAAATTCTTGTTACCTTACATCGTGACCATAATGTGGATGATCCACAGCGTTTGTCTGAAATTGTGAAGGGGTTAGGGCGTACTTGCGATGAGGGATGGACTCCTGTGTGGCCTGTTCATCCACGAACACGCAAAAATATTGACACCTTTGGGTTCTCATTAGATTCACGTATTTGTTGTCTTGATTCGGTACCTTATCCTGAACTCCTTGGTCTCTTGGGCAATTCTCAATGTGTGATCACAGATAGTGGTGGAGTTCAACGTGAAGCCCATTGGTTGGGGTTGCCTGTTCTTATTGTTGCACAGTATCGAGCTTGGGGAGTTGGACGAAAGATCGAGCCTGAAGAGCTGCCTACTGCTTTAGAAGCAGGGGAAGCTAAGTGCCCAAGCGAGTGTCAAGCAGGCCGTCAGATTTTAGATGCCATTTTTGACTAAATTTGTCGATTGATGATTGACTCTAATTCTTGAATGCGTTGATTGTAGGTGTGGTGTTTGAGAACATGACGATGTACTCGGTCTATCATCTCTTGTATGGCGTTATCTTTCATTTGCTCCAGAATTGAAGTGAGGTTCGAGTGATCTTTCTTGAGGGGAAGATAGTGTGTGTTCGCCTTGAGTACGCCAGAATATTGCCCTTCGTAGAGAATGAGGCCAGTACCTGTTCCTGCCGCCTCAAATAGAGATGATGGCGCAATGCGACCATCGTAGACATTTACCGCTGAACCTAGGAAATGATCTTCGATATTCTGCCAGGTGTGATCAGGATGCTCACTACAATAACGATTGACTTTCAGCCGGAAGGTATCTGTGGGGTCAAAGTAACTACCACCTGCTTCACTGCCTAAAATAAATTTGCAACGGTTAAGGAAGTGTGCCCAGCTTTGGGTATCGAGTCGATCTTCGTTGCGCATGCTGATGTCTTTTTTGAGATGGGCTGTTTGGGGAGAAGAAAATAATTCTGCCAGTGTTTCGCGTTCACGATGGCCAGTATATGCGGGAGCTTTGTAGCGACGATAGCCCACGTCGAGAGGGCGCTGTGACCATTCGGTTTCCTGTTTAAAAATTTCAGGGTCGAGAGCACTGAAAAGCCAATGCTCCACCACGGAGCCACCAAAGACATTTTTATAGGCCTTGTTGATGGTTTCTTTTGAAAACATGGAAAGCACCAAGCTCATTTTAAGATCTTTACAAAATTTCATTTTTTCAGGGACTAGCTTGTATTCGTTGCCAACAATGTAAACCTTCAGGCATTTATGTTTCGTGATGAAGTACTTCCAGGAAGTTTGCAGTTTGTTGGTATTAGAGAATATGGATGGCATCAAAACAATGATGTCAAACTTCATAAGTTTGTCCAAAATAGAAGGTGCTGGTTTTGTGAGAATGTCGATCGAATGGCAGTTCCAACTCGAATAGAAAGGAAGGTTTTTGGCCCAAAGAACCTGATAGCTCAGAGTGCTGTTCGAATCAATGGCGTTAAGAATAAGAGCTTTCATTGTGAGGACAATCTATCTTCGGAAAGTCAGGCGGTGTAGTAAAGACTGTTGAATATGTGGTTCGTGATGTTGTGACGCTCTCAGTAGACAATTCAGGGGTTCAACGTGCTCTTGATTCCACCATATCGGGTGAGTTAGGAGCATCAAATGTGATTTCTTTAAAGGATGGTTGCTGTGATTCCATTGACCCCGGCTATCTGAAATGTAATCACACGGCCCATTTACATTGGCACTATGGGCATTGATAAGCTCATTACAGGATACGTTCACATGAGTTTGCCCCCGTGGTTTATGATCGGTGTAGAGCTTGGGTTGATGGCCTGTGACGTTGACAAATCTTTCCAGTTGGACAAGGTGTTGTGCTTCGTAGGAATCTGGGGAGTTCTTGTCGTATTCGAAATGCAAATTAACTGTGAAACCATTGCTTAAGAGATCAGTCACTTTTGGAGCCATATCTTCAATAGTATAAAGAGGGGATTCATTAAGAAGATAAATGTCGCTGCGAATATCTAAGCTTGTTTCAACCTCAAGTAGGGGGTCAAGAAAATTAGGATGAACATCGATGTCATGTCTCAAGAAAATTTTACGTTTCGCTGAACTGTCATTGTCCGAGAAGCTGAGAAATGTGTAGCACTTTTTGAGGTCTGATAATAGTTTGCTGTAGTTAGCAAAGGTCCATTGATCAGGAAAACAGAATTTAGTATTGAACATTGTTTCATTTTACACGGGGTGCCCTTATAATTAAACAATGGTAGATCTTTATTGGCGAAATATTTGGGAACAAAAAGGATGTCACGACGCCAAAAATCCTAATGATGGGGCTTTAGCTGCAATGGCAGGACGCGACCCTGAAACTTTCGACCGAGATGACCGTTGTAGTAAATGGTTAAAGGATTGCCTCAATCGTGATCAAAAAAAAATTCTAGAAGTTGGTTGTGGTTCGGGTTTGTATATCGATCAACTTTCAGGTGCCACGGTGCATGGCAACGACTTATCTTTAACAATGGTGAGTCATCTCAAATCGCGCTGCGCCTCTTTAAGTTTACTTCAGTGCATTGCTTGGGACCTCCCTTATCTTGACGAGTCTTTTGATGTGGCTTTCAGTAATAGCGTGTACATGTTTTTTCCAAATGAAAATCGTGCGGAGAAAGCCTTTCGTGAGATGGTTCGTGTGATCCGTCCGGGAGGGTCTGGTGCTGTAATTGATGTTCATGATGAGGATAAACGTTCAGCTTACGAAAAGTACAAATTAGACACTCTGGGTGAAGAAGAATTTTTGAGGAGGAAAGAAAATGGATTGGTTCATTTACATCTTTCTAAAGATTGGTTCAGAGTCTTGGCGGATGAGTTGCATCTCAACATGACGATTCTTGATGAAGATCCAGAAGTTCATGCAACAGCTCATGTGAAGTATGATGTCTTTTTCACTAAATAAATATGGAGAATGCTAATGAAAGTATTATTAACAGGTTCTGAAGGAAACATTGGATCTGTTCTTCGCTCTCGCCTTGAACAATCAGGTCATGAGGTGTTTTGCATTGATGCGGCTTTTGGTTGGCGAGAAGGTTACAAGAGCATCGATGTGGTTAACTCGGGCGATTTAACCGCAGTGTTCGACGAATTCAAACCAGACGTTGTGTATCACCTTGCGGCAGTGGTAAGTCGTGAATTGTCTCAGATCGCACCAGATCGAGCCTACAGCGTCAATGTTATGGGAACTCATCATGTGGTTCGAAATTGTCAGCGCCTGAATGCCAAACTGATTCATTTCTCCACATCTGAAATCTATGGCAATGTAGAGAACATGGAAGAGGACCACGCGAATTACAATCCAGTAAACATTTACGGTTCAAGTAAATTGATTTCCGAACATGTGGTACATCACTATGCTGACCAGTACGATCTTGAAGCTGTGATTGTCAGGCCATTCATGATTTATACAGAGCATGACCTCAAGTCACATGATAACGCTCATGAGGCACGTGCAGCTATCAATATGTTTGTGGCCAAGCTACTGATAGGTGAAAAGGTGACCATTCACAAAGGGACTTGTAGGGGGTGGCTACATATTAATGATGCCTGTGATGCATTCATGAAGTTTATTGAATTTGATAAATTTATGACCTTTAATGTGGGTAATTCGGATGTCAAGAGCATGGAAGAACTTGCGCGAATTATTTGCTCGAAACTTGATTTGAATCCAGATGAGTATATTGAGACAGTTTCCGTACCTGATCATATCGTAATCAATAAAAACCCTATATACACGAATTTAACCAATGAGTTGAAATTCACTCCCTCAATAGGTCTTGATGAAGGTCTTGATAGAGTCATTCAAGAGGAAAGGCAGAGATTAAAGATTCATGGCTGAAAAAGTACTTGCCGCCCATCAGCCCAATTTTCTTCCTTGGGGAGGCTATTTTATAAAAATGCTTTATTCTGATGTCTTCGTTATCTTAGATGATGTTCAATTGTCACGACCATCATACACCACACGAACTCAGATAAATAGGCAGGGTCAAGGCAAGTGGTTGTCTGTGTCCATTGCCAATAAAGGACATATGGATAAGAAAATTTCAGATATTGAATTGTCTGATTCTTTCGATGCGGAAGTTCTCATTCGAAAGATCGAACAAACCTATAAGTCGTGTCCTTTTTTTGAAGAGGTACATGACGGTTTGACAAAGATATTTCGTGAGAGTCACAAGACGTTGTTGGGGTTGAATATGGCTTTATTAGAGTGGGCGAGGGATTGGCTACACATTAAAACCCCTCTTGTTTTTTCCTCGTCTTGCGATGTTCCTGCAGGGCGCACTGATCGTTTGGTTGAACTTTGTGTGAGTCAGGATGCGACAGTTTATTTGAGTGGTGCAGGGGGCAAAAACTACAACGAGCAAGAGATGTTTCAAGAAAGAGGCATTGATGTTTGTTATACAAAGGTGCCTTTCTTTGATCTTGAATATCTCTCTCAAACTTTCGTAGCTGGCTGCAGTATTGTGGATCTTCTATTCCATACCGGACACGATTCTCAAAAGATATTGATGTCCGGTGTCGTTGATGAGTGATGACCGTTACGAGGTTGACACGCTTCTTATTGGTTCGAGTCCTTTCATGATTTTCGAGGCGATCCGTCTCAAAATGGGAGGGCAAAAGGTTCTGGTTGTCGACAAGAGCAATGTGATTGGTGGAGCTTGGTACACCAAAGAATTGCATACGTTTAAAGGTGTGGAAATAGGTTGTCATTTTATTTCGAACAATGCTGAAACATATCGTTTCATAGAAACACTTTTGGAAAAAACTGGTGGAAAGCCTCTGGTGAAGATGGAGCCTCAACCTTTTATTCTCTACAAAGGATTTCATTTTCGCAGAGATTCATACATTCCCCACATCAGACGGGGTATGTATTTTTCATTTAAACGGAAGACTTGGTTCGATTTTTGGGCGTTTATCAAAACTTTTTCAATACGTATGTACCGTGAATTCATTGATCGTTTCAAAAACTACCCATTCAAATACCCAAATGGCGGTTGCCAAGATATGATGGATTGTCTTAATGTATTGGTAGAAAAATTTGATATTCCCATTTTGTTTGAAACGACTGTTGAGTCTGTCATCATAAACGCTTCAAAATCTTCGGGCACGAGTGAATTAAGTAAGGGTTCGGTATCATTCAAACATATTGCAGTGAGTTCTTGCTCAAATTTAAGCAATTTGGTGATTGGCGATGAATTTATTCTTATCGATAAAGAACAGCATCGTCAACACCATCTCGTGATGCATTTACGAGGTAAGCGCCTTAAAGATTTTACTTATTTTGACATGACCGATCAGAGCTATGTGATTCGAGGAAGCGATGTCGGGAAGTATTGCCAAGAATTTAAAAATAAGCGCAAAGAAAACGAGTATCTGATTTGTGTACAGATCCACGAGAGCAAATGGCAAGAAGGTGTGGATATTTCATCTGTGGCTACTCCAGTTCTCGATCATCTGAAACATAAAGGTTTTTTTGCGGCTGACGGCGAGCTTCTTAACGCTTGGCACGATGATTACGAATTTAAAGTTATTAAAAACGCGGAACTTGAAAGATTAGAAAAGATAGCAGCCCCCGTTTTACAAACGACACTAACCCTCAACCTTGAAGTCCGTTTAGGAAATTTCGCCTCAAATTCATGGACGCTTGCTTTGGGAGATTGTGTGGATGAGGTTTGAAAAATAGGTTTGAGATGCAGTAAGATACAAGTAGGATCACAAAAGCCACTCAGTTGAAATGAATTCGCCATATTAAATCAAAGTGAAATTTCGACACTGTTCACTGAGCGTTCCACAAAAATGACGTAAACATATGGAAACAAAAAAGTTAGGGTCAAATCCAACCGATTTTATAATTGCAAGAAAACAAGATCAGAAGGACAGACCCTATGAGATATG
>Ga0316192_10000050_pt1 | contig 66930 bp, 52 predicted proteins | sample MerIslwburrow_MG_FD_204931 | JGI IMG/M metagenome (GOLD analysis project Ga0316192, IMG submission 204931) | Coastal sediment microbial communities from Maine, United States - Merrow Island worm burrow | ecosystem: Environmental > Aquatic > Marine > Coastal > Sediment | place: USA: Maine...
TTATTGGCATTGTAGCTATAGGTGGCAGTCACACCGTTGTTGTAACTGCGGGTGAGCACCCGGTTTCCCAGGTCATAGCTATAGCCTGCATTGAAAGCCCCGGAGGCGATATCCGCGATACGCTGGCGGGCATCCATCTGCTCGGTGACGCTACGGCCACCGGGATAGCCGACGGTGCGGGTGCGTGCCGGGATGTCGTAATTGTAGGTGATAACATTGGGCAAACCACCTGCATCCTGAGTGGTTTGGAGCAGGCGATTGGCGGCATCGTAGACGTTGAAATCTACGATCCAGGTACCGCGGATAGCGGAGGTCATGCGCCCACCAGTGTCATAGGTAAAGCTGTCGTTCTCCTCGCCGGGAGCCAGATAGTCGCGCTCCATCAAATAATAGAGGTCGTTGTATTCGTATTGGGTAACCTGACCAAGCTGGTCGGTACGCTCGGCAAGATTGCTTGCCTTGTCATAAGCAAACTGCCTGGTGGTGCCATCAGCGTAGGTTTCCAGAGTCAAGCGGCCGGCCTCATCGTACACATATTGTGTAGCATTGCCTTTAGCATCAGCGAGCTGGATGACATTGCCCACGTTATCGTAGTCAGTGTCGGTGGTGATGTCATCGCCATCCACCGTACAATTTGTGTCGCTTATATTTTGGATGGTTCGAGTGCGGCGGTTAATTGCATCATAGAGATGACAGGTGACATGATTCTCACGATCGGTCACTTTGATCAGGTTGCTGTTCATGTCGTAGCTGTAGTTCGTGGTCTCACCCATGGTGTCAACAACATCGACCAGCCGGTTCACCGCATCGTGGTTGTAGCCTGTACAGTTATCATTGCCATCACATTCGAGTTTCCGGTTGCCCACACCATCATATTCATAGCGGGCTACCCGGCCAACGGAGTCGTCTGCCTGGGTAAGCTCATTACGGTCGTTGTAGCTACTGGCGGTGAGATTGCCACCAGGGTCAGCAGCAGTCTTAACATTGCCCAGCCCATCATAGGTGTAGGTTGTTACCTCATCCAGGCCGCCGGGATCAACGGTCTGGGTCTCAAGCCAGTCATTGTCAAAATAGGAGAAACCAATGGTATTGCCGTTAGCGTCTGTTCGAGCCACGACATTACCAACCGGATCGTACTCAGTGTACTCACACCAATCATTCCCATCGCAGTCATCGGCTGGAGCACCCACTTCACGGATCGTAATCCAGCGACGATCCACTTTGTCATATTTAAAGTAGCTGTACTTGCTCTCCGGATCGATGGTATAGGCAATGTTGGCAGAGCCGGGGGTTGGGCCGTTACAGCTGGGCAAACCGCCACCGGAGCGGCAAGATACCGCAGCGCCGGTATCGTAGAAGTATTGAGTGACGAGGTCGTTCGTATCGACGGCTAGCACACATGCCGGCCCACCGGTTTCTCCCATCTTTCGAATCTCGACAATACGCCTGTTCAGGGCATCATACTCGTAACGGGTTACATGCTCGTTGGCATCGATAACGCAGAGTCGATTGCCTACATCATCGTAACGAGTTTCACTGATGTTGCCCAAGGCATCTGTTACCTGTGTTAAACGATTTTGGACATCGTAGGTAAAAGCAGTGGCATTGCCTTTAGGGTCGGTGGTGGTAACTCGGTTGTCATTGCCATCGTAGTCGTACTGAGTATCGAGATCGAGTCCGCTTGGATCACGAATTTCTTTAGCCAGTCTGTCCCTAACGTCATATTCGAAATGGGCAACCTGAAAGCTGTCCGGCCCTTGGGTGACTTGCCGCTTGACCTCAATACGATTACCCACCCCATCGTATTGATATTCAATGGCAAAACCCAGGGGGTCAGTCTCCCGGATCAAACGGTCCAGGTCATCATATTCATAACGGGTTTCATGATCGTTGGCATCGATGAGCTTGGTGCGATTGCCCAGCATTTCGTACCCCGGCACGCCAGCTTTGTCATAATGGTATTTGGTGGCATTGCCTTCCGCATCGGTAACTTTGATCAGGTTGCCGTAAGTATCATACTCATTCGTAATAATGTGGCTATTGGGATCTTTTTTAGTGAGAACATTGCCATTGGCATCGTAGGTCCACTCTCTAACCAGATTCAAGCCACCAACATCTTTGGTCTCTTTGATGCGGTTTCCTTCCGCATCATATTCATATTCTGTTATTGCATGGACGACTGCCGCACCTCTGTATGAAGTGATTTTTGTGACTTGATTGAAAAGTGGTTCATATTCATATGTTGTCACATTGCCGAGGGAATCGATCTGTTTGATGAGGTTGCCTTTGCCATCGTATTCATAGCTTGTTGTATTACCATTAGCATCCGTCTCAGTGGCAAGATTTAGTGTGGCCGGGTCATAGGTATAAGTAGTAGTGGTACCATCCGGTGCACTTTTTTTTGTGATCAGACCATCTTCATCATAATCATATTTCCACTGGTTACCCCGTCCGTCCGTTAGGGTGGTGGTAGATGGTACGTAGGTACGTTGTTTATTGCGGAACAGGTCGCTGCTGTTGGTAGCCCAGCCACTGCTGTTGGTCATATCGAGCACCAACTCGCCATCAGCATCACGAGTACCAGTCGGATGTCCGTCAGCGTCATACAAATATTCCCACGCACGACCATTACGATCTGTTTTACGGACAATCTGGTGACGAACGTTGTAGGTGTAAAGTATTTCCTGAAGCAGAGGGTCTTTGATGCTCTTGAGATTACCAGCACTATCATAGGCTAGCTCAGTGACTCGCCCTAATGGATCAATGATCTTCTCCAGGCGGTTGCTGCCATCATATTGAAACCCAACTTGCAAACCGTAAGGATCTTCAACATGCTCTAACAAGCCGTTGTTATAGATGAGGTTGGTCTGGTTGCCATTGCGATCTGTGATGCGTTTCAGCATCCAAGGGGCACGCCCAGCCACCCGTAGCGGATTGCCAGGGATCTTTTCAAACCGAAAGGTCAGTTGATTGTTATTGCGAATTTCAATGGAGCCGTCTGGGTTTTCAACCACGGTCTGTTGATGGCTTCGGGTGGCAGTAAGGGGACCGCGTCTTCCCATGCGTTTGTATTGTGTGGTGTGTCCAGAGGGACTCTGTTTGAAGATGTCACGTCCCTGTTGAAATAGAAAGATGTTATATGAATGACTCCAGCCAAAGCCCATGACGGTGCTAAGAATTGCCTTTTCACCATCGGCATTATAGCTCGCATAGTTCAAGGAAACTTCTGTGCCAGCACTATTGGCACCAGTTGCATTAGAAACTGAGTGAGTTTCACACACACTACTCTTTACCAGGCTTGCCGAACACTGATTTCCATTGCAGCCTGAAGAGCCCGCACAACTACCACTGGTGCTTGTAGTGTCAGGGGTACATGATGGATCACAACAACTTTCACAAGGAGGCTCATCACCAATGGGTTCAGCCAATCCCACATTGGCATACAAGCAGCAAAGGAGCAACAGAATCAAAAAATAGCGTACTTTAAGAAGCATTTCCTTATACCTCAGCACGGTAACACCGCACTTATAAGCCTCAGAAATGAGGAGTTAAAGTTAGTGGTTATTAATAGCTGGTAAATCCTATTTAAAATGTAGCTTGCTCAGTTATAAAGTATTTGCCAAAGAACGTCGTAAGCCGATAAATCCTAAGCCCGAAGCAAATAGCAATAAGATATTTGGCTCAGGGACGGTATACCCATTAACCTCAGAATCAGCTGCGGCAAATAGCCAATACTCCTCTTCATACATAAGTTCGGCAGTTACAGTTAACGTACCTATGTAATCCTGATGAAAAGAGGTGTTAGTGCCAGCATGAGTGTCAAAAATAAAATCATCCATCACTACATTCCCAGCAAGATCATCTATCGAAAGCAAGGCTCCTAAGTCAATTTCAAAAAAACCCAGTTCATCGGCAATTCCTGTCAATTGGCCTACATAATCCAGTTCAAAAGTAACCTCAACCAAGTCACCGGGGTTACCGCCAAAAATGGCGAAGAAATTATCAAAGTCAGCAAAAGCAAAACCATCAGCCTGTTTATGTTTTTCAGTCAGCAGTAAATCAGAATGGGTGGTTGCCCCAATGGCCCCACTGGGATCGATGGCGACAAAATCACCATTAATCACACCATAATCTGCTTCGGAGTACACATGGTCAGTGTCGGCTTGAGCGTCGATGAATCCATCATTGCCCAGCAACTCATCAAAGTCATCTGCGGAGCCTGAGTCGGTATCATGGGCGTGAGCAGTTACAGTTCCGTACCATTCATCCGTCCAGATGAGTTCTGCTCTCGGATCTGTGGAGGAGAATCGCAGGTTAGATATGGCCATGTCACTGGAAGCAGAGACAAACTGTGCCTGCGCGATTCCGGCCATACCAAAGTACAGGATACTGATAAACAGTAAAACGAAAACTGACTTTTTGTTTTTGAAGGAATACGACATTCCACTTCTCCTAAGTTAGCACTAGATAAAACTACAGTTTCATACTTTAGATATCACACTCTAACCTTTCGCCAATAAGCAATTCCAATCAGACCAAGCGCCATAAGTGCTAGGGTGGCAGGTTCGGGAGTGGCCGTAACACGGTGCCGAGCCAGGGCAGCTTGCTCATCAAATGCGACTCTTTTAGTTGTGCCCGGCAAGACACCTGGATAAAAATTGCTCGAACAATCAGGATAGCTGGGTGGACATTGCGTTGACCATGGGATATCTAGCGATACAAAGACATCGAAAAAGCTATCGACAACTATGTTGTTTGAGTTGCCAACTTCCGTGAATGTCAGCAGGGCATCCACGTTCAAAAGTGAGCTAAACATTCCCCCTGTTCCGGCATCATTGATCGTGATTGCCATTTCACTTCCGAGAGTCGTTTGGATAGGGTTTTTGTCGATGCGCAGGTCATAAAGTGTCCCACCGAAATCGATTGGATTGACACTCACTAAGGATAGCGCAACCAATTCAATATCAATCGTGGTATCGCCTGGGCTGCCAATCACTTCACAGGCACCACCGACACCACTCATAGGGCACTCAGCATCCTGTAGCCGCCTCACGACGGTGTTGCCATTTCCAGTTAAATCTATTGGACCGAATCCAATATCAACAAATGACCCTGGAAGCGTTTTTAGAAAGTCATCACCAGCATTGATCATAAGTGCTGATGCTGCAGATGGTAAGAAACAGATTAGTGATAAGGCGACAGCTAACAACCACCCTTTTATCCAATTAATTCCATTCATCGCATTTTACTCTGCGCTTTGAAAGCGGTTGGAAACGAGGTTTAAGCTCGATATTCAGCTTTTCTAATCTTCCTGTTGAGCTGTGGCTGCAAAATATGCGCCACATTAATAGTTACTTATATTTCAATTAGTTGCACATTTCCATGTTTTTGTTGCGGAATGAAGAGTGTAAAAAATACTGACACTTTATCTATCGCTTTTAAGATCGATATCTGTAGCATTTGAACTAAAAACACATACAAAGGAATATAATTCCCAATATTAACAAGCAGTTAAAGAGAAAGAATAATATTTAAGCCCGCATGTAAAATTTCCTGACATGCTCCCCACCGCAGCAGTGGAAAGCAATCGATAGATTTATATAACAGAGCGTCAAATAGAAGTGGTTAACTTGATCCTAAAGTAACTGATATTACATACAGCTAAATCCAAATTAGTGTACTCAGAACTAGTTAATCAGGGTTTCTACTTGAGAATTTCAAGCTCTTTACCCACCAACTCAAAAGCATGTAATGCCTGATCAAGCTGCTGTTGGGTATGAATTGCAGAGATTTGGATACGGATGCGTGCCTGCCCTAAGGGCACCACCGGATAGCAAAAGCCAATAACGTAGATACCATGTTGCAGTAGTTTGGCTGCCATCTCCTGCGCCAATGGTGCATCGTAAAGCATGATAGGAACAATGGGATGTTCACCGGGTTTAATTTTATAGCCCATGCTCGTGATCTGCTTGCGGAAATATTGGGTATTCTCAACAAGTTTGTCGTGCAATTTTGTGGAGCTTGAAAGCAGTTCAAACGATTTGATACCAGCGGCAACCAATGCAGGTGTCAGTGTATTAGAGAATAGGTAGGGACGTGATCGTTGACGTAACAGCGCTACAATCTCTTTTCTACCCGCAGTAAAACCACCAGAGGCTCCGCCTAATGCCTTCCCCAGGGTAGAGGTATAGATGTCGATCTGATCCATCACGCCGTGATATTCAGCTGAACCTCGACCTGCTTTGCCTACTACACCAGTTGCATGGGAGTCATCTACCATGACCAGGGCATCATACTTCCAGGCCAACTCTACAATCTGATTTAGTTTGGCAATGTCACCATCCATACTAAATACGCCATCAGTAGCGATAAGACGGGTACGGTGCTGTTTTGCTGCTTTAAGCTGTTTTTCCAGATCATCCATATTGCTGTGCGCATAGCGGAAACGCTCTGCTTTACACAGCCGAATACCATCTATGATTGAAGCATGATTCAGAGCATCACTGATGACTGCATCCTCTGGACCCAACAGTGTTTCAAACAGCCCTGCATTAGCATCAAAACAGGAGGTATAAAGAATGGCATCTTCGGTATTTAAAAAAAGGCTGATGGATTGTTCCAGCTTCTTATGCAGATCCTGAGTACCACAGATAAACCGCACAGAAGCCATACCAAAGCCATGTGTCTTCAATGCCTGGGTGGCCGCTTCAACAATTGCAGGATGGTTGGCCAGCCCTAAATAGTTATTGGCACAAAAATTGAGTACTTCACCCATCTCATCGGTGGCTATCTCTACACCCTGAGGTGTGGTGATGATGCGCTCTTGCTTGTAAAGCCCTTCGCTCTGAATATGCTCTAACTCGTTTTGGAACCGTTCATATTTTTTTGTCATTAGCTCAATCCAGATTTAAAAATATTATATTTTTAACTACAGGCTACCACTCTAAAATCACCTTACCGCAGGCCCCTGAATGCACCACATCAAAGGCCTTTTTATATTCCTGCATTGGAAAGCGATGAGTAATCACTGGTGAAATATCCAGGCCGCTTCTTATCATTTGTGTCATCTTGTACCAGGTTTCAAACACCTCTCGTCCGTATATTCCTTTTAGGTGTAAGCCCTTAAAAATAACCTGATCCCAACTGATCTCAGTGGTTGGTGGAAGAAAGCCAAGAATGGCAATTTTGCCACCGTGGTACATATTATTGATCATGCTATTAAAAGCTACTGGGTTTCCAGAAAGCTCCAGCCCTATATCAAAGCCATTAGACATTTTGAGATCAGTCATCGCCTGCTCTAACAGCTCTTGAGTCACATTGACCGTTTGCGATGCCCCCATCTTTTCAGCCAGCTTCAGACGATAGTCATTTACATCTGTTACTACAATATGGCGGGCACCGACAAATCGAGATACCGCAGCCGCCATTATTCCAATGGCACCGGCACCCGTAATCAACACATCTTCAGCAATCAGATCAAATGAGAGTGCGGTATGTACCGCATTGCCAAGAGGGTCAAGAATGGCAGCGATATCAGAAGGAATATCATCATGCACCCGCCAGAGGTTTTTTACTGGCATTGCCAAAAATTCAGCAAACGCGCCATCACGTCCACCACCAATGCCGATTGAGTTTGCACACAGATGTTTTTTACCGGCCAAACAATTCCGGCAAAGACCACACGTAATATGCCCTTCTGCGGTAACCCGATCACCAACGGCATACCCTTCTACCTCTGCACCAAGCTCTACGATTTCACCTACAAATTCATGACCAATAATACGTGGAGTTTGAATATTGCGTTGTGCCCAATCATCCCAATTCACAATATGTAGATCAGTGCCACAGATACCCATTTTATCTACCTTAATAAGCACCTCATTGGCACCTATTTTGGGTACAGGTACAGACTCCATCCAGATACCCAGTTTGGCATGTTTTTTTACCAGCGCCTGCATCATTTATACTCTACCTTTCTATTTGGTGCCAGAGAGACAATAAAATCAGGCTAAGTTTGCAAATAGATAGCCTTCATTAACTATCCTAGTCTGCAAACCCATAAGATCAATAGCATGGTGGATCTGCCTTAATTTAGCATCGCACTTATTTTGCGCTGGTTAGCGCCATATCTAATCCAGCAACGCATGAGGCTTAATGACCCCACTTGTAGTGATCACTCAATCAATGCGAAAATTGTTACATATATCAAAGCAGCTTAGGCTCAAAACTCTGTAAGGAACCAACCTTGGATAAAGATCAATATTTTTTTCGCGCCGTCATCTATGCCATCCAAAAAGATAAAGTCTTATTGGTCGACATGAAAAACCCCAAGGCCTCCACCCCGCTTGATCCCTGGCTTGGCCGGGTTGTGGGCCTGGCTGATGGACAGCATACTGTTCAAGAGCTGATCGATTTTTTAGCAAGCCAATACCCAGGTGGTGCACCTGAAAATCTTGCAGATACCGTTGAATCTGTAATTAAGCGACTAAAAGAGACTCACGTCATCCATTTGAGTGATGAGCCGGTAGAACTGCCTTATTACCTGGCCACACCGGCAAATGAGCAAGACCCCGAAAAAGCCAAGGAACTCATAGAAAAGGATGGGTTTATCGCCCCTTAGGAAAAAGGCAGGACGCAGGATTGCTCAGTGACGCAGTTATGCAAGTGGCAATCCAATTAACCCTTGCTTAAGCAAGGGCATTGGTGGAGATGATTTATGACCGAGATGGGTGCCTAAATAAATAAAAACTAACTCTTTTCTGTCTCTTGCTGCTTAATCGCATTTTCTCCACTGCCAATTTTAAAGACATCCAGCCCTATCACATCAGCTTCAGGTTTTGCTGGACGGTCTTCCAATGGAACATTGAGTGTCTTCCAATGCGGAAGCACAACTGCAAAATAGACAATAGGTAATAACAGGCTAAACCATACCCCCGTTTGACTCTGTATTATCCACTCCGGCTGCCAAATAACTTGGGTCACAATATTGCCGCCACACACCACGGCAAAAAGGTAAGCCCCTTTTGCTCTCATCTGCCACAACCAGGCGACTGAAAGAAGAACAAGCAAACTAATCCAAAACCCATATTGCGAAGCAGCACCAAGGTGCTCTGGAATAGCATCAGCAGTTTGACCTTCATCAGGTACCACAACAGGCACCTCTGCTTCATCCTTTATGAGATATTTTTCTTCTACCTCATATTTTTCAGTACTTTTGAAGACTCTCTCTGGCCCAATACCATTCCCTATCAGGATACCACCCATAGAACCAAGAAGCTGAAGCCCACCAATTAATAAAAGAATGACGCAAAGAAATGTAATGGATTTAGGCCTCACAACGAACTCCTACAATAATTTTCAGCTGATTAACTACTGGACTGCTCCAGAGACTTGGAGCTATCTGCGGCCGATGATTCTACCTCTAGCCAACTCATCTCACCAGTTATAGTTGCAGTTTATTCGGTACAGAAAGCTATTTTACCGTGAGAAATATAAAAAAAGAGGAACCTATTTCTTTTTTATCAAAGTGTTACGAGGAACCCAAGACTAATCAACTATCAATTTAAGTGGCTTAATCTCTTTATACATGATGATTAATGGTGGTTTTGTGGCGAAAGTTATTATTTTTGTACCCGGCGGATAGCAAAAATGGCTGGTTAAAAACATGTGAATATCATCAGGCGCCTGAAAAAAAGCCTTTAAGGCCTTCATCTCTCTCTCATCATCCTCTGTCCGAAACTCATAGCATTGATCATTTATTTTGACATATGTATCCGTTAAGGTGATTTCAGGGATATCCACATGCCGACCTAATAGCTCCCTAAGCATAATTTTCTTTAGCTTGGGTGCCAGTGCCAAACCGACCTGAGATTCACCGTGCAACCAATTGATATGCCTATCTTCATCATATACGGCCTTATGCTCACCAAAGGCCACGCACCAGCCTGAGTAGTAAGCAGAATATCTTTTAATAAGTCGATCAAATGCCATATAAGATTTTTACTGTGTGGTTCTTCCGTTGTTTACAGATGCTGGTCGAGGCTGTGCCTATAAAATCCCCCTTCTTTATTCTTTTTATCGTCTAATATACTGAAGTAGGTGGTAATTTTCACTAAATAAACTCAATTTCTTCATAAAACGTTCTCGCAATACAACAATAGTGCAGGAGCAAAACAGATGAGCAACCATACCGAAATAAGCGGCCTCTCATTTCGCCAAAGCGTAGATCACATGGTCGATAGAGCGGTTCAGATCATGTCCCTTGACCCAAACGTTGCTAACGCCATTAAAGCCTGCGCCTCTGTATTGCAGGTTACCTTCCCGGTTCAGATCAAAGGGAAAATTGAGATGTTTACCGGTTGGCGGGCTGTTCACAGCATACATCGGCTGCCATCAAAAGGAGGTATTCGCTATGCCACCTCCGTAGATCAAATGGAAGTGGAAGCCCTCGCTGCATTGATGACTTACAAATGCGCCATTGTTGATGTCCCTTTTGGAGGCTCAAAAGGCGGGCTATTCATTAACCCCAACAACTACACTCGAGATGAGATGCAAAGCATCACCCGCCGCTTTGCACGTGAGCTGGCCGAAAAAGGCTTTCTCAGCCCGGCAACAAACGTACCGGCTCCAGATATGGGTACAGGCCAACGTGAGATGGCCTGGATTGCAGATACCTACAAACACCTGAACCCAGACGACATAAACCACATAGCCTGCGTAACAGGCAAGCCTGTTGCACATGGGGGCATCCGTGGGCGTACTGAGGCGACAGGCCGCGGCATCCAATATGCACTACAGGAATTTTTCCGTCACCCCGATGAGGTCAAAGCAGCAGGATTCAAAGGCGATTTGGGTGGAAAAAATATTGTTATACAAGGGCTTGGTAATGTTGGCTATCATGCCGCCAGATTTCTCTCCGAGGAGGATGATGTAAAAATCATCGCAATCATCGAGCATGATGGTGTCATCATGAATGAAGCTGGCATCCAGGTCGAACAGGTCTATCTCCATAAGAATGCTACCGGCAGCATTAAGGAGTTTGCTGGAACAACATTCTCACCAGACGGGGCCAAAGGGCTTGAGATGGAGTGTGACATCCTTATCCCTGCTGCCCTGGAAGGCGTTATCCATGAAGGCAATGCACACAATATCAAGGCAAAACTGATCGCAGAGGCTGCTAACGGCCCGGTCACCTTTGAAGCTGATCGTATCCTACAGAAGAAAGGCATCACCATACTTCCCGATGCATTCATGAATGCCGGTGGTGTAATTGTCTCCTACTTCGAATGGATTCGAAATCTGACTCATATTCGCTTTGGGCGCCTGGAGCGTCGTTTTGATGAGGCCCGTGGCCAACATATTGTTCATGCCCTGGAATCCATGAACAATACACCTGTCCCAGACTGGATACAGAAAGAGCTGATTCGCGGCGCAGATGAATTTGATCTGGTACGATCAGGGTTGGACGACAGTATGCGTTTGGCCCTGCAGGAAATTATCGAAACTTATAACCGGGACAGCAATATCGATGATTACCGCACAGCAGCCTATGTTATTGCTTTATCAAAACTTTCCCGCACCTATTTGGATATTGGCGTTTACTGATTTCAATATAGATAGAAAGAAGCTGCTATTTTGGCTTTCTCATAGGGGCAAAACATCAGCCCCCTATCATTCAGCCCTAATTCTTGAGAAAATAACAACATCCGCAACATTTACTAGCTGATAGGTCAGCGATCAGTCATGTACAAAGACTATTTTGGGTTTAATGAAGCTCCGTTCTCCATTACCCCAGACCCCAAATTTCTCTACATGAGCCAAAGGCACCAAGATGCCCTCGCCCATCTAAATTACGGTCTATTTAAAACTAATGGATTTGTATTATTAACAGGAGAAGTGGGGACAGGAAAAACCGCAATATGTCGCTGCCTGCTCCACCAACTTCCTGAAACAGTCGATATCGCCTTTGTACTAAATCCAAAACAGACCGCCTTGGAGTTAGTTGCTAACATATGTGATGACCTGCATATTGAATATCCGGCTGATACCACCAGCATTAAAGTACTCATTGACCTGCTTAATAAGCGACTATTAGAAAGCTATGCGGATGGCAGACAGACCATTCTTATTATTGATGAGGCACAAAATCTATCTGATGAGGTGCTTGAGCAAATTCGCTTATTAACCAACCTGGAAACACCAAAACAAAAATTGCTGCAAATCTTACTGGTTGGTCAGCCTGAGCTTCAGACAATGCTGGGGCGACCTGTTTTACGACAATTAACCCAACGCATTACCGCAAGATACCACATAACATCACTCTCACATGTAGAAACCGCAGCCTACATTCGTCATCGCATGTGGGTTGCGGGCGTGCAACGTCCAATATTTTCAGATCATGCAATAAAGAAAATTTATCAACTCTGCAACGGTACACCTCGTCTAATAAATATAATCTGTGATCGTGCCCTACTTGGGGCTTATGCAAAAAATTCAGATACTATTGATGCAAAAACAGTCTCCCAAGCCGCTGAAGAAATTCTGCCACCAACCCCAAGTGTCTTTTTTAACCCAACGAGAAAAGCAATCGCTGCAAGCATTGTTTTGGCCAGTTTTGCTGTAGCCGCTTATACGATACCCTCTTGGAATAGATCTGAATCACAGTTACCAAAAGAAGAAACTTTAACCCAGACTCCCGCACCTGTTCTTCTTGATGACAAGCAGTCTGCCCCGTCTACTGTAATAGCAATCTCGTCTTCAACAGACGACCACACAAGCCCAAGCAAAATCAAATCGCTCAGCGCCAAAGAGAAGTCAGCTACATCTATTATTCAAAATAAAAATACGCCCTTAATCATAGAATCAACATTAACAACGCCTGGCACACACCCTTATAAAATAAATGCTGAAAAAGAGACAAAATCAACGATCTCACAAAACACACCCATTGAAGAGAGAGCCACACTAAATCAATTGTTAAACGACCCAAACTGTAGCAGTGGAACAGAAACAGCCATTAATCGTCTTTTTAAACTATGGGGAACGAACTATCACCCTGAACCTGATCGCACAGCATGTGAAGTCGCCAACAGTATCGGCTTAAGCTGCGTACATGATAAAGGAACCTGGAACAATTTAAGACGCACCAATCGTCCAGCAGTCATTGAACTGCAAAACAGTGCGGGGAATTGGCAACATTTACTTATCAGCCAGCTTAATGGTAATAACATTGCATTAAGTTGCGGTGATAGTTATGCAACTATCACACTTGAAGAGGCAGATAAACATTGGTTTGGAGAATATCTAATATTATGGGATCCACCAAGAAAGCGTATGCGTTTTGAGCGCGGAAACAGAGGACAAGATGTACTGCTATTCCGTGAACAGCTTAAGACCGCATTAGGCATTCGCAATGCCAATCATAGCGATGCTTTTGATCTTCCCCTTGAAGAGATGGTTGTAGAATTCCAACAAAAGCATTCTCTAAAAGCCGATGGTGTTGCAGGAAAAGAGACCATAATCCTATTAAATACACTAACTAATAAACCAGGCACTCCTCTGCTCACCACAGCAGCACGATAATATGTCACTTATACTGGAAGCACTAAACAAAGCAGAAGCAAACCAAGCCCCCACTGCATGCTATAGCACGCCCCAAGCGCACTCTAGTGAAAAAAAGACGCATGCCAAGTGGATTTTTATTTTACTAATAATCATAGCCTGCTTAACTTCTATAATCGTTACACTACTTATATTTAACAAACCTAATTCAAGCAATGAAACCGCTCAACTAAAATCACAGAATACAGAATATTCAACATCAACAGCGCCACCCACTTCGCAGCAAACTGAGCACGAGCAACATGTTGAACACCCCTCTGACAATCAACATACAGCCCCTGTTATAAATCACAAAACCTTAACTGCACCAACAACACGCCGTAATATTGAGTCGCCCCAAAACAAGAGTTTTCTGGAAGAGAGTAATTTAGCTAATAATAGAGAACCCAGCCTGCACCGTTTAGTTAAAGGCACTGTCCAACATAACAAAAGCGAGTCTACGCCAAATCAGCAAAAGGCATTCAACACAATAAGCGCAAGCAAAGAAGAGGACAGTACCAATACGAATACAAAATCTATAACAACCGGTACATCTACTAAAATAGATAGAACAGATGACACACCACAGATAAGTAATATTAGCACTGCGCCTAATCTACAACTTACAGATATAGAAGTCAGCGTGCATATGTACTCTGAGATACCTGCCAAAAGATTTGTATATATTAACTCAACCCGCTACGGCGAAGGATCTAAAATAAACAACGATCTGTTTATAGATGAGATTACGGAAAATGGTATTATCCTCAATAGTCATAATACACTTTATAGATTACCGTTGAAGCCTTAACCAACCACAGGTTTTTACCCAGTTAATTTAGTACAAAGCAATCAAAAACAACCGTTAACTCTCTTTTTCCGAATATACTTTATACTGATTTCTTCCATTTTCTTTAGCTGCATATAAAGCCTTATCTGCAGCCTCAATGAGGTGGGCAGCCTCATTTTTTGAACTTGGCTTAACAATAGAAACACCCGCACTAATTGTTACGCAATCCGCTGCCGTTGAAAATTCATGTTGTATCCCTAATTTTTCAATACAAAGACAGAGTTTTTCAGCAATCTCCGCAGCACCTTCTGAATCAGTTCTTGGTAGAACTACTGCGAATTCCTCTCCACCATACCGTGCAACAAAATCTGCAGGCCTATGTATTGTATCAGCTAGCGTACGTGCAACTTTTCTAAGACAATCATCTCCACCTTGGTGTCCATAATTGTCATTAAATAATTTGAAATGGTCTATATCTATCAAAATCAGTGAAAGCATCGTACCTTCCCTGATTGATCGCTCCCACTCCGTTTGTAACAACTCATCAAAACTTCTTCTATTATAAATATCAGTTAAACCATCATATGCTGATAAGCGAGCTAATTCTGCATTTTTCTTTTCCAGCTCTTCCTGCAATTTCTTTAGCGCAACCATAGCCTCATCTCGCTGCTTATGAGCCAGATAACTGCGAGAATGTGCATGTATTCGCGCTATTAATTCAATCTTATCGGGTATCTTTACCAAATAATCACTAGCATCTCTTTCAAACGCGTCTCTCTTAATCTCAGGGTCTTCTTTTGTGGACAAAACGATAACTGGAATAGCCTTGATTTCAGGATTTGCTCTGTATTGACTAAGCAGTGTCATGCCATCAGTGTCAGGCATAACTAGATCTTGAAGTATAACGGTAGGGCGACATTCAATTGCTGAAGCTACAGCTTTGTCAGAGTCTTTACAATAATGAAAGACAATATCATCTTGATCAGCTAAAATGCGGCGTATTGCCTCTGCGACAATAGGTTGATCATCTACCAACAGCACGCAGCTGTCTTGTGAATTAACGGGTGATAAGAAATCATCAGGATTTTCGGTATCTTTCGTCACTGTCATACCTCACTTTATTATTAACAATATAACTCCATTAATTTTGCAGCAATTTTTTCAAGTGGCATAATATCAACTGCTGCATTAAGCTTTGCTGCAGCCTTCGGCATGCCATAAACAGCAGATGTTTCTTCATCCTGAGCTATGGTGTAAAACCCTTTTCCTCTGCAATCTAACAGTCCTTGAGATCCATCTCTTCCCATACCAGTTAAAAGCATAGCAGTAATATCACCGTCCCAATATTTTATTGCACTTTGAAAAAAAACATCTACCGATGGGCGGTACACAAGATCTACAGGATTCTCAGTATATTCGAGCTTTTGTGATCTGTTTAATACCAAATGATCACTCATTCCACCCAGTAAAACGACACCCGGCTCTGGTGAATCAAGATGATTTGCAATTCTCACATTTAGCGAACAATGCGCATCAAGCCACTCACTCATATCATTTGAGAACAACTCATCAATATGTTGAATAACCACTATAGGGACTGGAAAATCAGATGGGAGACTGCTTAGTATTTCTTGCAGTGCCTGAGGCCCTCCTGCGGAGCACCCAATAGCGATTAGTGGATTCTTAGAATGCTGTACAACAGGCGTTGAAGTTGCCAGTTTTGAAACCAATGGCCTTGGTTTTGACGGAATAGCATCTGCGGCTAACTTAGCAATTGTATTAATTTTTGCAAGCAATAAATCTTTTTCACTGGATGGCCCAGCTAAATCAATGGAAGGAGTATTGACTGCATCTATAGCCCCAAATCCCATTGCCGAAAACACTTGTGGTGCATATTTAGTAATACTTGCAGAAACAATAAGTATTGGACAAGGAGAGCTAGCCATGATCAATCTTGTTGCTTCAACACCTTCCATAACAGGCATAATAAGATCCATTAAAAGCAGATCAGGCGTATCTCTATGGCAATGGTCAACAGCTTCAATTCCATTATGAGCAACCCAAATTACATTATGCTCTCCAGATTCTTCTACGATTCGACGCAGCCCCTCTGCAACCAATACAGTATCATCGACAATTGCAATTCTCATACTGCAGATTCTCCAATAAGATCTTTTACAGCTTCTCTTAGACTATTGTCTTGAAAACTACCTTTGGTTAAGTATCGATCAGCACCAGCATTGAATACACTCTCCCTATCTTCAGCTCTGTCTTTGTAAGAGACAACGACAACGGGTATTTTATTATAGCGTTGTTTTGATTTAATCTTATGGATAAGCTCTATGCCATTCATGCGAGGCATATCAATATCGGTGATTATAAGATCATAATTATGCTGGTGAATCATATGCCATCCATCCATACCATCTACAGCAACATCTACCGCATACCCTACCGCCTCAAGCATATTCCTCTCTACTTCACGAACCGTTATTGAATCATCAACAACTAAGATTGTTTTTGTCACTGAAGAATATTTACTATGTTTTTTATCAACATCACTTACAGTACCATCGGATATAAGCTTTTCAATTGATCTAAATAAATCATCAATATCAATTATTAAAACTGGCAATCCATTTTCAAGAATTGAGGCTGTACTGATGTCTTTAATCTTGCCTAGTTTAGTAGGTATACTTTGTACAACAAGATCTTGTTCACCAAAGCACTCATCAACCACTATTCCATAATACGAAGACCTATCATGAACTACCACAACAGATATTATTTCACTCTTGGAATCAAGAGTACTTAAACCTAGCACCTGGGCAGCAGTTATTAAACCAATTTTTCGACCTTCAATGTCTATAAACTGGTGCCCATCTACCGTATTTATTTTAGATGACTCGACTACATGTATACTATCAATCCGCGCAAGTGGAAAAGCATAGGGTTCATTTTCTATTTTTACGAGTAAACTTGGCACAACAGATAATGTAAGGGGAAGTTGCAACTGAAAGGTCGTTCCTTCTCCAAAGGTAGAAAACGTGCGAATTACACCTCCCATTTCATTGACTGCATCATGAACAACATCAAGCCCTACTCCACGTCCTGATATTTCTGTAACATTGTCTCTTGTGGAAAAACTTGGCAAAAAGAGGAATTCCAGCAACTCTTCATCAGCCAACATTTTAGGCATATCACCATTTATTAAGCCTTTCTTATAGACCTTTTCGCGTAGCTTTTCGAGATCTACACCTTGTCCATCATCAGCAGCCGTTATAAAAAGCATTCCTGACATATGGTATGCTGATAAACGAATCGTACCGGTTTTTGGCTTGCCAAGAGCCTCTCTAAGTTTTTCAGATTCTATGCCATGATCAATTGCATTGCGAAGCAAATGATTTAATGGCGCCTCTATTTTTGCAAGAATCTCTCTATCGACAAGCGTTCCTTTTCCTTCTATTTCTAGCTTAACGTTTTTTTCCAGTTTTCTTGCAACATCTCTGACTAGCCGGGGGAATCCGCCAACACCATCACCAAACGGTTGCATACGACTTGTAATTACTGCTTGTGAAAGACGCTTAGATACACTTATATTTTTTCGCTCATATTCATCTAAACTGATCAGTTTATCGCCGAGCATTACCCTACAAGTAGATGCCTTTTTTTGCACGTCATGAAGCATCTCATGCAATTTAATATTGCCAGACTCTTCTTTTATTTTTTCAGACATCTTGTCAATGGCAGTAACTATTTCTACTTGCTTGCGCTTTAGCTGAATCATTGATTCTGAAAACTTATGCATCCACCTTGAGCCTTCAGCTGCTTCACCCGCTAGCCTCATCAACCGGTCAATTTGATCTGAATCTATACGGAGGTTACTTTGCTCTATGACATGAGTATTATTTTCACATTTATTCTGAAAGTCTGCTTCTTCATTTGTTTTTTCTTCAAGACTGCTTTCTATTTCTGTAATGCCATCTGATTTTTCTATTTTTACATCTTCTGCCAATTTCTCTTGATCATCACTAATATTGACTTTTGATGATTGAGAATCCTGGGCGACTGAAGCTAATGATTCATCTTCAAGAATAGAATTAAGATTTGTTTTTACATTAGTTAGTAACGATTGATTATTATTAATCCATTCTGATAATTCATTAGATGAATTTGCAATTTGTGATATTACATCAACACTTTTAAGTAAAATATCAATATGGTTTGATGCAAGAGTAAGCTTGGCATTTTGGGCTGCAACAAAACAGTCCTCCATGATATGTGAAATATCAACAACGGGATCAATACCAACCATGCGTGCAGCACCTTTTAAAGAGTGCGATGCCCGCATAAGCGACTCAAGCAACTTAGGTGAAGTTGGATCCTGCTCTAAATTTAATAACGCATCAGTTATGAGTGAAGACTGTTGCTGTTCCTCCATCTGAAATAGCTCCAGCATAGAGAAATCGCTAAAGCCTGTATCCTCTTTATCACTCATTCAAATACACCATCAATCAAATCACTTAACATATTAAAATCAAGGCAGCTTAGGTATCTGTCATTACACTGTAAAACCCCAAGGACAACATTTTGCGAATCGACCGATGCTGTAGCTGGCGGATCACATAATTCAGAGAGTGAATAATGATGTATTTCTCGTATTTCACTTACAGGAAACACATATCTTCCATTTTCCCCAGACAGAACAATCATTCTTTTATAAACGCCATCTTTGACATTTTCTTCCACTGACATTCCCTTATTAATACCTAGAATATGTCCAATTGATATACACAACTGTAATTTCCCACGAATTGCAACAACTCCTTTAACTATTTCTGATCTGTTATGCGGAATAGAATGAATATCCCTCCATTTTATTACTTCATTAAAATATTTGGGGGGCAACCCAAACCACTGATCACCTAGCCGAAAGGTCACAATTGATTCTGTTTTTTCTTTATCACCAGATACCGCATCTATCTGGTCATGCCAGCTTTTTTTGTACTCTACCGTTGATTCTTTGTCTAAAAGCTTTCTTCCCTCAGAAATAAATTTCTTACAATTCCTGCAATGGATGACTTTTTCTAATTCAACACAAGACCTGTCCCCTTTTCCATGAACACCCATTTTGTTCCAGCAATCATTTATAATAATATTTGCTTTTAAGTTATGCCTTTCCATTCCAGTTCTTATCTCATTATCCTATTAACTGGTTAATTGGATATTTTTTTAGACTGCATGGCTTCAATTCGGTACTGTGATGCTTTTGATTTATCACCATCGCGCTCTGCATGAGATGCAAGATGCATTAACGACTGGTAGTGATCTGGGGTTAAATGCAAGGCCCTTTTATAATAATTCACAGCCTCTACACGCTCACCTATTGCATCATGAATAACACCAAGTAAACATAATGCATCAGCCGATACACCCGTTGAACTAATTAATTTTTTACACTTCTCTATTGCCTTATCGAAGTTACCTTCATTTGCAAGCGTTATTGCTTTTTCAATATCGCAATCATTAGATTTTTTCGGCGTTAAATTTTCAACATCATTTCTATCAAACAATGCTTCACTAGTTATTGTCTTTGTTACTTTATTGTGCAATATCTTTTTATCCATCAATTTAGAGTTAGCACAACTGTTTTTTTGCTTATGAGCAGACTTTGAAAAGGCAAAACTTCCAGGCGCATTAATTCTTTTAAACTGTGAATTAAGAATACAGCCAGCCTCTCCATGCCCAATGAATAACACTCCATCATCTACCATTAATTTGGCAATTATGTTTAAAGCTTTTCGCTGTGTATCTTTATCGAAATAAATTAATAAATTTCTGCAAAATACTATATCGTATCTATTTTCCTGCTCTACTTCTAACTCAAATATGTTCCCACATGAAAATGAAACTTTTTCTGTTATTGAATTATCTAATTTAAAGCCCGCTTCGACCTGTCTAAAATAGCGCTGCTTTATCTGTTTATTGTCATCTCTAAATGAATGAGCAGTGAACACCGCTTCTTTTGCTAACCTTAATGATTCATGTGCAATGTCAACTGCATCAATCACATATTGACCAGGAGAATACCCACATTCAGCCAGTGTTATTGCGACAGAATATGGCTCTTCACCAGTTGCACATGGAACGGCCAGTATTCGTATTTTATTAAAAGCTGCATTACATACTTTTGCAGCAAGATGTGCTTCTAAATATTTAAATGTTTCCGCCCCTCTAAAAAACCATGTTTCTGGTATCATGACCTGGTCAATTAGAAAACTTAACTCATTATTTGAATTTGTTAAGATATTATAATATTCAAGATGGGTATTTATATTGCATGCTAACATACGTTTATTAACAGCCTGTTCTACTACTGACATACCTACTGAGCCACTATTAAGGCCAGTTATTTTCTTAAGGTACTCAGCTATTGATTTAATTGCCATTGTTAATTTAACGCTTCACTCTTAACATCATCAATCATGGTTAAATATCTGTTCGTACATGTCCTTTTGCAATAGCTCATCAACATTTATTTTCTGTATTAATTGATCTTCAATCAGAAACTCTTCCCCTACAAGGCTACCTTCTTCTGATTTTACGCTAATAGATTTTATTGCATATTCATCAATTTTTACAGTATCTGTGACATGCTCAGCTAAAACTCCAAGTGTATGCTCTTTGCCATTTAATCCTTTAATTTTAATTAAGATAATTCTTGTACTTATTCTGTTTACTACAGGCTCATTAACATACAGTTTTGAAATATCTAAAACGGGTATTATTTTTTCTCCACTACTTATAAGCCCAGCAATATAGTCAGGCGTTCTATGCACAGGCTTTAATGGTAGTGCCGGCCACACTTCTTTTACTTGTGTTGCTTCAATTCCATATCGATTTTCACCAATTGTGAATAATAAAAGCAGCATTATAAGTACGCCATAAAAATCATAGGAATTTTAATTGCTAATTACTTTAAATCTGGAAACCCCAGTTTGCAGACCATTTGCTGCTTCATTCAATGTTTCAATTGCTGAGTTTGATTTCTGAAGAGAATCCACTGTCTGCCTTGCAGTCTCACTAAGGTGAACAATGGCTTGCTTGATTTGATCTGCGCCTTGTGATTGAAATTGCATTCCTTCATGTACTGTTTCAAATCTTGGCGTTAAGGATTGAACCTGATCAATGATTTGATTGAGCTCAGCTCCAACTTGTGTAACTTCTTGAGCACTGTCTTGAACATCTTTAGAAAATTTATCGACACTCATCACACCTGCCGTCACTGCTGACTGCATCTCTTTAACCATTTGTTCAATATCCCAGGTTGCAATAGCTGTCTGATCTGCAAGGCGTCTAATTTCAGTAGCAACAACGGAAAACCCAAGACCATATTCCCCTGCTTTTTCTGCTTCAATTGCAGCATTCAATGAGAGCAAATTAGTTTGATCAGCTACCTTTGTTATTGTAGTAATAACTGTATTAATATTTGCAGCCTTTTCATTGAGCACCTCAAGCTTTGAGGCAATCACACCAGAAGCATTCACTATTTGCAGTATTGTCTCTTCCATTCGAGCAAGCCCAGCATGGCCCATTTCTGCCGATGCTGCTGTATTGTCTGCCAGATTTGACACTTCATCCATAGTCGATAAAAGTTCTTTTGAAGTAGCTGATATTTCAGTTGCTGTCGCTACGATCTCATTGGTTGTAGCGGCCTGTTTAGTTACCGTTACTTCTTGCTGTTTTGCAGTTGCTGCAATCTCCGTTCCTGAGGATGTTACTTGGATGCCAGATCGCTGAACCTGTGCTACAAGTGTATTGATGCTTTCGATCATTGCCTGTACACCCGCCGCTAATCGACCGATAGCATCATCGCTTTTTATATCGATATGTCCTGTTAGATCACCTTTCGCAGCTTTACTTACAGCTTCAAGAATGACATCCACCTTTTCTTGCAAACTACAAACTGCCTCTCTGCGCTCATCCATATGCGTTCTTAAATTATCAATCATGGTTTGAATGCCCATACCTAACTTGTCAACACCATCATCACCGGAAAATGCAACTTGTCCTGTTAAGTCGCCTTTTGCTGCTTGGTTAACAACATCTAAAAGCTGATCAATTTTTTGCACTAAATCTTCAGCTGCGGCCTTATTGCGCTCTGTTACAAAATTAACATTGTCTGCCATTGTATTAAACGACTGTGCAAGGCTACCAATTTCACTTGTATCTTTAACCTTTGCTCTTATTAACACATCACCATCAGCACGCTTGTTGACAACATCCATTAAGCTACTTAACGGACTTGTAATCCATATACGCATGAATATGTTAATTAGAAATAAGCCGACAACCACAAATACAACATTTGCCGCTAGCGTAAGCCATGTTTGCTGTATTAATTCTTTATCTAAATCAGCTAATGACCAGCTAACACGAATTGCACCATTTACTGCATTTTCCTTCACCTTATGGCATGTTAAGCAATTAACACCACGCGTATTAATGGTTGCCATGAATGGTGTAATCACTGTAAGCACACGACCCTCTGGCGTTGATTTTATTTCGCGTATTTTTTCACCTTGTAATGCCCTCGTATCCCATTCATCAACTACCAGCTCATCAGCACTACCCGCCCCATATTGATCAATAACGGGCTGACCACGAATAATACGTGCCTCGATAATTCCAGGGTGCCTTAGTATTTTTTGTTTTAAAATATCTCGTTGCTTTATTGTATTTGTTAGCATCATTGTATGAAGACTATCAAAATAAAAATCAATGGTGCTCTGAACATGCTGTTCAGTTAGTTGGAGCGCACGATTTCTTTCTTCAATGGTTGTATAGACCGTAACAATGGATATAACTGAGATAAAGACAATCGTAACCGTTACATATATCTTTGCCCTTACAGAGCTTAAGAAAGCAGACATGAATCCCTCACCTTGAGTTAATATTTAGACATTTAGCGGTGATCGCACTGACAATAGCCCACATATTCCAATTGAAAAGTGGTACTTAATTAATAACTTATGGACATCAATTACACTTATCACAGCAGCTGTTTACTGATACTCCTTCGCATAACTCAGTTATGCATTTCTAGCCATTCAAGCATCCATTAGGAAATATTCTCCTGATATAGCTATTCATCGACCGCTAGCGGGCACTCTTTAACCTTAAAATGATGTTTCAGCACCCAGTTTGCAGCCGGTATCTGCAAATATGTTTTCGCACTCTTTAAGCAGCACCAAAGGTTAAACACTTTAAGTGCAATCAACGCTGACACTTTGGGATAATAATGCTGTATATCATTGAATACATTAAGATATACAGCTACTCATCATGGTTTTATACGAGAAAATAAAGGCAGGAGCTACAGAAAAGCCTGACAATTATGATACATAAGGCACAAGCAGATGCTCAGCGCAAAGCAAGCCAAATAGTGTTTTTATGGTTAGATATTTGACACTGCCAAGTTAAGGAGGGTCTATTACAACCTACTACTTCTTATTATTTGCCACCCATACTGCTGCTTCCAGCCTGGAGCGCAAATTGAGCTTTTTCAGCAGATGTTTCACATGCACTTTAACCGTACCTTCCGTAATATCCAGTTCACGTGCGATAAGTTTGTTGCTGTAACCGTTTGAAATAAGGTCTAAGATTTGTTCTTCTCGTTGGGTTAACCCCGCTTGAGACGAGTTTTTAGGCTCAGCATCATTACGCAATGCATGGGCTAATAACTCTGTTAACTTGTCACATATTACAAACTGCCCACTTGCCGCAACTTGAAGGCGCTCAAGAATATCCTCAGGCTCCATATCTTTAAGAAGATACCCATCTGCGCCAGCTCGCAATGCCGCAATTACATTATCTTCATTATCAGAAACTGTTAGCATGATGACGCGTGAATCAACATCTGTAGCTTTAATAGCTGCAAGTGTTTCTATCCCTCCCATGCCTTTCATATTCATATCAAGCAAAATCAGATCTGGATTAAGCTTAGTCGCCAACTCCAGCCCCTCTTGACCCGATGCCGCTTCCCCTACTAATGTTAACGAGTCAACCAACGCAATTAGATCAGCAACGCCTTTTCTAAATAAAGGGTGATCATCAATGGCTATTACAGTGTGATTTTTTTCTATATTCATTATATAACTCACTTATTTAATACATTTTTTTCAACTTCCGTGTCCATAGTCACCTCTTGTGACATCATTTGCTTAAAATCCACAATATTTTTTGCAGCTGTTGAAAATACCAGTTCTACCCGTGTTCCCCCTTCTTCACGCCTTGATATTTCAACTTCCCCTCCAAGTCTGTTGGCCCGTTCATTTATTATGGCCAAGCCATGGTGGTTTCGACGCGCAGCCGATTCTGGTATTCCAATACCATCATCTTCAATACTAATTGTGACCCGACAGCTGTTGCTATCAAAAAGCAATTTCACCTGAACATGCTCAGCCTTTGAGTGATTCATGGCATTGGACAGTATCTCTCGCACTAGCTGTAGAACATGAATTTCCTGATGCGCATTGAGCTGGCACTCTTCCAATCTGTTTTCTAGCGAAATCTGAATATCAGTACGCCCTTGCCAGTCTTCAACTGTCTTCTCAATGGCTTCGGTTAGACCACTCTCTTCAATTTTCAGACGGAATGTTGTTAACAGCTCTCTTAATTGACGGTATGCCGAGCTAATGCCATCTCGCATTTCACTTATAATGACTTTAACCTCTTGCTCCGTATTGGGTTTGCTTATAGTCACATCCAATCGTGTTGCTTGTATCTTAAGGTACGACAACGATTGTGCTAATGAATCATGCAGTTCACGCGCAATAGCACCGCGCTCTTCCAAGAGGGCTAATCTTCTGGATTCAGTAACGCGCTGCGTAAGGTTAAGTGCCATACCTACATGGCGAGCAACCGTTTCTAACATTTGCGTCTGCCTCTCTTCCACCTCACCCCCAGACAGAACCTCCATGAAAAGCACGCCAACTTGCGCATCCTGATCTTTGATAGGAGTAGAAATCAGTTGAGCCTGTTGATCGCCAATAACCGCCTCAAAGGTATGAGTGGCACCATCGGCGTAACACTCACTGCAATTCAGGTGAGAACAAACATCAGGAACATCATCTATAGCGTTTCGGGTAGATGCCAGTACAAGTTGACTGGTCAGTGCATTTTGCCCTAAACAAATAGCACCTGGCCCTAAACCCAGTGGCTTTTCAATGTCTCGTAATAGATTTTCATAGGTTTTATCAGACAGCGGGGCTTCGCTTAAGAGCCGAATGGTGTTGTATAACAGCTCCAATGATTGATTGCTGCGTTCCAGATCAGCTGTTTTTTCCTGTACTCTGGCTTCCAGATTAGAATACAGCTTGGAAAGATCTTCAGACATGACATTAAAAGCCACACCCAGCTGCCCCAATTCATCATTAGCTGTGTAATGGGTTCTAGCAGAAAAATCGCCTCGTCTTGCACTATTTGCGCAGACCAATAGTCTATCCAGTGGCGCCAAGACTCTTGTTGTAACCAAATATAAGGTGGACAACACAACACACAGTGTTAAAGCAAGGGAGATAACCATAGCCAGTTTTAGGCTTTGAATTTTTCTCTCCGAGGTATCTTCCAGCAGAGTTACAAAATTATCGATATCAAAAACAAAATCATTTATCAGTGAAAGATATTCTTGTCTGACATTACTACGTAGGCCAGGGGAACTATCGCCGTATAGGCTCCTGATATCTTCCTTATATTTGCGAGATTCAGCATAAATCAAAAATGCCGGTTTAATTTCCTTATTCCATCTTTGGCTCAAATCTCGATATGCATGATGTAACTTATGCGTTGAGTCTGTCGGAAGCATCTCAACCAACACAGGATGAGTAAGACGATAATCAAATTCCAGCAGCTCCGCCTCTATAGCCCGTGCAATTGAAGGACTCTCGCTACTGATATCCTGATCCAAATCAATTACTGAAAGAATACGATAAGACTGCATCCGCAGGGCACCCGCATGATTTATTGCACCTGCATCTCCACGAATTGTTTCGGTATAAAAAGCGGAACTCAACATACCAATAAACGCCAAGGTTGTGATGATTGCCATCGCCAAACCAAGACGCCATGAAGTGGGCTTTTTAAGCAGCCTAATCATTTAAAAAAACCATAAACTACAACCAATTCAAATCAGCCTACGTGAGCAGTAAAAGAAATTTACTCCAGTCTCATACATTAAGCGTCGCCAATTCAGATACCAAAAACATATTTTCAGTGTACCTAATATATAGATCTCTTACCGGGTTATTTATTCACATTTTCAACCTTACATAAAATAACCCATTTGCGCTACACACCGAAAATACCATTAAACGTTACCTTTAAACGTGCTAAAAGAAAGGAATACCTCCAAATAATCAAGCTAGGTTTTATCACCCTTGCTGATTTAATTATTAAGAATGTTTTTCCTGTTTATTCAATATATTAGACACCCATCATGCAGTACCACCTAAGTAGTATTTTTATAACTAATCACTGCGTTTGTAAGAGAACACACTACAAATATCCCTTGCAAAAGAGACGTGTTTTTTCATATTGTGACCCCACCCAAATTTCAGTGCTCAAAACTGCAAACGGGAGTCTCAATGACAACAGAAAACAAACACGAGAGCTCCGCTCACCATCTGCGTGAGTATGGAGCTCAAACACCGGGAACAAAGGGTATTCCTGGTAAAAGGCGTTACTCAATGGTTATCGACCTCAGGAAATGCATTGGGTGCATGTCCTGTGTCGTAGCTTGTAAAGCCGAATATGGTGTACCTCTAGGGGTCTGGCGAACCTGGGTTATGGTTGCAGACAAGGGGAGGTATCCAGATAGCAGACGCATCTTTATGCCCCGCCTGTGTAATCACTGCGATTACCCCATCTGCGTACGTAACTGCCCCACACAGGCCACCTTCAAACATGAAGAGGGCTTCGTACTACAACGCTATAACCGTTGTATCGGGTGTCGAACCTGCGTTGTTGCCTGTCCATACAACGCCAGACATTTCTTACCTGCAAGACGCACCAACAACAACCTTCCTAAACTGGTTGTTGATAAATGCACCTTCTGTATCCATAGGGTTAAGAAGGGGCTGGTACCCGCATGCGTACAAGCCTGTGTAGGTGGTGCTCGCATATTTGGCGATGTTAACGATCCCAAGAGCGAAGTAGCGAAGCTTACTGCCAAAGAGAAGGTTACAGTACTAAAACCTGAACTTGGAACAAGCCCTTCCGTCTACTACATCGGCGGTGACTGGGAAATCATGGATGAAACTCATAATTATAAACACCGCTCAGCTCAGCAGAAAGCAGAGTTCAACACCTTTAAGCGCAATCATCACGGCGATGCATTCGCCGATATTGTAGAAGGTGAGAACACCATGCACCATGTTGGCAAGAACATGTCTGACTTCCTGGCGTCAATACCACACAAGTTTCATGATGTGGTTCTCGCGCTCAAGAAGCTGCTGTTCGCATAAGGGGGGGCTACAATGGAAACTTTAATTACCTATAACGCCGTCCACCACAATCCGTGGGGGACACCCATTACCATTTACTTCTGGCTGGTTGGCGCCAGTGCCGGTTCATTTGTACTCTCCGCATTTGGCTGGGTATTCGGCATTAAACGCTACAAACCACTAGCCCTGACCGCATCGATACTTGCCATCGGCATGTTGATGATCGTGCCAGTCCTATTGATCTGGGATCTGGGTAAACCGTTCCGCTTCATCTACCTCATGTTACCGGGGTATTGGCATGGCACGGCACCCATGGCATGGGGTTCGTTACTCATCCTAAGCTATCCGGTTTCGATGTTTGTCTATACCTACTTCGTTATCAAGAATGATCAGAAGTGGGCAAAAATAGTTGGCATCATCGCCATTGTTCTCGCGCTCTCAACACACTGGTACACCGGTGTTGTCATGGAGCTGAACCCAGGCCGCTACATCAACCATACACCACTCGCACCCCTGTTATTTTTAACAGGTGCATTTATATCGGGTATCGGTTTGATGATTCTAGTGCTCTGGGTTCAAAATCAATTCATGCGACCTGAGAAGAAGATCAAGTGGGAGCTTATGGAAGAGATGGCTCAATATATGATGTACGGCATCGTATTTGACTGCTTCCTGCTCTTTCTTGACTTTATGCAGACGCAATACGGTAGCTCCGGTGAAAATATCGGCCACCATGTTGTGCTGATGGAGATCTTCTTCACGCCATACGTATGGCTTGAGACTGTTATCGGCCTGCTTATTCCACTAGTTGTTCTGTGTTCACCACTCAAGCGTACAAGGCTTGGCGTATATGGCGCCTCCTTCCTAGTCGCTGGCGGTGTATACGGCATGCGTATCTGGTGGGTTATGGGCGGTCAATACATGCAGTCCTTCTATTGATTTGGAGAATAGAACAATGTCAAAAATCAACAGACGAGACTTCTTAAAAGCAGGCGCAGTCGCTACCACTGCTGTAGCGGCTCCCTCTATCGGCTCAGCTATGGAGCTCAAGCTCGGTGGTGCCGACTTTCATCAAATTAGGACATTTCATGAGCGCAAAAAGACACCATATCTTTGCACCATGTGCCCCTATTTTGATGGCGGATTCTGCTACGAAGAAGCCGGTGAAATTGTAAAGGTCGAGGGTAACCCTGACCATATCGCATCCCGCGGTAAATTCTGCACCAAAGGGCTAGCATCATTCTTCGGCGCATCTGACCCCGACAGAATCCTCGCACCCATGAAACGCTCAGGCCCACGTGGCTCTGGCCAATGGAAAGAGATCAGCTGGGATGAGGCGATCGCAGAGGTTTCTGCAACGGTACAAGCTGCCGTGGATGCCAATCCTGACAGCGTTGTCCTGAATGAAGGCGCCTTTAAAGAGGGTGGCACAACCCGCTTTATGGATACACTGGGTTCAAGCTCAGTCATCCGCAGCCGGGTTCCATCCATCAGCAGCGTTGCCAAGCAAAACGTACTTAAAAAGACCTTCGGTGTGGACACCACACTACCGGACTTTGAAAACACCAAGTATGTCCTTAACTTTGGCGAGAACATCATTGAGACAGCCCTGCCATTGGCTCAGCGTCTCACAGATGGCATCGTCAACAACCGCTTGAAGCTTGTCACCTTTGATGTGCGCATGTCACACACCGCAGGTAGAAGTGATGAGTGGATCCCCGTATTTCCGGGAAGCGATGGCATCATTGCACTGGCCATGGCCAATGTCATCATGGAAAAGAATCTGGCAAATGTAGACTTTATCAACAACTGGACCAACACCTCGGCAGATGAATTGGCCCAGCAGTTAAAAGCATACACGCCAGTCATGGCACAAAAAGCGAGTGGTGTTTCAGCAAAGGATATCAAACGTATCGCGGTTGAATTTGCCAAAAACAAACCCGCAACAGTTGTTAGTCAAAATGGCCTGAGTTTCCATAAAGGTGGTGTAGATGCAGAAGCAGCAGCTCAGCTTCTGGCCATCATAACTGGTAACATTGACATTGAAGGTGGTAACTGTCTGCCACGCCAGTTTGATATCGCTTCAATCCAGCCAGCTCCTGCTGCCTCAGGCAGTGCCTCACGCCAGCTGAACCACACCTTCCCATTTGAGGTAAAAGGCGGCAAACGTAAGGTACAGGTACTGTTCAACCATATGAGCAATCCAGCCTACTCATCTCCTGCAGCAAGCGTCTGGCGCGATGTACTGAAGAATGAGAGCCTGGTTCCATACCTGGTTGATTTCAGCCCCTTCATGAGTGAAACATCTGCATTAGCAGATATCATCCTTCCTGATGTGGTTCCAACCGAACGGCATGATCTTGGCAGCAGCCCAACAGCACTGCATCCATGGCTCACCAAGACCATCCCTGGTGTTAAGTCTCGAGGAAAATCACAGGATGTTCGTGAAACCCTGAAAAAGATTGTCGAAACCATCGATGCAGATGGTAGCCGCGGCATGAAAGAGTTTTGGTCCTTTAAAGATGCCAAAGACTGGGTCAAACAAGAGGTGGCTGGTATCGGGCTGGATAAAAAAGGCCTCAAAGCACTTAAGAAAGGTGTCTATCCAGCTTACGGAAAGATCGACTCTAACACTCGGAAGATTGTCAAGAAAGGCGAGCCTATCCCTGCTGAGTACAAGACTTACGAAGCAGCTGGTTTTGCTACACCGTCCGGCAAGGTGGAAGTCTCTGCTCCAACATGGACAGAAAACTCACGACTCTCAAACATCAAGTCAAATGAGTTTGTTTTGACCACCTTCAAGGTGAGCTATCAGAGTCTGTCACGCACATCCAACTTGAAGGTATTGTCAGAGTTGTGGCATGCCAATCCACTTTGGATCAATAAGGAAATTGCTGTAAAACTGGGAATTGGTGACGGTGAGCTGGTCAGAGTGCAGAGTGAAGTTGGCCATTTGGTTACCAAAGCTTGGTTAACTCAAGGCATCCATCCTCAGGTCATCGGCTTCTCAACCTCAGTAGGGCGTTCTGCCTATGGTCGAGTTGCTCAGGCTAACCCTGCTGCAAAGACGCCACTTGTAGATGACTCACAGGCAGATGAAGACATCCTAGCCAACCTCTGGTGGAGAGATGGTGGCATCAACCCCAACGACATCATTCCCCTGGCAATTGACCCAGTCTCTGGGGCACAGGCCTGGAATGATACGGTGGTCACAATCTCACCTGCAGAACCGGGCGACAAGTATGGCGACATCAAAGTCGATAACGCTAAACATGAAGCCATATATAAGAAGCAAATGGGTTAACCCTGGCTTCTTATGAGACTAGATAACGGAGGATGGAAGATTGAAGACAACAACTAAAGCTGTGCTTGCCATCATCGGTGCAATCGTCCTGGTTCTGCTCTTTTCAGGTCTGAGCTGTACCAGTGACCGGTTCACCCGGATCAGCGCATGCACCATATGTCATGAGATATTCGTTGATATAAACGAATACATTCCCATGGGCACTGCAAGTGAAGATATCGAAGATTACAAACCAAAAGAGGTATTTGAACCCGGTGCCTTTGATGTAACGGTTGGCTGTGCAGAATGTCACGCCTACCCTTACGAGGAGTACAAGGAATCAGCTCACTACGATAACGAGCTTGAGGTGCGTCCAGGCTGCGTTGGCTGTCATGAGCCACACAGCGTACGCGAAATCCTGCATTGGAAATTCATTTACCTTAACAACGGTACAATAAATGAAAGTCCATTCCATGCAGTCTCGAATAGCCTGCGTGATATAGAAGCATGGGAAAATGACCTTCGACCTAAGATGGCAGCAAAAGTCCGCCAGCAAATGGTTGAAGAGAAAAGTGTGAAATGTCAGGTTTGCCATAAGACAGAGAGTGAGTGGTGGCAGGATATAGGCCAGCACAAAACCATGAAGGAAAAAGGCGTCTCCTGCATCAACTGCCACTATAATCTTGTTCACGCAGATGTTGAGTGGCCAGAGATGGAAGAGGAGTAGTCTAGAAATGTGTAATCCAGCTATGGGTATGAACTTATCTGTAGCTGGGTTACTCTAAAGCTCTATTCATCATAAATACCTTATGACGAATATAGTATTAACCAGCGGGGGGAAATACCGCTAACAACTTGTATTTCTTCGAACTATCAAGTATCCGTGGAGGAAACTATGAAGCGATTGAAAAGAAGTATCATCCTAGCAGGAGCAGTAGCTCTAAGCATGAGCCTGAGCACTGGTATTGTCGCCGCCGCAGATTGCGATGATGAAGATGCCATCAAAACAGTGCAGAAAAAAGAGTATAAAAAGAAGTGTAAGAAATGCCATGGCAAGAAAGGTAACGGTAAAGGCCCAGGCGCCAAAGGCATGGATCCTTCACCGCCTGATTGGACTGCAGGCACAGACAAATCTGATGCCGATCTGATCAAGATTACCATGGAAGGCTCCAAAGACACCGAAATGAAGGGTTGGGCTGAAGGTACTGCAAAGAAAGGCAAACATGTCTCTCAAGATGCAGCCGAAACTCTGGTATGCATCATCCGTAACTTCAAGAAATAACTAGCTGCACTTATTCAAGGGGGCATTAATGCCCCCTTGAATAATTACATCATAAAAAATATATCCGGGAGGGTAGAGTAATGCTGAAGACGCATAGCGCAAGACTGCTATCACTGATTCTGACTATAGGCCTATTCTTATTTGCAGGTGCAGTTCAATCCGCAGAAAAAGCAGCACCAGCGCCTGCTCCTGCCCCAAAAGCAGCGGCCCCTGCCGCTCCCGCAATTGATGATGACACCGTAAACCTCGTCTACGGTGATATCGTCATGACCAGAACCAGAGAAGGCATGGAAGAAGGTGAAGTAGAAGCCGTAGTATTTCCACACTGGTTCCACCGAATTCGTTTTCGTTGCAAGGTCTGCCACGAAGACACCTTTGTAACCAACAAAGGCGAAAACATCGTCGACATGGATCAGATCAGTGCTGGCGAGAAATGCGGCATGTGCCACGATGGTTCCGTTGCATGGGATCCACTCGAATGTGAGCTCTGCCACTACTATCCAATGGAGCAATTAGACGCCGAAGCCGCACCACCGCCAGAAGATACCAATCCTGCCAACCTTTTGTTTGCCGGTCGTAGCGGAAAAATGGCTGGTAAAGGTGATCGCCGCAAACCATCAGGCAGCGCCTTCAAATGGGGCGGTGGCTGGCAGCCACGTGCCTTCTCAATGGCAGGTCTTCCAAAAGATAAGTATGGTCTCGTAGACTGGATCAAGATTACTAAGAACGGCATGTTGCTGCCGAAAGGTTCCATCGATCCAGATGATCCACTCTATGAATCACCTATTCACTATGAATTCGATGAAGATGGCGAAGAAGACATCGAAGATATGGTAATCAAGGTGAAGAGTAAGACCATTGCTGAAGTACTCTTTCCGCATACCCTGCATACTTGGTGGCTAAACTGTAAAAGCTGCCACCCACACCGTTTTGTTCGTACTGCAGGTGATACTCCAATGACCATGAGAGAAATGGCCAAGGGCAAGTATTGCGGCGAGTGCCACGGTAAGGTTGCATTTCCTCTTGAGGATTGCGAAAAATGTCATAACAGGGAAAAAGTTGCCGCATGTAAAGCAAGCGACAACTGCACATTCGACTAATTTGTCATAGGTAGTTCAGCAGGAGTGGGCATGATGAATAAAATATTGAGATGCATAACCATCGCTTTGTTCTTATTCTCATGCACCACTCCTTTTGCCTTTGCAGAGGAGAGAACCCTTCCCAAAAAAATGACCCCAGCCAAGCTGGGAAAGTCAGTTCACCGTCAACTTAAATATATTGATAAACGCCTTCTTGCAGGAAAAAGTGCTGACCAAATTCTCAATAGTGGTAACGATAAAGCCATATCCATTCTAAATGAGAGCAAGAAAACACGTGATCTTATTGCCGACCAAATTGAAAAAGGCGAAATAGAGCCAGCTTATTGGGCACTAAAAGATCTTGGTAACGCACTTCGTGCTGCTTCAAAACTTGTACGTGCAAAAAGCGTAACAGCGAAAAAGATAAAGGACGACCTAGATCTAGCCAGAATTAAAAGCGATGCCTATGAAGAACGCGCCAAGCAGCGCGGCATTCATGATAGCAATGGCGGCAATGAGGCACGTGAACTATTTAATCAAGCTGAAGAAAAGCGCAAAGAAGCCAGCAAACTTGAAAAGAGTAAAAAGTACAAAGAGGCTACTACTGCCTATCTTAGCTCTACAGAAAATTTCAAAAAGGCAATAGCCACCGCAAAACGACTAGGCTATACCAGCAGTAAAATCAACAACACCAAAGAAGAAAAAAGAGCCCTGCCAAAAGGCATGACTCCCGAGAAACTGAAAAAATCAGTTATCAGACAATTCAAATATATTGATACTCGCCAGTTATCAGATAAAAATGCCCAAAAAATCAAAGATAGCGGAAACAGCGAAGCCATAACTATTTTTGATCGGGGACGTAAACGTATTAATACCATAGCGAACAAGATTGATGAAGAGCAGTATGAAGAGGCTTATTGGGCCCTAAAAAAACTAGCTAGCTCTTTAAAGCACGCTATGAAGCTGGCACGTGCAAAGCAAACTGAAGCCAAAAACAATAAAAATGAAATGGACAGCGCCCGCATCACAAGCGATGCCTATTTTGAACGAGCAAAACAAAAGGGCATCCATGAAGGCAAAGGTGGCACAGAAGCCTTGAAGCTATTCAAGAACGCAGAGAGTGAGCGCAATGATGCTGCTAAAGCAGAATCAGAAGAACAATATAAGTGGGCATCAAAAGCCTACCAACTCTCAACTGAGTTCTTAAAAAAATCCGTCACTTCAGCGCGAAAGTGGCAAAAGAGTAATGAATAGGTCTCATTAAAGAGGAATTGAAGATATACTAATAAACCATGACAAACCTTAATTTACTGCTCGAGATCAACAAATGAGGCAACCTAAGTTCCTTCACGTGTTGCAGTGGCTTTTTTATGCCCTGCCTATATTTTTTATTCTTTCAGCAGTAAGCCACGCCGAAGATACACCATTCCGCATCGAGTTTGTCACAAACTACAAATCATTCCAGTTCAAAGCACAGGAAGAGCTTATAAAAGAAAGCAAGGATATTATGCCTGGTGAGATCCAAAGCCTTATTAACGATGCAATGGTCCCAGATATTAGCCAAGGGCAAAAAATGTTTATGTTGGATGCCGCCAACGCCATGGCCAGTGGCTACAACCATTACCATGGTGGTGGAAAAAAACTACTTAGGAAAATTGGCAAGCTCATAAAAGAAGAATTAAAAAAAGAAGAGGCAAAAAATGCTGAGTTAATGAAGTGGGATGAGGAAGAACGCTTTCTTGGCAACTTTGTTATGAAAACCTATGAAAAAGAGATGGTAGAAAAAGGGCTGCCCCCTGTCATCTACCCGCATTGGATACATCGTATTTGGTTTGAATGCAAAGTCTGCCACCAAGATATTTTCATTATGAAACGCTGGCGCAATGATATCACCCAAGAAAAAATTGAAGCCGGACAGCAGTGTGGCAAATGTCACGATGGACAACTCGCTTTTGGAATTGAAGATAACTGTGAACGCTGCCACCTTGCAGGAAAACCAGAAGCAGACAGACTACATAATATAAAACGCATAGATCATAAGGCGATAAAGGCAGTAGCCGACAAAGTTGGCGCAGAATGGAACATAGATAAACTGCCTGGTGGACTTATTCCGGTTGACCGTTTTGGCTTTATCGATTGGTTGAACATGAAAAAAGCAGGTGTTTTCAAACCAATACATTCTCTCGATAAAGACTATGAACCAGAAACCAGAGATAACATGATTCTTTTTGAATCTAAAAGCAAAGCAAAAAATGTTCTTTTCAGTCACAACGTGCATTCAAGCTGGATCAAATGTTCATCCTGCCATCCTGAGGTTTTTGCTGAGAGCCTAACCAACAATGTAAAAATGGTCAGAATGTCAAAAGGCCAATACTGTGGACACTGCCACGGCAAAGTCTCATTCACATTTGCGGACTGCACACGGTGCCATATCCAAGAAAAAGGCGTTATGTTTGAAGGAGCCTTGCTTCACAAAGGAAAACCTAAGAAAAAGAAGAAAAAGCCATAAATCCAACCTAATGAGATCATTGTTATGAGCAGCACAATCAACAATCCACAAGACATCCGATTTTATAAAAAGCTCATACGGCTTACTGACCAGCAGCTTGCCTCTATCCATATCCATCTAGCTAGAGATGCTAATTTTTTCCAAAAGCACATTTTTCTATTTCGAAATATCCTCTTTAAAAAAACCATATTAAAATTGCTTGCACAGAAAGAGACCCGGCTTAATGAGAAAGAAGCGCTTGATGAAATGATGGCTGAGTTAAAGGCTATCGAGGCTGACACCCAGGAATGGGCTACCACAGGTACAGATGAGTTGGACTATATTCGCGTCATGGTTCATGGCTTGCGGGACATCTCTGGCGAGGAAGTTGAAGAAGCAACTACTGAAGAGAATGGAGCCAAAAAAGAAAGGAAACTAGAATATAGACTTAAAATCAACGAATGTAGCTAGTGGCCTAATAGGCAATTAAATGTTTAGGCATTTGATATCATATTCTGCAAAACTCCTTTTTTGCTATCTAATTCTATTATCAGTTGATGTACATGCCGAATATGGCGACATCATCTTAAACAAGACAGCTGATGCCATGCGCGAGGCTGAGGTTGACGATGTCGTATTCCCCCACTGGTTTCACCGCATCCGGTTTCGCTGTAGTGTTTGCCATGAGGAGATCTTTAAGATAAAAGCCGGCGCAAATGACATTAGCATGTCAACGATTACAGAGGGTAGAAAACAATGCGGTGCATGTCACAATGGTCTGGTTGCTTGGGAGCCACTTGAATGTGAACGTTGCCACTCTCTTGAGGAGGGCTGGAGTTCTGGAGTTATTCAACACTCTACAAGAGAAGATGAAAAACAGAACATATTACTGGGAAAAATTGGAACTGTTGCCAAACCCTACTCTAAGTTCATGCAAATAGGCACAGGTTGGCACCCCTTGGCTCTTTCCAAAAGCGGCTTACCACTTGATAAATACGGGCTTGTAAACTGGGCAGCTGCCGTGCGTGAAAAAATAGTCAAACCACTGTGGGATCTTGATCCAGAGGTTGATATATCTGAGCACGAATTGAGAGATACAAACATCCTCTTTATATCCAAAGGAGAGAGCATGCCTGATGTTATCTTCCCACACGATATCCATAGCTTCTGGCTTGAATGCAAAATCTGTCATGGCACTCAGGATGGCCCTATGTTCATTGATGAGTTGGGAGCAAATAACATCACCATGATGGATATGGGACAAGGCAAATGGTGTGCCCGGTGTCATGATAAAGTTGCCTTTCCTATTAGTGACTGCAACCGCTGTCACAATCACCCAAAAGGCAAGCCAATAGGTAAAAATACCTTAGTGCGCCACCTCAAAGTACAGCCCCACACTCCCCCCCCTTCAGTTGTGCCCAGCAAAAAACCTGAGCAGCAAAAGCCTACCGATAGCGATTTTTTCTAGCCCAAAAGGTGCAAACCCCATACAATACCCAGCCAACTACAATGCAGCAACTATTTTTATTTACGAGCAATATACATAATGATCAAGGTATTACACTCTACAGTCCTGTTTTTCGCACTATCTGCACCCACATTGGCTATTGATACGATAAACATCATCATTAGCTCAAAAGCAGAAAGCATGAAAGAGGCTGGTTTAGGCGCTGTTACATACCCTCACAAGCTACATGAGCAACTATACGAGTGCGATGATTGCCACCCAAAAATCTTCATCGACAAAAAAGGTGCTAATGATATTAATATGCAAAAAAATATGACCCAGCAATATTGTGGCTATGCTGGGTGCCATAATAGTGCCTATGCCTTCCCATTATATCTGTGTGACTATTGCCATGAAGTTTTGCCAAAGAACGGTGACAAACAATAAATCATAAAAAAAGCGGGCTAATAAGCCCGCTTTAAATGCTAAACACCGAAGTAGTAGTAGCTGTGGATTGCCCTCCCTTACTTCACAACCACCTTTCCAATCATGCCCTTGTGGATATAACAAAAGTAGATATATTCGCCTGGGCGGTTAAAGGTGTGCTCAAATACCTCTCCAGACTTCAGCTCAATCACCTTTAACTCTTTATTTTCTGGTTTTGATCCTGGCAAACTTGCAAAATCGTGTGAGGGCTGTTTTGTATCATTGTTAACCCAACGAACTGTTTCTCCAGCTGATATGGTCACAATTGCGGGCATAAACTGGTCAACACCATCAGGGATCACAACATCATGCACAGCTTCCTCTGCTACCACCTTCCCAACACTGAGTAGCGCACCCAAACAAAACAGATAACAAATTGATATTAAGGACTTTTTCATAAAAACTAGACTCCACTATATTTTGTAACTCTTGAGGCAAACCTGCCAATTCATCCCAGTTTGTCTCTCATGCTACTCAAAAAATTCGGCAATACGGCAAAATACTTAAGCTATCCAGCAAAGTTTTCATTAATTTAGCAGGATTTCTCCATAAAACTTTGTGTGAAAACAAGATCGATAATCATTTAGATTGATCTATATCAAATTTAATAAAGATATATATCATGTAAAAAGCAGGTATTTCAATGTTTTATTTAAGTATATTTAGACTAAAAATGCATAACTTTACAAGGGTTTAAAACTCTTTAGCAAAATAGTACAACCTATATACATTTATCTTCTGCGAAGTGTTTTAGAACCCGCATAGCAAAAAGGAGCTATTTGCATCAATTTATTGATACCTATGCAAATAAACTGTGCTCCAAAATCAGCAATTTGTTAATATTCCTATCGTTTACTTAAAATCAAACAAAAATCAGAATTTAGTGTCTTTTATATTTGTACAAAAGGATTACCCGAACATAGCGCAGCAGCATTGTGCAGATTCCCACATAAAACCACGGGGCAACATCATGCTTATGAGATTATCATTCTCAACCAAAAACAGTCTCTTATGCTGTCTACTATTTCTAATCTCTATATTCTCACCAGTCAGCAATGCAGAAGATAGTGAATTTCGCACCAAATTTATTAATAACTACAAAACATTTCAGTTTAAAGCACAAGAAAATTTAATCCTCAAAAGTGGGGATATCATGTCTGATGAGATCCTCAGCATCATTCTTGATGCTATGGACAGTGATCTCTCTGTCGGTAAACGGATGTTTTTACTCGATGCCGCAAGCGCAATGGCGTCAGGGTACGAGCACTACCATGGCGGTGGGAAAAAATTTCTCCGCAAAATTGACAAGCTCATTAAAAAGGAACTCGCGAAAGAGGCTGCACGTACAGCCGAGCTGATGAAGTGGAAAGAAGCAGAGCGCTTTCTCGGCAACTTTGTCATGGATACTCACGAGAAAGAACTTGAAGAGGCGGGGCTAGCTCCCGTTATCTACCCACACTGGGTTCACCGTATCTGGTACGACTGCTCTGTATGTCACCAGGATATTTTCATTATGAAACGGTGGAGAAATGAAATCACCAAAGACAAAATTCAAGCTGGCAAACAGTGTGGCGTCTGCCACAACGGAACCATTGCCTTTGGTGCGACTAATGAAGATGAGTGTGACCGCTGTCATATCGCCGGCAAACCTGAGGCTGAAAGACTGCATAATGCTGACCAGGTCGATCACAAACACATTGCAGAAGTAGCCAAACAGGTTGGCGCTGAATGGAACGCTGACAAGCTAGACAATGGCCGCATACCGGTGGACGAACACGGATTCATCGACTGGCTTTCTTTAAAAGACGACGGTGTTTTCAAGCCCATTGAATCCCTACAAGAAGGCTACGAACAGAAGATTCGTGATAACCAGATTCTTTTCGTCTCAAAGAGCAAGCTTGCAAATGTGCTCTTTAGCCATAACGTGCATTCAAGCTGGATTAAATGCGAATCCTGCCACCCTGCTATTTTCAAGGAAGATTTAAAAAATAAAGTAAAAATGGTCAGGATGTCAAAAGGTGAAAACTGCGGTTATTGCCATGGCAAAGTATCTTTTACCTTTGCTGACTGCAAACGCTGCCATAGTCAGGAAAAAGGGGTAGAGGTTGCTGGTGCCCTAATACATATTGGTAAACCAAAGAAGAAGAAAAAGAAGAAGAAATAACAATCACTTCTCAAAACGGGCATATATTAAGAGCGCGGCATATCTACTACCAACCAGTACAGATATGCAGTGCCTTAGTCCTAACTAACTAACAGGAACTCATCCTTACAGGCTGTCTACGCGAGCCCCAAGTGCCAGGTTCGGTTTCAAATACGCCAGCACAGTGGCTGCCACAAGCTTTGCACTCACCATTGGCTGTTAAGTTCCAACCCCCCAATTCATACCAATCACGCCGAATCAGCAGTTCACCGCAATTATGGCACCAGGTACTGTCACCCTTCCAATCATGCGCATTACCAATATAGGCATAATGCACGCCATTTTTCATGGCAATCTCACGTGCCCGCATTAATGTAGCCAATGGTGTAGGCGGCACATCTCGCATCTTCCAGTCAGGGTGAAAAGCACTAAAGTGCATTGGAATATCAGGGCCAAGATGCTCAACCACCCACTGGCTCATCTCATCAATCTCTTTATCAGAATCATTCATGCCCGGGATCATCAGCGTAGTGAGTTCAAACCAAACATATGTCTCCTGCTTTAGATAAAGCAACGTATCCAAGACCACCTGTAGGTGTCCACCCGTGAGCTTATGGTAGAACCCCTCAGTAAAGGCTTTAAGATCAACATTGGCTGCATCGATATGACTGAAAAATTGCTCACGCGGGCCATCAGCTGAAACATATCCTGCTGTCACAGCTACCGTTTTAACTCCCTGTTCGTGGCAGGCAATAGCTGCATCATCAGCATATTCCAGAAAGATAACGGGATCATTATAGGTAAAGGCCACACTGCGGCACCCCAGTTCGCTGGCTTTTGTGGCAATCATTTCAGGTGAAGCAGCATCCGCCAGAATATCGATTTCTCGCGATTTGCTCATATCCCAATTCTGGCAAAACTTGCACGCCAAATTACAACCAGCTGTTCCAAATGATAAGACAGGTGTGCCAGGTAGAAAGTGGTTAAGGGGTTTTTTCTCAATAGGATCAATACAAAAGCCACTTGATCGACCATAGGTGGTAAGTACTATTTGATCATTCTCACATGCCCGAACAAAACACAGCCCCTGCTGCCCACTCTTCAGCTTGCACGCTCTTGGACAGACATCACATTGCACCCGGCCATCTTCAAGCCTGTGCCAATATTTTGTTGGAAATGAACTCACTGAGAATCCCTCCTAGATGATTCAATACTATAGTATAGATATTGAGTATGGACGATGAGCCAAATACCACCAATGAAAGATAATCCGCTAAAAGCGCCAATTTTAAAGATCCTAAAAGAGACGACAGAAAAGCTGAGTGAATATGACCTAATCAAGCGCCTAGAGGACAGCAGTGAGGTATTCAAAAAGAAAAGTGATAAAAGCAGCATTGCACTTTTCCGCAAGCATTTTATGGTAATGAATGCGCTATATCAGCTTCAAGATAGCCTCTTTAAAGAAGGAATCTATTTAGCGATCTCTGCCCTATCTATCACACTCGAACCCATTAAAGCCCATCACAACACATCACCCACAGATCATTCTGATGCAAAGCTACGGGCCTATTACCTGGATTGGTCACAACTCACAGAGACCACCGAAGCAGATGTTGATGCACTTTTAAATAGCTTCTGGGAGCACTACGCTGCATATGACAAGCAGTCACATGCGCTAAATACTTTGGGGCTGGGTAATGATGAAATATGGCCAGCAATACGACAAACCTATCGTAGACTGGCTGCTGAGTTTCATCCTGATCGAGGTGGTAATACTGAGCAATTCATTGCTATACGGGAAGCCTATGAAATACTAAAACTTAATCAAACTCTTTATAGTCAAAAGTAATTTCATCATGCTCATCTATCTTTTTAAGCGCATAAAGATCAAAACCATCAAACTCAGCATTACCTGATCTTGAGTGATTCAGATAACGAAGCAGGTTTTTTCCACTACGGCCAATCGGCTCTCCATCCTCGTCTTCATAAACCCATAATACATAGGTGCCATTGCGCTTTGCTTGCGGCCCTTCGTAGGTACCAATATATTCACCTTTTTTCAATTTGCGCTTGGCAAACAACCCTGTACCATGAATGGAGGATTTTTCACTGTATACAATATCTTTAAGTTTTTCTTTGGAAGGCATGAGGATTCTTTAATTAAGTTGCTGATAACAAAATACTATTCCAACTTGATTCACAAGCATTTATAGCCAGAAAATACACCATCACTATTATGACTAATATTGATTTAATAAACTACAAGGTAAACGCAATCTATCAATAAACCTCTCGAAGGAAAATTTGAACGTCGTTGCCTTGATATCCTCCAAAAAATGCATTCCCTTGTGGTGCATCATCATGCAAATCACCATCTAAATTATTATCGATACCATCCCGGTTATACATCAACCAAGCATGATTAGCCGCAGCCTCTGGTGTCAGCGTTACATCAAGTGAACCGGTGTTTCCTGCACCCGGCGCCTTTAACCAGAAATTAAAATCTCCATTATCCGCTGTTTCATTATAGCCTCTATCTAATGGCGCATCATCGGGGCAGACAAGCCCTGAGTCGCCAGGGTAACCAATATCACCTGGCGACAAGCCTGCATTTTCATACACACAGGTTTCATTAGCCGCCAAAGTATCAGCCACAGCGGGATCAATAATAGTAAAAGTGATATCAGTTGTGCATACATCATCAGTATTAGTGATAAAACCAGCAGCTGTGCTAGCAAAGTATTCAATAGTTACAAGCAATGTTAGATCAAGCAACTCAGAACCACGATTATTTTCAATTTTCAACCGCCCAAAACGCATATTCGCACCACTCGTAAACTCTACCGGATTAATGATATACGGGTTTTCAGAAGGTTTAGTTTCCACCCCATCATCATCTTTAACGTCAACAGAAAACCTAATTGCCGCATCAAATGGTACTTGAAGACCCACCGCACGACTAAATGAAAATACAGCAGGACTATCAAAGATTAAACGCCCTTTGCCTTTATCTGCAGTATCCAATTCACCAAGGTCTATGATTGTTGGAGCTTCTGGACTAGGCGGATTCAAACCACCCGGTATAGCCGTATAGATTGGATAAGGAATGCTTGATGCGGTTAGTTTAAACCAGTCTCCAGCATAATTTCGTGTAACAGCACCATCACTATTTTCAGCCGTTACAGTCAACACAGGGTTCACTGCATAAAAGAATGACTGCCCTATATAGGTAAACTCTCCATCAACACACGCCGTTTGCAGCTCAGGTATTTGTGTCACTTCTACAGTAAAATGATCAGGAACAAAACGCCCTATATCACCACTAGCTGCTCCCGTAACATCACCTGAGCCCAGATAATTTCCATCTTTAATACTTGGCGTTAATGAAATAATGCCAACCTCACCCCAGCTAATATCAGAAACAGTTGCAACTCCATTGGTAAAAGCAAAATCGGTTGGCATATTAACAGTCGGATTATTTGTAAAGCCCGCTGAAACAATAGCCGATGTCAACTTCACAGATTCTGGTGTGCTCTCTTGGCCAAAACTGAGGGTCACATCTCCTTCTGAATCAACAGCTGTGACCGTAACGCAGAAATCCTTCGCGGCTGAAAAAGTATTTGAAGCTGTTTCGTCAGGCAAATTCGGCAACATGATGACCATACCATCACCTCCACCCGCACAATCACCTTCTGTTGTTGGCATTAGAATGGATGAGAGTTCAAAGTCAACCGGTCGCACAACAATCTGGTTGCTTGAGCCTGTGATAACCGGTGATACACCAGCATCCTTCATGCTGATTGAAATAGCACCAGCATCTTTATACTTGGCCAACACTTGGGCTTTGCCCTGTGCAAATGTTACCGACCGCTGAGTAGCTCCTTCTGTTGTCGTAATACCCGCACCATTGATTGTTGGAACAATACTTCCGGAAGTCGGATCACTTCGACTAAACCAAAAATCAAGATTCTTATTGCCAACATAGCTTTCAATGACTCCACAGGTCGTATCAGTGGGTGTAGTGCCATAAGCTGTGATATGCATATCAAAAGCAGTACCCGCAGTTTGAGCAGGAAGATTATCAGGTAGTGCTGATGGATTATTCAGCACACTCTGCGTCACGGTAAAACCATTGGCTGCAAAAGTGATGTTCCCTTCTGCATCGTCATCACGCAGGGTACTGTCACTTAAATCATAAACATCAATATTGAATGAAGGCGTTCCAGATTTATACTCTAGGGTAAAGGTCACTGGATAGGTTTCTGTACCGCTAAAGACATAGGTGGCAAGACCATCATCTGCCACGGCATCAGTCAAGGTGCCATTGCCATTGGTATCAATCCAACTGCCATTACTGCTCTGTGTATCAAGCACAATGGTGCCGGTATAGCCGACAAAATCACTATCATTCGTCTGCTTAGGTGTTACAGCGATGGTTTCTGGAGAGCAATGAATGCCTAATTCATCATGGATAATAGTAAAATGGTCAAGACTGGATCCACCACCTGATGGCGGTGTCGGTGTGAAGTGGCCCAATCGAACATTGGTATCATTGATCATATCACCAACAATTAAATTACCTTCAACCCAACCCCCTAGAGCTGTTACGGTAGCATATGGCGCAAGGATATTGACCTGATTGTCATTACTTATTGTCAGTGTGTTTGCATTTGAAAAGTTAAGCAGTACATGGCTCTTATCAATCCCACCATTGTAAACCCAAAATGTATGATCAAGACTCGGTGTTGTTGAACCAGTTACATTAATGTAGAGGACAGCATCACTTGGCCCTGTAATAGTATAGGCATAGGCATTTAAAAGCATAGCCGCACTGACACTGGTGACATTATTTCCAGAGACAACCGTAGCACTCAGCGCACCGTATGTATTTGTTGTGTTGGTGGTATTGGTCATTGCACCAACCGTATCAGAGACACTCTTAAAATAATTTGAAACCGTAGTGAAATTCACTTGTGGCGTATACGGCATAGCTGGATTTTGCGTACCCGTTATACTAAGCGTACCACCAGCCTCTGTGATTGTTGTAGCGGCATAAACGCTGCCATCAATAAGCGTTGCGCCCGAAGCAGCCGTGATACTACCGCCAGAGTGAACATCATTAGATAATATAGCGCCGCCCGTATAAGTGATATTACCTTCAATGTCATGCTTTCCACCGTCCTGCCCACTACTGTGGATGCCAGATCCAATCGTGGCATTGCCACCTACAAGCAAGACATACTCTAAGGCTTCAAGGTTCTGTAGCGTCATCTGGCTACCAGAGTATGCACCGGCCACACCAACAGCCCCTGCTATGGCATTTTCAAGGGGTATAAAATCACCAAGACTATAGAAGTTAAAGCAGGCAAAGGGGCTAGCCGTATAATCACAGGTGTTCCATGGTGAAAATGCATTGACATCAAATGCATTGCTTGCACCACGAATTCCAGTCGGTAGATTAGTGTCAGCCACCGTATCATCTTTCACGCTAAAACTAATATTGCCGATGCTGTCATAGTTACCCGTTACCTCTGCTTTACCATTGATAAAAGTAACATTTTGGGCAACCGCCGCTCCTTCAGTCACAGCTGCCGCACTTGCATCAATTGTGAAAGCACCCGTTGCAGATGACCAAAATTTTAGCGCCTTGGTACCGGTATAGTTTTCAATAATGCCACAGGTAGCATCATTTGCTGTCGTGCCAAAAGCAGTAAGGTAGGCAGTAAAGTTAACATTCTGGGTTTGTGCCACAATATCATCCGGTAGCACTGTGGGATCAGAAACCACACTATTGGTTATACTAAATCCACTTGGTGAGTAGCTCAAAGTGCCTTCAGTATCATCATCGCGAATTAAGCTGTTACCTTGCTCATAAACATCGATATCCAATGCTGAGTCGCCCTCTTGATAAGTCAAGGTAAAAGAGGCTGAGGCATCACTACCCGAAAAGGTGTAGGTGGCTAAACCATCATTAGCCGTTGCATCAGAAAATGTTCCTGCACCACTTGATAGTCCCCAACTACCTTTACCTGTTTGCGTATCAAGGACAATGGTTTTACTGTATTCAGGGTGGTCACTACCCATAATCTCTTTTGGTGTAACCGTAACAACTTCATTTGCATCACAGTAGATACCATAGCCATCATGGCTAATCAAAAAATGGTCGGGGTCATCTGCCGCATAATATTCATAGGCGCCTATATCACACTGTGATGTTCTAATTTCACCACGCTGATCGACAGCATTAACATCCGCTCCAATACATATCGCACCAAGGGCATTATCACGTGCACCACTCGATGATCCAATTGCATGTGTTTGCGTAGGCCCACCATTATTTGCTAATGCACCAAATACCGGATCCCCTGTTTGGTCATTTGCCTGTGCAGTAAAACAGCTGCCGTTATAGTGCAAGTTATAATCACCAGAGGTGACATTTGCACATAGACTTGAGCTAGTTGTTGGATGCGAAACTATCGTATTGTATAGAGTACAGGTAGCGCCAATATCTCCTCTAATAGCATCGGAACCTGTCGCAGCACTATTGTTATAGAGCGTACTATTGAGAACCTCGCAATCAGCAGCATCCATATAAATAGCGCCACCCTCACCACTGGTGGTCACACTGTTACCCGAGATGGTTGAATTAACGATCTTCAATGCATTCGTTGCGTTATAGATCGCACCACCATTACTGCCATCCGCGCTGTTACCGGTAAAGGTGGATGATGTGATGGTGCCACCAAGCATATAGAGTGCGCCACCGCCTTCTTTCGCAGTATTGCCTTCAAAAGTGGCGTTTTTGATGTCTAATGGCGTATCAGTATTGATATAGTGTACGCGGATCGCACCACCCATGGTCTCAGAGGTATTGTTTAAAAATGTGTTTGAACCCGAAGTAAGATTGAGATTAACGTTTGGCGCCTGCAGAACAAAGATCGCACCACCACCAGTCCGGTCAGGATCAAGAATCGCCGTCGTACCTGTGCTGTTACCCTCAAACAGTGCCGTTCCATTCAGGTTAAGGGTAGCCCAACCGCCGGTCAGCGCAATTGCACCACCATTCTGTGAAGCATGGTTGTTTCTAAAGGTCGCACCATTTTTAAAGGTAAGAGCAAACTGCACCTGTTCAATTGCACCTCCCTGTCTACCTTGATTCCCCTCAAACAGAGCATTCTGTTCGAAGGTTAATTTATTCATGTTGTAGATTGCACCACCGCGACCAGAAAGCGTCTTATTAATGGTTTGGTTATTAGTGAACGTGGTATCCCCATTGAAAACGGTTTCCCACGAGTAGAGTGCTCCTGCAAACTGCCCTGCCGTATTGAGATCAAAAACGATATCGCCATAAACCGTGACTTTATAGCCATCCAGGGCTCCGGCTAAGTAAGCAGAGGTATTGCCATCAAAACGGGTGGCGCTGGCACCGGCATTGATCACCACATCATCCACATCCAACGCACCACCTCTTGCCCAGGTGTAAAGTGCCCGGTTATTGTTGAAGATAGGGGCAGTCATGGTCAGGGTCTGGGTTCCAGACGATGGAATCTTAATTGCACCACCGTTGGCTGCATCGTTGTTCTGGAAGGTTGTAATACCTGTCGTGCTATTCAGGGTTACATCACTCTCTGCATAGATTGCACCACCATCATCGCCATCATCAGGCGTCGCACCACCCACATCGTTGTTATCAAATAGCGATGTTCCATCAATTGATATAGTGCTGGAGCTATAGATACCACCACCTTTGATATCGGCTTGATTACTGGTAAAGGTTACTCCATTGGTAGCAACAACTGATCCAGCATAGATACCACCACCTGATCCTCCAGCTGTATTACTGTCTACTATTACATTATCCAGTGATACCTCACCGATTGCATAAAGTGCACCACCATTGTTTGAAGTTGCCGTACAGCTGGTTAATATTGAATCTCTGATTGTTACACCATCGGCGGCATAGATGCAGCCACCCTCTCCAGTCAGTGAACCCGAGGTAACCGTAGCCCCATCGACAGTGGCTGCGCTGCTATTGATTACATGAAAAACACGATCAAGTGATCCACCACTTATGGCTGTTAAGCCTGGCCCATTACCTACTATATAAACTGGATTTGTAATATCAAAATCGCCATTCACATTGATGTCATCTATGCCAGTACGGGTGATTGCAATTGTCGAGCCATTAGTTGATGCCTGAAATTTGATTATACTGGCACCTGGACTGGCATTAGCCGCCTTAACCGCCTCTCGTAGGGAGCAGTCCAAAAGGGTGCAATTGCCGTCAGTATCCTCACTCTTCGTAACAATGAGGGCGGGAAATTCTGATATATACAACGGCATATTGGCAGCTGCATCTGTGGTTGAAACATTACCCGCAGCATCAATGCTGAAGCCGGCTGTGAAATCAAGCGTGTCGTCACCACCGGTTGATGCAAAATTTGGCATTGCCTCAATTGCAGTTGCTTTGGCTGAAGTCAACACCAAAGTCATTGAGGTATCACTATCAATTGTCAGACTGGTGACATCACTAACAACAAAGCCAACATCAGTTGTCTCACTATCCCCATCAATATCCCAGCTGAGCTTGCTCCAATCTACCTGATTTTTAATTTCAGCTGCGGCATCACCGAGGGTGGTGAACTGTGTGCCAGTGATGGTGATAGTATCTGTGGAAGAGATATAGGTCGCTGAGGTATAGGAGTGTGTTGGTGCTTGATTATCAACCCGGAAGCTCTCGGAGGTCACATAGGCAGCACTATCAGCCGCATCATGAAGCCTGAAGCGAACCTGGACAGTAGGTAGGTCTAAACCAGCCATTCCAGAAACATCTGAAGCGTCAGTATCAAAACTAAAGCTGTGGGGAGCTGCACTTACAAATGTGATAGCAGTGCTCCAGCCACCGCCACCATTGTCGTTCCAATCGGTAGAGAATGCTGTCGAGAGATCTCCACTGAGTGGCGCACTCCACACAGTGCCGCCATCTATAGAATATTGAAAGGTATTTAGTACAACATTGTCAGTTTCACTATCTCTTCCTTTCCAATTGATGGTAATAGTGCCATCACCATTTAAAGATTGTGTGACTTGCTCTGATGGGATGACTTTGTCTGTAATATAACCGCCAACAGGGAGTTCATTACCGGCAACCACACCTGCCTCATCTGCCCCCATATCAATACCATCTCCAATTGGTCTCCTATCACCATCAATATCATCTGCTGGCGCACCAATGGATGTACCGTGATCAAGGACTGGTGATCCGACCTGTATGTGAAAATCTCCAGCTGCTGTTGGAGAATTAAGCAATGCCTGCTGCAAATTTACAAAAAGCGGATCCAGATCAATGTTTCCAGTACCGCTATAACCGCCTTCAATATCTGAATATGTAACAGTGGCCGTACCCTGTATTTGTGCCCCTGGAGTTGCTCTATTACCCCAGAATATACTGTTCTTAATAGTTGCTGTTCCAGAACTCCTTAAACCGCCTCCTCCACCCCATGGTCCCCAAGCGTAGTTACCAGCAAATGTGCTGTTATAGATGTTAACGGTGCCATAATTCATGATCCCGCCACCTTCACTCCATTGTTCACCATCTGCTACGTTACCTGTAACCATGCAGTTATTTAGGGTTACTACTGCAGAGGCACCAACAACGATAGCACCTCCCCGCTGGTGTGTTTCATTACCTGAGATAGTTGTTTTAAAGAAATTCAGTGTAGTGCCAGCGCCACTCACTGCTATTGCACCACCATTATAGAGATTGACTGTGTTGCTATTTATAGTTGTACTTGTAACGGTAACATTAGCACCGTCCTTCATATACATGGCTCCACCAGTATAATCCGCCGTATTATTGCTGATAGAGCCACCGGTAATTGTTGTTGTCGCAGCTAATCCCAAGAGATAAATTGCAGCTCCCTCATTGCTGCTATGGTTATCCATGTCTGTATCATTTATTGTCAGCGGTGAGTTAGCGTTGTAAATTGCTCCACCTCTACCGCTGCCGATGCTATTGCTGATTGTGGAATTAGTGATGGTTGATGTAGCCGAAAGAGACCCCAGATAAATCGCACCACCATGGTAGAGGCACGTATTTCCGGTCAATGTTGTACCGGTTATAGAGAGTGATTCAGCCTCAGTCATATATATGGCGCCACCACTTGTCGCTACATTGTTGGTAAAGGTGCCGCCAGTAATTATTAGCGCTGCACCACTGTTTTTCAGGTATAACGCACCACCTTCAAAATTGCTTGTATTATTACCGTCTATAGTCGTATCTGTTATGGAGAACGGCACACCATCGCTATAGATAGCAGCACCTCTATTGAGTGCCGAGTTATCATTGAGGGTTGAATTTATGATGGTGTTCATAGCTGAAACGCCGCTTATATAGATTGCAGCCCCTGCAGCTCCACTTGAATTTCTATCCAGATTTGTATTTGATATATTTACAACTGCACCAGCACTATATATTGCCCCCCCTCTTCCCCCGCTGGTACCAACAGTATTATCACTTAGGATTGAACTGGTAACAGTTATGCTAGAAGCAGAGCCAATATGATAAATTGCACCTCCAGCATCCACATTAGCAACATTTCGAACCATACTCGTACTGGTTATAGATATTGCAGCCATATCACTGGAGATTGCACCACCTCTATTGGTCGCAAAATTATCATCAAAAAATGAATCAGTGATGGTAAGTTCTGATGAAATATTGGTTAAATAGATTGCGCCACCTGCATCGGTAGCATTGTTGTAAGTGAAATTTGAGTTATTAATTGTAATAGGAAGAGCGCTATTTACAGCATAGATGCCTCCTCCCCTGGCAGCACTGTTTTTATTGGCCAAGGATCCACCAATAGTACTGTCATGAATACTGACTCCACCCCCATCAATTTTTATACCACCACCATAATAACCTACAGAAACACTATTCCCCTTAATAAGAAGATTTCTCAGCGTCGGTGCAGCCCCACTTGAAATCAAAATACCCTGAGTAAAGAATTGGCCATCAGACTGGTTATCGATGGTAAAACCATCAAGAACAGCGCTTGCGTTTAAGGCACTATTGGCAAAGGTGATAACAGGTGCATTTGATCCATCGCCCTGAATGGTTGCACTTGCTGCACCATTCTGTGATTGGATGGTAATGATTTTACTGCCGTAGTTTAACGTCTCGCTATAGACACCATCTGAAACAAGGACCGTGTCACCATCCACAGCGGCATTAATCGCAGCTGTAATAGTGAGATGATCACAGCCACCACCCGCACACACTGTAAGGGTTGCAGCGAAGCTATGCGTAGCAAATGCAAGCAACAAAAACAGGCAAGCAATTATTCTATTTAAAAATAAAGTGCGGTAGATCATAGGCCATGCATAATCGTTAAAACAACAATATCAATTAGATACATACAACTATAGATTACTCCGCACCCTTAAATACCAGCGCACTCTTCTAATTAGTCATATCATTCCTAATTGTCTCAATCAGCCCTATTGGCAAGTGGATACTTTAGTTAGTCTGTTCTCTGAAAGCACAAGCTGTAGTCGACGCTGAACAAAATCAACGCTACCAAAAACACCTCTGGTAGCGACAGAAGCCATCTGAAAAACACAGAAGTCAAAGTCACCCTCAGTATATTGAGTAAAAGTACAGATTACAGAGACATTAAAATCATTCACAACAAAATTATTATCAGCACCCGTGCACAGAACTGCCCACTGGTTGTCTTCTAAAACACGTCGAATGCCCCACTGAATGCCACTTTGTGCTGCCCTGTAAGCACGTGCACCTTGCAAAGCATAGGTTGAGGTTGCTTGCTGTGTCACAGTCGTAGAGATAACAAACACCGACATCACAGAGGCAATAACCAAGATAAAGATTGCTGTTACGAGTGTGAATCCCTGCTGATGAGACATGTTAGGCAATCTCATCATGGCACATTATCCACGTGCACCTGATGCAGTAACGTAATCTTTTCAATGCCAATTGAAAGTGTAAGCGAGAGCAGCAACACACCAGATCGCTGGGTGGCACCAGGTGCAAAGGCAAAATTGCAGGCTGTTACATTTCGGGTCACATCAGCAATCGAAAACGCATTAGCTAATGGTGGATCTAAAGGATTAGCAGGTTGATCCTGCACAATGGCATACCCTGAATAACGAATAAGACGCCCGCCCTCACATTGATAGGTAATTGGCGTATCAATAAGATATAGCCTTTGCTGTGGTGATGATAAGAGAAACTGATGCCCAGGATTCAGTTGTATGTTAGTTTCATTGCCAACCGGAGCAGCAATATTAATTGTTGTGCCAGCAGCAGGGGTAACCACTTGCGGCGTACCTGCCGCTGCACCTGATGCATCATAGATATTGGCTCCAGTACTAGTAGGGTCCTGGTTATAAATTACGAGTCTGAAGGGTACATTGACATTGGGTGCAATCGTATTAAAGACACCCAATGTATTAAATGAGGCATCCTGCGTTGTAAAATCCAATTCTGCCGCTGGGTTGCCAGCTGGTCCTGACCGATAGCGAATACCTTCAACAACATTCACCATCTCCAGTGTAGTTGCACCTGATAGCCGTATGCTATTTGGCAATGCTCTTCTAACATCACGCTGCATGCGACGCAATGCCATCTCTGCCTGGTCTACCAATGCTGCCCGTCGTGTAATCTGCTCATAGCTTTCTGTAGGAAGTGAAATGACACTATACGTAACACCTGCCATTATCCCAGTAATCAACATCACTAAAACAAGCTCTACCAGAGTAAAGCCATGGCAATTAACTGCTTTATTACGGAATGTAGAATTGGCTACTAGCACGTTTAATACCTTGAACGGTAACCACGTAACGTAATGCTTATGCCTGCTTCATGAGCTACAGTAACCGTAACAAGCTGGGCATCTGCAGCATTTACAAGCTGCCCAGCCGGCCCTAAATTACCGTCATTAACTATAGTAACATTAACGCTATAAGCGGAAAAATCCTGGGTACCATCTGTATCCAGATCTATTAGATCTCCATTGATGTCTCTCACCAGATTATCGGGCAACGCGTTGTAATCATTCACATCATCATAGGTGCCACGCACTTCACCAGCCTCAGCAGTACCTATATCTACTGCGCCACTGGCTTTCTCTTCATCAAAAGGCAGCAACAGAATCTCTTCAAGATAAGCCTCTGCAATTGCAAGCGCCTGATGTTCTACCATAGGTCGTGCACTATTACGATTGGCACGTTCAACCACGGTAAACAATCCAGCCACTGAGATACTGATTAAAACCATAGAGATAATCAGCTCTATAAAGGTTAAACCTTGTTGATTTTTACAGTAAGCCAACATGATCTAATATGCTCTGGCTCCTGCTGCAAATCCGGTTTCAGCCCAAATGGTGATCACTTCATCATCAACGGCAAGTGTTGCTGTAGGTGATGCATCAGGTGCTCCACCAGTATTAACGGCTTGCCCTAGCGCATTAAAGACAAGAGGAAAATTAGTTGGTGTTAAGACAATTCCATCAGTTAACGCAACAGCATTATAGGTCGGATCGTTATCTCTGGAAGCCATATTCACTACCGATGTAGTCCAGAGCGCTGTGAGAGTATTACAGTCCTCTCCTACTCCAGGTGTTCTTTGAAACAGACTATAGGCATTGGCATTGACTGAATATTGCACCTGACAGCCTGTTGCCACGGCCAGTTTTTGCGCATAACGCAGTGATGAAAGAACATCATTATAAGCGGCGCGAGAGCTATATACCTGCACGCCAAAAAAGCGTGGAGTAACCACTATTGCAAGAATACCCATAATCACCATTACGAGCACCAGCTCGGTTAAGGTAAAGCCTTTTTGGGATAACCGTTGCGTTGCATAAGAAAGCATGGCTTTAAAATTTCAGTATCAAACCAGCGATTTATTTTAAGATAATAAAGAAAAAAGGGCGTGACATTATCTGTCACGCCCCCTCTTTACCCAAGATAAAGCTGAAATAGCAATAGTAATTCCTATTCTTTTTAAGCAATACCGTTAATCTAAAACTCTTAGAAAAATTATTACTTTATATCAGTTATCATTAGCAACCAGCAATATTAATTACTATGCCAGGGCCGTTGCCTGGTTCAGTACAGTTTGCAGCCGTTGCCGTTCCAACAGCTGCTGTATAAGTAATAACACATGTAGCAGGGATAGCTGCATTCACTGCTGTAATTGTAGTGACTGAACCACCAGTGGCATCTCCTTCAACTAATACATAATCCTGTGCACCACCCTGATTAATACTGGCAGCAATATCAATTTCAGCCGCATTAGGATAACCATTGCATAACCGTACATCTTGACCATCCAGATTCACATCGCCATTGGGTGCTAGCCCTTGGGCCAAATACCCTGAATGTGATATTGCTGCTGCCGCACGCACGGCTCCAAAGGCTGCCTGCAACGATGATGTTCTAGCTTCTGCCTGTATATTCAAGAACCTTGGCATTGCCGTTGCCGCTAAAATACCCAGAATAATAATTACAACGACCAACTCAATGAGTGTGAAACCTTTTTGTCTCTGCTTCATTATGCTATACCTCAATTTAGTCTCTTAAGCCTGAATTTTTACTTCTTATTGGTATTTATGAATATTCAATTAATTTAACGCTGCAATTTGGTTCTGTAATCTGTAACGGCACGCACCAATGTAACTTAAACAAAATGGCAAAAATATGAAATTTATTAACCTAATGCAGCTGAACTCATATCCCACATGGGCAGAAATACACCCAAGGCCAATATCAAAACCATAATTCCAATAATGATTAGCAAAATAGGTTCAATGGCATCACCAACAAAGTTCAGATCATAATCAACTTCTTGCTCATAATATTCAGCCACTTCGTCCATCATCTCATCCACATTTCCAGTCTCCTCCCCCACTCCTAGCATCTGTAGTACCAGTGGTGTGAATATGCCGGTTGCTGTCGCTGTTTTTGTCAGGGTTTCTCCACGTTCAATACTGCTTCTCATGGCATTAATGTGGCTTTCGATGTAGTCATTATCCAGCGTTTTTGAAACCATGCTCAGCGCTTGCACTAAAGGCACTCCTGCACGCAGGGACATTGCAAAAGAGTGTGCAAATCTTCCCAGCGTTGTGCGCAGGATAATATCGCCAAAAACAGGGGTTTTAAGTTTTATCCGATCCCACGTAAAACGCCCGCTCTCAGTCTTAAGGTAGTTATTGGCCCCAAACACCATTAACAGCAACACCCCAATCATATGGGGCCAATAGGTGGTAAAAAAACTGGAGCTTACAACCAATAACTGCGTTGGCAGAGGCAAGTCTGATCCTAAGCGTGTAAAGGTGTTACTAAAGGCGGGAATAACCAACATATTGATAACCACCATAGCAATCACTAACGCAGCAAGCACTATTTTGGGATAGCGTGTTGCCGCTTTTATGCGATCACGATTAATTTTCTCTTTTTCCAAGTGTTTAGCAATCTGTAAAAAAGAGTGCTCAAGATGACCACTTTGTTCGCCGACATGGACAACGTTAACAAATAGGCCAGAGAATATATCTGGGTGGCGTGCCAATGAGTTAGAGAGATCTCTACCCGATTCCAAATTCTTCACCATATCTCGCATTGCACGCACAAGATATGGATTTCTGGCTGTTTGAATTAATCCACTAATCGCTCTTGTAATAGGTACACCTGCTTTGGTTAAGGTGTACATCTGACGAGCAAACAGTGCCAGATCAGAGAGGTCTGGCCTTTTTTCTCCAAATGCTGGTTTTTCATCTTGGCCAGTTTTTATACCTTCAGTTATGCTGATAGGCGTAATGCCGCGATTCATTAATTGACCAGCAGCATTATTTTCATCTGTTGCATCTACATAACCATCTACACTCTGCCTTGAGTCAACTGAACGCCCCTTGTAGTAGAACTGAGGCATTGCAGATTACACCTTTTTTTGCTCTACAATTTCCAATACTGGCTGCTCTTCAGCAAGATCAAGTTCCTCTATCTCTCCTGCAATGCGAAAGACTTCATCCAAAGATGTATCACCATTCAATGCATGATTTAGTGCTGAATAAGAAAGCGGTTTGAACCCCGGCTGAGCAAGAGCCATTTTTGAAAACAGGGTTGCATCATTCTTACGTAAAGCATCTGCCATTGCGGCATCAATCTCAAGCAGCTCAAAGATTCCAAAACGCCCCTGATAACCTGTGTTATGACAATGCTGACAGCCCTCACCTTTCATTAGCGTAATGTCTTTTATTTTTTCTTCACCCAGTATAGAGGTCAACCAGGCCAACTCATGAACAGTGGCTTGGTAAGGCCTTGCACATGTTGAGCAGACTTTACGAATGAGCCGTTGTGCTAAAACGCCTAAAAGCGATGTTGCCACAAGAAAGCCTTCGGCCCCCATATCAAGCAGCCGATTTGCCGTGGTTATGGCATCATTGGTATGCAATGTTGAGAGCACCATATGCCCTGTCATGGCGGCTCTTAAACCAATTTCTGCTGTCTCCTGATCACGCATCTCACCCACCAGAATAATATCTGGATCCTGACGCAGAGTTGATCGCAATACTGATGCAAAGCTTAAGCCGATAGCTGAATGCACTTGCACTTGATTGATTCTTGGCAAGCGATACTCAACGGGATCTTCAACTGTAATTATTTTTTTATCTGGCTGATTTAATTCACTCAATACACTGTAGAGCGTAGAGGTTTTACCACTACCTGTTGGTCCCGTAACCAAAACCATGCCATGTGGACGATGAAACATTTTTCGAAACTGCTTCAGCATCATCGATTCCATACCGATTTGCTCCAGCTTGAGCAGCCCAGCCGTCTGATCCAATAAGCGCATTACAGCTGATTCACCATGTTGAATGGGCATGGTAGACAGTCGAACGTCGATTTTATGGTGCTTAACTCTAATTTGAAAACGCCCATCCTGTGGTCGGCGTTTTTCAGATATATTCAGGTTACTCATAAGTTTAAGACGCAATATGAGCGCTGCTGCGATATGCGTCTCCTTCATGACATGTTCTTGCAGTACACCATCAACCCGTTGCCGGATGCGCAGCACTTTTTCATCTGGTTCAATATGAATATCTGACGCACTCACTTGCACCGCATCTTCAAACAGTTTCTGCAGCAACTTTACAACCGGCGCATCCGTTACCTCTGCCTGCGCCATAAGTTGGGCAAGATCTATCGCATCTTCCGTAAGTGCAGCACCCAGCTCCTCTGCCAAGTCGCTAATCTCATCAGTACGGCGATATACGATATCCAGAGTGCGCAGCAATTCTGGCTCACTCACCACAACAGGCTCAATGCTTGCCTGAAGAATTCTAGTCAACTCATCAAAAGCCACGAGGTCTGTTGGATCAACCATCCCCACAACAAAGCCTGTTGATGTATTTTCAAGAACCATTATCCGAAAACGGCGGGCATGTGTTTCCGGGAGTCGTCGAGCAACCTCAGGATCATAGACAGTTTTTTTAAGGTCAACGTACGGAAGGGCAAGATGATCAGCAAGAAAGTGCGCCAATTCATCATCTGAAACATAACCAAGGTCTTTCAGCACCCGGCCAAGCTTACGCCCACTGCTATACTGTTCTTCTAATGCCTGATCAAGCTGAGCTTTTGTGATTTTTTTGTGATTAACCAATAGTTCGCCAAGGCGAATTTTTTTTGGCTTGGTCTTTAGCATAATACTATTTCCACATCTCTAAAGACTTAATACGGCTTTGCACATAGTTCAGAACATCCTCTGAAAGTGTTCCTGTTGCGTTAGCTCTTTGGTATGCGATAACAGCATCTCCTATCTGCTTTTGCTGTTCCAGTGAAATACCTAAACCCATCCACCAGACACCGACTGCAGATTGCCAACGCAGAGCCTGCTTGTAATAGGCTGATGCTTCTGAATGCATTCCTTTTTGCTGATATATTGCTGCTAGCTGGGCATAATACTCAGCATCTCTTTGGGCATCAGCACGCGCGTTTTCCATAACAGCTATTGCATCATCAAGCTCACCTCGATGCATCATCAAGCGTCCATAAAGCTTTGCAAATGGCGCATAATTAGGCTGTATATCCATACCAGTTATTAATTCTTGAAGAGCTGCATCAGGTTGATTTGTATTTATTAGTAGCGCTGCAATGGTATAACGTGCCTTTAAATGCGATGAATTAAGCGATAACACCTCTTTAAGTTTAGTTATTGCCTGGTATTGATCACCTTTCGCATTTAACGCCAAAGCATGCTGATAGATCTGCTCAGCATGTTGCGCATTCGTTACCTGCCTAATTGATTTTTTTTGTTGTGGCTGGCGCTCAACCGGCATTTGCGAATACTGTTTATGATTAATAACACGATGCTTTTCTATAGGTGCCCGAGTTTTTTTAACTGCAATATTGTTAGATGAACTAAGTTGATTAACATCCAGCCTTATATTGGAATCTAAAGCCAATACAGGCATATAATCCAATTGATTTACTACATAAGATTTTTGAGCTTTTCCTTTATTCTGCAAAGAGGCATTATTTATAGTTGAGCTAACATTACCACTCAGCAACAGCCTTACTTGCTTTTTATTCCCGGGTGCAATACCGGCAATATCCTTAACCAAAATATCATCCAGCTGATTAGAGAAAGAAGAGACATCCACAGTTTTTACTACACGGTCTGCTGGATATTCAACTACCCCATCCACCATAAGCGCAGCACTCTTTTCTTCTCTCCGCTTCTCATCGCTATGGTTTAATTGAGCAGTAAGTTTGAGCGGAACATCACCCTGTGCAATCTCTGTGACAGTAGATACAACTGGCCTGGCTTTATAAACATTGGTCAACGCTGCAGTATAATCGTAATCAGAGGATGGCCACAGCAACACAACACAAACTATCACCGCAATAACAACAGCTCCAAAAGATAGGTATTGTGTATACCTGGGCGTAGAAGAGGATGCTAAAACCGTGCCTATAAGCACACCATTCGCAGGCAAAGGCTGGCCAGATTTACGCTGACCTAAATCAGCAAGGACTTGATTGATTAGGCTCATCCGGCCACTCCCATCCAATAATAAAGAGCACCTACAAGAGATGCTAATACAGCCCCAAACAGACCTCTCGTTGCACCTTGAGATAAAGGCATGTGTGAACTGTTTGTTCCTTCAGTATCGCAGACTGCAGACTGCACAAGTTCAGGCGTGACATTCCATGTTCCACGGCCAAAGGCAGCCATTAACGCTTTATGCGATAGCACATTAATTAATCGTGGGGTGCCATGGCTTGCTCTATACAACAACTTTAGCGCCTTGGGCGTAAAAGGTTGCCGCCCCTGATAACCAGCCTGGCATAAGCGGTGATAGACATAGTCCCCAAGAGAATCGTAATCTATTGTTTCAAGTCGATGGGAAAAGGTAATGCGTTGCCTCAGTTGGCGCATACTTGTTTCAGCCAATCGCTGATCAAGCTCAGGTTGGCCAAAGATAGCAATCTGCAATAACTTGCTTTTTTCTGTTTCAAGATTAGTCAGCAGACGCAAAGCCTCCAGACTCTCATTTGGTAACGCCTGAGCTTCATCCAGTATCAGCAACACGCCTTTGCTGCTTTCACTCAACTCAAGCAGCCGTTCATGAATAACCTGATTCAACTGGCGCTGCCCAGTACCTGGCGCCATTTCAATACCTAATTCAGTTGCAAGTGCCATACGCAACTGCACAGGTGTAAGATAAGGATCAGCAATATAGGCCGTTATATATTTGTCATCTAATAGCCTGAGCAATTTACGGCAAAGCAATGTTTTGCCTGTGCCAACCTCTCCCACAACCTTGATAAAACCTTCTCCCATGCGGAGTGCAACCAAAAGTGTGTTCAAAGCAGCCTGATGGCTAGGCGATGCAAAGAAATAGGATGTATCGGGGGTTAGGGAGAATGGTGCTTCCCGTATGCCAAAATGTTCCAGATACACGTTATTTATCCCTAATTCTCTACTGCGCTGAAGTTCTAGAACGATTCAACAGTTGATGCGTATCTTTATGTTCTGTACGCCAACTGCCAATCTCATTCTGCATTTGGTTAACTCGTGTGCCTGTGCCGAGTATGCGGTTTGCCCGCTCTTCATCAGAGTCAATAACAACAGGGCGCAATAAAATAACTAACTCGGTTTTTTTCGCAGCCGTCTTGTCATGATGAAAGGCACCACCTATACCCGGTATATCTTTAAGCACTGGGGTTCCTGCATTATCTGTCTTTACATAGTTCTCCATTAAGCCACCTATGGCTATAATTTGACCACTCTTGGCTCGAACCAGATTATCCGATTCACGCACACTGCTAAGCGCAAGTGGCAAACTTTGATCAGAGCCAAATACCTTAATCACTTTTATCTGATCATTTACATCACTAACAGATGGATGCACATGCAACGTAACGTTATTGTCCAGATCAACATGTGGTGTTACATCCAAGGCAATGCCGGAAAAGAACGGGGTTAAAACAATCTCTGGTGTTGTTGTTGAAGCACCGGCAGAGGTTGTAGTCGAAGCTTTTACTTCAGTAACATAGTACTCATCTGATCCAACTTTAATAACGGCCTTTTGATTATTAAGCGTTGAAACTCTTGGGCTTGAAAGCACTTGTACACTTCCCTGCGTCTCCAACAGTTCAAGAAAGGCGGCAAAATTGTTCAGTGTGACAGCTGCTAAAAAACTACCGCCAAACCCTCCCGCTGGAATAGACAGCAAAGCCCCTGCTGGGTTACCCGGATAGTTTGCATCTGAGTGAGAAGAGAGTGATGACTGACCACTCTCAATAAGGTTGCTGCCGCCCGTCTGCCCAACAAGCGCTCTTTTATCTGACAGTCCCGCCCAATTAATACCAGACTGAAAACCATCACTCAGTGTTACCTCAATAATTTTTGCTTCCAGAACAACTTGGCGATTCAAGTTGAGGTGCATGCTCTTAAGAAAATCTTCAACCGCCCGGTGCTCCTCAGGATAGGCTTGCACAATAGCCAAACCTGAAAGTTGATTCAGTACAACACTGGCGCCCTCACTTTTTGCCACGATTGCTTCAAGAGAACCACTTAGTTCACCCCAAAAATCAGAACTCGTTGTGGTTTGAACAGCGCTGCTAACCTGTCCTGCACCACCTGAGCTACCACCACCGGTATTACTGTTTGAATCTGAACTGCCTGATGATGAACTGTCACCCTGTTGCGTTAACTGGCCAGAACTGACCCAGGTACGAGAGATGCCTGTTCTTTGCAGATTCAGGTAATCGATTTGATAAATCCTGGTTTGAAGTTGTTTGGGCAAAATCAGGTAGCCCGTATCAGTTAGCTGGTATTCATATCCATAAACTCTGCGTATTGTGTCCATCACTTCACTAATCGTGACATTCTTAAGCGTGAGAGATATCTCTCCTATAACGGATGGATGCACCACCATATTTTGTGATGTGCCAGAGACCAATCCCATAAAGAATTCCCAGGCAGGTACATTTACAACAGAGATATCAAAACGAGGGTCAGGCACTCGTTTCTTTTGTGGTAAATCTATTTTTACTGGAGGCAACAATGACTGAACAACCGAAGGTGGCGGCGCGGCTTGAACCTGCTCCTGCTTAAACGCAGTTTCAATTTCTTGGCTAATTTCCTTTTGCCGAATTTGCGAACTCTCTTGGCAACCAACTGCCATCAGAGAAATCAGCAACAATATGGAAATCTTCATCATAGTTTGGTTATACCGCTTACTTTTTTTACATCAGACAACAAAAACAGTTCTATTTTTTCACCCTCGTTATCAAGCAAAACCCGACCTGGCTCAATAGAGACAACACGCGCCCCCTGAATTAACTCATTGCGCTTTAATATTTGGCCATTAATGACCGCTACACGACGATCAGACGATATCAGGATGGAAGAAAGAGCCAATTCAGGCGCAACCTCATTCTCCCCTTCAATCACTGGCATGCTTACAGATGAGCGAAATGGTGGCTCAGTTGGATCATCCAACGCCATAACAGACACAGGCAGCAGACAGGCTAGCAATAGCAGCGCTATCTGAATGCACCAGCAATACTGTTTTAACTTAAACACCAATCCACCCCTCATGCAGGCTTAACGTAGAAACACTTATCGTGACGTGCGCTTTAGGATGCTCTTCGACCGTATAGTCAATGGCATCCCAAAATATCTGCCACGGCAGGGCCTCCAAGGCCTTTAAATATTCAACCGTCTGGTTAAATTCACCTTCAAACTCAATAATGAGACGATGCCGATAAATCCCGAGTACTGGAGTCGTCATTTTCGACCCCGAAACACCCGGTCTCGCATCGTTTTTACTCTCGCTACCCTCTAATAGCGGCTGAGCGGCAAGACTTTTAACCCCAATTACGTTTAATCCTGAAATCTGCGTCAGCATCTCTTGTAAAACACGTGCCATTTTTTGCGGAGAGATAAGATTTTCAGCCAAAACCGAGATCTGCTGATCCAGCTCGCTAAGCTCACGGTCATAGCGAAGCATATTGTCACGCATCACTTTTTCAGGGTCTTTCTTGGTTTTCTCTAATAGGCTCGCAATCTGCTTATCTAACGCAATCACACGCTGCTGTATCGTCTCTACTTCATTGGTGATTTGCTTCTTTTTATGCTCCATGGGCATCATAAGCAGCTCATTCCACAGCGTAAAAAGCACCGCTAACACGGCTAAAGCAACCAGGCCACGCTCGCGTAGGCTTAATGCATTGACTTTCTCAATCAATTGAAGGGTTTTGTTTTTCATTTTTTTGCTTTACCTTCATCAACTTGCGTGCCAATCGAAAAATCAATATGCCATGCCTCATCTTCAGGCCGGGTTAGGGCAAATGTTTGGAATACCCTGCCCTTATAGGCTGCTTCTGTAGCCAGACGTTGCAGATATTTCGGCACCAGATCTGCCTGAAGCGCGCTGCCATCCAGAAATAGCTGCTCACCACCTTCCTGAATTCTGATTCTGGTTAGCCACAGTTCAGGCAGGCGTTGTTTGGCAAGTGCCTCAAAGTAGATGGAAAAACCAGCTGTATTGCTGATTCTCTGATCCTGAAGGCGGCTCAGCACTCTGTATTTTTGTCGCCGTTCAGCCTTTAACAAATCTAACTTTTGCTCCATTTGCTGGGATTTACTCTTTGGATAGAGTTTCGCCTGCAACTCTGCCATCCTCTTCAGCTGCCCCTCTTCCTGTAGTTTTGTTTTTTGCAGATTCACTGCAATCTCTTGCTGATCTCGGTAGCCAGAGTAGTAAGTAGCCATCAGCACCACTAACATCGCCAAGGCAATTGCCAGCGTCATTTGGATGGAAAACAGCTTCCACCGCTTACGGACAGTAGGCTGATAAAGGTTAACCTGCTGCATCATTTCTGCTTCTCCTGCATGCGCAGTGCAGCACCAACGGCTAACAGACCGTTAGCCTGCTGGGTTAAATCCAGAGGAGTCTTTACTGTCAGCAACATATTTAAATCAATCGCACGAACGGGGATTCCAAGGTGGAGATTAAGATGGTGAATAAACGAGGGTAATTCTGGGGTTGTTGGGGTAACAACTAAGCTTCTGATGGGAGACTGACCGTAATAGCTCTCGTAGTAGCCCATTGAGCGCTGAATCTCAAGAACCAGGTCATCAAGGCGAGTGCTCTCCTCAAAGCAGATACCGAACTCTCCAACCAGGGACTCTTCAATTGTTCTCATCCGGCGTAGATTAATGCCCAACCCGCGCGTCAAATAAACCAATGACTCTTGTGTCAGGTTGACCAGACTCCACTCCTTCGCCAAATGGAGCAGCGCCACACCTTCTTCATCTTCAGGGATGCATGAGGCAATATTCCGTAACACCAACTCTGTAATATCAATGGATGACAAATTAAGGCCTGACGACTTAACCAGCTCTATCCATACACGGTTTTTAGGGGCATGCATCGCTACAACGTAAATGAGCTTGGGACGACCAGGGCCAGGATTGGCCTGCTCTGGCACCATAAAGAGATCGAGAATGGCTTCATCAACAGGAAAGTCGATCAGATCTTTAACCTGCCATTTTAGTGCGGGCTTAAGCTCATCATCTGCAACTTCAGGAGCTTCAACCTGAAGTAGGTTGTACAACCCCGGTTCAATAACCAAATTGCAGGGGGCATTGGTCAAGCCATTTTTTTTAACCAGATCTGTGAGTACTTTGGTCTGCTCCAGCTCTCCTTTATAACTGGCACTTTCCAGCAGCTCCAATCTGGGTGATTGGGTGCCATCAGGAATTACATGGGCCAATGAGATCCTGTCCGAAGATACAGAGAGCCCTACAACGCCTTTAACCCTCGTTCTACTTTTTAAAAACATGAGGGACACCCGAGACTCACATGCAAACAATCAACTTGTTGCAGCCCGTTTTTTTCTCTTGCAGGGGTAGCGCATCTAACTCTTGAAAGCATTTTCATCAGCCATAGTCATGCCTTTTGATAGATTCAATTAACAGTTTAGGCGTTTATTTACTACGTGAAGATTTCTTATTAACCTACTGTTATCTATCGAAGTGTAGATGATGAAAGGGGAATTTCCTATATTAGCAATATCTTATTTATTGTTTTTTTTCGCAGCGTGATCCAGCTCTCGCAAGCGTTTCAATTTCTCTGCAATCTTTATCTCCAGTCCACGATCAACCGGCTCATAGAGAGACAATCCTTCCAGTTCCTCAGGCAAATAGCTCTCACCTGCCGCATACGCACCCGGCTCATCATGCGCATACCGATAGGCTTTGCCGTATCCCAACTCTTTCATTAGTTTTGTGGGTGCATTACGCAGATGGATGGGGATTTCCAGCGAGCCAGATTGCTTGGCAACTGCCATTGCCTGTTTAAATGCGCTGTAGACTGCATTACTTTTGGGAGCACAGGCTAAATAGACCACGGCTTGGGCAATAGCCAACTCACCCTCTGGGCTGCCTAAGCGTTCCTGGGTTTCCCAGGCATTGAGGGCCAAAGTAAGCGCACGTGGGTCAGCATTACCAATATCTTCGGAGGCCATGCGCACCACCCGGCGGGCGATATAGAGGGGATCGCAGCCACCGTCCAACATTCGGGCAAACCAGTACAGTGCTGCATCTGGCGCACTGCCTCGTACCGATTTATGCAGCGCTGAGATCTGGTCATAGAAGGCATCGCCACCTTTATCAAACCGACGCACACCGCCTGCCGCCACCTCCTCTACTACCTCCCTGGAGATCACTTTGTTATCGGAAAGATCGGTAATAATCTCGAGCAGATTCAACGCACGACGGGCATCGCCATCAGCTGCTTCAGCAATCAGCTGTCGCAAGGCAGGCTCCAGCTGAAATTCCTGTTTGCCTAACCCTCGCTCTTCATCTGCCAGTGCATTATCCAGAATCTGCTCCAGCTCCTCCGCCTTCAGTGATTTAAGGACATAGACCCGGGCACGCGAGAGCAAGGCATTATTGAGTTCAAACGAGGGGTTTTCAGTGGTCGCGCCGATAAAGACAAAGGTACCATCTTCCACATGCGGCAAGAATGCATCCTGCTGCGCCTTGTTAAAACGGTGCACCTCATCAATAAAGAGAATGGTAGGACGGTTTTCGGTTTGTCGAACAGCCTTGGCCTGCTCCACAGCCTGGCGTATCTCCTTCACCCCCGCCAATACGGCGGAGAGACTCAGAAAACAGGCACCAGATCGATGTGCAATCAATCTTGCAAGGGTGGTTTTTCCCGTACCGGGTGGCCCCCAGAACACCATTGAATGCAAACGATCTGTCTCAATGGCGTCATACAGCGGTTTGCCCGCAGCAACAATCTGCTGCTGACCAAAAAATTCAGCCAGATTCTGTGGGCGCATCCGGTCAGCTAATGGACGCGCCGAACACTCCTGCTCAGCGGTAGCAAACAGATCATCAGCAGCCATAAGTACAATGCCGCAATCTACTCTCCATAAACATCACTGCCCTCAGGTGGCAGAAACTCAAACAGCTCATCCGGCAGGGCCAGGTTTCGCTGAATATCGTAGAACTGAAACCGAGTCACCTGACCAAACTGATCAGCCATCTCCATACGCCGCAACTCCTGCCCCATAAAAGCCAACAAAATGCGCACAAACTGACTCTCTTTATCACGGGGAATCAACTCCACCCAAGCCATACCCTGGCTTTTGCCGATATCAATCACTTCAAAATTATCTTCAATCGGGCCAGCATCACTCAACAGCTGAGCAGGAGTGCCACTCAGCGCATCCTCTTGTGAGCGGTGGCTGATCTGCTCCAGATCACTGTCATAGAGCCAAATCCGATCACCGTCTGCAACAATCAGCTGCTCATACGGCTCACTGTAATCCCAACGAAACTGGCCAGGACGGCGCAAATAGAAAATCCCTTGAAAACGATCAGCCTGATTATGTGACTGATCCAACACAGACTGCTCAAATCTAGCTTGCAACGTACCCAGATTATCGAGAAAAGCATTAAGGTGCGTTACCCCGGTATCTGCCCACAACAGGCCAGAAAACAGCATCGACACCACTCCAACAAAAATAGATCTGATCAACACCCTGTTACCTCATTCTGATTACTAAAACCCAAAGTGCATGGGATTATAAATTTTTCTTGTTCCCACGCTCTTCCGTGGGAACAAGAAAAATTTATTACTTTGACCCCAAATTGCTACTCTGGTGCTATAAACCGTGGATTATCGCCCGTAAAGCTGCTTATATGTAGCCATTTTGTGATGCTTCGGGTGTATTGGCTGTTACCCACAAGGAGCATTTCCTCCCGCTCAATTGCTCGGGTC
>Ga0316192_10000051_pt1 | contig 66901 bp, 65 predicted proteins | sample MerIslwburrow_MG_FD_204931 | JGI IMG/M metagenome (GOLD analysis project Ga0316192, IMG submission 204931) | Coastal sediment microbial communities from Maine, United States - Merrow Island worm burrow | ecosystem: Environmental > Aquatic > Marine > Coastal > Sediment | place: USA: Maine...
CCGCACCGGCTGAAAAGTATAAGTTGACGGAACCGGCGGTGACGACTCCGCTATGCACATTTAGGGAATTGTCAATAGTGACGTTTTCGCTGAAGTAACTTTGTAGGCCTTTACTGTAGAGGTTGTAGAAGTTTTGACCGCCGCTGGCGATGTTTTGGATGCTGCTGCCATCGAGGGTGACGGCCGCTGTACCATCGGTGAAAACTCCGCCGACATTCAGCCAGTCTCCTGCTAAAGTAATATCGTCTGTACCAGGGGAGAGAGTGCCTGAGCCAATTATTAAGTCCCCGTTCACATCAAGATCATTGTTGGTGCTGACAGTAGCTCTAGATAAGTTGGGAGGTTTACCTTGGGCTAGGGTTAAAATCTGCGGGGTGGTTAAGGCATAATTATAAATTCTGATTTCATCCATTCGTCCATTGAAATCGGTGCTAATGTCGCTGTCTACACCGAGCCTCAAAATATTAGTGCCAAAGTCTAAACTAGCTCCGTCGGTTGCGGTGCCATCACTAACCCCGTTTAAATAAAAAGTGATATCACTACCTGAACGTGTTACAGCTAAGTGATACCATGTGTTGGTGCTCAATACGGTATCTGCGGAATTCCCTGAACCATTTAATCTAAGATACATTTTACTAGAATTGTTTACTTCAAAATCTAGTATACCGTCACCTATATGGAACAATTGATTATTTTTTGCATTATCCATACTCACAAATGCGCAATACGTAAAATCTCCTGTAGGTAATTCCGGATCACTAACAGAGATATAATCATTGGTGCCATCGAATTCTATACTTTTTGTATTTGCGTAAGAAACATTTGGAACTGAAGTGCTTGATGTCGTATTATTTTGCCAAACACCATTTTTCCCATAACCACTGTAATCCAGTAAAGGAGAAACACTTTCATCACATTTGTAATAAAGTTTTAATCCTTCATTGATTAATAGATCGTTGAAGTCAGTTCCTGATGGAACTGTCAGAGTGTGGTCGCCTGCTTTAGCAATAATCACTTTACCATTATTCGCAGAAAAAGCTCCAGCGCTATGAAGGTAATCACCCGATACCGACAAATAATCGGATGACGAGTTAAATGTTCCACCTGAGATAACCAGGCTGGCAGAACTGCCAACAACATTCATGTTGTAACTACTGGCAGTAAAAGTGCCATTGATGTTATGAAAGCGATTGGTGACTTTGAGATCCTCGGCTAGTGTGAGCGTCCCCCCGAAACTATCGATCATCACATTATAAAAAACATTGTCATTAGATTGTAATGTGAAGCTTCCTGTTCCATCGTAGGTGACAGTACTCGTTCCCATGTTCAAGGTAGTTCCTATAGTCTGCCAATTTCCTGCAAACACAATATCATTATTTCCTGATGTAAACGACCCTGCTTTAAAGGCCAGATCACCTGAAACAGTGAGTGATCCACTTAACGTGGTGGAGGTATTAGTAGGCACAAAGGAACGGCGCAGTCCATTAGTGAGATCTACTAATTCTGAAGCGACTAAGGCCCGATTGTAAACACGAAATTCATCTAAACGTCCGTTAAAAGCTTTGCTTAGATTAGGTTTGACACCTATTTTTAATGGACTTGTACCAAAATCCAGAACCGTGGCACTGGTGCCAGATCCATCGCTTTCACCGTCTATGTAAAGAGTGACATCACTTCCAGACCGTGTGACGGCAATATGGTACCAGACGTCAGTTGTCAATGAGGTGGTTCCTGTAGCAGCATTAGTACCATTTATTGTACAGTTTAATAAACCACCTATATTGGAGGAATAAAGTGCAATTTCTGATGTTTCATTGTTATCCCGGTCTGAGCTAAAGAAATGAACATTATTAGCTTTATCCATACTAACAAAAGCACAATAAGTAAAATCACCGGTGGGCAAATTTGGACTATCAATAGAGACATAATCGCTTGAGCCTTGAAGATCAACGCTCTTAGGGTTTTCAAATGTGGTGGGGGCGACTGAAACATGGTCAGTGGCACCACCTTTCCAATCACCATTTTTACCATTTCCACTGTAGTCACGAGCGGGAGAGGAGGTGTCATCGAATGCGTAATATAAAACTAAAGCAGCGTCGTCGTGGGAGACAGTGTCGCCTAAGTGAACATTTAAATTATTGAAAATTGAGGGACTGTTAGTGGTGAGTGCGCGCCCATAAAGTTCAGATAAATTCACCGTTCCACTGTTATGTGTGAAGGTTCCACCACTGTGAGTGAAATCTCCTGTGACGAGCATTGAACTTGAGGTGGCTTCAAAAATTCCACCCGTGACAGAAAAATTTCCATGTACTTCAAGGGGATGGGTACTTCCATCAAAAGTTCCGGCTGCCAGTGAAAAATTGCCGGATTCTGCTCCTGTGCCATCGATAGTAACGGCGCTGCCTAGGGTGACAGTTCCCCCATAACCGCTGGCAATAGTGAGTTCGCCGATCGTGAGACCGCCCGCAGGAGTCGTCGCATTTTGACTACCTGAGCCATTGAAGGTAGCGGTGTCGTCATTGCCATCAGGATAACCTGCACCATTTGTCCAATTCTCGGCATCTGTCCACGTTGCGGTTCCCTGGCTACCATCCCAAACAAAATCCGTGGACCACAGGTAAAATGGTGCGACACACATCAACAAAACAAATAGGTAAAAAAAGCCTTTATTTCTCAAGTTTATTAGCATATGCCTTTTTACACCCCTCTAAAAAACGCATTAAAACTAGATTTTATATACAAATATTTGTATTTTTGTCTCAAAATATCTAATTAATTGTAGTACTATATTGACATATTGTAAAAATATATCGTGTTATTTGATATAAATATCGACACATTTTTTATAAATATTAGCAATAGAATTAAAAAATGAGCTTATTTGTCTGATAACTATCCACATTTTACTTTTTTTTTTCAAATTATTTTTAATTTTTTCTCACATTCAACAAATTGTTTGCTATTTGAAAATTAGAGGAAAAATGGATATGAGCATAACCCGCCTGTACATGGGGCAGATTCATGCCATCGTCCTTTTCTGTTTTTTTGATAGGGCGTTTTAAGTGATAGGCTCTTGAGGGACTTATCATTTCTTTTATTTCTGAATAATGAAACTCATGACCTCTAGCCGCTAAACCCTGCGGCCCTAAGGGACTATCGTGTAATGTGCTGATCTCCACATAACCTAGTGCCTTACGACGTGCCGTCATCACTACAGACTCTTCAAATAAACCTGACATTTCAAAATGTTGATTTTCTAAAGTAATAAGTTCTTTACATAAAAGCATCATGCCACCGCATTCGGCATAAATAGTTTTACGAGCATCAGCGTGCTTTTTTATGTTGTGTAGCATGGTTTTATTTGAAGCTAATTCTTCTGCATGAGCTTCGGGGTAACCTCCCCCCAACATAAGCAAATCACACTCGGGTAAGTGTGAATCTTTGAGTGGGGAAAATTCTATGATTTCAGCACCATAACATTTTAACAGATCCAAATTATCTTCATAATAAAAGTGAAATGCCGAGTCTTTTGCTAAGGCCACACGACACTTATGTGGATTTTCTGGCGCGACAAAAAGTTGGCTTGTTACTTGAGGCAATACAGAAACCTTATCTGCGCAGCGAAGAATGGCATTTAAATCAAGATGCTTTGAAACCCACTGCCCTAAACCTTCATAAATAGTTTCAAATTCTGCTGAATGGGGAGACACTAATCCCAAATGCCGATCCGGCAATGAAATATTTTTATCCGGAGGCAAGTAACCCAACAAAGGTACGTTAAGATGATGAGACACGGCTTTAACAAGGTACTCATAATGAGAATCTCCACTTACTCGATTAGCAATCACTCCGGCAAATTCAAGCTCTTTATCAAAAGTGGTGTAACCATGAAGAAGCGCAGCAAACGAACGAGCCATGGCTTTGGCATCAGCCACTAAAATAACGGGCATCTTTAATCGTTTGGCTACTTCTGCTGAAGAAGCCACATCACTGTCGCCACTCATGCCATCAAACAATCCCATCACACCTTCTACTAAAATCAAATCCGCACCTTTTGAACCTTCTTGTAAAATTTCTTCTAGATGCTCTTCAGCCATCCAACTGTCTAAATTACGTGAAGGTCGACCTGTAATACGGGTATGATGCAAAGGGTCAAGATAATCAGGCCCAACCTTAAAAGCTTGAACTTTAACACCCTTGTTTTGAAAGGCCTTCATCAATCCTAAACTAACAGACGTTTTACCCACCCCACTGGATGTTCCGGCAATCATTAATCGAGGAATTTTTTTCATTTCACACACTCGTCATAGGCATCAAGCAACTTTTGATTTGATTTCCTGTCTTTAATCGCAAATCGCAACATTTTACTTAAAGAAAAACTCGAACAATCTCTCACTAAAATATTTTTTTCAAACAAATGCCTGGTTAAGTTGTTTTTGATTTTTTCAGAAGGCAATTCAACCAAAAAAAAGTTAGCTTCAACAGCGTTTTTAGTGATAGGCAAACTCGCACGCTTGCTCCATTCTTCATAGACAAATTGTTTCTCAATCGATAATACTTTACGTGTTACAACATCATAACCGTCGTCACTGAGTGATCGAATAGCCGCTTCATTGGCAATTGCATTAACTCGCCAAGGATCTAACAATCTTCGTGACATCTCTACTTGTTCAAGAGGTTGACACATCCATCCCAATCTCAATCCTGGAATTGCGTAGTATTTTGTCATCGACATCACGATACTTGCTTTAGATTTTTTAAGAAGATCCCAATAAAAATTATATTTTTCTGAAAACTGTAAAAATGAAACATCAATTATCCACGTAATATCTTCGTATTTAGTCAACCATAAAGAAAGCGTCTCCAACCCCACAAGTTCTGAGGTAGGATTATTGGGCAGAGGCAACATCACTGCAGAAGGTTTTTCTCCATTTATCAATTCTTCTAACCGTGTTGGATCTTGCATCACAGCAAACCAATCCCAACTTTTATACGCTACTTTATTTTTGATGCAAACATCCTGATATTCCCCATAACTGGGTTGAGGAATCAACACTTTACTTTGTTGTTTGAGTGTGACAGCCAATAGTTCTGTAGCCCCATTGCCCAATACAATTAATTCATCATTAACAGAAAATTTTTGTGAAATGGCGTGAATTAATAACGTGTAATATTCATCAGGGTAATGAGTGATAAGATTCTTCAACAATTTTGTATTTTCAAAAAGTGCCATCACTTTAGCAGGAGGACCTATCGCATTGATATTCGCCGAAAAATCAAGAATGTCCTCAATTGTCTTTCCCGTCATTCTAGCCGCTTCCCATACCTTGCCTCCATGAATTACTGCAGACATAGAACCACTCCAATACCTACCAGCAATAAAAAAAGCCATTGTGCCATAGAACTCAAACGTAATGCTCGCACAATACATTCTTCAGTTAAAGGCGCGTCACCTCCATCAAACACAGGTCTATCATAGGGCTCACCTTCGTAACTGACCTTTCCCCCCAAACGAACACCCAAACTACCTGCCATACTAGCCTCTGAATATCCGGCATTCACACTGGCATGTTGATGACCTTTTTTTAAAGCTAATTGAAAACCTGCCACGGTTTTTTCACGAAGTAAACACGAGGCTAAAGTGAACAACAATACCGCAATTCTTGCTGGCACAAAACCTAATAGATCGTCCAAACGCGCTGCTGATTTACCAAAATATTCGTATTCTTTATCTCGATGACCAATCATCGAATCCATGGTGTTCACCGCTTTCATCGCCAAGGCCGCTGGCACACCTCCCAAACACATATAAAATAAAGGAGTCAAAATTCCATCTGGCGTGCTCTCGGCCACACTTTCTACCGTAGCTGCGGTAATTGCTGGGGATTCTAAATCATCCGTATCTCTCCCAACAATTCTTTTGAGCTGCTGCCTGGCTTCAGGTAATTTATTCGCTTTTAGATAAGCACCAATTCGGAAGGCTTCTTTTTTTAAATCAGAAAAACTCACACATTGGTTGGCCACAAACAACAAAATTGTCCAGTACAACCAAGCATCTACATGTGCTCTAAGGAGTTCTAGTACATAGTAGCTTGATGCAAAAACCGTTAAGGTTAAACCCACCGCAAAAACAAAACCACTAAACAATCTCCAAAGACGATGTCCTTTATTTAAACATCTATCAAATAAGAAAATAATTTTTCCAAACAAACGCACAGGATGAGGTAACTTTTCCCAATCGCCTATAAAGCGATCAACAAAAGAGGCACCCACAGCCACGATAATATGTTCTAAAAAAATCATGTAGATTTTTTTGCTGGATTATTGAAAAACAATTCACTATGAATTTGCTCTACGGAAAAACCTTCTGCAATAAGTTTTTCTTGTAGAAACAACAACACTTCACCATCACCTGCCATACAAATATTTTTTGGAAAACTGTTCTTCAATTTCTCTTGCAGCTTCAACCAACACTGCTCTGCACGTTTGGCACCACCCACTTTAGAAATTATGTGAGTTTCATAATTCTCTGCTTTTATTTCTACATCTTCTATAAAATAATCTTCTCTTTCTTTGAACCACATAAAACATTCCACATTTTCATTTTTGATTGAATTGTTATAACCCAGACAAGCTGTGATACCTGTATCTGTTGCAATCAACCAAACAGAACCCGTTGAATCTTGTTCGTAAAACTTTCCCCATGGGCCCGAAAAAGTTAAGCTGTCTCCTTTTTGTAGAGCGTGCATATAATCTGCGGCGGGGGTGCCCCATAGTTTTTTAACCAAACAAGTAAATTGTTTTTTATCTTCGTCTACTTCCACTAAAGAATAGGCTCGCTTGACCGCTTTGCCTTTTTCTGACACTAATCCTGTATCCACAATAATAAACTTACCTGACACACATTTTTCATCATAATAATCAGCAACAATTCTCATAGAATCTTTACCCACTGATGTGACGCTGTTTATTGTTGCTTGTTTTGCTGTTGCCATGCGTTTGATCCCAACTTATTTTAAATAAAATTCGCTGCCGTGTTCAGTCAACCATTTTTCAAAATACTTTTTGTGCTCAGCAATTTCTTTTTTACCATCCGTCCAATCATAAAAAGCAGGGAAATAAACGGCAAAAGGGGGCTTGGTTTCGCTCATCTCTTCTTTTGATTTCCAAAATGTCATTTGTGCTGTGTAACCTTCTGTCTCACGAACACAGGCATAATGATAACTGTTTTTTCGCAAATGCAAATGGCTTCTACTTTCTGAATTCGCAGCTGTTGAGTGATAGATGCTGATCCAATCTCCATGCTCTTTCATTGTCAAATCATCACCCTTTAGCTCAACGGTTCCCTCAGGATTTCTCAGCACCACCATGCCTGGTTTCAAAAAAAGGGTTTCTAACAATTCCTGTAATAATAAGTTATTTTTCATCATTCTATTATAGTGAAGTATCAAACAATGAAATCCTTCGAATGTGCATTGACCTCAATAGCTTCTTACTATAAATTATATAGAACATCTGAGATATGTTGGAATCTCGTTAAATTCGAGAGCGGACCCGCCGCCGTAATTCGGGACGAAAGGCACATGTAGCCACTGGGAAACTGGGAAGGCGTGCTAAGTAGGATGATCGATAAGCCGGAAGACCTTTCAGATAGTGTGCTCCATTAGCCCGATGGATAAACGGCTGTATTGGATATTCTATCTCTAAGTGACACTCCTGATGTGACCATATAAACGCAAACATCGGAGGTATAATGCGTTACTTTATTCTACTGGCCATCGTTGCCAGTATCAGTGTTGGCCAGAGTATTGTTCAGGCTGAAGACAAACAAACGTTAAATGACAGAGAAAAAAAATTAATTGATGAATACATCGATAAACGACTTAAAGAACAACATACCAACACAAACAATACGAAGCTGTCTTTAAACAATATACCGGGTCAGTTTAATTTTTCAGGTTTCATTCTAAGCGAATGGGAAGATTCGGATAATTTAGGTTCTGATGGTTCTCGTATCAACACCACCGCTTTTGATTCTTCTGACAAAACAGACCGTATAACTGAAGGAAACACTTTTGGTAATTTGGGCCTAGACTGGACCCTAGACAGCACAACGGCGCATCTTGTTCTTGAGTTTGGTGAATATGCGGCAGGTTTAACAAACAGTTCAGGCCAATTGGGCGCCGACACAACAGATATCGAAGTCAAAAATTTTTATATCGATCACGATTTTGGTAATGGTTGGGAAATCTCCGCAGGTATTCAAGGCATTGTCGCTGATCCCCTTGGTTTTATTATGGATGATGACCAAACCGCCTTCACCACAACCTACACGATAAACGAACAGCATAAGTTGTGGGCCTATGTGGCTGAAACCCATACTGGCACTTCTCGACGACAAACAGATGACCAAAGTTTTTTTGGTATCAATGCTGAAGTGGCGAGAGAAAACACAACATGGACTCCCTTTTGGATTCATCTCAAAGACCGCAGTACCTCTAACCAAGACAAAGTTATAGATTTTTATGGCTTTCACACTCTTTGGAAGCATGGCGACTGGGAAATAGAATCCGAATACATTTACAATTCAGGTCGCACACTAGAAACGGGTAACGGCAGCAACAAAAGTACGTCTTTACGTGGGCAACTGGCCGACATCAAAATCAAAAGAAATATTGAAGATAGTTTTTTATCAAGCCTCAGTGCCGAATGGATTCATACGTCAGGAGGTCGGGGCAAAACCGCTTCTGGCACAAGTAATGGCTCTCAACATCATTTTCAGTCACAAGATCCACAAGTGGGTTACCGGCTAAACATTGCGGATTCTGATGGTTCAGATTTAGCACCTGGCACTAGCAGACTAGCTCCCATCAATCTTGCTTTGGCAGAAGGTATTAATACCATCATTGTAGAAGCCCAATGGCAAGCTTCCACAAAATTATCGGGTTATATTCGCCAAGCTTGGTTGCGTACAGATGTGAGCAATCCCATCACTGGAACGGGTGTAAAAAACATCGGGAGAGAAAGCGATGCCGGACTACAATACCTGCTAAATGATTACTTAAAATTTAAAATGGATTATGGCTACTTAAAAACAGGTGCTTATTTCTCTCCTCATTCAGACGCCCATCTTTTTACCAGTGCTCTACTTCTAGAGTTTTAAGACAGAAAGAAAAACTAATGAATAAGAAAATCACAAATAAAGCAGTCAAACACATCAAACTCACCAATACCTTAAATGTGTCTTTGATCACTAAGGCTGTTATTATTTTGGCTATCGTGGCTATTGTTCTACACGCCGTACTATTCACCACCATCCCTGGGATTCACGACCACTTTCATGAATTACGTCATAGTTTGATGATCATCCCCTGTCATTGAGGAAATTTAAAATAATGAAATATTATTTAACTATTCTTTTAACACTATGCTTCTTCACTACTTCAATAAAAGCTGAAGAAGCGGTGATTGAATTTAGCACAGAACCTGCCATGGATAAAATTTTACCTGATGCTGAAACCGCCCTATTAAAATTTGTTGTGAAGAACAAAAAAGGGGAGCCTATTAAAAATGCTCGTCTCACAATCAAATGTACGGCACCTCAAACAACAAGCTTTTTTTCAACCGACTTCCCCATTGTTGAAGGAACTCCTTTGATGGATCTTGATTTAGAATTAGTAGATGGTCAAGCCGAAATAGAATACTTACTGCCTATTAGGGGTATTTATGATCTACAGGTCACAGCCTCTCCCACAATAGCAAATGAATTTGAAGCGACAACCATCAAACCTCCTTTAATTCTTAATGAAGTGCCCAGTGAAGTGAATAATTTTTGCACTCTATCAGCCATTCTTATCATTTTTGGTTTAGCTTCCGGTTTTGTTTTAGGCCGTAGCACCCTCAACAAATTACAGGAGAGTGAAAATGAATAAGTATCTGTTAATTATCTTTCTTCTTTTTGTAACTCCTTTCAACATTGTCGCTGATGGTGGACACGCTGATGAAGAGATTGTGACGGTTGATCAATTCTCAAAAACTTTTGACAACGGTATCATGGTAGAAATGAAAATAGACAATGGTAAGGCTTTTGTCGGCAAACTCTGTAACATCACAGCTTCTGCCACTAAAAACGGTCAAGCTCTAAAAAATGTGAAATTTGATGTGGGGTTTTATCACCATGAAGATAAAAAATTTGTCTATAAAAATACATTCTACTCAAAAGAGGGAAGCTTATCCTTCAAACATCAATTTTTTGACGGTGCCGAGCATCAGATTCAATTAACCGCTTCACCCATTTCAGGCGACTCATTTAGCCCTTCTAAGATCCAAATGAGTATTGAAGTTGAAGGCTATCAGCCTCCCACATCCGTTTTAGTGAAATCTCTTCTATTTCTTGTAGGACTTACAGCTATTGGCATGGTAATTGGCTATGTTATTGCAGTAAAAAAAGGGTAAGTGACCATGACATTACCCAACAATACTAAGGATATTAAAGTTTCTGACAAATTGATCGATCAGATTATCGGTCAGGAACAAGCTGTTGATATTGTAAAGCTAGCCGCACGTCAACGACGTTTTCTTTTGATTGTCGGAGAGCCTGGAACTGGTAAAAGTATGTTAGGACGTGCACTTGCTGAATTGATGCCTTACCAACAGGTTGATAACATCGTTGCTCTACCCAACACTCTCGACAACACTCAACCTTTTATCAAATCAATGTCTTGTGAAGAAAGTGAAGAACTTTTAGAAAAAACTTTGAAACAAAATCGTTCTCAAAAATCTTCTACTCAGTTTATTTTTAGTAGTGCTATCATTGCAACTATTATTGTTACTACTGTTCAAGTGATACGTGGTCAAGGTTACAGTTATGTGTTAGGTGGTTTGGTGGTTTGTGTTATTTTAATGTTTTTGAAAAACTACTTGATGCAGAAAAGTGGGCTTTCTCTACCCAAAATTTTGGCCAACCGTAAAAAAAATCATAGTGTCCCTTTTATCGATGCCACGGGCACTCATCAAGGTGGACTTTTTGGTGATGTCCGACACGATCCCTACCAATCAGGAGGTGCCGAATCTCCCAATCATCAATTGTTAGAAGCTGGAGCCATACACCGCGCTCATAAAGGTGTTCTTTTTATCGACGAGATGTCTACCTTAAATAAAGAAAGTCAGCAAAATTTATTAACTGCTATTCAACAAAAAGAATTAGCTATTACGGGGCGTAGCGCTGGTTCAAGTGGAACCATGGTTCATACGGCTCCTGTACCCTGTAATTTTACTTTAGTGCTAGCAGGCAATGATGAAGACCTCGAAAATCTTCATCCCGCCTTACGTTCGCGCATTCAAGGTTTTGGTTATGAAATCTACACCCAATCGTTGATTGACGACAATGAAAATAACCAACTCAAACTCGCCCAATTCATTGCGCAAGAAATACAACGGGATGGAAAGATCCCTCATTTTTCAAAATCAGGCATTGAAGCCATTATTGCCGAAGCAAGACGACGCAGTGGAAAAGTGGGCTCTCTCACAGCACGCTTTAGAGAACTCGGCGGTTTGGTAAGAGCCGCAGGAGATCTCGCCATACAAGAAAATAAGGAATTTGTTGATGCTGAACTTGTCAACACCGCTTTACCTATAGCGCGTAGCTTAGAAGACCAAAAGTTTCATCGAACAGCCGATTCTATATCTCCACTATCACAAAACAAATGAAAGCCAACTTCACCCTTCTCTTGCTTGTTTTATTGTTATTTGCTGCCTTATGGATTTTTGGTGGTCAAGTCAAAGAAGAAGACCTAGGACCTTCTACTTTAATTGCGACACTAATACCTACAAAAGACAATAAAACAAATGGTATTGTCAAAATTTATCGCGTCAAAGAAGGAGTTAAAATTATTGCTGATGTTCAAGGATTAAGTCTTGGAGCTCATGGCTTTCATATTCACAAGTATGGAGATCTTTCAAATGACACGGGCGCCAATGTTGGTCCCCATTACGGTGACATGTCTTCTAAGACGGAAAGCAGCGGGCAATCAGAAGGATCCGAGGGTTCAGGTAGTGAAGGCTCTAACAAACGAACTCGCCCTGATGGCCGTCCTCTCGGAGATATGAAAATGTTGGTCGCCGATGACAGCGGTAAGGCACATATGGAAATGGTGATTCACGGCCTAACAACCCAACAACTTGTCGGGAGATCCATTCTTGTCCATGCCCACGAAGACCGTTTAGAAGATGGCAAATGGAATTCAGGACCTAAAGTTTCTATGGGCGTCATTGGGATCGCCAAAACAGAATAAAAATGCTATTTAGTAGTGGGCGGCTCATTTTTAATTCTTACTGATTTTACTTTACAATAACCCATTTCAAAACCTGTAGGCAACTTGACAGTCATGTGAAATTGAGTTTGTTCACCAGAAGATGACATACTACTTTCTCCTTCTTGACGGCGATCAACCGTTAAACTTGGCATTGCTAACAGCGCTTTTTGAATGCGTTTATTCTTGAACTCTTGGGAATCGGTTATCAGGCCTACTGAATTATCATAGACATATATTTTTAACTCATAATGGTTTTCGTTACTTGAGGATTTTTTCCATTCAAATAAAACATTCTCTGTGTCTCCCACACCATACAACGAAGAATCCTCTTCCACACTGGCAATGTCAATACGAATTTCATTTTCATTCTTGTCAACAACAATATCGTTCTCTTCATTGAATTGCTGATCTTCTTTTTCAACTCCTGATTTTTTATCTACGGGCTGAATGACAGGGCGTGTTAGATCTTGGAGATTAACTTTTTTTTTCTGCGAAAAAGTGTTTACTTGATTTGCTTGTGTAATTGCAATGTCCGAATTTTTATTTAGTGCTTCATCATTAACAAATGATTTATAAACAACAAATCCCACACAACCCATGACACACAGTATTACAGCAACAATAACCGCTTTCATTTTACTCATGACAAATACCTTTGTTACAAAATTGACATCTCCATTCAAGGGCCATAACATTGAAAGGAGACCTTGATACCTTGCTTGTTTTCGCATTTTTTTTAATGCTTCTGTAATATGTTCTGACACCGTCGCCTCTGAAACTTGAAGTTCTTTCGCAATATCTGTGGCGGTCATTCCTTGATAATATTTCATGGTTAATATTTTTTGCTTCTTCTCTGTCAACGATTTGAATTGGTATAAAACCCATTTGATTTGATCCTCTGAAATTTTTTCTAGCTCTGGAGAAACGATTGTATCCTCTGTCAATTCCTGCTTTGGCATTCGTTTTTTTGACATATAATTGATTGCTAAATTTTTCGTAATAGCATTTATCCATGAGGTGACCTTCTTCCCTTTTTTCTGGTACATTCCCTCTTTATCAATAACACGAACACACACCTCTTGAGAAAGGTCATCAACCACATCCTCATACTTCACTATCTTGCTGACTATACGCCTTATTTGAGGAAGATAGTCTACAAGTTCATCTCTAAGATCACGTTGTGTGTTCATTCTTTACCTATACAAACAAAATTTAGAAAGATTCTTAGGTTAAAAAATCTTATTTTCTGACAATAATGCCTTTTCATACCAAAACAAGTATTTTTACTACAATACGCCCTCTTCTTTATTGTTATCCAACCAATTTTTGACCCGATCATACAATTGGTATTTTATCTGCTTCGCTCACATCGTTTGAATTTTTTGTATCAACATAATCCTCTATCAAGCCCAACAATTCTTCTCCATGTTGCTGTTTGACTATGGGCATGCTCCAATGCACGAGCAACTGCTTGAATTATTTTTAAGACCTCTATTTCTGAATAACGTCCTACCTGCTTCAAAATAACATCAACGGTATTTCCATCAACATACTCCATCGCTAAATAATGCCTACCGCCACAAATGCCTGAATCATAGCCATGGACAATATTAGGATGGTTTAAAGTTCCTGACGCTTTGACCTCTCTAAAAAATCTCTTCACAAACTGTTGATCATTTACATAACGTGAAGACAATATTTTAAGGGCCACCCTGCGATTCATCGAATGTTGCTGCGCCTTATAAACACTGCCCATACCACCTTGCCCAACCTTACATACAATATGATAACCTTCGATAAGGTCTCTCATGGAGGAATGAATAATAGCTTGGAGATCTGTAGCTTCTTTTTCACTGATCAATTGCTGCTGGATCATTAATTCTGAAAGACAAATCGTATTACCTTCATCTCTTTCATTTTTGTAACAACGCAATAGTTCTAAAAGTTCATCGTGACTGATAACGCCTTCTTTGGCAACATATCGCCCAATGGCAATTTCTTGATCTAGATTAGGTAATGCGGTATCCATAATTACTGTTAATAATACTCTCACATTACAGTTTTATCCAAAAAAATTGATAATATAATGGTGAAATAAAACTTTTGACGAAATCCGCATTGATGACCAAAAAATTAAAGATATCTTTGACTTTTCTTTATCGTGGCATTTGCTTCAGTATTTTTTTGTGGGCACTTGCTGCCATTTGTTTTCTTAATGGTTTTTCTTTTTGGCCAAAAATGAGCATCTGTATACCCATGATTTTGTCAATCTATTGGGTTAATAAAAAATATACCCAACCTTGGCTATCCCTACTGGCCCTCACACATATACTTTTTATCAGCAGCATATGGCTCTCTATGCCTGCTTCCAATGATCGCCTATGGACAGCTGATCAAGAACACTTTCCTGAAATTAAAATTAAAAATAATATGATCACTATCAACAATTTTAGACATTCCCATTATCGTAGCCAAACTGATTTTGATGCGCGATGGAAATCAACAAGCGTAGACCTCAACCAACTTGTTTCTGTTGATTTTTTAGTAGAACATTTTTCAGTGATTGAGGGCATTGCCCATACTTTTTTGACATTTGGATTTGAAGATGGAAACCATATTGCGATTTCCGTAGAAATTCGTAAAGAAATAGGTGAATATTATTCTCCAGTGGCCGCACTCTTCAGGCGTTACGAATTGATCTATGTGATCGGTGATGAACGTGACCTAATCGGCATGAGAACAGAACATCGCAAAAACCCCGTTTATCTTTTCCCCATCAAAGCCAGCAAAGAAGAAATCCAAACTCTTTTTCTATCAATGCTTGATAAAGCTCACGAACTTGAAAGCCAACCCCAATACTACAACACCCTCTTCAACACCTGTGCCACCAACATCGTTCAACATCTCAACAAAAATTTTGGTTTGGAAATGGGATGGGACATGAGGATTAGTTTCCCCGGTCATTCAGCTGAACTGGCCTATGAGTTAGACTTAATCAACACCAAAAAATCTCTCAAAGACGCTAAAACCCAATTCAAAATCAAAAAAAATCACCCCATAATCGATGATGGCAAAAAATGGTCACAACTCATACGAAACAAACAAGAGTAGTGGAGTCATTGATTTAAAATTTCCCCTTATTCACCCACTCTTCCCCTCGCTAATTATGTCAGTGTACAAAACCCCCATAAAACTCATGGCACATGGCGGTCCATTGGGAAATTTTAAATCAATGACTCCACTACTCATTTTCACGAAACTGTTTAACCGCATCCACAAGAGAAGAATCCTCTCTTACCTCCCCCCAACGATCAAAGTAAATCAAATCTTCTAGAGACAAACGAGACAACCATCCTTTTGTTTCCAGCTCTGGTTTGTCATAAAAATTACTGACATAACCCATACACAGGTAAGCAATAGGAACAATTTTTTCAGGAATACCTAAAGCCTCCTGCAACTCATCTTGCTTCAAAATACTCACCCACCCTAAGCCCAAATCTTCCGAACGTGCAGCCAACCATAAATTTTGAACCGCACACACCGAACTATATAGATCCATATCTTTAATAGATGTTCGGCCCAACACCACCGGCCCTGATCTTGATCTATCACAGGTAACACAAATATTAACAGGAGATTCTAATATCCCTTCAAGTTTCAAATTTTTATAACTTTCACGCCTTTCGCCTTCAAACATTTCAGCCGCTTCTGCTGTGGCTTGCATAAATGACGTATGTACCTTTTCTTTAATGGATTGATCCGTCACAACAATAAAGTTCCACGGCTGCATAAATCCCACTGAAGGCGCATGATGGGCGGCCATTAATACCCGCGCTAAAACATCATCAGAAATAGCTGTGGATTCAAATTGCCCACGCACATCACGGCGATTAAAAATAACTTTATAAAAAGCTTCTCTCTCTTCCTCGGAAAATAAAGTGTTTATCGCATTATCTTTTTTCATATTTCACCATTAAACCAAAATATCAAGACTGTTACTTCATGCGTATTTTTTATCACTACTTTTTTTGAAAATATTAGATTAAACCCTGACTAAACGTCGCACATATCTTACGTCGTATTCATTAAATTATTAATAATGGTGTTGTAGGGAAAGCCACAAGGGCCCTCCCTACAAATTTATTTAATTTCTTCCGTGTCTTTTTTTTCTACGGCGGCCTCTTTTTCATCTAAAAGTAAAGTGAGACGAAATGCACCATTTTGATCTTTAACCTGCCTCAAAGCACCTTTATCATCCACCAATAAAAATACTGTATTTTTTAAGCTTTGGTATTTGAACTTTGTGCAATTAAGCTTTTCCCATTTTTCTGGGCCTAGACATTCGATAGCTGTTTTTTTAGAACCTCGCTTAAGATTCATGGTAGAAAAATAATTGATGGAATATTTCTTACCTTTTGTCTTAGGCAATAATGTGACAATACGAAAAAGTGCATTCGTCAAAATACTATTTTTATCCCATTTTAATTTTGTCGTAATAATATCGGCATCTTCATCATCTTCTTCGATGATCATTTCTTCGCCTTTAATCGACGCTGCATAGGATGCCATTTCAAGATCTTCTTCTACTTCCACATGTGAATAGGTTAATTTTTCAGGTGTTAAGAAAGCATCTTTTTTGCAGGTTATTTTTAAAATTTGTTTGGAATCAATTTCTTCAGGGTCTTCAGAAAATAATTCGATATGATCTTCAAAGCAAATTTCATTTTTTGTGATTGTGGTACTAAACACCCAAGTTGTTGTATAAATCATTCCATTGGGAGCCGGACCCCCTTTTTTTTCATACATGTACCTAAGCGATTTCCACTGTTCTAATTTACTGAAATCCAAATTTATATCATTTAAACTATCACTATCAGCCGTTTTATCTTCTTTTTTTACATCTACCTTAACCTTCGACTCCTTCTTCTTACTTTTACTACTAGATACTTTTTTTTCAGCGGCATTTATATTTTCTAGAGAAAAGGAAAGCAAAAGCGTGAACATTAAAAAAAGGTTACGTATTTGGTATTTGAATATCATATGACTCCTAAATTCATATAACCCCATAATTATCAATAAGGATTTATAGGTATTGTAGCCTAAAAGTCGTTTTCATTGATTTATTAAATATGTTCCAGACGAGGACTTATATTAAGCCCTCTATACAAGTATTTCTTTGTCATTTTTTAAAATATTCACAAAAACTATTTTTGTCTTAATTTATACAATATTTGTATCAAAACTTACAATTTAACTGATCTTCACCATAAATTTTTTCACTTTTTTAGTCAATTACAATCCATAATCTCAACGTTATAATCAAAAGTATGAAAGCACTTAGATTCCACAGTTTTGGAGGCCCCGACCGCGTTTGCTGGGAAGATGTTCCCGAACCTCAAATACGTCCTAATCACGTGCGCGTTGCGGTGAAAGCTGGTGCTCTGAATCGCTTGGATATTTGGGTAAGAGAAGAACTGCCAGGAATACCTGTCGCATTACCTATGATTCAAGGCAGCGATATTTCAGGTGAAGTCATTGAATTAGGGCAAGGCGTCACTCAGCTATCCTTAGGCGACAGAGTGGCCATACTGCCTATTTTTGGCTGCGGTCACTGCTCATTTTGCGACCGTGGCGATATTCATATATGTCCACAGCACGGCTTTTACGGTGAAACCTGTGAAGGAAATTTTTCTGAGCAGGTGGTTAGGCCTGCCAAAAATTTTTATAAGATTCCTGACAATTTAAATTATTTAGAAGGCGCTGCCATCACCTTAGTCTCTGTGACCAGTTGGGAAATGCTTGTGGTGAAGGCTAAACTGCAAAAAAAAGAAACCTTACTCGTTTTGGGGGCCTCCAGTGGTATTGGCACAATGGCTATTCAAATTGGTAAATTAAAAGGTGCTAAAGTTATCGCCATCACTTCAGGAGAGGACAACTGTCAGAAAGCCAAAGCTTTGGGCGCTGATCATGTGATTGACCGCTTGACACATCCCGCTTTTGCTAAAAAGGTTAAATCTCTCAATGGCAATAAAGGTGTTGATGTTATTTTTGAACATACAGGGGCGGCTACCTTCGCTCAAAGCCAACGTTGTTTGGGGTATGCAGGACGCATGGTAATTTGTGGTGCCACGACAGGTCCTGAGCTTAAGATAGATGCGCGTTTTCTTTTTGTGAAGCAATGGCAAATTTTAGGCTCTAGCATGGGTCGCGCTGACCTGCTGCCTGAAATATTTTCTCATTTCGCTTCAGGCAAACTCAAAGCCGTTATCGGCAAAGAAATGCCCATGTCGGAAGGTGCAGAGGCTCAAAGGCTATTGGTAAACGGCAACGTTTTTGGCAAAATTGTACTGACCACTTAAAAAGGATGTGTTTTGGAAAACAATGAACGTATTGAGCTAGAAGAAATGTATTTGCGAATGGCCGTTATCCTCGCATCACGCAGCACTTGCAAACGCATGGGCAGCGATGGTTTGATCAAACGCGTTGGTTGTGTGGTGACCAACAAACGCTTGGACAATGTGTTGAGTGTGGGTTACAACGGCAATGCACGAGGTCTGCCAGATGAATGCACTTATATTGGCAAAGAGGGCGGCTGTGGTTGTTTGCATTCTGAGGCCAATGCCATCAGTAAATGTTTGGCCCCCGATCAAGACAAAGTTGCTTTTTGCACAGACAGTCCTTGCGAGAACTGTGCCAAACTTCTTATTAATTCAGGATTCTCTCGCGTGGTGTATCTCAGACAATACCGCATCACCACTGGCTTGGATTTTTTAAAAGATACAGGAATTGAAGTGCAACATCGTCCACTACAATCTAATAACATTCTTTCTTCTGTGTTTGAGGAGTATCCTGGGTGGGAAGATAAACCCTAATCACTTTTCAAAAAGTCTTGCGAAAAAAAATACACCATCACTACCCGTCCTCCTCAACAATAGTTAGGTCATTGAGATAATTGATGATGTCGTAACACTGTTTCTCTGTCAGTTCTTTGACCGCCATGTTCATGGCCATTGCCTGCGGGTCGTGGGGATCGACTCCGCGAAATCCTTTTTGAAATGATTTTATTTGCCGTAAAAAATACCAGTCAGGAATAATGGTAATGGGAGGTGAACCAATAGTTTCATTACCTTCACCATTAGCCATATGACAGGACACACATTTTTCCTGATACAACATTTTTCCTTGTGCGATATCACCTTCGGCATTAGGCAAAATACTAAAGCTGGAAAGACGAGAATAATGAGTGGTCAACCAATCGAGAGTAGAAGGATCCATATGCTTGATCAAACCATACATGATATAACCGTGAGAGTGGGAATGATCAGTCTCTGGCAAAAACTTTCTCTTACCCTCTATCATTTTTTTTAATTGTTTGTCCATATACCATTTGGGCATGCCGGCTAAAGAAGGTGCTACGGTAGCCGTTCGTCCTTCACTGAAAATTCCATGACATTTTGCACAAGTTGTGAGATAAAATGTTTTCCCGGCTTCACCTGCCAATTCTTCTTTCTCAAATATCTGACCTCTCAAAAAGAAATGCGTCCAACGAACATCAAACTGTTTGTCATAATCATAGAGAAGTTTCGATTCTTCTGAAGTGCTGCCTTTATTTGTTATGTAAGTCACTTTTTCTAGATGATCGAAGCTACTATAAACTTTTTGTATTTCACAATTAATAGAATCGGAAAAAAAGTAAAGCGTACGTTTTCCATTTTCGTGATGCTTTGTGCTTTGAACGTATGTTACTGATTGGAGGGAACAAACAACCTCTTTATAACTAGGATATAAAACCATCGCGACAAAAAAATAAAGTATTATCAATGACAAAAATTTACGTATCATTTGCCACCTTCACATTTTCATCCATCGGACTTTCCTCTTTTCTCATAAAAATTATACCCACATACCGATAAGCTGCACAGCTTTTTTTGAATCATTCAAACAAGGAACACGCAACCATTCTTTACCACCATAAGCCTTATAAAGTTGCCTGTAGTTTTCATCTAGCTCTTCTAATGTTTCCAAACAATCCGCTGAAAAGCCTGGAGCAAACACAATTACGCCTCTTTGTTGTTCTGCCAAATTAATCAACGCCTCATCTGTAGAGGGTTCCAACCATTTTTCAGGGCCAAATTGGCTTTGGAAGGCAATACTCCAATTCTCTAAGGATATTTTATCTGCGATGGCATGGGCCGTTGCAAGACATTCGTCCAAATAGGGATCTCCATCTCTGATGTACCGTTGTGGCAATCCATGAAAGCTAAAAAGAACATGGTGGTTTTTGTTTTCTTTACGCAATTCACTTAGTTGATCTGCCCATGCCGCTATCGCCTCCGGGTGTTGAGCGTAACCTTGCTGCACTTCAAAAAAAAACTCAGGGTTATTTTTTTGATAATTTTCAATTTCAAGAATAACTGTTCCAATAGTTGTCCTGCTGAACTGAGGAAACAAGGGAATTACTTTTATACGATGTATCCCTTTTTCTTTAAATTCATTTAATTTGTTTTTTATATTGTCATGCCCATAACGCATAGCCCATTCAACTTTTTTTGTTGTCCGTGCTCTTAATTTATGAGCCAAACTTTCTGTATAGACACGTAGAGGGGAGCCTTTATCTAACCATACGCTACGATACAAAGCAGCTGAAGCACCTGAACGGATGGGTAGTATAATACCTCTCAACACAGGCAACCACCACCAGCGAGGAGAATCCACCACCAAGGGATCTGACAAAAATTCATTGAGATATCTTTTAACATCACTTCTTTGATAAGATTCTGGAGTACCTAAATTAACAAGAAGTATAGCCTCGATCGGTTGTTTCACACCGATATTCAAATAGGGTTTTGCTTCAATTTTGTTGTTGAGAGCTAAGGGAGTTAGGCTAAGGGAGTTTTTTTTTTAAAGTAAACTAATGAAGAGGCAAACAAGGCGGCACCTATGCCCACATATACAGCGCCACAGCCTCCCCAAGAAATCCATGTAACCTCTGTGTTTGCGGCCAAGAATCTTATACCTAATCCCATACCTATCATCACCGCTATAAGAGGAATAAATTTTAAAGCAAACACCTGCCATGGTCGGACAGGTCCTTCTATTCTGTCAATACGATCACTGTTACGCTTGGCCGATTTGGACAACACAAAAAAACCTTTAGCCGCACCCACAACCAAACCTATAAGCGCATAAACGATTAGCATTGTGTGAGTGGTAGCTTCAGCACCTTCAACAAATTCTTTATCAAGGGTCCAAACGCCATACAGCATTTTGGTTCCACGAAATAAGAGCATACCTCCGGCAGCCACCCAAATAATTCCGGCAAATGTTTTTAGAGATGATTTTTTCATCAAAGCATTATATTCATTGTCGCCATAGATAAACAGCCGCATAAGCATAATAAGCATAACCACAAAGAAAAACAGTTCCTTGCCAACGCGTAATGGAACGCCCCATTCGCAAAAAGGCCAATAGCAAAAAACTGGTGATCAGCATGGCTGACAGGTGATAATCCACCATCGACTCCGTGACCGTAATAGGTTTTATACTTGAAACTAATCCACCCACACACAAAATATTAAAAATATTACTCCCTACGATATTACCTAAGGCAATATCTTCTTCTTTTTTTAAAGCTGCCGTCACTGAAATAGCTAACTCGGGCAAGGATGTCCCCAAAGCCAACACAAATAGGCCAATTAATTTGTCATCAAATCCTAAACCCTCTTCACCACCTAACATTTGGCCATTTTCAACAACCAAACGCGAACCAAACACCAATGCCAACAAGCCCGCTGCCAGTGAAAGAATCGGTCTTACCCATTTTTTGTATCCCCCCTCAGGCCTGGCCTCAAGATCTGGCAAGATATCCTCTTCTATAAAATCAACCGTTTGAGGATTTTTTTTAGCATCTCTTATACAAAACACAAAAAATGCGATCAACAATGTAAATAATATAAAACCTTCAGTGCGTTGAAGTACATAATCGTCATACACAAAAACTAACAGAAGCAATGCAGATACCAAAAAGAAAATATATTCCTTGGAAAAGAATTTTTTAGTCATCTTAAAAGGATTGATTATGGCACATAAACCAACCACCAAAGCAATATTACAAATATTGCTACCAATGATATTACCCATGGCCTGATCTTGGTTTTGTAAATTTGGTGTTAATGCCGCTTTTAACGAAACAAACAGTTCGGGAGCCGATGAAGCAAACGCCACCACGGTGACAGCAACCAGCATCGGAGATATTTTCATCAACACCGCCAAACGACTAGCCCCTGACACAAAAATACCAGCACCCCAAATCACCAAGCCTAAGCCAATGATGAAAAAAGCAAAATGTGCAAATGTCAGTTCTGCTAGTAACATAGAGGGTTATTGTAACTATTCATTATCTTTTTAGTCTTTATAATTTTAAATTAATTTTGTAATTCAACCGTGCCAAAAGGTAGGGGCGCACAGATATGTGCGCTCTTTTATTTGCGATTGAAAAATATTGGTTTAGAATTCCGTAAATACGGGCGTACACATGCGCCCCTACGAGGATTTATTTAAATAATTATTCAATATCAACGTACTTTTTTGCAGTTTTTCTTTATGAATCCCTGTGCTAATGCCTAATTGATCTAAATATGTCAACAAATCCTCTGTCGCCACATTACCACTGGCCCCTGGCGCATAAGGACAGCCACCTATTCCCCCTGCAGAAGAATCAAATTTAAAAAAACCTATTTCTAATAGGAGGGCAATATTATCTAAAGCTCCTCCGTAACTGTCATGAAAATGAGCCACCACTTTATTTGTGTCGTATCTTTTTTCCACCTCTGAATAAACAAGTCTTGTTTGTTCAACCGTGGCTGTTCCCAAGGTATCACCTAAACTTATTTCATCGCAACCCATTTCAAACAATCGTTCCGCGACAGGTATTAATGTCTCTGTACGAATATCGCCTTCATAAGGGCAGGAAAACACGCAAGAAATATAGGCCCTCACAAAAATATTTTCTTTTTTTGCTCTAGAAATAACCGTTTCAAATCTGTCGTAAGATCCTTGGATTGAGGTGTTGATATTTTTTTGACAAAAGGTTTCGCTTAAAGAAGTAAAAACCGCAATCTCTGACAGCTTGGCTTCCAGTGCTTTATCTAGACCTTTTTCATTGGGTACCAAAGCCATATAACGCAGATCTTTTGATTGCGGTAACTGACAAATAACTTTAAAAGAATCAGCCATCGCAGGCACCGCCTTAGACGACACAAAAGCCCCAACTTCAATTCTTTCGATCCCTGCTTCAACCAAAGATGAAATCCATCTAACTTTTTGTTCCGTACTCAGTATGGCGCTTTGACTTTGCAAACCATCCCGCGGGCCGACTTCCGTAATTTCTACGAAATTCGGCAATGTCATTCGATGTCAAGCAGAGGCAAATGAGCGCCTACCTGCTCCCCCTCAGCAACAGCGATCGATTTGACAATACCTTTTTCGGGAGCTTTTATCACATATTCCATTTTCATAGCCTCGAGTCGAATCAAACTTTGATTTTTGTCCACCTTATCTCCTTGTGACACCAAAATTTCAATTACTTTAGCAGGCATCGGACTAAACAAGTGGTTTTCTTCTTGGCTGAGAAGCTTGCGTCCTGCACTTTCGCGAAACACATAAGTTTTTCCTGCCACGGTAATCCAGATACCTTGGGAGTTTTGACTGCGGCGTACTTTAACACTATTTTTTTTGTTTTGCGAAACCCTCTCATCTTTCACAACTAATTCTGACCACACATTTCCGGAGTGGCTGTATTGGTATTTTTTCATGACAAGTAAAACGCTTTGCCCTGGAGATAAGCGGAATCTTGATAAGAAGCTTCTACCTCATTACCTTTAATCTTTATATCTTCTGACTCAAGTAACGCCAACACATGAGAATCTTTGGGCACACTTTGTTCAAAAGAATGGCGATCCAACCAAGATGTATGGATCTTTGCCTCAACACAGTCATCGTGATCTAAAATATCCAATAAAAATCCCCCATTGTGCCCCACCCCGTGCAAAACAAAATCTTCCAAAGCCATCTTTAATCGCTGTCTCGCCGATTCACGATGTGGACCATGGGCAATGATCTTTAACATCATCGGATCAAAATCCAAACCTATTGTACTGCCCTCTATCACACCTGTATCCACTCGTATTCCTGGCCCTGAGGGCAATTCCAGCATATGAATTTTTCCTATACAAGGAAAAAATTCATTGGATGAATCTTCAGCATATATCCTCGCTTCAAAGGCATGGCCATTAGCTGTGTTAGTTTGCGTGGAAAGCTTTAGACCTTCAGCTATTTTTATTTGTTCCTCCACAAGATCTACAGCATAAACCATTTCCGTCACCGGGTGTTCTACCTGTAATCGCGTATTCATTTCCAAAAAGAAAAATTCTTTATCACTCGTGACCAAAAATTCAACCGTCCCTGCCCCCACATAATTCACCGCTTTCGCTACTTGTAGGGCAGCTGCTTCTATGCATTTCAAAAACTCTTCATCGTATCCAAAAGGGGGACACTCTTCTAAAATTTTTTGATGTCGCCGTTGCAAGCTGCAATCTCGACAACCATAACTTGTGATTTGCCCATGACTGTCCGCCAAAATTTGCACTTCAATATGACGGGCTTCGGGAAGGTAACGTTCCATATAAATATCATCTGAAGCAAAGGCTTTCAAAGATTCACTACGACAACTGGCCAGTGCTTCATCTAAGTCGCTTGTTTCTTTAACAATACGCATTCCTTTGCCACCACCACCTGCCGCAGCTTTTATAATAAGGGGAAATCCTACCTCACTAGCCACCGTTCCTCCTGGAACAATACCCACTCCTGCTTCGCCCATGCATTTTCTTGCCTTTAATTTATCACCCATCACTGTAATCGCTTCAGGAGAAGGACCTATAAAAATCAATCCTGCTTCGATCACCGCTTTGGCAAAATCTGCATTTTCACTGAGGTAACCGTAACCTGGATGAATGGCATCGCAATTATTTTCTTGAGCTAACGATACTATTTTTGTGATATCCAAATAATCTTGAGGTTTTTCAATCGTCACTTTTTCATCTGCCAACTGTGCAGCCAATGATTTTTCATCTTCATAACAATAAGGCCAAAGAGTTGAAATATTTAAGCTTCTACAGCTGTACATAATTCTTGCTGCAATTTCACCACGATTGGCAATACATACTTTTGTGATACCTGTCATTGTGGAAACCATGAAGGAGGGCGTTTGTCTATAAAAGCTTGTAACCCTTCCTGAGCTTCATCTTCTCTGCGTTGTCTGGTAATGGTTTCTTCAGCGACTTTTCTAATCGTATTAAAATCTGATTCATCTATATATCTGAGTAATTGTTTACTGGCCGCCTGAGCACCTGGGGCTCCTTTAATCAACTCTTCACATAGACTTTTCACTGCGGCATCCAATTCATCTTGCCCGCTGTAATGTTCATGAACTAAATCAAATTCACGAGCTTTCACTTCATCAAAACATTCCGCTGTGAGCATGTATCGATTCAATTGAGAAAAACCTATTTTCCTTTTCACATACGGCATAATCACTGCAGGTAAAATACCCAATCGAACTTCACTTAAAGAAAAAATCGTTTTTCCCAAGGTAAAAACCACATCACAACAAGCGACTAATCCCAAACCTCCTCCTATAGCTGCGGCATGCACAAGACCTACTAATGGTTTTGGGAAATTTCCTACGAGAGCCAGCAATGATTCCAAAGCAGATAGATCCGTACGACGTTTCATTTCTTCAATATCGGCTCCCGCACAAAAGCAAGGCCCTTCCCCTCTTAAAATCACCACTCTCACTTTTTCATTATCTGCAAGCTCTTCGAACAATTGTGTTAACGTAATGATCATGTCATTGTTAAGAGCATTGCGGCGTTCAGCACGATTCAAACTAACCGTCGCTACAGATGAAACAATTGTATATTCAATCAAAGCCATACGTGATCACATCCTAAAGATGCCGTGCTTGCTCTCTTCTATAGGAGCATTGGCCGCCGCTGATAAACCTAAAATAAGTACTTGACGTGTCTCTGAAGGTAGAATAATACCGTCATCCCATAAACGACTTGTGGCATAATAAGGATCGCCTTCTTTTTCATATTTTTTTCGTATGGGGTCAGCCATTTTATTTTTATCTTCATCGCTGAAGCTTTCTCCCCGGCGTGCCAACTGTTCTTCTTTGATACGGGTTAATACTGAGGCGGCTTGTTCTCCCCCCATCACCGAGATACGGCTTTGAGGCCAACTCCACAATTGCCGTGGTTGGTACGCCCGGCCGCACATTCCGTAATTACCTGCACCATACGATCCTCCTGTGATCACGGTAAAACAGGGAACATTTGCCGTAGCAACCGCATGAACCATTTTGGCACCATCTTTAGCAATACCCCCATGTTCAGCTTCTTTACCAATCATAAATCCTGTGATGTTTTGTAAAAAAAGCAATGGGATTTTTCTCTGGCGACACAATTCAATAAAATGTGTCGCTTTCAAGGCACTCTGACTAAACAACACGCCGTTGTTAGCAATAATCCCTATGGGAAATCCACCCACATGCGCAAATCCTGTGATCACCGTTGGTGCATAATTATCTTTGAAAGCATTAAATTCACTACCATCCACTAGGCGGGCAATAATTTCTCTGGCATCAAAAGCTTGCTTCAAATTAACAGGCACAATGCTGTCTAATTCTTTTGTGTCAAAGAGTGGATCTTTTGCTTGGCGCATTGTCCAGGGACATTTTTTTTGCTGTGGCAGGTATTCAAAAATTTCTCTGGCTTTTTGCAAAGCACTGCTTTCATCTTCACAGAGGTGATCCGCCACACCACTGATACGGCAGTGCACCTCAGCTCCACCTAACTCTTCAGCAGAAATTTCTTCGCCGGTTGCCGCCTTCACCAAAGGGGGACCTGCCAAAAAAATAGTGGCTTTGTTTTTGACCATAATACTTTCATCACTCATCGCAGGAACATAAGCGCCTCCTGCTGTACAAGACCCCAACACCACCGACAATTGCATCAAACCTTTGGCACTCATCTTGGCTTGGTTGTAAAAAATACGGCCAAAATGATCTCGATCCGGAAACACTTCATCTTGCAACGGAAGAAAGGCGCCGCCACTATCTACCAAATAAATACAAGGTAAATTATTTTCTGTCGCCACTTCTTGAGCTCTCAGATGTTTTTTAACGGTGAGTGGGAAATACGTTCCTCCCTTGGCCGTAGGATCATTAGCTATCACCATCACCTCGTGACCAGACACCGAACCAATACCTGTCACAATGCCTGCCGAAAGGGATTTATTTTCATAATGATCCCAAGCACCTAGTTGGCCAATTTCTAAAAAAGAACTTTGGGGGTCTAATAATTCTTTGATGCGTCTGCGAACAAGGCCTTCACCGCTGTGCCACACCTGACGCCGCCGCTCTTTGAGTTGTTGGATCAAATCATCCATAGCCTCGGCATTTTTTTTGTTACCTGGAGAATCGGCAATGATTTGACTAGTGAGAATCAAGGGGAGATTAACCTTTTATCTTTTTCTTTTTTTTCACTACTCGGCTTTCAAAGACAACTTCTTTTTTTTCATCTTCGGGTCTCACCATTTCAGGTAGTTCGTTTTCGATCAGCCAGGCATCTAACTCTTCAGCTGTACTGAAATAAGCATCGTAATAATCACTACGAGGCCCTTCTGCCCCTGGTCCCGTGTACTCGCTGCAATCTTTTGGACTATGTTCGCGGCAAATTTCAGGCCGTTTGGCATACACACCACAGCTGTAATCTTCATTCAACGCCCCACACAAGGTTTTGAAACCCACATGCCACGCATCTTCACCATCCTCTTCTTCAATATAAACAAACACATTATTATGATAGAGGTACCAACGAATGTTATCGAAATCCTCAAATTCATCAGGATAATCGAGTTCGATCACCACATCACTGCAACATCCTGCCGTACAGTGAAAACATTTTTGATTTGTTGGTACTTTAAAACTCTTCATCTTTGGCATATCCTTGATTTTTTGCTGTTTTTTATCATATTTGGACTGAATTATATCAATTTTATTTTTACAACGCTTCTATTATATGTATAATAACCCGCAGTTATGAAAATATGGACCTTCATTATATTTACGCTCATTTTGGTGTCCGGCGGGCAAGCCGAGGAAACCCTTCCAAAAAAATGGGATCCCATCATCCGTACTCATGACGGTCATGACCTACGTTGCACGTATTACCAGCCCGCAACGGATACAATAAACATCGATGCCAAAGCCGTTATTTTGGTTCACATGCTGGGCGGTGACAAAGAGGATTGGAACACGCTTCCTGAAAAACTCAGTAAAGAAGGTTTAGCAGTACTCGTTTTAGAATTGCGTGGCCATAGCAAGCCTATAAACAAAAGAGATCATTGGAAATACTACGAGAAAAAAGAATTTGCCAGCATGGTGCATGACATTACAGCAGCTAAGGAATGGCTCAAAAAACGTAAAAAAGTTCATATTGAAAAATTTGCCCTCTGCGGTGCTCGTTTTGGTGCCAACCTATGTTTGAATGCGATGAAAGATGACGACGAACTGCTCGCAGCCTACTGTCTTTCTCCTGCAAATAGCTACCGCCAATTGGCCGTAGATTATTCTCTTGAAGGTATCAAAGACAGGCCTTTAAAACTTGTTTGTTCATCAGCCGACCTCATCAGCGCTCCTAGTTTGGAACAATTTAAAAAAGAAGCGGATGTGGAAACAGAAATCCTCAAAAGCACCCATGCCACACAAAATCAAGGCACTGAATTACTGCGATCCCATGACGATCTTGAAGGTAAAATTGTTGACTGGCTGAAAGCCAACTTCTAACACCGCCATGCTTCCCATCGCTATTTCATTAGGGGATCCTGCAGGGATTGGCCCTGAATTATTAAACAAATCTTTAGACCATCTGGGACCTTCCTTAATTTTTGGCGCTCAACTGTACTGCCCTTCCCCTCTACCCGCACAGTGTCAATGGATTCCTATTCCAACTAACGAATCTGTTACGATAGGAAAACCTAATGCTGAAAGTGGTCGGCAGGCCTATAACTCTTTTAAAAAAGCAGCGGAAGCCGTCAAACAAGGCAAATGTCGGGCATTGGTCACTCTTCCTTTGGCCAAAGAATATGTGGCTCTTAGTCAACCTGGCTTTCATGGGCATACTGATGAACTCAATCTCTGGTGGGGTGGTCAATCACTGATGACACTGATCGGGGGAGATCTCAAAGTTGCCTTGGTCACCGATCATGAAGCCCTCATTGATGTCCCCTCACTGATCACCACCAAACGCGTGCTGCAAAAAGCCCGAACACTGAGGCAGAATATCAAACGATATTTCACCAAAGACAAAGAACCCCAACTTCATCTTTTAGGCCTTAATCCCCATGCGGGAGAAAACGGATTGATAGGTCATGAAGAAGCTTTATTAAATGATGCTTTAGAAGTTCTCACAAGTGAGGGAGGGAACTGGCAAGGCCCTTGGCCCGCCGATGCTTTTTTTGCCCATCACTCTTATGGCGATGGAGTGCTCGCCATGTACCACGATCAGGGATTGATACCCGTTAAAATGTTGGGTAAAAAATCAGGGGTCCATATCACCTTAGGCCTCCCTTTTATTCGTAGCAGCCCTGATCACGGAACAGCCTTTGATATCGCAGGACAAAATAAAGCGGACCCCTCGTCGTTCATTGAAGCTCTCAGGTTGGCTCAGAGGTTGTGAGAAGTGAAATCTTTGAAATAGACTTTTTTGATTTCCTTTACAACAAAGCCTTTTCTACGGTACATTTGACAAGCCACTTTATTGCGAGAGTCCACTGCGACGGTCAGCGTTTTATGTGTACCCGTGAGAGATAAAGCCAAACTGATCAGTTGCCCCCCTACCCCCTGATGTCGCGCTTCAGGCAATAAACCCACAAAGGCCAAATGATTGATCTCTTCATTGATAGAATTAATCAGCAACACACCTTTATCTTGCCAATTTTTCCAAAGGCTTGTACCATAACCGCGATAAGGATCCAGAACATCTTCACAACTTGGTATACCTTCAAAATCCTGACTGTCTTGCTGACACAGTTTGACCAATTCTGCGCATTTTGAATTATCAAGTAAATCCGTCACCTCCAACTTGGACGCTCTTTGTTGCCCTTTGGCTTCAAGCATGTGGAGATGACCTGAAAATGTGAGATCTGGAACTTCATCAAACACAATCAAAATACGAGCCTTTAACTGTTGAAGATCTTCTAGAACATGCTTGAGTAATTGCGAAACTACTATTCTGTCATTTTTATCACCCACAATACCATCGCTACCCCACCCTCGTATTTCCAAAGGCAAAATAGGAAAGGCTGATTTTATTTCTCCATTTTTGATATAAGCAAAACCACGTAAATCAATTTCTGGATCAACGATGGAAGAAGTTAATTCTTCTAACAAATGGTGTGTGAGAGGGACAATCAAATGATCTTATACGTTCTTTATTCGGCTGGTTTTTTCGCTGCTTCTATTTCTTTAAGACGCTCTTCTTCGCGTTTTCTTTTTTTACGCATCGACTCTTGATAAACGTAAGTGTCTTCACGTCTGAGATCTCTTAAAATCAAAAGGTATTGATTTTCTCCCTTCAAACCTAACAAGGCCGCAATACCCGCATTAAGAACGTGGAAACCTAAATCAATCGACTCTGGTTTTTTCGTGTATTTGTTAATTTCATAACGACTCACCTCACCATTATTTGAAATCTGCCCCTTATTTCTGTAGTGCGAGTCTAAAACTTTATAGTACCTGATCATTTTTCCACTTGAATGGCGGTATTCCATCTCTTTTAGATAACCAATCAATTTCATTGTTTTATCAGTATCGTTGCTATTTTCTATAGGAAACAAAACTTTTTGCAAACGTCGTACACTTGACCCTTTTTCATAAAACACAGGAGGCTCTAATTCGAGTTCTGACTTCTCCTCTGAACAAGCCAGCAAAAATAATAACAGTGGTATAAGAAATATCTTTTTCATGAATGGAATTATAGCAAGAGATTGGGATTTAGTATAAAATTTTTATTATGTCTTACGATTCTATATTACAACTTCAAAATGGCAGCAAATGCGAAATTGATCAACTTCTTAATTACATGATCAAATTTGGCGCTTCTGATATCCATTTGAAGGCCCATTCGGCCCCATATTTAAGAATTGGGCAAAAAATGCGAAGTTTAGACATCCCCCCCCTCACTCAAGAACACTGCGAAAGCTTGCTTTTTGAGATTATGACAGACCACCAAAAGGATTCTTACCAGAAAACGGGAGACGCTGATTTTTCATATATGCTTGAAAATGGCCAACGTTTTAGGATGAATGTTTATAGGGAGCGTGGAACAATTGCCTTGGCTGGTCGCATGATATCCAAGGAAATCCCTACCTTTGACTCATTGGGATTACCCCGGAAAACTTTTGAAAAAATCTCTCACTTTAGCAGCGGTTTGGTGCTTCTATCAGGTGTCACAGGTAGCGGTAAAAGCACCTCCATCGCCTCAATGATTAACAATATCAATGAAAACCGACGCTGCCACATTATTACCGTTGAAGATCCCATCGAATACCTCTATGAAGACAAAAAAGCTTTTATCAACCAACGCGAAATTGGCAAAGATGTGGAAAATTTTTCCGGAGCTATCAGAACCCTAGTTCGGCAAGATCCCGACATTATTGTGGTAGGTGAAATGCGCGACCCTGAGACTTTCGCTTTTGGTTTAATGGCCGCAGAAACAGGCCATCTTGTTTTTGGCACCATGCATGCCGCCACCACCTCTCATATTGTTCCGCGAATTTTGGATTTATTTCCAGCCGATCAGCATCATCAAATACGTCAAAGCCTTGCTTTTAACCTTAAAGCCGTTATTTGCCAACGTCTTTTACCTTGTCTTAAAAAAGAACGTTCTATGATCCCCGCATTAGAAATAATGATCACTAATGGAACCATTAGTAAGTTTTTACAAGAAGGCAAAGATAACAAACTCATCGACGCTGTGCGAGCGGGCGCTCAAGAAGGTATGGCTGATTTTAATGGCTCTCTTTGCGCTCTTATCAAAAAAGGTTTTGTTGCAGAGGAGGTGGCTTTCGCCAACTCCCCCAATCCTGAAGAGCTACAAATGATGCTTCAGGGCATTGACCTTCGTAAAGGTGGTATTATTAATTAAAGCCTTTGGCTTTGGCTTGTTTACAAATCACTTTGATCATGGCGGTATCCAGTGAACGGCTGGCACTACTCCCTTGTTCTTTATTCTTTTGCTCTAAATACTTCTGACGTTCGACAACCAGTTTATTCATCTTTTCTTTCAAACGATCTCTTTTTTCTGCCATGGTTTTGATATAGGCCAATCGTTCATTGTTTGTCATTTTTTTCATATTATCAGGCAACTCTTTTTCTGTTAGGTCTTCCACTTTTGTTTCATTATTTTTATAAGCATCCACCAAATCCCAACTTTTATTTGTGTAATTTCTAGAATTCTTAGTGATACTTCTTTGAACATAGGCCTCTTTGTTGCTATGTTGTTTGGCATTATCATCTTGCACTTTTTGATTTTCACAACCTGCCTGACCATGTAAACCATAGGGAATGTAAGTTTTATTAATCAAATCGCCTAAGTTCTTAATTTCATTATCTTGCGGTGCCTCCACATAAACCACTTTTTCACTTTGATTGATGCTCAAGTATTCTCCACCACCCCGTTTTGCGCCATCACTCCAAAGAATTCGGCGACCTACATTTTCATCACCACAAAAAAGCGTGTTAATCACAATACCTTCTTCTTTAGCTTGAACGCACATTTTTTTGTAGTCATCGCTTCCTTGAGCAAAACTTTCATTGCCTGCCACAAAAATAATTTTCAAATCTGCCGGATCATTACTCCACAACAAACCATTTTTTGCGGAACGTATAACAGAAGCACAGTACTCCTCTCCCCCATTTGTTTTGAGGGCGAATAATTCTTTTGAAATGCGATCCAAATCATCTGATAAGGGTACGATTTGTCTCAAATAATCTTCTTCAGACTTCAGAGTATTTTTGCCATATTCATAGAGGGCCACTTCCAAACGAGGAGTCAATCCTGATTTTTTAACCACCATAAATTGATTTACTACTTTCCACAATTGTGACTTTGTTTGATCTATCAAACCATCCATGCTGTTACTGGCATCCAATAAAATAGCAATTTGAATAAGAGGTTGTTTACTTTCATGAGCTTTTACAGGTTGCCAAAAAATTAATCCCAAGCAACACATCATCACTGTTGTTTTTAAAATACGCATCATTATTCTCCTTTAAAAAATCTGTAATTAAATATAAAGGAAATCACAACATAAAATTGTAACGGCGTTGTAACTCATTTTATATCGGACTTCACCTATACGGGATTGGGAATAATTTACCTTTGCAACAATGGCATGTTTGCTGATTTGGCGTGTCAAATTAACAACCATTTTTTAAGGTTTTTATTTTACCTTGAAAAAAGAGGGGTTTTTTGTTTTTTTTAAATCCAACTCAAACAAATGACATATGGCACGGTATTTGTAATTAGTAAGACATCATTAACAACATTAGAAAGGAGTTTGTATGTTTTTAGTCCCTAAAAATAGAAGGAATGCTTTAGGATGGCCTGTGGGCGCTTCTTCGTTATTCGATAGTCTTTTTGAGGGTTTCAATGGAGTACCGAATAAAGAAAATACTTTTTTGCCGAAATTAAATGCTTCGGAAACTGACACGGAATATACTTTTTCTCTGCAACTTCCCGGTTACGATGAAAAAGAAGTTGATGTCAGCTATTCAGATGGCAGACTAACCATTAAAGGTGAAAAATCATCTGAAACAAATGATGAAAATTTACAACATCAAGAATTTTCTTATGGCTCATTCGAACGCTCCATTACTATCCCAGTGGATATTATTGAGAAAGACATTGTTGCTTCGTATGGAAAAGGTATTCTTAACATCACCTTGCCTAAAAAAGCAGAAGAAAAAGAAATTGTACACAAAATCAGCGTGAAATCTGAGTAAATAAAAAAAGGGGGGATCTAAATGGACTTTAATCGCTACACCACCAAATCATCCGAAGTTGTTCAAAGCAGCATGCAATTGGCAGCACAATTATCGCATCAAAGCATCACGCCATGGCACATAGCCCACTCTTTGGTAAATCAAGAGAATGGCATTGTCCCCAAGCTCTTACAACGTATGCAGCGTCCTGTGAACAGCATCACACAGCGTATTGACAGTGAATTGAAAAAGATCCCCCCCGTCTCAGGCGACGTCTCTTCTTACCTCAGTAATGATTCAAAAAAAGTTTTTGATCAGGCAGAAAAAGAGGCCAAAGCTCTTGATGACGAATATATTTCAACCGAACACCTTTTGCTTGCTCTTTTGAAACAAAAAGATTTGGCTGCTGTATTTGAAATAAATTCTAAAGAACTTCTCACAGAACTCTCTCAAATGCGCGGCCAACAACGAGTGACCGATCAAGATCCCGAGGGTAAGTATGAAGTGTTAGAAAAATACACACAGAATTTTGTCGAACTTGCTCGAGCAGGTGAAATTGATCCTGTTATTGGTCGCGACGAAGAGATCCGTCGTGTTTTGCAAATTCTTTCACGTAGACGTAAAAACAATCCTGTACTGGTAGGAGAACCAGGAACGGGTAAAACAGCCATTGTTGAAGGTTTGGCACGTAAAATTGTGGACGGTGATGTGCCAGATACTTTAAAAAATAAACAGCTTTTATCTTTAGACATGGGAGCCTTAATTGCAGGAACAAAATACCGTGGAGAATTTGAAGACCGCTTCAAAGCTCTTATCAAAGAAATAGAAGAATCTGATGGACAAGTGGTTTTATTTATTGATGAGTTGCACATGATTGTAGGTGCCGGAGGTGCTGAAGGCTCCCTCGATGCAGGCAACCTGCTCAAGCCTGCGTTGGCCCGTGGCAAATTACGTTGTATCGGAGCCACCACTCTTAATGAATATAGAAAACATATTGAAAAAGACTCTGCTTTAGAAAGACGCTTCCAGCCTGTAATGGTAAATGAACCTTCCTTAAAAGACAGCCTATCAATACTGCGAGGTATCAAAGAACGTTATGAGCAACACCATGGCGTACAGATCCGTGACAATGCTCTTGTGGCAGCCGTGCAATTGTCTGATCGTTATATTTCGGATCGTTTTTTGCCCGATAAAGCCATTGATTTGATGGACGAAGCAGCCTCCGTATTACGCATCGAAATTGATAGCAAACCAAGCAATATTGATCGCTTGGAACGGGATATTCGTCGATTAGAAATCGAAAGAGAAGCTCTTAAAATTGAAAAAGATGCACAATCAAAAGAGCGTCTCAAAAATCTTGAAAAAGAACTATCTGAACAACAAGAGGAATTCAAGAATATTGATCTTCACTGGAAATTAGAAAAAATGGTGATCGAACAAATCAAAATGCTCAACGACTCAATCTCTCAATTAAAAATAGAAGCTGAACAAGCCGAAAGAAATGGTGAATACGAACGTGTGGGCCGTATCACCTACGCTGAAATTCCAGAACTTGAAAAACAACGTGAAGACGAACAGAAAAAATTAGAAGACATTCGCACAAACAATTCCATGCTCAAGGAAGATGTTACCGAGGAGGACATCGCACAAGTTACTTCACGCTGGACAGGCATTCCCGTATCTGGATTGCTGATGGAAGAATCTCAAAAATTAGCTTCCATGGAAGCCAGCCTAGCCGAACATGTGATTGGACAAAAGAAAGCCATCAAAGCCGTATCTAACGCCATACGTCGCAGCCGAGCTGGAGTACAGGAAGAAGGCAAACCAATTGGATCTTTTATTTTCATGGGCCCTACTGGCGTGGGCAAAACAGAATTAGCCAAAAATTTAGCCCAGTTTCTTTTTAAAGATAAAAATGTGATCACTCGTATCGACATGAGTGAATACATGGAAAAACATACCACAGCCCGTTTGATTGGGGCTCCTCCTGGATATGTAGGACACGATGAAGGCGGACAACTCACCGAAGCCGTAAGGCGTCGCCCCTACAGTGTTATTCTTTTTGATGAGATTGAAAAAGCTCATCCCGATGTTTTCAACATCCTATTACAAGTTCTTGATGACGGGCGTTTGACCGACTCCAAAGGGAAAACCGTAGACTTCAAAAACACTGTCATTATCATGACCTCAAATTTGGCCTCTGAAGCTATTGAACAATACGCCGACGATCCTGTAAAACAAGAGAGTGCTGTTCAAGCCGTGTTGAAACAATCTTTCAGACCTGAATTTCTTAACCGTGTTGATGACACCGTTATCTTTCAACATTTGAACAAAGAAGAATTAAGATCTATTGTGGGGTTACAATTAGATGAAATTGTCAAACGACTTGAGAGCAAAGAAATTCACATCTCTTTCACAGACAACGTACTGGATCATTTGATTGAAAAAGGTTTTGACAAAGCCTATGGTGCCCGACCTCTCAAACGAGCCATTCAAAATCATATTTTAGATGAACTAGCACTACGCATCGTTGAAAATAAAATTGTCAAAGGTGATCACATCACCATTGATTGCGACAATGGAATGGTGAAATATTCGGAGGGTTCTCTCAGGGGCGAATCGATTGGTATATAATAACTAAAAATTTTCTGCTTGTCAAAAACTTATTAATGGGCTTAAAATTTCCCAATGGACCTCCGCGTACTACGTCTTACTATAGTTTTTTGCGCACTTATGAGGCTGAAGAAAGTGAGAAGAATAACCAGTTTTTTAAACATTTCGACCTAACAGCCTATTATTTCACTCAAAAAGCTAATTATATTTTTTTGAAGATCAAATTATTACCATATGGAATATTTTATTTCCAGATTTGTTAATATACGTAAAATTATTTGGAAATGAGTCCTATGAAAAATAAATATCGTTCTTTTTCTCTGTTAATGCTTCCCTTATTCTTTCTACTTTTAGGCTTCAATAATTCGGATAGCCACATTTACTCTAACAACAAAACGAGTAATGTTAAAGAAAATAATACCACGCAGTTTTCATTAAAGAATAAAGAAACAAAAGGTTTACTACAAAATTACTACCGCAACTTACGCTCAACGGTCGTCGGCATCACTTGCAAGCTAGTAGAAAATGGTAATCCCGTTGGATCTTATTACGGAACGGGAACTGTTATTAGTTCTAGCGGTTATATTTTAACATCAACCACTGTCGTTCCTGCTATCAATGCCGCAGATATCGTGATACATCTTCCTCAATTCAAACACAAAAAAGCTCAAGTCGTTTATGCCGATGAAAAATATGAACTCTGTCTTGTCAAAATTACTGAAGCGGAAGATGACATGGTGTATGCCAGTTTTGCCAAGTCTTCTGATGTGGCTATAGGCGATAGAGTTTTTACAGCTGGCAACGCTTTTTTTGCCATCCAACACAATGATGAAGCTGTTTTTTCTTCAGGCATTGTCTCCAGTCGCTATACGGCTTACTCTCAGCAATATAAAGACCCAGATCCCCGAAATCCTGCTTTAAACGTTTATTCTGGCAAGATGATCGAAATCACAGCCGCTTCAAATGGAGGCGGTGATGGTGGTGGCGTTTATGACGATCGAGGACAAGTGATTGGTCTATTATCTTTGAATGTGGAGAAATCACGAAATCTTGGACTCTGCGTTCCCATAGACACACTCAGAGAAACTATTATTGCCGCTTTAAAAGATAAACCTCAACATGCTGATTTTATAAAAACATTAACCATCAAATCATCAACAACCTCACTATTAAAACCTGATCCTATAAGAAAAACTCTACAGTACCAGGCCACAAAAGTCTTTCCTGCATTGGCCCGATTAGAAATCGCACGGAACAACCGAAAAAAAGGAGGAGATGAGGCTAGAAATCCTTATTTGAAGAACAATCAACCAAACGCTCTTTCTCAATGGAGTATCCCCAAAGGACAATGCACAGGAATATACATCGATTCTAAGGGTTTGATTCTCACGAGCTATTTTAATATCTCAGGAGATGTCACAAGTATCACCGCTATAAATTCTAAAGGTGAAAATATCAACTGTGAGGTCGTAGGTTACGATCAAAGCAAAGACCTCGCGTTACTCGCAACACATACAGAAGTCAAACATTGGATTGATTTTGATGAAGAAGTCACACTCACTGCAGGTCAATCAGTTGCCTATATTGGAGTTGCCTGTAATGGAAAAAACATGAGCATGACCATGGGTAGCATTTCAGCCGTTGGAAGATGGATGGGTTCTGCTTATCAAACAGATGCCAAAAGCAATATCGGCATTAACGGAGCCTTATTAATTGACATTGATGGCCGACCCTGTGCAATGGCCAATCATATGGACCAAAAAACAATATGGAATATTAATTCGGGTGTCAGTTTCGCCACAAACACACAACACTTGCTTCCCTCAATTATAAAAATGAAAGCAGGTAAAAAAATTGTTGTGGGCAAACGTGGTTTTTTAGGGGTTCGATTATCACCCGCTGACAGCAAGAAAGGACTAGCTATCACACTTGATCCAAACGGCACCGCAATAAAAGCAGGCCTTCAAAAAGGAGATCGCATCGTTGAACTTGAAGGCCAGGCCATCAACAAAGTTAAAGATTTACGTTCCATTCTTTTCCTCAAGAACGCAGGCGATAGTGTAACCCTTAAAGTATTGCGTAGTGAAGAAATTAAAAAATTTACTGTAACACTTCAAGAAGCTGCTGAATCTTCTTCCAAACCTTCTAAAAAAACTCCTACAAAAAAAAGAAAACAGTCGAAAAAAAACCAAAAAAAAAATAAAAAACTATCACTTCCCAACAGCCACCGTATTTATTTTCAACCAGAAAAGAAAAACAACAAAGATCTCGAACAAACATTAAAACAAATAAAAAAAGATTTCGAAAAACAGGGTTATCATGGAGAAATTTTAAACAAATTACTTAAAGAAGCACGGAAAAAATTAAACGAACAACACAAAAAAAAGAAAAACACCGCCAACAAACTTGCACAAACAGATATCGACGGCCCTTTGAAAGAAGCTATGGCTCAAGCCCTAAAAGATTTTAAAGCACAAGGTTTTCAAGGCGACACCTTAGACAAAATGTTAGAGAAAACACGTAATCATTTTTTAGAAAAATTGCCTGTCAGACCGGCTCCCACCTATGACAGAGCTTTTCTGGGTATCTCTCTTAAGGAAATCGTTGAAGGTGAAGGTGTGTCAGTCACCCCTCAAGCTGGCAAAGCTGCTGATAGAGCCGGTTTAAAAGATGGGGATCGTATTATCATACTCAATGATATCCCCATACAATCGCCTGCCGATCTAATCGACATCATTCAAACAGCTATCCCCGGAGATATTGTTCAATTGAAAATAAAACGTAATGGTTATATGAAAACGTTTTCTTTCGCCCTAGATGGTCCACAAGGGGCCGTTACTCCTAACGAAATTCAGCTAGCTAGTAAATACAATTCCAATCCCGTAAAACAAATGCTTGAAAACATGCTGCCAACGATAAACGCACAACTCAACTCCTTAAAACTATCAGATGAACAACACTCAACCATCGTTAAAAAAATAACAGATTTGGCACGCAAAGAAATAAAAGATCGAATGGAGAACGAAAAATGATTTTTTCCAAAAAATTATTCAGCATTTTAGTCTTCTTTTTTTTCTTAGGAAACTCTTCCGCAGAGGAATCAATCGCAGAAACTCTTAAGCAAGCAAAAGTTCAAGAACAAAAAAATATTGAGATGTTCAAAAAAATTTCTGAAAGTTTTATTTTTATCGGCGGTGGGTCAGCAGTATGCATTTCCGCAGATGGACTGATGCTCACCAACCAACATGTTTGTGCTACAGCAGACACTTGGACAGTACACGATGTGAAAGGGAAAAAATATACAGCTCATGTACTAGGCCGAGATACTTCTGGGGATTTGGCCCTTCTACAAATAGACAATGTCAAGGATATGAAGTTTGCAAAGTTTGCAGGGGATAACTCTGTGAAGATTGGACAACCCGCTCTGGCTGTTGGTGACCCTTTCAAATTGGGTATGAGTGATTTTATTCCCTCAATCACTATGGGCATCGTATCTGGAGAACATTTATTTATGGAAGGCTTTTATTCCTACACCTACAGTGACGCCGTTCAAACAGATACCGCTATCAATCCCGGAAATTCGGGTGGTCCTCTTTTTAATAATAAAGGTGAAATTATAGGGATTAATGGACAAATTCGTTCCACAGGCGTGCGAGCTAATCGGGGAATTGGCTTAGCTATTTCATCTGACAGGATCAAACGTTATCTTCCTGCTCTTAAAACGGCAAAGGGGGGTATTGTGATGCATGGTGATATTATTGGCATCACCATAAAACAACATGAAGAAACACACACACGGGGCTTAATAGTAACAAGCGTATTAGCTGATTCTTTAGCTGAAAGAAAAGGTTTGCAACAAGGCGATATCATCAGAAAAATGAATGGCCACAGCACTCACTCTGTAAATCAATACAACAATATGTTGATGTCTCATTTACCCAACACCCCTATCTCTATAGAAATCACAAGAAATCAAAAATTAATCAAATTGAATTATAAATTAGACTGCAGACCTGCCCCACCACGAAATTTTGGACCAAACTTTAAACCTAAAGGCCTTACGAGAAATGGTCAAATTCAATTTAGAACAGGGCTCTCTTTAAACGAAGACACCCTTGAAATAAACGCCATTGAAGAAGGCAGCCCTGCCGATGCGAGTGGCTTACTCAAAGGCGACATCATTATTTCATTAAATAATAATACAAAAAACATCCCCGAGCTTCTCAAAAAATTAAAGCAACCAAAAGTAATAAGTCGCGATTCATACAACAACCAGCTTACCAACATCAAAATCAAACGAAAAGTAAAAGGAAGTGATTTGAGTTATGAGTTTTTGACCACTTTAAAGCTGGACATACGCTACTAACTGCTTAGATTTTCTACCAGTAACCTTTTTTTGAATATTTTGGCCAACAAAAAAAGGCAACCAAGGCTGCAATATTCAAATAGATAAATTGTCTGACAGGACTCAATGATTTAATAGGAAACACACTCAACACACTCAACAATAAAACCCCACAAAAAACATCATTCAAAATATCACAATGCATCAAATAACCTGTTACAAATACAGCCACAAACATAAAAGGTAACAGCAACCTTAAAAATTTATGTGAAACAATAAACAATAGTGTAAGTATATTTTTAGGTAACGAGTATTGAAAAGGTGAAAACACAATTTGCCAATTAGCACTTAAGGTTCTTATCTTTCTAGGAAGCTCTACCTCATACGTTGATTCTAATGTTTCCACAATATTAACCTCTGGATCCAGACAAACTTTTTTGCCCTGAGATAGCACAGACAAACCTAACGCCAAATCATCCGCCAAACAATTATCAGGTATCTGTTGCCAAACATCACAGCTTATCGCGCAGCCCGAGCCTGTCAAACCTATTGTTCTCCCCCATAATCCCTCATAGTAACGTATTTTTTTTTCTATATTCCAATAGGTTTTATCACCCCCCGGCAAACATAACGCCCCACTCACTGCTCCCATATTTTCTTCCGATAAACGGTTCACTAGTTTCAAAACATCTACTTCCGCCATAGACTGTCTCACATCCATCAATACGGCGTGATCCGTCGATATTTTTGATCTCACCAGATTCAACGCTTTACTCTTACCTCCTCTTGGTAGTGATAATTTTTTTAATCGACCATCTTTTAATTTGTCAACAATAAAAAAACTGTTATCGTCACTCCCATCGTCCACAATCCATATTTCCTTAAGACGACTCGTTTTGTATGAAATAAGTTCTTCTAACTTTTTTAAAAGATACCTTTCCGCATTGTACGCAATCACAACAATAGAAAAATCACCTTCTTCATCAACTGGACTCTCCTGTAAACAACGGCAACAGCAGAAACATTTTAAAAACATGTAATAGCCCGTAAGTGTCCAAAAAATCAACGTGGATAGACTATAAAAAATAATCGGTGGCCACATCATATCAACTACTCTGAAAACAACTGCTGTTCTGTTTCGTCAATCAGATCAACTGTAATACGGTTCGCTTCAATAGTTCCACCTGAGCCTACTCCTGTAAATATTGTTCCTACTGTTCTAAAAACAATTTTGAAGTCAAGAAACAAAGAATAATTTCTAATATAATAAACAGATAAAAAACTTTTTTCATAAAAACTCAATTTATTTCGTCCATATACTTGAGCCAATCCCGTTATTCCCGGTAAAACGTTGAGTGAAATTTTTTCCCAGTCATCAAAATTTTCTGCCACAAAAGGTACCACCGCTCTTGGACCAATGATAGACATTTGGCCCAGCAACACATTCAAAAATTGAGGCACTTCATCCAAACTCCACCTTCTTAAAAAATGCCCTACTCGTGTGATACGTTTGTCTTCATTTTCTGTCAGGGCACCCATTTTTTCAGCTTCTTTAACCATTGTTCTGAATTTATAGATCTTGAAAGTGCACCCTCCTCTTCCTACCCTATTTTGAGTGAAAATGGGAGAACCTTTGGAATCAACAATTATCAAAAGACATATCAATAGCCATATAGGTGATAAAACAATCAATACCACAACAGAAATAACGAGATCTAATAAGGTTTTGAACAACAAATTCCAACCTATAATTTTAGATTTTGCGTAAGAAATCATTGGAACAAAATTGATTAAATCTACACGGCTTTTTGATGCTAATAAATCAATATAGGATGGAAGAATATGGTAATCTACACCATGACTTTCACAATACTGCACCACATAAAATAAATCATCTTTCTGGATACCTGCTGAAGCCAATAATATTTCATCCACCTCCTCATTTTGAAGTGTTTTTTCAAAATGATGCAACCCATTATAGCCTGAGACACCTGAGAGTCGTTGCCCTATTTCATCGAATGTGGCTACAATATTATATTGAGGATTTTTATTCATAGCGATTTTTTGTATCACTTCATCTGATATGGCGTTCAAACCCACTAAAATCAAACGATGAGTTTTGGAAGGTGAAAACCATTCTTTTTCTACACAAAACCGAAACACAAATCGCCAAGCACACAATAAAATACAGCTCAATGGTAGAATAATCAAAAATGTAGAAGCTGGCCAGTCATCCATAGTTGTATTAAAACCACCTGCTTTGACATACCTTAATTTGTAAATTGCAAAACATAAAAAAACATCAGCAAAAAATAAGCTACGAAATATTTGATGAAAATCTTCTACTGTGGTACGAAACCAAGTAATTTTATGTATTCCCGAGACCACAAACATCAACATGGGGATCAGAACAAGAAATGTTGTCATGTCTTCATAGGCCGCCATATCTTTTTCTTCAAGAAAACGTCCCTTGTTCACATAAAATGGAATGATGTAAGAGATAAATACTGCAACATTAAAAGCCAACACATCGATCAACAGATACAAAACATGGGGGAAGAAGTTATTCTTTTTCTTGCTATTCATCTTTGACCGTCATGCGATGATACAAGTTATCACCTACTATTTTTTTAAAACCACACAATATTTTATAACGCCATTGACGCCATTTGTCCATTTTTCCATCAAGTAAATCCTTAACATATTCTGTCTTCATATTATAAAGTATACAATCTCTTCCCCTTCGCCACAGCGGCATTTGAGTAAATTGAAAACTAGGCTCTGAGCTCCACACCTGTTTGAAAGAGCTTTCTGCCAAGCAATCAAGGACATCTCTATTAAAACGTCCACCAGGCAGAGAAATATCTACAACATTTTTCTGACCCATCTCAATCAACACCTGAGATGAATTCATCAACTCTTCCTTAAGCTCTTTTCTTGACAACTCATTGAAAAAACGATGTGTATGGCCATGGCTGCCAATGCGGTGTCCCCGTTCAAGGAGGTCTTTGATTTCTTCTTTTGTCACATGATCCGAATCACCTATTTTTGAAGTGATCACAAAAAATAAAGCCTTAAGATGTGTTTGATCTAATATTTCTGCAGCTTTCATAATGGATGGATGTCCATCATCAAAAGTGAGTAACACCTCCTTGTCGTTGTAGTTTGATATCATTTTACAATGATCCCAAAAAAGTTCTTCACTTATACCGTAGCGTCCATCACCAATTTTATGATACATCAAAGCTCTCATTTAATTTTCAATTCTTTATACACATCATGATAACCTTCAGACATCTTTTCTGCGCTGAATTTTTCTTTAGCTATTTTATTCAAATCTTTTCCAACGACTTTGGCTTCATCAGGATTGTCTAACCACCTTTGCAACTTATCAACAAACCATCTGGCTTGGTCGCCATCTGAAAGAAGAGAGGTGTCAATTTTTTCAAACATTTCTACATTACCAGAAACAGCCGTTGCCAAAATAGGTAATGAAGAAATCATTCCTTCTATCAAGCTCAATGAAAATCCTTCACGTTCTGAGGTTGAAATGAGTATGTCATAGGCTGCTAATATTTCCATAGTGTTTGTTTGTTGACCGATAAATCTAATAAAAGATCCTTCTTTCAAATCCATTGACGATTTGAATGTCTCGTATTCCGAACCACCACCTGCCCATACAAAATAAAGCTGATTGTTTGTTAGTAATAATTTTTCCGCCAACTCAACAAACAAGGAAGGATTTTTTTGAGGTTCACAGCGCGCCAATACCCCAATAACTCTATCCGTTTCTTTAAGCCCCCAATCTTTTCTCAATTTATTTCTAGCTCCAGCACATGGCACAACACTTGTACCATTATTAATTATTATTGTCTGGCTATCTTTAAGACCAAAAGTTTTTCTATAATTCAATGGCTCATGAGAAGCGCCAATTGTTACTCGGGGAACCGAAACCAATAGACATTCCGCCCATTTTCTCCAACCTCTGATCCAACGATCTTCATTTTGCACACTCATTACAGATGGAATGTCAAAGAGTATTGAAAAAAATCTTCCCCACAAATTACCTGTAAACAAATGCGTGTGCAGTACATCAGGCGTCCATTTTTTTATCTCACGATAGGCCTTATAAAATAAGCGTGGATCAAAGCCTTTTTTTTTATTTAATGCGATAATATTAATGCCATATGATTTAAACTCATCTCCTAAAGGACCTTCATTAGCCAAACACAAAATACGATGTTCAACGTGCTTATTCTTATTAAATTTAATAATATTTAACAAAACTCTTTCTGCCCCCCCTACATCAAGAGATTCAATCACATGAAGGATTTTCATAATAAAGATTTCTCAAAAATGGGGCGTAAGGTTTTTAACAATTCCTGATGACATATTTTTTTATCAAAAAATAAAGACACAAATTTCTTACCTTCTTGAGTTATTTTATTGGCAAAATTTACATCCTCTTTTATTTTAACAATAGCCTCCATCAATTCATTTGTATTTCCCCAAGTCACAATCAAACCCGTTTTCTGATCTTGAACAGCTTCTTCAACTGCCGCACAAGAAGTGCTGATAATAGGACAACCATAGGACATCGCTTCTAATATCACGTTGGGCAAGCCATCACTGTCTCCGTCATCTGCCTTTTGTAAAGGCAACACAAAAACATCATGACTGATGTAAAAAGGTAATACTTTGTCGTATTCGAGAGCTCCTAAAAAAGAAACTTTATTTTCTAAATTATTTTTTTTGCAATAACTTTTTAATTCGTTTTCTTGAGGACCTTCCCCAATAATAGTCCACTTGAAAGCCACACCAGTCTCTAACAGAGCAGACAATGCTTCTAACAAAAACATCAAACCCTTAGTGGGCACCAAACGGCCCACACTCAAACCCTGTAGCACATCACTTTTATTCGCCTTCTCTGGAATCACAGGGATATCCACTCCATGTGAATGAAAACTCACATTAATATGATCCAGTTCTTTTTCAATACGTTCTTTGTTGAATCGGGTACAGGTAATAACTTTAGAAGCCTCCGAACATTTTATTTTGAGCAAGGGCCACACCTTAGACAAATTTTCTCCATGCAACACCAAAACATGAGGCCAACCATAAAGGCGCTGACACACCCAAGCCACTGTACTAGGCACATTGGACCAATGAGACATCAAATGAGTGGTCCCCGCCCTATTCAGCAACAACGCCGCACGGCAAGCCGTTGGTAAAAGCAAAAAACTTTTTATTCTTTCATAAGGCCGAGGGCAATTATCAAATCCTTTAAACAAGTCCATAATAATGCGTACCATTGTAGGCAATGCTGTTAAGACAAACACCATAAAGGCCCCTATATTTCTAATATCCCAATATGAAAAATAATTAACTTTCAAGTCGCCTCGTGTGGCCGGTTTTAAGGTGTTGATGGATAGGTTGGGATAGTGTTGTTTCAAAAATCTGATTTCGGATTCTATAAAGGTTTCTGTCAATTCAGGAAATTTAGTTGTCCATAGCGCCAGTTTCATAATCCAATCATTCTCATAAAGGCAGACAACACTTCTCTGTCAAATTTTCCACTCTTCAAGCGCATTAATGTTTTTTTTCGCGATGGCTCTCTTGCTGTTACTTTAACATCTGCCATAGTTTGTTCCTCAATACCTTTGTAAACATATAGGGTAAAAGGATCATTATGAAGTTTCACTTCATAACCATAAAGATGTAAAGGAATTCGTTGCCTACCTGTTACAGCTATTTTAATTTTATTGGCCTTTAACACTTCAACAATTTCCTGTTTATTTCTTTTTTCAAAAACACTTTCTCCTTTATTATAACTTCTCCAATAATTAGTCAACGGCTCTTTCATATTTTCAAAATGTTCGTAGATAATATACTTGCCTCCAAAAGGATACGTACTTTGATCATAATGATCCGCAGGTTGAGTGTCTGTTTTCAACACTTCTTTTAAATTTGTTAAATGTGCTAGGTGGTTGCCCAAATAACGATGAGGATCATCTTCCAAACAGAGCATGATTTGCTCACCTTCGTTCAGCTCTCCTTTAATATTTTCTAAATTTTGAGCCAACACTCTTCTTTCTGTGCAGGTATTTTTTCTCAAAAGATGCTGCGGATGAAAAAGAACCATCAATTGAAGAACAATCACCCATCTCCAAGACCATTTGCTTTTTTCCACGAGAAACGGTAACACCAATAACAAGGGAAAAACAAGATTCCTTTGAGGCACCGCTGTCGCCAAACCCACAATAACCGTACTCAAATAAAATACAACCACAAAAAACAGAATTAATTTTTCTTTTTTTAATTGTTTTCTAGCTTTCCACAAGGCAGGCAAAAAAAACAACCAAAACGGCGCTGCAAAAAATGCAATAACAAAAAACAAAATGGGCTTTAATGGGGCGGCATCATCTTTTGATGCATGAGCTATTCTCATACTTGCGGCCGAATCTAGATGCCCTTGCGAATATTGGTACACGCCCCATAACAAGGGAAAGATTGCAAGCAAACAAAATAAAACCACCCCTTCTTTATTTTTTCTATTTTTGAAACAATTAAATACCCAAGCTCCCCCCAACAAGGCAACCCACAACCATGCTTCAATACGACACATGCTCAACAACAGCGCACACAATACAAAACTTTTGATATGTTTTCTCTGATACGCCGCTAACAAACCCAACGCCAACACCCACATCAAAGGTTCACTCAAACCAGACACCCCCAACCACACAGTCCAAGGCCATAACGCCATCACGTAAAGTGCAATAATTTTTTTCTTTTCATCAAAATCTTTAGGTAAGGTGGCTGAAAAAACCCAGGGCAATAACAAAGCCATCACCATATTTAATCCTATGCCCAAGCTATAAGCTGGAAGTGTTGTGAGTTGAGACAGTAGACCTACAACATAAAATTGCAGCGGTAGCCAGGGAATTTGTGAAGCTACAAAAGGCTTGGCTGCCCATTCGTCTGCCAAAGCTAAACGAATAGCTCCGTCATCTGAAAATAACGCATAACCTTGGAAAAGTAGCCACAACAACACAAAGAACCTGAAAACCGTTAACACGACCAAGTGTTTTTTGAGATTCACTCGTAACTGTATAACCCGCAGCAGCGCATACAACCAGGAAATACCCCGGGTTCTTTCAAAGCCTTGCGGAATCTTAACGCTTCTTTACTGTTCCATGTTTCTTGAAATGAATCCTTTTTGAGATTTCCCCACAAACTATCTATACAAGGAATCACATCGCCATTGGGCAAAACACGCGTGTTCATCCAAGGGGAAAGACAATGGCTACTTGGCCTCACTTGTGTTTCACTTTTGTGGTAGTAATTGCCCAATTGAGAATTGTCAATATCGGGTAAAAATTTAACATCCACTTTTTTAAAATCAGAGTGTGCACGTATTTTTTCAAGTTCTTCGGCAAGAATATTCACATCTAAGCCCTCAAGAGCTTTTAGATTTTGAAGCTCAACAGGAGCAACATCCCCATACAAGCGATTATGGTGTTCCACCATAGCCGCATCCCAATACCACAAATGTGAAAATATAACTCTCGTTATACCTTTTTCTGCAGCTAAGTTAAGTATGGGCAGTAATTTGTTTTGGTTACGACCTGTGATCGTGACATTAAACTGCATCGTGGGCAAGGCCGTTTTTGCTTTTTTCTTTTCATCAATCAACGTATCAAATACTTGAGAAAATATATCATAGGTTCCCTTTTGCCCTCTAACAAAATCATGATCATCACCTACACCATCAATTGAACAAGTTAGATTTTGCAAACCCGATGCCACGATTTCTTTTTCTTTACCTACCATCATGGTTAAGTTACTCACCATCGTGACCACCAAATCTGCATCTCTAGCCATACGGATAAAGGGAAGGGTATGCGGGCACAACATAGGCTCACCTCCCGTCAATGAAATAGATGGCTTAAAATCTTTGACCTGATCTATAATTCTTTGATAATCATTGAGATCCAATAATTCATTTGGCCGATAAAAATCACTACGTGGTGATGAGGTATCTTCATCCGTTCCATACAAATCACACATATAACAAGACAAATTACATAAATGTGTCATTTCAAAAGTTAGATTAATTGGCGCCATCGCTTTGCCCGACTCGAAAAACATCTTATCTACAGGAAATTTATTTCTGATCTTTTTGCGTAATTTCTGCTTCAGGTTGTTCCTGTCATGCAGCCATAGGTTATACAAACGTTTGAACAGTACCTGATTTAACATTTAAAGACTTCTTTGTAACATTTGTATTTGAGTTCACACATTTTTTTTAATGAATAGTTCTCTTTTATATTTTTTCTGGCCGCTTCGCCCATCTTTTTTCTCAACACGGCATTATTTGTAAGAGTTGCCATGGCATCTGCCATCTCTTGTCGATTTCCCTCTTTTATCAACATCCCCGTTCTATTGTTCACAATAGCCTCACGGTTTCCATCCACATCAAAAGCAATGGAAGGCAAGCCCGATCCCAAACACTCAAGCAAAGAATTTGAAAAACCTTCACTTTTTGATGGCAAAATTGAAAAGTCAAATGCGCCCAATTCCTCTAAAACATTATCGACTTTCCCATGAAAGAAAATACACTCTTTTACACCTTTTTCAAGGGATAATGTCTCTAATTCTTTTTTAAGGGGACCATCTCCCAGAAAATGTAATTCCAATTCTTTAAATATGTGACGAAATTCGGCATAGATCTCTATAAGCAAGGCATGTTGCTTCACAGGTTTTAAGGCAGCCAACACCACAGCATGTGTTTTATGAGGGGAAAAACTTAGCGTATTGCAAGGGTTTTCGGGTAAATCTAGACCATTTGCTAGGTGCTTGATACGTTGCGCGGGTACTTTTTCCATGTCTTGCACATCGCGGGCAACAGCTAAGGAATTTGCCAGGTGCAAGGTACAATGACGATTGGCCTGTCGCCGTAAATACAGATGTGTTTTTTTTCTCCACAGCACCTTTTCTCTTCTAGAACTTATAACGGGGATGTTACCTACTTTTTTTGCTGCAAAACTGCCCAATATATGAGCCGTAAACATAAATGTTTCTACCCCAACAGGTTCTATTTTTTTGAGTAAATAAATGAGATTTTGATACACTTGAAAACCACTCATATCATATAAACGATGCAAGGGATAATGATGTGACACTATTGGATATTTTTTCAATTCATTTTCCCATTCACCCAAGCCTTCGAGTGAAACCACATGAAATTCAATTTTATCTGACAAACCTTTAACAAGATGCACAATATGACGCTGCGTACCAGCCGCTATCATTTTATCAAGCACAAGTACCACACGAGGACGCGATATCATTTTTGTTGTTCCACTGCCACAGGTTGATTATTAGTTTTACCTAACTCAATAGAGCGCAAGCGCATCAAACAAGCTGACAATATCCAAAACAATAATATCACCTCATTTGAATTCATTCGTGAACCCACAAAATTTCCAAAGTACATCGCGGTGATACCTCCCACAAAACCTGCTGCAAATACTTTAAATAATTTATCTTTTGTTTTGAAATAAATGTACAAAGCTTTTGAAACTAAAATCAACAACACGGCCCAAAAAGAAATTAAAGCAATAATGCCATTTTCAACCAATATCAACAACCATTGGTTATGTGCATCCACAAACCCCACATGAGGATCTCGCACCTTTGTCATTTCCAGAGAAAATTTACCCATTCCAACTCCAAAAAACATAGAAAGAGGTTCATCGGTAACTCTAATCCATCCCGCTCTCATAATAGTCAATCGACTCGCTGCAGAGGCATCAAGGCTTGAGCTTGGTGCAACACTATCCGTAGATTCCGGTAACAGATTTTGAGATTGATTTATATAGGCAATATAATTACGGTACAATCTTGGACCCAATACTTTTTGAGGGTAACTGATGATCAATACAATCACTAAAGGAATAATAAAAATAATTTTCCACCTCAGCAGCAAAATTAACATGATTCCTAAGCCCGCACAAAATGCCAACAACCCCCCCCGTGAAAAAGTAACCCTCACCGCTTGCAGGCAAAACAAAAACATCACTAACGAGGCCCATCCATACCATTTTTTTCTATTATAAAAAAACACGGACAACAGAAAAAAACTATAGGTACCCAAATAAGTACCTAACTGATTGGGTTGATCCGTTAATATGGTGATTTGATTTTTGTTCATATTTGAAAAAGAGCCACCACCTATATCCATATAATACTGCTTGACTCCCATCACCCCAACAGCCCCAACCACAATGCAAACTGAATACAGAATTTGTATCACTTGCCGACGTGTTTCCACATTTCTTATAAATATGAAATAAACCAAAAAAGGTTCTACCATTCGTTTGAAATCTGTCAGCGTATAAAAAATTGAGAATTGTTGCCACGTCACAAACTCTGATCTCAACATTGCAACTGTCAAAAAAGTGATATAAGTCATCAAAAAAACATCAACCGCATTAAAATCATACAATCCCGTACCACGTTTTTTAGGTTTAAAAAGCCAGGTCCAGACGATAATGCCCAATAGAATATTGGTTAGATTAAACATAGGTAAAAGACCCGCAAAATCACCAGGCAATACCTTTTGGAAAGAGACATACACCACAAAAATATAAAAGATCAAATCGGTGTTCTTTTTCATTTGTGTCCCCAAGAACGCAACGAAAGCCGCACCAAAAAGACACATCAACCAAAAGGGAGTTTGAGGATCATCATACCAAACAATAAAATTACTTAAAATACATGTCCATGCCAACAAAATGAAACGTGTCTTTTTGTCTTTTGAAGTATTCAAGTCTTCGATCAGAGAAGGATTTTTCAACCTCTCTGCTTCGGCAGCTTCTTGTCTCACAAAATACGGATTTCTACCTAAAGGAAAATTCATTTTCTTTTTATCCCTACTTCATTGGCAACCCTCCAAAAAGATGCATGCATTTTTTTGATATCAAATAAATTTAAAGCGATCTCACGTAAATTTTTTCCGCGTGCTCTTGTCTTTTTTTGATCTGACAACACGTGCCGTAGAGATTTTTCCCATTCATCTATATTTCCAGGCGATATTAATTCAGATTCTTCCAAGATATCCGATGCACCGCCCACATCCGTGGCCAATACCGGACAAGCCATCATCGCCGCTTCGCATAATGTGCGACGAAAACCTTCCGCCTTATGAGAAGGATCAACAACAAGAAAACAGGTTTTCATAATCTCTTGAGGATTATCCACGTGGCCAAAAAATTTAACCTTGCTTTCAACACCTTTTTCTTTCACTCGTTTTTTTAATTGATCTTCGGTAGATTTTTGATCACTCACCGCTCCACCCACAATAAGCAATTCCCAATCGCTTTCAATTCTAGATAAAGCTTCAATCACATCTTCATGGCCTTTGCCTTCTTTAAGAACAGAAAACATTGCGATTTTACAACTATCATCCATGTTGACCACGCCCACATCTTTGATGCCATTATAAAGAACTTGGGTTTTCACATAACTCGGAAACATTTTCTTCTGTGCCTGACTGAGGATAAATATTTTTTCACAGAAAAAATTTAGTAAATATTCAATTTTTCTCAACGGTCTAACAGAACGATGATGACTGATTACAGGAATGCCCTGCCACCATGCCGCCAAGACAAAAGACCAGGCTTCAATCAACGCATTATTAATGTGAAGTACATCAAAAGAACCTCGTTGTAAAAATCGCCATGCCTTATAAACAGATTGCTTGTCAAAAACAGTGACCGGAACACCACAAGTAATTCCATCTGACCATTGCCTTTCCAATGAAACCACTTCAACCTCCCAATAGGAAGGGGCCGGCCATAACAGCGACAGGGATTTCAACGATCCCCCACGTCCACTAGAATTTTCAACGTGCAGCAATCTCATCTTCCCCCCTTCAATATCATTGAAAGAGATACTTTGGCAAAATAATATAATGCCCCAAAACGATTAATTGAAGAGACACCTCCTTGACGGGGTGCCATGGTGATAGGAATTTCTTTGACCTTCAAGCTTCTTCTGTTCAACATCAAACGTGCTTCTACTTCGGGGTAATCCAAAGGATAGTTATCTGCAAACAAAGCAATGGCACGACGATCGCACAACCTAAAACCGCTTGAAGGATCTGTCACTTCAGAACAACCCATAATTTTTAACAACAAAGAAAAATAAAAAGCGCCGCATCTCCTAAATAACGTATTTTGATAATCACCTGTGAGATAGCGACTACCAATGACACAGGCTTCTTCCCCTGTAAAAGCTTCTAACAACGGCTTAATTTGATCACCTTGGTGTTGGCCATCCGCATCAAATTGTAAGGCCCAATCATAATCTTCTTTCCTAGCCAATTTATAACCCGTTTGAACAGCTGTACCGATTCCCAAATTAACCAACAAACTCACACAACGAATATTTTTTCCTACAACAATCTCTTCGGTCCTATCCTTGCTACCATCATTCACCACCACAATGTCCCATTCGCCCTCACAGGCTATTAACTTGTCTAGTGTGTCTGCTATCACTTTTTCTTCATTAAACGCTGGTATGATGATCAACCCCCGCACTATAATTTTTCTTTTAACAACGCCATTTCTTGAGCCAACACATTAATTTGTTTGCTTTGACGAGTTATTACCGTCGTGAGATGTAAAATAATCAATCCCAAAGTCATGATCATCATCAACAATAGCATCGTAGGTGAATACTCAATGCCAAATATATCTTTTGATATCACATCCAAATAAGGTGGAAAAACAATAAAAAAAGCACACAGTGTCCACCCCCCAAACCACAAAAGCGAGTAGGACGCTTTGAGATGATTTTTACGAACCAGCAACACCAAAAACAACAGAACCACAAAAGCCACAATACCTGTCCATAATTGAATAGGGCCCTTGGGAGAAATAGTAACTTCCGTTAACAAACCAATCATAATTTTCCTATCAATGCTTTAGTTTCAAAATAATATCACCCTTGCCCTTCTCAGCATCCCAGGGAAATAGGCCATCTGTATCTTTTAAGTCTGGACCAAGTGACCAAATCAAGGTATGATATTTTTCAATTCGAAAGCCATAATCTTTCCCTGAAAAAATATCTATAAAAGCCATCTGTCTCATTTTTGATTTCATATTTTTATGTTCCGAATCAATTTTTTCTTTAATTCGGTCAAGAGTGATTTCACTTGCCATAATTGATTTTTTGAGAAGAATCCATGCCACTTGAAATTGTCTCAATTCATTATTCATCACCATGATGGAACGGTAATAATGAATGCGCTGAAAAGATGTCACGTTGTTAATTCTCATGCCAAAAAAATATCTATGAAACACCGACGATTCTATTTTTTCATTTAACAGTTCTCGAGTTGATTTCCAATTATCATTTTCAAACAACTCATGAGAATCTAGTGACAATATATTCACTTGTGATTCCAAAACTTCCTCTACCTCATTTTGTAATTTGTTATGAGAAGCTAAAGAATAACGGTCTAAAAAACTATCTTCTACTTTAGGTTTGAGATATTTTTGAATAAGTATTGGTGCGATCTGTTTTTTTCGCATTAAGTAATGTTTCAATGAACCAATGCCTCGACTATGTTCTTCAAAAAATACCAATAAATACTTTAACTCCTGCTCATCTAACTTAGGCAAAACACGCTGCATAATATAATCTGCATTACGGTGAAAATTCCAAGCCAGATAAAAATCGTCCACAAAGGCATCTTGTGTCAACAAATAGCTGTAACGGTATACTTTTTTTAAAGAACTCAATGTCCCGCTCAAGTCTTCTTTCACTTCATAAAGCAGGGCTTCAGACAACCATAATCTTCCTAGACGATTTAAAATATCTTGGCGTTTTTCATTTTCCAAGGATTCATAATTCAAAAGGTACACTTCAAATTTTAAAGTTTCATCCGCCAATTGCAGAATTTCTGCATTTTCATCAAACCAATGTGTGATATGGCCATGTCTTTTAGGAAGCCCCTGAGAGCAATATTTTTCCAAACTTTGCTCATTATCTGGAAATGTTTTGATATCTTTGGCCACAGATAAAAAACGCAAGGAAGCATTTTGTGAATAAGGAACTTTTTCAACCGCTGCATCAAACTTTTCGACCGATTTTTTAAAAAGCTCTTTGTTATAGCCCGTATTCTGACAAGCCCCTAAAAACAAGGCCAAAAAAGCAAGAAAACTTAGCTTATAAAACATCCTATTCATGTTAAAATTCCTTTTTTGGTCCCTTACTCAGAATGGTAAATATTATGAAAAAGAAACTACCTCATCTTCTTATACTTTTCGGAATTCTATCCTTAAATTCTTGCGTACTTTATGACTTTATTACGGGTACCGAACCTGCACAAATCGAATGTGATGACAAAAGACTATTTGTCGTACCATTTAATGTGAATACAGAGCATGAAAATTTTCGTTATTTTGATTCTAAAATGGGTCGAAGCATATCAGATGGCATATCCAGAGCCATCATTAAAAATGAACGTAGCGCCAAAGTTGCCATAGCTAATGATGAAATAAAAACAGCCGCTAACAACCCCTTTGACACGCCTAAATGGGCTGAAATTTGTACCAAACACAACCTCGATTTTATTGTGTTTGGCACCATCACTCAATTTCAAACAAAAGACCCCAGAGATGTGGCCGTCTCTAATGGCAAGATGTCAGCCAAGATGTCAGTGATTGATAAAGATAACAATGTTATTATGCAAGAAGAAGAATTCTCCGTTATCTACCCTGAGGGAAGAGGAAAAGATCCTAAATACCACATAGGTGCTGTGGATATTGAACTGAGCAATGAACAGATCACTACAAGACTTATTAACAAATTAGCCATAAAATTATCTAGAATATTTTATTCCTACAAAATAGAAGAATAGAAGCGCCGAACCTGTGAAAATTAAAGATATATTAGACCATAATATCACTGTTGGCATTATTGGATTAGGTTATGTAGGCCTTCCCTTAGTGAGGGAATTCACTCAAGCCACAATCCCTACCATTGGCTTTGATGTGGATGAAAAAAAAGTGGCTTCTCTTAATAAAGGGAGAAGTTATATCAAACATATTCCACATACGCTTATCAAATCCATCAATAAAAACAAACTTTTCAGAGCCAGCAGTAACTTCTCCGAACTCAAAAAAGTAGATGTTATCTTGATTTGTGTGCCCACACCTTTAGACAATCATCGTAATCCTGATCTCACCGCTGTTATCAAAACTACAGAGCAAATCACAAAATATTTAAAAAAAGGTCAACTGATTGTCTTAGAATCCACCACCTATCCAGGCACCACCACAGAAGAATTAAAAACACGGTTTGAAAATAAAGGTTTCAAAGTAGGTAAAGATATCTTTTTAGCTTACTCCCCCGAGCGTGAAGATCCTGGTAACCCCAAATTCAACACCTCTACCATACCTAAAGTCGTTGGCGCCGATGATGCCTCCTCCCTCAAACTAGCCGTTGCCGTTTATGAACAAGTGGTCACCAAAGTACACGCTGTTTCCTCTACCCGAGCAGCTGAAGCCACAAAAATTCTTGAAAACATTTATCGCAGTATTAATATTGCCATGATCAATGAAATGAAAACTCTTTTTCACACCATGGATATCGATATTTGGGAAGTGATCGAAGCCGCTTCAACAAAACCTTTTGGTTTTCAAAAATTCACACCTGGCCCAGGGTTAGGTGGGCATTGCATTCCTATTGATCCTTTTTACTTAAGTTGGAAAGCAAGAGAATTTGATTTGAACGCTCGTTTTATTGAATTGGCCGGAGAAGTTAATTGTTCAATGCCCCAATGGGTTATTGAACGTTTGGCCGAAGGTCTTGGAGATCAAAACAAGGCGGTGAAAAATGCCAAAATTCTTATTTTGGGAATGGCCTACAAAAAAAATGTGGATGATGATCGCGAATCCCCCAGTTTTGAATTGATGAAGCTACTCGAAAAACGTGGGGCCAAAGTTCAATACCACGATCCTTATATTCCTTTATTTAAGGGATCACGGAATTACGCCGTAAAAATGCGTTCCACTCCTCTAACTAAAACTCAACTCAAAAAATTCGATGCAGTTTTGATTTCCACAGATCACGATGATGTAGATTATCAGTTTGTTGTCACTCACAGCAAATTGGTAGTAGACACCCGAAATGCCACAAAAAACGTCAAAAAACATAAAAACCGTATTATCAAAGCCTAATTCAAAAAATTTTGTAGTGGCGCACCGGTGTGTGCGCCACTACAAATTCTGCTAACAATTTTTGGTAATTCTCAATAATTATTACCATTTTTTTGTGATATCTTATTTTTTCTTCCATTTTTTGACGGTCTTATTTCGATTATTTGAAAAAAAATAAATTTTTGAGAATGTTTTTTTCTGGCCCTTCAATTGCATTAACACAATAGTTATAGATTGACCCCATTTACGGAAGGATTGGAAGATGAGAAATAACAAAAAAGGTTTTACCTTAATCGAATTGATGATTGTTGTGGCTATTATTGCCATCATTTCAGCTATTGCTATACCTAGTTTGATGAAAACTAGAATGCAAACAAATGAAACTGCTGCTATAGGTAGTTTAAAAACATTAGGAACCGCACAGGTTGCGTATCACAGAGATTTTAATGTGTTCGCTACAAGTTATGAAAACCTTTTTGGTTACGATGACACCGTTGCCACAGCTTACCAATCTCATGCCGCCTTAAATGATGAAGCCCTACGTGCCGCTAGAATCACAGATGGAACTACAGGACCCGCTGAATTACTGGCTGCCGATGCGACGGCCAAGTCAGGTTATTTCTTTTTCAGTAACTGCACATATTCTGGAGATAATTTTATGATGGGTGCCACACCTAGTTCATTTGATTCTTCAGGACGTAGAACTTATTTTTCTAATCCTGGTGCAACGATCTTTCAAGTCGAAGTCGATGCGACACCAGATGCCAATGCAGCCACTTATCAAGCGGCCGATGCATGGGATCCCACAGGTGGTAGCTGGGAAACTGCTAAGTAATTTTACCTAATAATTCAATTAACAAAAAAAGCCTTCTCACAGTGAGAAGGCTTTTTTTTATCTATTTTTAAATATTCTTATCCTTGAAGGCTGATCCCTGAACCTGGAGTTTGTGGGGGATTAAGAGAAGGACCATCTGTTCCCGTAGGAGCCCTCTCATTGCGTAAGGTGCTGACCGCTTCACGCCAACCACTTCTTAACGTAGTGAGAAGGTTAGTGACCTCATCAATTTTTTCCAAACTTTTCTCAATATTGGCCTCTATCAATTTTTGGTACATATAAAGGTAAAGTGAAGTCAAATGTTCGGTTAATTCTTCTGCCTTTTCCCTATCAAGGGAACACATCAACTCAACCACAATTTTTTGAGCCCTGAGTAGAGCTTCATGACTTTCAAAATACTTTTTCTCTTCCATAGCGATGCGCCCACGACCCAAGAAACGAATAGCACCGTCATACAACATCAATAGCAACTGTTCAGAAGAAGCTGTTGCTATTTGGGTTTCTAGGTATTTTTTCGTATTACTGTCTTGATTCATATTCGCATTCTTTCAGGTCTATCTAGTATCGTCATATTTTATTAATCACTTAAGCCATTCTTATCTCGGTATCAAAGCACTGAGAAAAGATGATTGGTTTTGCAAACCAGCCAAAACATTCTCTAAATTAGCAAATTGAGTGAACAATCTGTTTTGCTCACTCAACACACGTTTTTCAATCGTTTTGATACGGTCTTTATAATCATTTATCAAAGAATCGAAGGTATTGCTTTGATTATCAAGGGTTCCCCCCGAATCTACCATAGAACTTAGTGCCGAATTAAACACGGCAAAAATCCCTCTATCTTGTAATGAAAAACCTTTAATCACTTTATCTGTTCCCGATGTCAAACCCGATTGACCAACGCCCAAATCGGTAGCTGCCGACGAACCATTAATATTAGTGATCACAAAATCACTTGCACCCACTGTAGAATCAGTGAGTTGAAGGCCTGTACCGTCATCTCTCAACGCCGCCGTTAAAGTTCCTGGATTACTGGTATGAAAATTAATAGCCGTGATCACATCCGCTATCGTATGAAGCCCCGTCAAATTAACTTCCAATTCAGAACCGTCCCTTAATTGGATATTGATATCATTACCTGAACTCAAGCGAAGGCCATCGCCTCCCTTCAAAGAAGAAATTTTTGTCGTGTTTGAAATTGAGCCACCTTTATCTAACAAATTAATCACATCATCATAATTGTCATTAAGGGCTGTCGTCAGTTTAGATTTTTCAAAATCCAAACCCAAGCCTGTGGACTTTACTGAAATACCGATGCTAGACAAACGTTTGAAAGAACCTGTGACTTCAGCTACTGTTGAATTAATCACACGAAACAGATCTGATTCAATATTTCTGAAGGCATAGTTACCGCGAAGAATCGATTTTCGTGGGTCATCCGCATTAGGGTCCACTTCATCATCTTCCGCTTCAGGGCTGTAATCTGTTAACAAATGAATCTCTTCAATCGCCGCATTAAATTCTGTCACAAATTCATCAATGGTATCCACAATAATTTCTGTATTCCGCGCAATGTTCACCGTCACCACCGAAGAAGAAGCTTGTTTCAAATTTAAAGTTAGTCCTGGCACCAGATCAGACATCACATTATCGTTATCTGTCACCAATACAGGTGACGAACCTGATGTGGTGCCACCAAACAACACCGCAGAATCTTGAGCTTTTGTGGTTGTTGAAAATCCAAATGAATTATCATAATCATCCATCAACAAGCGACCAACCGAACCACTCACATCTGATACCAAATTCAAACGGTAAGGATTGATAGCGGAACCATCATTAATAATTGTAGCTCTCAGAGGAATGTCTAAATTATTAATCGTGTCTTTGAGATCATTTAATGTTTCTGTCCCCGTTAAGGTAACCGTATACTCAAAAGAACCATCAAGAGTTGAAGCCGTCACATTGCCTGCAATATTCAGATCAGCAGCCGATGTACCACCATTAATATCCTGCACCACAATAGCACCTGCACCCGTTGGACTAGACACCAACAACCCATTACCTTTAGCATTGGTGCTCATACGCGCATCACTAGTAGCCGCCACAGCAGCTGAATTAAATTGAAAAATGACATCATCTAAATTAACAGCATTTGAAATATTAACCTGAAAAATTTTATTATTTCTATCCGTCACCTGAAAACTACCTGTGAACACACCCTTGCCATAATTCATATCTTCTAGCTTCGTGTTTTCATTAATATATTTAGGATTGATATCAAAGCCATTAAACTCATCACTATCTATATTCGTGATTTTAATACCCAATTCAGTTGCCGTCGTTCCCGCCGCCACTTCAATAATCGACAAATCTGATGTGGATGCGCCCACCGTATTATCTACCACCTTCAAACCATTAAGTTCTTTATTAAAAGACGCTGTCACATTAATTCCCGTGTTATTACTAATGGCATTCATCACATCACCTAAACTCTCATTAGAGGCATATACTGAACTAGTGGCTGCAAAATTTAAACTCAACGCATCGGCAAAGCCCACCACTCCTGTTGTACGATTAACCGACGTGATGGTGCGATACTCTGAATTTGTCCCATCTGTGATTCTAAAAGTATTTCCTATCTCAAAGCCTGCCGCTGTGGTATCGGTTAAGGTTATCGACGTATCGTTAATCGCAGGATCCACCGATACCGTTGTGGCCACACGAGAAGATAAATTAATCGTAGCTGAAGAACCTTGACGATCTGTAATGGTAATACTGCCATCACTCACACCACCCGCCGAACCATCTGCTTGGCGTCCTCCATTTAAAGTGCGTGTTAATATCGAATTAAGATTCGCAATCAAACGCTTACCCGAAATTATCGTGCCATCTCCTGCAACAGTCTCTTCAGCGCCTGTAGTTGCCACTTCGGCCGTTAAACCTTCCAAACCCAAGTCAACCAATGCCCCACTGCTACTACCAAAAGTAGGGCTAACGGTGGCGCTCACCCCAAAGGCAAAACCTGCGTTAGCTGTGTTATCAATTAATCTTAGATTTTTTCCATCTTCATCCAAAGAAGCCGTTACCTTCCCCACATTATCGGTATCATTATTTATCGCATCTATCACATCCGTAATCGACGAAAGCGTTCCTAGATCTACTGAAAACCCAACACCTGAACGTGTTGCAAAAGTCAAATCATCCTCACCTTGCAGTGTTCTCACTCCATTACCATCATTTAAAATATCAATCGGCGTACTCAAAGAAATGTCATTTATACTATCACCCGTAATCACGCCAGCTGTATGCGCTTTCAATAAACCAAGACTTGTCGCTGTTTGCCCACCATCCACTTCAGCCACAGTCACCGCAGATCCACCCGATGTGTCTGTCAACACAATACCATCTCCTGCAATGGAAGCCGTAACTTGAAGACCAGAAGCTTCATTAATCACATTAACCATGTCCTGTATTGTGACTGCAAGACTCAGATCAATTTTTTTATTAACACCCACACCATCTGTTATTGAAACACTTCCCCGTTCAAAACCTTGCCCGCCATTCAAGCGATTTACCTCTGTAGAGGTATCCACAAAACCACCGCCCATTTCTACAGTAAACGTTCCTGCATCTAAAGTAGCGGTATCTCTATCCGCCATACCATCACTCACCGATTGAGCTGAAGCCGCCAAACGAGCTACTCTAAAATTAAATGAACCGGTACTATCACTGGGAGTTCCTGATGCTGAAATAATAGATTCATTTGAAGAACTCACATCATTGGCACGATAGGTTGAGTTTTTGGTGAGATCAAAAGCTTTAAATTTGAGATCTAATAGTTTTGTCGTAAATAACTGAATGGAGTCTTGTTGCTCATTTTTCTCATCAATTTGGCCTTGCAGTTTATCAATGGGAATACGATTAATTTGAACAAGCTGTTCAATAATCGAAGTGGTATCTAAACCTGAAATCAAGCCATCAATACTAGGCATCAAATTCCCCCATGCGACATTTTGACTGTTTTAAAGGCCTTTGACCCCTAATTAATTCTCTACTCATTATCAAAATCGACATATTTCCTTTTGAACTTAAGAAAATATTAAAGGAAAGTTAAAGTAAATATTTAATGTAGCTAAAGTGTTTATTTAAGACAAATATATCTATTTTCGCGCATATATATTTGCCAATTAACCTAAACGCTAGTTTAGTTTTAATTTCTGTCAAATACCCATATAAATTCTCAAATAAGGATCAATTTTGAAAATTTTCAAGGTTATGAGGAAAATACTTATTCCCCGCTTATTTGACACCCTCCAACCTTAGTTCCGCTTTAACTTGAACAAATTTTGAATTTTCTTTTGTTATCTTGCCATAATAAGTCACATATTTACCATTTTCAAAAACAACAATACGATCACCCTTTTTTATAATGAGAATTTCTTGGTTCTCAATGATAGGGTTTAAAAAGCGATAAAACACTGCACTAGAAACAAATGACACCATCACAATGGCAAAAGCAGTAACTATATATTTCATTATTATAGTAACGTATGACTTTAATAGGGTTCATAAAAAATCATTTCAAGCCACTCATCAAAGAAATGATCTAAGAAATCAATTGGACATCAATTGGACATCAATCTTTGCTTTCACATTTTCCTTTAATATTTCATTCAAAATAAGATTTATGAGCTTATTTACATCATCATTGTTCAAACACATCGATTGATTGATCATGCCCGTAACCGTGAAATCATTATTGATATAATCAAATGATAACATGCCGAGAGATAAAGGGTTTTCCGAATTATTTGATTTAATAATAAAGGTTATTGGGTATTCTTCTCCCAACATTTGGTAAGTGTAAATACGATTTTGAAACTCGAACTCATTCATAAAAAAGTACATCTAACGTCTTACACTTAACGGATCTAATATCCGAACTATCATAAATATTATAAGAGATATGTAAAAAATTAATCAACATGATACCTAACTAGGGTTACCCCTCTACAACATTTGTTAGGCACAAGTGGGAACTAAGATTGCAAATGAAATACATGCCTAACGCTTAAGCTCACGGCAAATAATAACGAATTACTTGCCGCTGAGTATATTGTAAGAAATTTGCTATTGTTATGTTAATGATTTACGATAAGATTATTTGCGCTTTGTTAGATTTGCGTAGGGCTGAAGGCGTTATTCGGTTTCAGCGAGGGCTTGAGATTTAAAATATTCGTCGATATCTTTAACCATTTCTTCTCTTAACAATGCTTTATTCTTTTTATCGATATCGGACACTTGTACTTTTCGAGATAAGATTTGTTTCCGTTCATTTTTCCATACGACATACCAAATAGCGCCGATAATAAATGAAACAAAAATTGCAGCAAACCACATAAGTTTATGGGTGTGATTTTCAAAATATTTGATTTCAGTAAAAATCACATTGATTATCTGTATAGCCCAAAAAATAAGACATAAAACAAAAAATACTCCTAACAGGTCTTCCATGCGTCGCTCCTAAAATAAATATATCTAACGCCTAAATTCACGAGCCCCCATTGTGCCGACCCAAACGAGAATATTGTAACGCATAGTGGGGAGTTTAGCTAACACTCAACGCAATGATTTTTTGTCCGTTGCGCTTTGTTGAAACCGTCGGAAAACTAAACCGCCCAAATTTTAATGGGTTCAAATGATGTCTGACTTCTATTTTACCAATTTCCCTAAAATGACAAAAAAGTATCTTCATAAATATGATTTTTAGTTTTTCGACAGTCACGTAAGAGCTCTGTTGACTTTGGTTTACGAAGAATTTTTTGAAAATAATAAACGATGCAAAATGTTATTGCAGGAGAGAACCAACCAAAAAAAGCGTATGGACATTACCGCCAACACCGTCGTATAACCAATTGCCCTGTGCCGTTTCTACTTCGATATAAATTAGAACTTCAAGTGTCTGTAGGCATTAAGTAACAACCATGAAAGCATTGTACTTGTGACCCACTTAGAAACGAATGATTTAAATATTTTTCGCGGTAGCGTACCTGCAGCCATTAAGGCAGGAAATATAAAAGTTATAAACAATATTTGATTTAAAATTGAGATCTTTATTTTTCCAACTGTCCGTTTGAACCAATCGCCTCACTTAGAGTGAGGTATATCAGGGTTTAAAAATGTCTTGATTTTTAAAATAGTTTTCTGTAGAGTGAGCGACATGGAAAAAAAATATACAGATGTCGACGAATTATCCATGCAGATAATGAGACGTTGGAACCATAAGTGTTATTTGCTTAACAGAGATGATGATGATACGAATTATTATAGTTTGGCTCGTGATATTGCTTTGTGTCTTGTAGGTGAAGAGATAGATAACTAAGCATTAGCACCACGTTATTTTCTTTATTTTTTTCTTTGGGTGGGGCAGAAAGATTATTTGTCCATTGCAGCGTTGTTAGGCGCAACGCGAAACCAAGATCCAATTGGAGTCAGTGCTCACTGCTCACTTTTATACGTTAAGCGGATTCATGATTCTCAGGATATATTTCATCAAGATTAGATGCTCCAAGACCTTGGTCAAGTACTTGATCCCTCGCAACTGGGTCACAAGGTGCGACTAGTTTGAGGCCGTGTGTAGTGTCTCCAACGCAAACTCTAATAGTTATGTTTGGATTTAAGCCGAGGTCATCGACAATCTCGACTACGTTTTGATCAAGATGAGTAGTAATTAGTAGCGCACGAACACATGGTGGTGTGTTTGATCTTCCCATAATTCGTTTTCGAACGGCGTGTGGATATAGGAGCAGTTGGGCCAGAGTGTCTTTGGTTCGAACAACCTTCAACTCGACCACGACCAGAGAACCGTCATTATCGGTTGCAACCGCATCGAGTCGGTAATGTCCGATTTGAACTTCCGTGTGAATGTTTGTGAATTCAGCTTTTTGGAGCAAATCATGTAAATGCTTCGATAATTCTGCTTCGCTCAATTCAGTAGCTAACATGATTCGGTCATCTCTAATCAGCCTAACGTTCAAGCTCAGCGGCCCGATTGTGCTGACCGCTTTAGAAATATTATAACGCATAATAGGTAAGTGGATATCGTAGGGCGGCCTAGAATTAGGGTCCGACTGCAGCGCCTAGTTATGCACGTGAACCACGTTTTATAGCTGTAAAACAACCTTGACTTAGTTGTACGATATGTTGTACAATATATATGTCTGGAGGTTGACCATGGAAGCAATATCATATTCAAAAGCACGAGCTAATTTAGCAAAGACAATGGAAGAGGTTTGTGAGGATCATGAACCTGTAATTATCACAAATAAAGACGATAAGAATGTCGTGATGATTTCACTAGATGACTTTAAATCTATGGAAGAAACTGCGTACTTACTTCGAAGCCCAAAGAGTGCAAAAAGATTACTTGAATCAATTGCTGAGTTGGAAAAGGGTAAGGGTAAAGTCAGAAAGTTAAAAGATTGAAATTAATATTTTCTGAAAAGGCCTGGGAAGATTACCTGTACTGGCAAAAAAATGATAAGAAGATTGTCAAGAGGATTCATGCTTTGATCAAAGACGTGACAAGAAGCCCTTATGAAGGTATTGGAAAACCTGAAGAGTTAAGGCATGCATTGAAGGGTTACTACTCACGTAGAATAGATATTGAGCATCGCTTTGTATATAGAGTAAAGAATGATTCGATTCTAATTGCTCAACTACGCTATCACTATTAAGTGTATAACGCTTAAGCTCAGCGGCTTGCCTTGTGGCAGACCTAACGTGAACATTTTAACGCATTAAGGCCACTTTTGCGAACATTAATGCAATGATTGTAAGTCCGCTGCAGAAACTATGAAACGGAACTTCCGATCGTTGTACTCAGCGTGGTCACCGAAGCGCCACATATATAATACTGGCTTACTAGTAAAAGTATCCAAAACTGAAAGGAAGTTCCGCATGGACAAGTATATCGGATTTGACATTTCAAACAAGAAGACCGTGTGCTGCGTGTACACAATGGAAGACAGAAAAAGTCGCTTCATCACGATAAATACAGAGATATCAGAGATGAAAAATCTTTTGAAAGAAGAAAGTAAAGGAGGTCACGCCGTACACCTGACCTATGAGGTAGGTGGTCATGCAGGAGTGATGTATGACTCACTTGCTAAATATGTCACCACTCAAACAATAGGTAATCCAAGTGAAATGAAGTGGATATTTAAGACCTCAAAGAAAAATGACCGTATAGACGCCAAAAAACAAGCCATCTTAAATTCAATAGGCCAAATACCTGCGGTACACATGCCCCCCAAAGAAATTCGCGCATGGAAGAAAAAAATCGAGCACCGTAAAAGCTTGGTAGGTCTTCGCACTCGTTTAAAAAACCGTATCAAATCGTTATTTCGAGAATATTTTCTACCTAAGTGGTCAGGTGGAAAATTATGGTGGACC